>JAESFL010000427.1_pt1 | contig 30427 bp, 32 predicted proteins | sample 9269401 | NCBI WGS metagenome assembly JAESFL01 (sample SAMN14506025, study PRJNA617098) | algae metagenome | isolation source: Gloeocapsa sp. UFS-A4-WI-NPMV-4B04 and co-occurring heterotrophs from desert... | place: USA: Utah | collected 2006-10-01 | reverse complement strand
GATAGCCGTCGTCCAGAACTGACGGCTTGCTCGGGCGGCGCTTGCGAGGCTCGGTCATCCCGACAAACTAGGGCGCCGAGCCTCAGCGCCTAGCGAGATAGGTTCTTAGCAGGCTCGATCAAAAAACGAAGGGCTGTCCGCCGCTCTTAGCGGCGGCGGAACTGCTGACCGCCGCGCTGGGGCGGACGCGGACCGGAACGCTCGTCCTTGTGGCGGAACACGAGGCGACCCTTTTCGAGGTCGTAGGGGGACATCTCGACGGTGACGCGGTCGCCGGCCAGGGTCTTGATGCGGTTCTTCTTCATCTTGCCGGCCGTGTAGGCGACGATTTCGTGGCCTTGGTCGAGCTGCACCCGGTAGCGCGCGTCCGGCAGGATCTCGACGACCAAGCCGTCGAACTGCATCAATTCCTCTTTCGCCATGCACCTGTCTCCGGCCGGGCTGCCTGCACAGGGCGCTCCGGCAAATCCAAAATCGGTCTATTGTGCGAAACGCGCGGCGCTGCGGGTCCGATCCGCTCGGGACGAGAGGCGTCAGCGATGCCGGGCGTCGGGCGCCTTTCGCGAAACTCCCGGATCGGGGAGTCCCCCCTTCGGCCGAGCAAGCGGCACGACGGGCGTTTCGCGAAGGGCACCAAGCCTGCGACTTAAGCGTCTGAGGCGGTTTGTGCAAGAATATCCGCCGCGGAATGACCGCCTAAGCTCGACCGCAGGCGGGATTTTCCGGCGCAAACCGCCGCGTGACACCCCTATGGCGAGCTTTCATTGCCGGCAAAGTCGAGCCGCCCGTCGGGGAGCCGGCGCCACGCCGTGACGATGAAGGGCGGCTTCACGAGATCGCCGCCCGCATCGAACGCCACCTCGCCGAGAACGGTTCGGAGCGGGGCGCCGCCACGCAAGGTGGCCGCAACCTTGGCCGGCTCGGTCGAGCGTGCGCCCTCGATGCCTTGCCGCATCACCTCCACCGCCGCGTAGGCCGGGCTGGCGAACAGGTCGGCCTCGGGCCCCCGCGGCGTCTTCGTGCCCCTCGGTTCGGGCAGGCGGGGCGGCGCGGCCGGGACTGTCATCAGCGTGCCCTCGGCGCCGGGAGCTTGCGCAAAGTCCTTGTCGAGCAGGCCGTCGCTGCCGATCATGGTTGTCGTCAGGCCGGCCTCGCGCATGGCCCGGATCAGGCTTGCAGCCGGCGCCGCCAGGCCGCCGAAATAGATCGCCTCGATCCCGAGCGCCCGCAGCTTGGCGACGAGCGCGGCGGACTCGCGGTCGTCGCGGGAAACGCCCTCGAACAAGCGTTCCCCCCCACCGCGAGCCTTGAGGGCACGGGCGGCCTCGTCGGCGAGACCGCGGCCGAAGCTGGTCTTGTCGTGGACGATAGCGACCGGCTTGCCGCGGAACCGCTCGGCGAGAAGCGCCCCGCCGAGCGCGCCCTGCTGCGCGTCGCTACCCGAGAGCCGGAACAGCAGGCCGGCGCCGCGGCGGGTCAGCGGGGCCCAGGTCGCACCGGGCGTCACCGAGAGGATGCCGGTCTCCTCGTAGACTTGGCTCGCCGCCGCGCTCGCCCCCGAGGTGAGCGGGCCGATGACGAAGCGCACGCCGCTTCCCGCAAAGCGACGGGCGATCGCCGCCGCCTGTTTCGGATCGGCGGCATCGTCCTGCACCACGAGCTGAAGCTTTCGGCCCACCACCCCGCCCGCGCGGTTGATCTCGGCCACCGCCTGCTCGGCGCCGAGCCGCGCCCCCTGGCCGAACCCGGCATCGGGCCCGCTCAGGGGGACGGCGAGCCCGATCTTCAGCGGCTCGGCGGCCGCGAGGGGGCCCGCGAGCGCGACGGTGAGAAGGATTGCCCACGCGCTCCGCTTCGTCACACCACGCCCTCGTCCGGTTGCCGAAAAATCGCCGGACCTTGATGAGGTCCGCCTTTCTGGCTGGCAAGCGCCTCCGTTAGCCGCATTGCGGAAACGGTTGGCATCCCTGCCTCGCACGCCTACCTCTCCCGTGACGGGACGGTCGGGGGCGGCGGAACCGCGCTATTCAGGACGGGAAGCCCATGCTCTCCACCGAGGACGATATCCTGCGCGCCGCCGAGGGCTGGCGGCGGGAGGGGCGCGCGGTCGCGCTCGCCACCGTGATCGAGACCTGGGGCTCGGCGCCCCGCCCGGTCGGCAGCCACCTCGTCATCGACGGCGACAGCCGCTTTCTCGGCTCGGTCTCCGGTGGCTGCGTCGAGGGCGAGGTCATCACCGAGGCGCTCGACGTGATCGAGGACGGGCGCCCCCGCACCTTGGAATTCGGTGTCGCCGACGAGACCGCGTGGCGGGCCGGGCTCTCCTGCGGCGGCCGCATCCGCGTCTTCGTCGAACGCATCGATTGAGCCGAGCCCGGTGATCTTCCCCTCCACGCCCTCATCCTGAGGTGCCGGCGCGACGCGGAGGCCTCGAAGGATCCTCCCGATCCCGCCCGGTCCCTGGAAGAACCTTCGACGCCGCTTCGCGGCACCTCAGGACGAGGGCTTGAGTTGGACGAAGGTCGCGGGGCTCCGCCGGCTTTCGCGTCGATCCCCGATTTGCTGAATCTCTTGACCGAGACCACCATGCGCCTCGACACCCTGTCGGCCCTCAATGCGGAGCGCGCGGCGCGCCGCCCGGCCCTGATCGTCACCGATCCCGAGGATGGCAGCCAGCGTCTCGTGCGCGCCGCCGAGATCGACGCCGACCCGCTCGGGCCCCTGCTGCGCGAGCGCCTGCGCAGCGGCAGGAGCGGCCTCGGCGAGGGGCTCGACGGGCGCTCCGTCTTCGTCGCCGTCCACGCGCCGCCGGTGCGGTTCGTCGTGGTCGGCGCGGTGCACATCTCTCAGGCGCTGGTGCCGCTCGCGAGCCAGCTCGGCCTCGACCTCACGGTGATCGATCCGCGCACCGCCTTCGCCAGTCCGGAGCGGTTTCCCGGCGTGCGCCTCATCGCCGAATGGCCGGACGCCGCGCTTCGCGAGATCGGGCCGCTCGACGCCTACACGGCTTTGGCGGCCCTGACGCACGACCCCAAGATCGACGACCCGGCGCTCATGACGGCGCTGCGGGCGGAGTGCGCCTATATCGGGGCGCTGGGATCGCGAAAGACCCATGCGAAGCGCGTGGAGCGCCTCAGGGAGGCGGGGTTCGACGAGGCGGCGATCGGCCGGATCCACGCGCCGATCGGGCTCGATATCGGCGCGGTCTCGCCGGCCGAGATCGCGCTGTCGATCCTCGCTCAGCTCGTCGCGATCCTGCGCAAGGGTCGAACAGCGGACCGCGACGCGGCGGCGGGGCGCTGAGACCATGCAGTTCGGACCCGTTGCGACCCGCGACAGCGCGGGGCTGATCGCGGCTCATACCGTGCGCGCCGAGGGCGCGAGCCTGAAGAAGGGCCGGCCGATTCCCCCCGAGGCGGCGCTGCGTCTCGCCGAATCCGGGGTTCCCGAGATCCTGGCGGTGCGGCTCGATCCCGGCGATGTCGGCGAGGATGCAGCAGCGGCCCGGCTTGCCCACCATCTCGCGGGGGAGGGCTTGCGGGTGGAGGCGCCGTTCACCGGGCGCTGCAACCTGTTCGCTGAGGCCGCGGGCGTCTTCGTGGTCGAGCCCGCCCGCATCGACGCCGTCAACGCCGTGGACGAGGCGATCACGGTCGCGACCCTTCCGGCCTTCCGGCCGGTGGCTGCGGGCGAGATGGTGGCCACCGTCAAGATCATCCCCTACGCGGTCGCCGCCGCGCCGCTGGAGCGGGCGCTCACGGCTTCCGCCGCGCCGCCGATGCGGCTCGCGCCCTACCGTGTCGCGCGGGTCGGCGTGGTCTCGACGCTGCTGCTCGGCCTGAAGGCGGCCACCGTTACCAAGACCCTGCGCGTGCTGGCCGACCGCTTGGCGCCGACGGGCGCGCGGATCGCTGCGGAGGCGCGTGTACGGCACGAGGCCGACGCGGTCGCGGGTGCCTTGGCCGCTGCGGTGGCGGAGGGGGCGGAGCTGGTCGTGGTGTTCGGCGCCTCGGCCATCGCCGACCGGCGCGACGTGATCCCCGCGGGGCTGGAGGCCGCCGGCGGCCGGGTCGAGCAGTTCGGCATGCCGGTCGATCCCGGCAACCTGCTGCTGCTCGGCGCCCTCGGGGATGTGCCGGTGATCGGCGCGCCGGGCTGCGCCCGCTCGCCGAAGGAGAACGGCTTCGACTTCGTCCTGCACCGCCTGCTTGCGGGCCTTCCCGTGACGCGGGCCGACATCGTGCGCCTCGGCGTCGGTGGCCTGCTCACCGAGATTCCGCTGCGCGGCCAGCCGCGATCGGGCGGTGACGGTGCCTGAGCCGCGCATCGGCGCGGTAATCCTCGCCGCCGGCCTCGGCTCCCGGTTCGGGCCGGCGCCGAAGATGCTCGCGCCCTATGCCGGCCGGCCGATGGCGCGCCGCGCCGCTGAAGCCGCCCTGGCCTCGGCAGCGCGGCCTGTCGTGGCGGTCCTGGGCGCCCATGCCGGGACCGTGAGGGCCGCGCTGGCCGGCCTCGACCTGACGCTGGTCGAGAACCTCGAGCCCGCCGCCGGCCTCTCGGCCTCGCTGCGCCTTGGGCTCGCCGCCCTGCCGCCGGAGACCGAGGCGGCGGTGGTTCTGCTCGGCGACATGCCGCGGATCGAGGCGGCTCATATCGACGCGCTCATTGCGGCCTATGCGGCGGCCGAGCCGCGCCCCTCGGCGGTGGTGCCGGTGAGCGGCGGGCGCCGCGGCAACCCGGTTCTGCTCGACCTCTCCCGCCTCGCTGCCGACCTCGCCGCGCTGACCGGCGACCGCGGCGCCGGGCCGCTCCTGAAACGGCGCGGCGACGTGCTGGAAGTGCCGTCCGATCGGGCGGTGATCTTCGATGTCGACACGCCGGAGGGGCTTGGGGGATGAGGGTGGTCAGGTCTGACGCGCCGCGCACTTCGCCTCCGCCCGGCAGCGGTCGGAGCAGTAGCGCACCTCGTCCCAGACCCGCTCCCACTTCTTGCGCCACGCGAACGGGCGACCGCAATGGGCGCATATTTTTTGGGGGAGGTCGCCCTTTCGGCGCATCGGCGGCATCAGTTTGAGCGCCCGATCTGCCCGGCCTCGTTGAGCGGCACCGGGCTCCAGCGGGTGAGCTGCACGTAGCCGTCGCGGGCGGCCACCACGACTTGGCGGCGGTAGCGATGGACGATCGTGCCGGGAGTGTGGCGGTGGGCCTCCTGCCAGCCCTCGGCGGCGGCCACGAAGACGCGCGACGGGCCGAGCCGGGCGATGGTCTCGATCGCGCCGAAGGCGCGCACGCGCCGCAGCACCTCAGCGACGTCCTTGCGGAAGTCGAGGGTGCGGTCGGCATCGTTCACCCGCGGCCAGTAGGAGCCATCCCCCTGCGGCTCCGCCTTGCGCCAGCGCTCGGCCAGATCCCTCCCGATCGGGCCGAGGACGAGGCGGCGGGCCGCCATCTGGCACTTGGTGAGCAGCGTCTCGTGGGTCTCGTGGCCATCGACGGGAAAGATGTCCTGGGCCAGGATGTCGCCGGTGTCGAAGCCCTGCTCGGCGAGCACGTGGGCGGTGACGCCCCAGCTCTCATAGCGATCGAGCACCGCCTTGAAGAGCGGGTAGGGGCCCCGCCCCGTCGGCAGTGGCGAGGGGTGGAAGTTCAGCGCGTAGCGCACCCGCCCGTGCCACCCCCGCACGAGCCAGGGATAGCCGGCCACGACGAGGACCACATCGCGGCCGTGCTCCTGGGCGAGCCGCTCGATGTCGTCGGGCAGGAGCCGCGAGAGCTGGATCGGAATGCGGTGGTGCCGGGCCTGCGCCACCACGACCTCGTTGAAATCGTAGATGCCGTCGCAAGGCCGGGTGAACAGCTTCACCGGCGTCCATCCGGCCTCGATCAGCCCGTCGAACACGCCGCCGAGAAAGTCGATGCCGGCGAAGGCGAATTTCATGGGTGGTTCGGTCCCGTGGCTGGCCGCCCTGCGACGTTCGGCGCGGGTCTGCGGCGGCGGAGGCCGGCTCCACGCCGACCGGCCCCGCCTTAGCTAATGGATTTCGAGCGGGGGCGACATCTATGCGCGGCATCTTCGCGCGAAGTCCGCTCGGCAGGGGGCTTCATGGAACGGGTCGTGATCTACGGGGGGACCGGCGGCATCGGCCTTGCCACAGCACGGGCCCTGCGCGCCCGGGGCGTGGCGCTCCACCTCGTCGGGCGCGATGCCGGGCGCTTGGAGCAGGCGGCGTCCGACCTCGGCGAGACCGGCTTCACCGCGGGCGACGCCACCGATCCAGCACTGTTCCAGCGCGTCGCGGACGAGGCGGGCGACCGCCTCGGCGGGCTCGTCTACGCGGTCGGTACGATCCAGCTCGCGCCGCTCGCCAAGCTCGATCCGGCCCGCATCGAGGCGGATTTCCGCATCAACGCCCTCGGCGCCTTCCTGGCGGTGCAGGCGGCGGCGCCCGCGCTCAAGGTCGGTGCAGGGGAGAGGAGTTCGGGCGTGGTCCTGTTCTCCACCGTGGCCGCCGCGCAGGGATTCTCGCACCACGCCTCGGTCGCCATGGCCAAGGGAGCAGTCGAGGGGCTTGCCCTTTCGCTCGCGGCGGAACTCGCGCCCGCGATCCGGGTCAACGTGGTTGCCCCCTCGCTGACCCGCACGCCGCTCGCCGAATCCATCACCCGCAACGCGACTTTGGCCTCCGGCATTGCCTCGATGCACGCGCTCCAACGCCTCGGCGAGCCCGAGGACGTCGCCGCGCTCGCTGCCTTCCTCGTCGGCCCGGAGGCGGGCTACGTCACCGGGCAGGTGATCGGCGTCGATGGCGGGCGCTCCTCGCTGCGCACCAAGGGTTGAGCCGTTTCACAACGTGTTCCAGATCGCGAGGGAGACGTAGGGGCTCCACTGGTTGAGCGGCGTCTCAAGCTGACCGCCGGCGGAGAGACGGAAGCGGTAGCCGCCTATCGCGTAGTCGGTGACGTGCAGCCCGAGGCTCCATTTCCGGTAATCGGTCTGGTCACCGTAGACGCTGGCCTCCGGGCCGAGATAGGCGCCGAACAGCGCCGTGCCCCAGGACAGCCGGGCATAGGCGTCGCCGCGGGCCGAGCCGAGGATGGCGGTCGCGGTCAGCAGCGTCGTCTCGGTCGGCCGTGCCCAGACTTCGCCGTGCAGGCGCAGACCCGCCCGCAGGGGGAGCACCTGTACCAGGCCGGAGCCGGACACCGTTTCCCAGGACGCCTCCGGGCCGGCGAACACCGTCACCGCGCCCCATTCCCGGATGAACTGATAGCCGGCGAGCGCCGCGCCGAGGGCGGTGAAGCGCACCATCGTCGGCGCCCGGCCGCCGCCCTCCAGCCGGGCGCCTCCACCCGCTGTCACCAGTGCGACGGGGCCATCCCGGTCGAAGCGGTCGAAGACGAGTTTCGCGCCACTGGCGGAGAAGGTCGAGGCGCCGGCCTCCATGCTGCCGAACAGGACGGCCCGCAGGGGCGCGTCGTCGGCTCTGGCCGGAGCGCACAGGAGGCCGGCGCAGAGAGTGAGGAGGGCGAGCCAGGGAGCCGCGCGGGCCGCCGACGAGGAGGCATCGTCATCGTCGACGGGGATGAGAGAGGCGCGTTTCGACATGGTTGGTCGCGCGGAATTCAGTGAAGCAACCAATGGTTGTCACGATTCGCGGCATCAGTTAAGCAAAAGTTTACAACTTAAGATAAGTTTGTCGTGTGAAGCACCTTCAAGTGATGTATCTGCCCTGCCAAACAACCTGAGAGCGGATTTGTGCGGTGTGGCAAGGCACGCGTGCGGAGGCGATGGCGCTTGGCGGATGGTCCGGCTTGGGCTAGAGCCGCGCTCACCGAACCATCAACGGCCGAGCCGGTTTGTCCTCCGCTGCCCGCACCTCCGACGTTCTCACGATGCTTGCGAGCCAGGAGAGCGAGCGGCTGACCGTCGGCGACATCGTCGCCGTGCTGCGGGACCGCGCCTTCGCGCTGCTCGTGGTGCTGCTCGGTTTGCCCAACTGCCTGCCGATGCCGCCGCCGATCCCGCTGGTCTGCGGATTGGTCCTGCTCGTCATCGCCATCCAGATCGTCGCCGGGATGTCGGCCCCGTGGCTGCCGCGGCGGCTGCTCAACCAATCGATCGCCCGCGCGACGGTGGAGAAGGCGGTGAACCGGGCGGTGCCGCTCCTGCGCCGGCTGGAGCGCTGGTCGCGCCCGCGCTTGAGCGTGTTCGACGGGGCCGTCGGCATGCGCGGCATGGGGGTCCTGATCCTGGCCCTCGCCCTCGCGCTCATCGTGGCGCCCCCCTTCTTCGGCCAGATCCCGCTCGGGCTCGCTGTTTCGCTGATCGGCCTCGGACTGGTTGAGCGTGACGGGTTCGTCGTCCTGATCGGCCTCCTGATCGGCGGTGTTGGTGTCGGGATCTCGATCGGCTTCGTCTACACCCTGTTCGCCAGCCTCATGGGCGCCTTCGCCTGGCTGTCGCAGGCGATCCCCGGCCTCGGTCTGTAAGGCGGCGTCCGGTCCATCGCGTCGCTCTTGCCATCCGCCGTCATCGCGAGGCTCGGCGCCAGCGATCCGGCTGTGCGATCATTTCCCGATGGAACGGCGCCCTGGATTGCCACGGCTTGGCCTCTTAACGGCGCAAATCGGCGACGGAGCCGGCAGGTCGCCGCGGTATGATGAGCCCTTCGCGGTCCGAGCGAGTCGATCGACGGGGCGCCCCGGATATCAGATCCAGGACGATGCTCGAGGTATCCCGAAAACTCCGGGCGCTGATCACGCCTCCAGGTGACGCCGCCGCACGAGGCGGTGGATCAGGCCGCCGCGGGGGCCGACCAGCATCGAGACGAGGTAGAGCGCGCCCGCCGCCAGCACGATCGCCGGTCCGGTCGGCAGGCGGATGCCGGCATGGTACGAGACCAGCAAGCCGGTCACGCTGGAGAGCATCGAGACCAGCATCGCGACGGGAATCAGACCCGACAGGTCGGCGGCCCAGAACCGGGCGGTGATCGCCGGCAGCAGCATCAGGCCGACCGCCAGCAGCGTGCCGAGCGCCTGGAAGCCGCCGACGAGGTTGACCACCACCAGCGCGAGGAAGGCGGAGTGGACCGGGCCGCCGGCGCGGCTCACCGTGCGCAGGAACAGCGGATCGACGCACTCGATCACCAGCGGGCGGTAGAGCAGGGCGAGCGCGACCAGCGTCAGGCTGCTGATGCCGCCGAGCAGGGTGAGCGCGTCGTCGTCGAGCGCCAGCACCGTGCCGAACAGGATGTGCAGGAGATCAACCTGCGAGCCGCGCAGCGAGACGAGGAACACCCCGCCGGCAAGCGAGATCAGGTAGAAGGCGGCCAGGCTCGCATCCTCCTTCAGCACGGTTGAGCGGGTGACGAGCCCGGCGGCCAGCGCCACCGCGAGTCCGGCCACCAGCCCGCCCAGCGTCATCGCCGGCAGCGACAGCCCGGCGACGAGAAAACCCGCGGCGGCGCCGGGCAGGATGGCGTGGCTCATCGCCTCGCTCATCAGGCTCATCCGGCGCAGCATCAGGAATACGCCGAGCGGCGGCGCCGAGAGGGACAGCGCGAGGCAGCCGGCCAGCGCCCGGCGCATGAAGCCGAACTCGACGAAGGGGCCGACCAGCAGATCCGTGAGGTCGGCGAGCGTCATGACACGGCCCGGTGATGCGTGTGGGCATGGTGGTGGCCGTGATGATCGTGGGGAGCAGGCCCATGATCGTGGCCGTGATGCGCGTGTCCCTGACCATGGTCGTGCGCCCCCGCCGCGGTGGAGCCACCCGTGGGTGGCGCCTCATGGCGGCAGATCGCGGCGGCCTCGTCCCAGGCTTCGGAGAGGCGCAGGGCGCGGGCCAGCACCGGCGGCGTCAGCACCTCGCGGGTCGGGCCCCAGGCGATGGGGCGGCGGGCGATGACGAGCGTCGAAGGAAAATGCGCGCGCACCTGCGCGAGGTCGTGCAGGGCCGCGACCACCGTGCGGCCCTCACGGTGCCAGCCGCGGATCAGCGCGAGCAGGTCCGTGGTGGTGCGCTCGTCGATGCCGGTGAAGGGCTCGTCGAGCAGGATGACCCGCGCGTCCTGCAGGATCAGACGGGCGAACAGTGCCCGCTGGAACTGCCCGCCGGAAAGGGTACCGATCGGCCGATCCTCGAAGCCGGTGAGCCCGACCGCGGCGAGCGCGTCGATCAGGCGCGGGCGCTGGCGGGTGAGGCTGCGCCACGCGCCGAGCGGGCGCCAAAGGCCCATCGCCACGAGATCGAGGACGCTCAAGGGGAAGCTGCGGTCGATCTCGGCGGCCTGCGGCAGGTAGGCGATGGCGCCGGGCCGCGTTTCCGCCTCGACCGCCCCGTCGAGGGGGTGGATCTCGCCGACGATGCCCTTCAGGAGAGTCGATTTGCCCGCGCCGTTCGGTCCCACCACGGCGAGCAGGTCGCCTGCCGCGATGGTGCCGTCGAGATGGTGGACCGCCGGATGCCGGTCGTAGCCCAGGGTCAGGCTCCGGAACCGGATAGCGCCCGTTCGGGCCGACCCGGCACTCACGATTGCGCCCACAGGATCACCGCCCAGAGCAGGATCGACAGAATGAGGGCCGCCGCCAATCGCAGGCCGGCCCCGCTGCGGAACAGCGAGCGGCGCGGGAGGCGGACGGTCCCGCCGGCACGGGTCATGGGATCCTCGAGGATTACCGGAGCGGGCGACGTCGCGGAGGCCGGGGATGATCGCGAACCGCGCCGTTCTCCGCCTCGTTGCCCGATTGCGGCCGGACGCCTATCTTGGTGGGGCTGATACACTGTAACACGGATCGAGTTCAATCGACCCGTGTCGAGTTCAATGCTTGCCGAGTTCAGCCCCTGCCGGGGCCGAGCGGCGATACGAGTGGCACGACAAGCGGCGGTCTCGATCGCCGATATCGGGGAGGTCGGGATGCGCGGTCACGCGCCGCATGAACACGGCCAAGGCGACGGGAGCGGCGACCGTGACGCTCACGCGCAGAGTCACGCGCATCACCCTCACGGTCATGATGGGGCCGGCTGTGGCGGTGGGCACGAGGCCGGAGACGTGGTCGGGCGGGCGGAGCGTCTGTGCCAGACTCGCGGCCTGCAGTTCACGCGGCTGCGGCGGGACGTGCTCGCGGCTGTGGCGGCGGAGCACCGGCCGCTCGGTGCCTACGACATCGCCGAGCGGATGAGCGCGCCCGGGCGCCGGGTCGCGGCGGTGTCGGTCTATCGCGCGCTCGACTTCCTCACCGAGCAGGGCTTCGTCCACCGCATTTCCAGCCGCAATGCCTTCGTCTCCTGCGGACACGAGCACGGGGCGGGCGCGGGCCTCGTCTTCCTGATCTGCCGCACCTGCGGCGGCATCGACGAGATGACGGCGCCGGCGGTCGAGAGTGCCCTCGACCAGACGCTGGCGGGAACCGGCTTCAGCCCGACCAGCCGAATCTTGGAGGTCGAGGGCGAATGCGGCGCCTGCCGCGGACGCAACGACGTGCCCGATCAAGCCTGATCTTTCTCCGAAAGCCGGAGGCCGCCCTTCAGGATGATGCTCGAGCCTTTCCGGGCTCGAACCATCTGGGGTCGGAGGGTCGGGGTCAGAACGCGTTGCGGTAGGCCCGCGGCGAGGCGATCGTGCGGACGAGGATGGTGATGTCGAGCCAGAGCGACCAGTTGTCGATGTAGTGCAGGTCGGCTTGGACGCGAGCCTCCATCGCTTCGTCGGTCAGGGTCTCGCCGCGGAAGCCGTTGACCTGCGCCCAGCCGGTGATGCCCGGCTTCACGTTGTGGCGGCGGGCGTAGAGGGCGATGCGGCGCTCGAAGCTGCGGTCGTGGGCGAGCGCGTGCGGCCGGGGGCCGACGAGCGACATGTCGCCCCGGATCACGTTGATGAGCTGGGGCAGCTCGTCGAGATTGGTCCGGCGCAGCAGGGCACCGATGCGGGTGATGCGGTCGTCGTTGCGCGACGCCTGCCGGAAGGGCGCGTCGGGGGCGGCCTTCATGCTGCGGAACTTGAAGACGCCGAAGGCTTCCTGATTGAAGCCGTAGCGCCGCTGCCGGAAGAAGACCGGTCCGGGGCTGTCGAGCTTGATCAGCACGGCAAGCGCGACGAACAGGGGGGCGAGCAGCAGGAGCCCGATGCCGGCCAACGTCACGTCGAAGGCGCGCTTGAGCAGGACCTCGCCGACGGAGAGCGGACGGCGACCGATATTGATGCCCGACAGCCGCCCGACCCGGGCGACCTGAAGGTCGGGAAAGCGGTCCATCATCGTGCCGGGCCGCAGATGCAGGGCGGCGGGCACCCGCAGGAACGCGTCGATGCAGCGCTCGATGTCGGCGGGCTCCGACCAGGGCACCAGCACGAACACGTGGTCCGGCCGCAGGAAGCGCACCACCGAGACCGCGAGGTCGAGATCCTCGGCGAGCAGGGTTTCCGCGCTGGCCGTGCCGGAGGCGGGATCGAAGCGGCGCAGGTAGCTCGTGCCGACGACGCGCAGTCCCAGCGCCTCGACATCGTTGTTGGCGTAGAAATTCGTCACGTCCTCCTCGTAGCCGACGAGGTGGACGCGGCTGACCGACGGAGAGGCCGAGGTGCTGCTGCGGCGAACCAGCGCAACCGCCGCCGCGCGCACGAGGATCGTGACCGGCAGGCCGGTGAGGAAGAAGGCGACCGAGGCGACGCGGGAGAAGTCTTGCGTCGTCTTGGTCGCGAAGCCGGCCAGCAGGGCGACCGCCCAGGCCATCAGCCAGAGCGTGGCCCGGCGCTGCCCATGCGGCGTCTGCGACAGGCAGCGCTCGATGCTGTACTCGCCGCGCACGAGGTTGGTCACGACCACGATCAGGGCGAGGAAGCCGGCGGTCTGAAGGTTCATGCTCTGCGTCAGTGAGATCAGCACCCCGTCGCCGAGATAGGCGTGGTAGGCCGCATCCACCGCGAAGCCGACAGCGAGGATCGCTACGAGATCGGCGGTGAGCAGCGCGGCCGAGATGCCGACGCGAAGGGCCGTGCGCCGCCGCTGCGGCAGAAGCGCAGCCCAGACGGAACGGCGCGCCCGGTCGCCGGGCAGGCGCTGGTACTGCTGGGGTGGGCGCTCGTGAAACATGTGTCCCGCGTTGTGCTGCCCTGAGGCGGTGATCTGTCCCGAAGCGGGACGCTTCCGGTCGCCGCCCTCGATGATGCGGTTCCCTGCGCAAGCCGCGCACCGGATCCGTTCGGGCGACGGTGCCGGAGCGGCAGCGGGCTGCCCTGCGTCCGACGGACGAAGGCCGGGCCGCTCTCTCGAAGGCCTCGGTCCGTCCCGTCCGCGGGCCGAACGCGGCTGCGGCCCCGCTCGATCCAGCCGGCTCGGGTGCGGCGCCGATGTGAGACGAATGACGTGGTTTTTGCGAGGGAGTCAGTGGCTTCGCGGCGCGAGGCCGCGCGGAATCAGCGCCGATTTTTCGAGCAATTCAATATCGGCGAGCCGTCCGGCCGGGGGCGGCATACGCGTGGCCTCGGCGGGGCCCCTCGCGCGGACCATGGCCTGCGCGGGCTCGCGGCGGCGCACACGACCCTGCCGGGGCTAATCGGTGACCGCTTCGGACGCCAGCGCGTGATTCGAAGCCCGATTCTCGGCGTGCCGTCCGTCCGCCCGACCGGCGGCGCAGGAAGCGGCCCCGGACGGCCGTCCTTTCGACGCCGATCAGGCCGATTCCGGCTTCGGCCATGCCGGCGATCCCGGTCTATGCACAGGATTGTGGCCTGAGCGGATCGGTCTCATTGCCGGCTTGGTGCTCGGCGTCGCCTTGCTCGGAGAGAGGGCCGCCTCGACCGGCATCGGGCGGGTCGACGACCTCTGCGCCTTCCGCCCCCGGCTTGACGGCGGTGTTCCTGCGGTGTCAGCGCCGAGACCGAATTCCGGTGCGAGGTCGGCCGGCATCCATTTCGGCCTGCGGCCCCGTCCCGGTTCGCCGGCCGGGACGGGACCTCGGAAAACAGGATCAGGCCGCCTGCTCGTTCGCCGGCCGGGCCACCGTCTGGATCGTCTCGAAGCCTTCGAATTGCGGGTGCCCGAGATAGAGCGGCTTGGTGCCCGGCACCCGCCCATGCGCCTTGCGGAACTGTTCCGAACGGGTCCAGGCCTCGAAATCGGCCCGCGAGCGCCAGATCGTGTGCGAGGCGTAGAGGATGTGATCCTCGGCTTCCGGCCCCTTCAGCAGGTGGAATTCCACGAAGCCTTCCATCTCGCCGAGGTGGCTGTCGCGTCCGAGCCAGACCTGCTCGAAGTCCTGCGCCGATTCCTTGACGACCTTGAACCGGTTCATCGCGATGAACATGCTCGTATGCTCCCGATCTGATCGAGCCGACCACCCAGCGGCCGTCCGAATTTTATGACTCTACGTAGTCTCGCTCGTAAGCTGAAGCCGGAGCGGCTCCACCGCCTACAGCGTGAGTCCCCTGCCACAGCGAATTCGCGAGAAATCCCGCCAAACTCAAGCGATGCTTGTCGATTTCGCCGCAGGAACGTTTAGAGAACAGAAACCGAGCAGCAAACTGAAAACACCGATCCGGCAACAGGTAGGTACTTGCATTGCGTATGCACTTCATGGTGATGCTGCAGTCAGGCTAAACCACAGCGATACGGTAGCCTCGCAGCGCATCTGTCTGACCTGCCTCGGCAGTAGAAGCGTTCCGCGATGCCCGAAAACGCTGGCAAATGCTCAAGCGCCGCCGACCTGAGGTCCTTGGGTTGGTCTGCGACGTCGAACAGGGACCGTGCCGTAAGATGATGCCGAAACAGACAACCGATGTCGACCGCCTCGTCGGGCTCCGGATCACCGCGCTGCGTAAAGCACGCGGCTTGAGCCAGACCGCGCTCGGGACCGCCGTGGGCGTGACGTTCCAGCAGGTCCAGAAATACGAGAAGGGCCAGAACCGCGTCGGCGCCGGGCGCCTGCGCGAGATCGCCCGACTGCTCGAAGTTCCGGTCTCGGCCTTCTTCGACGAGGGCGACGGTGCCGCCGCCCAGGAGCAGACGGAAGTGTTCGGCTTCCTGCGCGCCCACGGGGCCGTCGATCTGCTGCGCGCCTTCGCGACGATCGAGGACGACCAATTGCGGCGCGAGGTGCTGGCGATCGTGCGCAGCGCCGCCCGCCTCGGCCGTCAGAAGGACTCGGAAGTCCTCGACGCCTGACCGCTTTTCGCCGAAGCGGAGGCAAATTCGGATTCGAGAGCCGCAGCCGATGAGCTCGGCTGCGGCTCTCGACCGGTCGAGCGGACGGAAGCGACTCCGTTCAGAGCAAGGAATGCGGTCTGCGCTTCCTGCGCAAGGCTATTCCCGCGCGAAGCCTTGTCCCTCTCGATCCCAGCCCGGTCGGGCGGTGCTGTGGGCTCGCGGCCTTGGGCTACCCGCCGGTCGTCCCTGAGATCAGGTGGAAAAAACTGCCCGTAACTTGGCCCTGGCGGTGGCCGGCGAGGCCGAGCGGCACGCCCTCCGCATCCGTCACCTGCGCGAGCGCGAGCGTATCCTCGGGGTTCGGCGTGAGTTCGCTCGCATAGTGGAACTCGTGCCCGACGAGGCGCGTGCCGGCCGCACCCAACAAGCCATCGGCGAGGAGATGCGCGACGCGATAGCCGAGATGGAGCTTGCGCCGCCGGTACGAGGTCGCGACCGGCAGAAGGCCGCACATCGGATGGGTCACCCCGTCCGCATCCTCCAGGCTCTCGCCCAGAACCATGTAGCCGCCGCACTCGCCGTGGACCGGCCGCGTCTGCGCGAAGCCCCGCAGCCCGTCGCGGAAGCGCTGCGCCGCCGCGAGCCGGCCGGCATGCAGTTCGGGATAGCCGCCGGGCAGCCAGCAGGCGTCGCAATCGGTGCTCGGCGCCTCGTCGGCCAGCGGCGAGAACGGAACGATCTCGGCGCCGGCCGCGCGCCAGCCCGCCAGCATATGCGGATAGAGGAACGAGAAGGCGGCGTCCCGCGCCACCGCGATCCGCTGCGCCGGCGGCTTCGGCAGGCCGTCTCTGGTTTCGGGAGCGTGCCCGCCTGCCACGGAAACGATCGCGTCGAGGTTGAGGGAGGCTTCCGCGAGGTCGGCGAGCCGGTCGAGGCGGGCGTGGAGGTCGGCGGTCTCGCCGGCTTGAACGAGGCCGAGATGGCGCTCGGGCAGGACGAGGCTCGCCTCCCGCGGGAAGGCGCCGAGCACCGGGAGCCCGACCCGCGACAGCCCCGCCTCGACCAGACGGCGGTGGCGCGGGCTCGCGACCTTGTTGAGGATCACACCCGCGATCCGGATGCGCGAGTCGTAAGCCGCGCAGCCGAGCGCCACGGCCGCCGCCGATTGCGCCGCGCCCGACACGTCGAGCACGAGGAGCACCGGCCAGCCGTAGCGTGCGGCGATATCGGCATTCGCTCCCGTGCGACCCTCGCCGGCGACGATGCCGTCGTGCAGACCCATCGAGCCCTCGGCGATGACCAGATCCGCACCGCGTGCGCTCAGGCCGGCGCAGGCGTCGAGCAGCGCGTCGGGCATGGCGAAGCTGTCGAGGTTCAGGCTGGGGGCGCCGGTCGCCGCCTCGTGGAAGGCGGGGTCGATGTAGTCCGGCCCGCATTTGGCGCCGCGCAAAGCCACGCCGCGCCGGCGCAACGCCCGCATCAGCGCGAGCGTCACCGTGGTCTTGCCGGAGCCGGAGCGCGGCGCGGCGACGAGGAGGCCGGGGGCGGGGCTCACGATGCGGCCTCGTCCGATGTCGCGCCAACGGCACCGACTGCGCCGACGGCGCCGCGGGGGCGGAAGCGACGGTCGTAGTCGGGAGCGTAGAGCGCGCTCTCGCGGAAATCCGACGGGTCGAGCGCCGGCCCCACCAGGATCAGCGCCGTGCGCTCGATCTTTTCCGCGCGCACCCGCTCGGGCAGGGTGGCCAGCGTCCCGGTCAGCACCCGCTCGTCGGGCCAGGTCGCGCGGAACACCACCGCGGCCGGGCAGTCCGGCCCGTAGATGGGGACGAGGTCGGCGCAGGTCTGCTCGACGACGTGGATCGAGAGATGCAGCGCCAGCGTCGCCCCGGTGGCCGCAAAGGCGGAGAGGGTTTCGCGCTCCGGCATCGGGCTCGCCCGGCCCGAGGTGCGGGTGAGCACCACCGATTGCGTCAGCCCCGGCACGGTCAACTCGCGCCGCAGCAGGGCGGCGGCGGCGGCAAACGAGGGGACGCCCGGTGTCACGGTGTAGGGGATGCCGAGCCTGTCGAGCCGGCGGGTCTGCTCGGCGAGCGCACTCCAGACCGAGAGATCGCCCGAATGCAGCCGCGCCACGTCCCGGCCCGCCGCGTGCGCCCGCCCGATCTCTTCCATGATCGCGTCGAGGTCGAGGGGCGCGGTGTCGACGATGCGCGCATCCGGCGGGCACCACGAGAGGATCTCAGGAGCCACCAGCGAGCCGGCATAGAGGCAGACCGGACACGCGGCGATGAGATCGCGGCCGCGCACGGTGATGAGGTCGGCGGCGCCCGGCCCGGCGCCGATGAAGTGGACGGTCATGGCGTCCGCTTACAGCATCGGGCCGGTCGTTGGGGAGAGACGATGATCGAGGGGGACCGGCTCATACCAAATCCGATCGATCCCTTCGGGAGGGCGAATTTGGCCTCGCTCAAGCGCCGCGCAGGCTCGCTGATCCGATCCCCGCTTTGATCAAGCGGAGACCGACTCAGCGGGAGGCCGCCGCAGCCTCGCTCCAGCTCGGAAGCGGGAAAGCCCGGTCGTAGGCTAAGTTGAAGAGAAAGGCGTAGGCCACGTAGAAGGCCGCGATCGCGAGGTCCATCACGAAGGCCTGGACGAGGCCGATGCCGAGATACCAGGCGATCGGCGGCAGCAGGATCACGAGCAGCCCCGCCTCGAACAGAATGGCGTGACCCACCCGCAGGGGGAGGCTCTTGTGGGTATGCCCAATCCACCGCTGCATCGCGCGATCGAAGCCGAGATTGTAGACGTAGTTCCACGCCGTCGCGGCGAGCGCGCTGCCCACCCCGATGACGCCCATCTCGGAGACGTGCAGGCCGAACAGCACAGTGCCGAGCGGAATGATGAGCGCGAGGCCGAATAGCTCGAACAGGATGGCGTGGCGGATGCGGTCGCGTGTGGTGCGCATGGACTGGCCCCGGAAGACGTCGTTGGTCCGCGGCCTTCTATCTGTGATATCGCTGGCGCAAAGTTGGAACCTATCTGGAAATCGGATGGATGGCGGTCTCGCTCGAACAGCTCCAAGCCTTCGTGGCGGCGGCCGAGGCCGGGTCCTTCTCGGGCGCGGCCCGTAGGCTGCGGAAGGCGCAATCGGCCGTCAGCACCCAGGTGGCCAACCTCGAGACCGATCTCGGGCTGGCGCTGTTCGACCGAACCGGCCGAAACCCGGTTCTGATGCCAGCGGGCGAGCGTCTGCTTCTGGAGGCGCGGGTGGTGCTCGACCGGCGCGAGCACCTGATCGGCGTGGCGAGCAGCCTGGAGCAGCGGGTCGAGAACCGGCTGGTCGTCGCTATCGACGAGCTCTACCCCGAGCACGCGCTCGGCGCCCTCTTCGCCGAATTCGCTCAGGCCTTCCCCTTCGTCGAGCTGGAACTGCTCTTCCCGCTGATGGAGGATGTCAGCCGCATGGTGCAGTCGGGCGCCGCCGATCTCGGCGTGATGTGGCGACAGGAGGTTCTGCCGACCGAACTCGGCTTCCAGACCATCGGCTGGGTGCCGCTCAAGCTCGTCTGCGGGCGCGACCACCCGCTCGCCAAGGCGCGGGTGGAGTGGGAGGAGTTGAAGCGCCACCGCCAGATCCTCGTGGCCGCGCGCAGCGATGGGCCGGAGAAGCGCCGCCTGCGGGTGGCCGCCGAAGTGTGGTGGGTGGAGAGCCACTGGGTCATTCTGGAGATGGTGAAGCACGGCATCGGCTGGGCCTTCGTCACCGACCACGTGATCGCCGCCTCCCAGACCGCACCGTTCCTCGTCACGCCGGATCTGCAATTCGACCAGGGCGACTGGCCGATCGCCCTGGAACTGGTCTGGCACAAGCAGCGGCCCTGCGGCCCGGCCGCTTCTTGGCTGCGCGCACGCTTTGCCGCGGAGCGGGTCGGCGGCCTGTCAGGAGGGGATTGAGCCGACGGAAGGGCGGTCCTCGAACAAGGCGAGGGCGCAGGTGGCGCCGGCGCTGGCGATGCGGGGCAGGAGAAGGCGCGCCGCCGGGCCGGCGCAGGCGAGGGCTGCCGCCTCTGCCACCGAGCCGACGCCGCGGCTCGCCTCGATCCGGCTCGAGCGGGTCACGACCCGCGCATCCACCGCCGTCAGGGCCGACGCATCGAGCCCGGTCGGGATGAGGCCGAAGGCGGCGGCGGCCACGCGGATCGCCGGTTCGCCGGTTCGGTCCGCGGCGGAGGCGATGGCGGTGAGCCGCTCGGGCGCCAGCCCGGCCTCACCGAGTGCGCGGTGCAGGAGCGCGACGATTTCTGCGGGTGGCGTCGCCCGGCGGAAGCCGATGCCGGCGACGAGACGGGGCAGGGTCACGGCTTCGTCCAGACCCATTGCGTGATCGGCATGGCCGGTCGCCAGCCGGTGAGGCCGCCGACTGGCACGGCCTGGGCGAACGAGAGCCGTCGCAGGGCGCCGCCGGCCTCACCGAAGGCCGCGAGCAGAGCCGCCTCGCCCTCCAGGGTGACGGCGTTGGCGACGCATCGTCCGTCCGGAGGAAGTGCCTCCCGGCAGGCGGCGAGCAGGCCGGGCTCGGCGCCGCCGCCGCCGACGAAGACCGAATGAGGGGAGGGGAGGGCGGGCAAACTCGCGAGCGAGGCGCCGACAACGACCTGCACCCGTGCGCCGACGCCGAGTGCCCGTGCGTTGCGGGCGATCCGTTCGGCCCGGTCCGGGCGCCGCTCGACCGCCACCGCGCGATTGGCGGGATGGCGCAGGCACCACTCGATCGAGACCGAGCCGGCGCCGGCGCCGAGATCCCACAGGGTCTCGCCGGCCCGCGGGCGCAGCGCCGCGAGCGTCACCGCGCGGATCTCGGCCTTGGTGAGTTGGCCGTCATTCTCGAACCACGTGTCTGCGAGGCCGGGGCTCAAGGGGACGATCCGGGCGCCGGGTTCGGCCTCGACCTCTACCGCGATCGTGTTGAGGGCGGCGATTTCGCTCAGGTCGAAGCCCTCCGCCCGCGCCGCGCGGACCCGCTCGTTCGGGCCGCCCATCGCTTCGAGCACGGTGAGCCGCGAGAGGCCGAGCCCGCGCTCGACGAGGAGAGCGGCGAGCGCGGCGGGCGTCGTTCCGTCCCAGGACAGGGCGAGGAGGCGGGCGCCGGGCTGGAGATGGGGCACGATGCCGAACAGGTCGCGCCCATGAAGGGTCAGGCAGGCGGTGTCGGGCAGCGACCAGCCGAGCCGGGCGGCGGCCAGGCTGAAGGCGGAGGGCTGTAAAAACGCGCGGATCTCCGCCGCCGGCACCAGCCGGGCGATCTCGGCGCCGATGCCGTAGTGGAACGGGTCGCCGGTGGCGAGGATGCAGGTGGGCCGGCCGCGCCGCGCCAGGATGCCCGGATAGGCATCCGTAATCGGGCTCGGCCAGGGCCGGGTCTCGGCGGACAGAGGGCTCGCCAGCGCGAGGTGGCGACGCCCGCCATAGATTACCTCCGCGGCGTCGAGGGCGGCGGACGCGGCGGGCGAGAGCCCCGCGCGCCCGTCCTCGCCGATGCCGACGATGGCGAGCCAGGGGGCGCGTCCCGGCTCGGGAGGAAGCGGCGCGGTCATGGTCCGCGCCGCCGGGGAGTGATGTGCATGGCGGATGTCTCTGGCGCGAGTCGGTCGGTCTCGCGAAAAGCCATCCGTTACGCGCGCCGGCCCCGTTCTACCAGGGCCGGCGCTGGCCGCTTTTGCCTCAGACCGCCGGACGCACGGCCAGCGGCGCGGCCGCTTCCGGCACCGCTGGTCCGGGCACGCCGAGATAGGCGCGGCGGGCGGGCTTGAGCACGAACCACGCGAGCGCCGCGACGATGAGATCGAGGACGATGGCGATGCCGAAGACCGGCACCCAGCTCCCGACCGCGTCGTGGATCAGCGCGGCAACCGGGCCGCCGAGCAGCGAGCCGACGCCCTGGGCCATGTAGAGGAAGCCGTAATTGGTCGTGGCGTGCTTGGTGCCGAAGGTGTCGGTCAGCGTCGAGGGGAACAGCGAGAAGATCTCGCCCCAGGCGAAGAAGACGACGCCCGAGAGCAGGGCGAAGGCGTAGGCGTTCTCGCGGAACATCAACAGCAGGCCGATGGCCACCGCTTCGAGCGCGAAGGCCACGGCCATGGTGTTCTCGCGGCCGGCATGATCGGAGACCCAGCCGAAGAAGGGTCGCGTTAGGCCGTTGGTGATGCGGTCGAAGGTGAGCGCGAAGGGCAACGCCGCGAAGCCGAACACCATGGCATCGGCCACACCGAATTCCTTGGCGAAGGCCGCGAATTGCGCCACCACCATCAGGCCGCCGGTCGACATCATCGCCATCATGGCGAACATCAGCCAGAAAAGCGGGCTCCGCAGCATCTCGGCCGGAGCCACGTCGCGGGCGGCGCTCGCCACCTTGTTGGCGGGGATGGCGGGCGTCTCGCCGGCCTTCGGCGTGCGCAGGCCGAGCGCCGCGGCGACGCCGATCACGGCCATGATCGCACCGAACACGAACAGCGTGTGGCGGTAGCCCGAGGCGGCGATCATGTCGGTGATGGGGAAGGTGGTGGCGATGGCGCCCATGCCGTAACCCGCCGCCACGACGCCGGCGGCGAAGCCGCGCCGCTCGGGAAACCAGCGCACCATCAGCCCGACGACGCCGACATAGACGACGCCGGTGCCCAGGCCGCAGAGTAGACCGTAGGTTGCATAAAGCCCCCACAGCGTGTCGGTGTAGGAGGCCGCGATCCAGCCGAGCCCCGACAGGCCGGCGCCGAGGGCGATCATGGCCTTGGCGCTGAAGCGCTCGATCAGCCAGCCCTGCACCGGCGAGAAGAAGGTCTGGAGCACGATCAGCAGGGTGAAGGCGACCTGCACGGCGGCGAGACTCGCGCCAGTGGTCGCCTGGAACGGCTTCACGAACAGGGTCCAGACATATTGCGGGCTGGAGATCGTCATCATGACGAGTAGACCCAGGCCGAGCTGGATCCACCGCGTCCGACCAGAGATTGTATTCATCATTCACTCCCTTGCGGCGCCGGCAGCGCAGCAAAGGACGTGCCAGAGCCGAACCTCAGGTTCGCGCTGTGACGAGCCAGCAGGCGGCGCCGAGATCGACCGGGCCCGTTCCGAAGCTTTCGGTGAAAAGCTCTGTGATGATTTTCAAGGCAGCCGCCTGCAGAGCCGGATCGCGGTCGCGCAGCAGGCGGGCAACGGGTCCCCGCGTCGCGACGAAGTCGGCTGCGGCCGAGATCGTCACGCCGACTCGCATCGTCCGATCGACCGGTTGGCAGGCGATGGCACGAAAGCCGGCTGCCTCAAGAATAGGCAGGAGCGTGTCCGGTGCGGCGAAGCGGAACGGGCCGGGCATGCCGGGCTGCGGTGGCTCGACCTCGGGCAGGAGCGGCAGCACGGCGTCGCGGGGAACCGTGACCCAGGCATTCTCCGCCATGCTGCGCCAGCAGAGGAAGCTCAGCCGTCCGCCTTCCGCGAGGGAGCGGCGGATATTGGCGAAGGCGTCGGCGGAATCCTCGAAGAACATCACACCGAAACGCGAAAGGGCGTGGTCGAAGCGTCCCTCGAAGGCGTGATCCTGGGCATCGGCCCGAAGCCACGCGATCGGGGCGGCGCCCGGCCCCTCCCGCGCCGCCCGCTCGCGGCCGACCGCCAGCAGCGGTTCGGACAGGTCCGCGCCGGTCACATGGCCGCCGCTCCCGACCTGCCGCGCGGCGATGAGCGCGGTGTCGCCCGATCCGCAGCCGATATCGAGCACGCGCTCGCCGGGCTTGAGCGCGGCGCTGGCGAACAGCGCCTCGGTGAAGGGCGCGAAGGCGGAGTCGAGCGCTTGGTGGTAGGCGGCCCAGCGCTGTCCGACCTCGCCGTTCCAGTACTCGCTCTGGTCCTTGTTCAGGGTGCTCATCCTCTGTCGTCTCACTCTACTTCCAGGCCGTCGTTTCGGGTCTCAGCCCACGGCTTCGCCTCGCAATGACAGAAGGAGCGAGCGAAGCCATCAAAGGGAGGACGTCTCAGGGCGTTTCAGCGGCCAGTGCCTCGAAGGCGGTCGCCACCGCGACGGCGCCGGGATCGGGATGGCCCTTCAGGTCGCTGCCGGCGAGGTAGCTGGAGCGGCCGGTGCCGGCCCGCTCCATCCTGGCGGTCGCCTCCGCCCCTGTGCGGGCAGCGCGCGCCGCCGCGCCGATCCCGGAGGCCGCCAGCGCCTCGACCGCCGGAATCGCCGCGTCGAGCATCGTGCGGTCGCCCGGGCCTGCGCCGCCGATCTCGCGCACCCGCTCCACCCCGGCGGCGCAGGCTTTCGCCCAATCGGCCCCGGCGGCGAGCGCCGCGCCGGCCGCGGTGAAGAAGATCGAGAGCAGCACGCCGCTCGACCCGCCCGTAGCGCGCCCGAGGCGCTCGCCCAGCGCGCGGCAGAGCGCGGCGGGCTCGGCCTGCGGCAGACGGTCGAGATCGGCCAGGACGGCGCGTGCGCCCTCGGCGAAGGTGGAGCCGGTATCCCCGTCACCCACCCGCGCATCGAGGGCGTTGAGCGAGGCTTCCGCCGCAATCAGCGCCCGGCACACCGCCTCGATCCGGGCGGCGACGGCCGGATCCCGCGAGGGCGTCGGCGCCGGACCGCCGGAGACCCCCTCTGGCAGCGGCCGGACGATCGGCGCGTGCAGGACCCGCGCGCGCGGCCAGGCGGCGACCGGCGTCTCGGCGAGAAGCGCCGCCTCGATGGTCTCGTCCAGCGCCAGGAAGGTGAGGGAGGCGCCGTGCATGTCGAGCGCCGTCATGACCGGGGACGGACCGAGCAACAGCCGCACCCGGCGGCCGAGATCGGTCGCGAGCACCGCCTTCGTCAGAACCGCCATCTCGAGGGCGGTGGTCGAGCCGAGATTGTTGACGAGGAGCGCCAGCCGCTCGGCCCCCGCGATGGGGGCGGGAAAACGTGCGGTCATGCGCGCGGCGAGCGCGTCGGCGCGGGGCAGGTCGATGCGCTCGATGCCGGGCTCGCCGTGGATGCCGAGGCCGAGTTCCGCTTGGCCTTCCGCCAAGCGCGGCTCCGGCCGGGTGCCCGGGATCGTCGCGGTGGAGACGGCGATGCCGAGGGTGCGCACGGCGGCGGCCGTGCGCCGGGCCAGCGCCGCCACCTCTCCCAGGGGAGCGCCCGAGGCGGCGGCGTGGCCCGCGGCCTTGTGGACGAGGAGCGTCCCGGCGAGCCCCCGCGGCCGGGCCGCCTCCGGCAGGGCGATGTCGTCGGCCACCAGCACCGTCTCGACCCGGCGGCCGAGCGCGCGGGCCCGCTCGGCGGCGAGGCCGAAATTCAGCCGGTCGCCGGCATAGTTCTTCACGATGAGGACGCAGCCGGCCTCGCCCGTCACCGCCAGGATCCCGGCGAGCACGGCTTCGACGGAGGGGGAGGCGAACACGTCGCCGCACACCGCCGCCGCGAGCAGGCCGGGCCCGACGAAGCCGGCATGGGCTGGCTCGTGCCCCGAGCCGCCACCGGAGACGATGGCGACCTTTCCGGGTTCCGGCTCGGCCCGCAGCACGACGCGGATCTCGGGGTAGCCGTCGAGCCGCGCCAGCGCTCCGCCGCTGCCGGCGACGAGCCCGTCGATGGCGTCGGTGACGAGGCCGGCGCGGTCATTGATGAAGTGGGACAAGGCGGTGCCTCCCGTCATGCCCGCTCGTCGGGCGGGCTTTGGCGCGGAAGGTATCGCGTGCCTCGGGTGGTGTAACCCTGGCCCGCCTCAGAGTCCCGCCGCGCCACCGTCGGAGCGCGGATCGTGCGTTGCTTCGATCCGCCCGTCCTTGACGTGGCGCACCAGCATGCCGGCATGACCGAGTGAGTCGATATAGGCGCCGCCCAGTTCCTCGATATCGTGGCCCAAGCGCCGCAGCGCCGCGATGCAGCCCGGATCGAAGCGGTCCTCGACCTTCACGCTGAGCGACTCGGCGCCCCAGGTGCGGCCGTAGAGCAGGCGCGGCGCATCGACCGCGTCGGCCACCGACATTCCGTAATCGGCGTAGCGCGAAAAAATCTGGGCCTGGAATTGCGGCTGCCCGTCGCCGCCCATGGAGCCGTAGGACATCACCCGGCCGTCGTCGAAGGCGGCGAGCGCCGGGATCAGGGTGTGGAACGGGCGCCGGCCCGGCTCCAGCGGGTTCACCGCGTTCGGATCGAGCGAGAACGACATGCCGCGGTTCTGCCAGCAGATGCCCGTGGCGGGCAGCACCGTGCCGGAGCCGTATTCCCAGTAGACCGACTGGATGAAGGACACGGCCATGCCCTCGTTGTCGATGGCGCCCATCCAGACGGTATCGCCCTCGCCCGAGCGCACGGGGATGCTCGCCGCGCGCGCCATGTCGATCAGCGCTGCCTCACGGTCGAGGCGCTTGGAATCGAGGAAGGCGGCCGGGTCGCCTTTGAGGCGGTCGAAATCGGTGACGAAGCGGTCGCGGATGGCGAAGGCGCGCTTCGTCGCCTCGATCAGGCCGTGATAATGCGCGGTGCTCTCCGGCTCGGCGATGTTCAGCCGCTCGAAGATCCCGAGGATGATGAGCGCCGCGAGGCCCTGGGTCGGCGGCGGGAAGTTGTAGAGCGTGGCGTCGCGCCGACGCAGCGTCAGGGGCGCCCGCTCCTTGGCCGAATAGGCATCAAGGTCGGCGCGGGTCACCGGCGCGCCGAGGCGCTCCAGATCGGCGGCGATCTCGCGGCCGATATCGCCGCGGTAGAAGTCGTCGAGCCCGGCATGGACGAGTTGGGTCAGGGTGTCGGCGAGCTTGGGCTGCGTTCGGATCGCGCCCGCCGCGTAGGGCTTGCCGTCATCGAGATAGGTTTTTGCAAAATTCGGCGCGTCGTGGAGCGTGTCGAGCTCCTTCGGCACGTAGCGCGCTTCCGAAGCCGAGACCGGGCAGCCGGCGCGGGCGTGGCGGATCGCGTCGGCGAGGATCGCGTCAAGGGGCAGGCGGCCGCCGAAGGCACGGGCCATGTCGAGGGCAAGGCGCCAGCCGCCGACCGTGCCGGCCACCGTCACCGCCGCATCGGGGCCGCGGGAGGGGATCGCCTCGAGGCCCTTCTCCCGGTAGCGGGCGCGGGTGGCGAGCCTGCCGGCCGGGCCGCAGGCCTCGATGCCGCGCACCCGGCCGTTCTTTTCCCGGATCAGCCAGAAGCCGTCGCCGCCGATGCCGTTCATGTGCGGGTAGACCACCGCGATCGCCGCGGCCATGGCGACCATCGCCTCGATGGCATTGCCCCCCTGCGCCAACACGTTCTGCCCGGCCGTAGCCGCGAGCGCGTGGGGGGCGGCGACGGCCGCATGGGCGAAGACGGGCGTATCGGGCATGATCGGACTCTGACGAAACCTGAGGTCGGCCGGGACGCGGCCGAGAAGCAGGATCAGGACCACGCGCAGACGCGCAGGGCAACCGCCACGCTTTCGGTGGCCGCGCAGCCCGGGCATTCGCCGGCCGCGCAACCGGCTTCCCTGCGGCCGAGGCTTCCTGATGTCTGCGATCGAGGGTTGCTCGAGGCGACCGAATTCCCGGAATGCTGAAATGGTTCCGGTCGTGCTTCTGCCTTTTTACGAATGTTGCACAAAAGGAACTGCGCGGCTGCGAGCAGGATGACATGATCGTCCTCGCGATTCGGCAGGTATCTCCACACATGAAGCAAAACGACCGGGCGATCCTACAGGATCGCGTGAGAACACTTGTCTTGCGCCATGCTCTCGAAGCCGCACTTCAGCGGTTGGCCGATCTTTCCGGTGCGAGTGCCGAGGAAGAACTGTTGCGGCTCGAGCATTCCATTGTGCTGGCGACGCGCCGCGTCGGCGAGATTCCCGGCAACGTGCAACTCGCCGCCCTGGTCGCGGTCGAGGATGCGGTGGCGGCCATCCGCACCGCGTTCGATACGGTGCACGGGCAGATCGAGGCGGCGCCGGCCGTGAACCCCGCGGCACCGACAGCCCTGGCGGCCTAAAACGCGACGATTTCGCCGCCGGCTCACGCCCACGGCGATTGAATTGCCGTCTTGCCATGGGCATATCGCCCCCGCTTTTCGCGTGTTCGGCCGAACACCCGCCGCGTCCGCGCGGGCGTTCCGGTGCGGCACGCCAGACGGGGAGTAAGCCTTTGAGCGAGACGGTAGAGCGGCACGAATTCGGTGCCGAGGTCGGGCGCCTGTTGGATCTCGTCGTCCACGCGCTCTATTCCGACCGCGAGATCTTCCTGCGCGAGCTGGTGGCCAATGCTGCCGACGCGACCGACCGGCGCCGCTTCGAGGCGCTGACCAACGAGGCCCTGGCGCTCCCCTCCGACGCCCGGGTGCTGATTGCCCCCGACAAGGCGGCGCGCACGCTCACCATCTCCGATTCCGGCATCGGCATGAGCAAGGAGGATCTGGCCCAGAACCTCGGCACCATCGCCCGCTCCGGCACCCGCGCCTTCTCCCAGGCGCTCGGCGAGACCAAGGGCGGCGAGGGCGAGGATCTGCGCCCGAGCCTGATCGGCCAGTTCGGCGTCGGCTTCTACTCCGCCTTCATGGTGGCCGACCGCGTCACCGTCACCTCGCGCCGGGCGGGTGCGGACGAGGCCTGGACCTGGGCCTCCGACGGCAAGGGCAGCTACACTCTCGAGCCGGCCGCCCGCGAACAGGCCGGCACCGACATCGTGCTGCATCTGAAGGAGGATGCCGACGAGTATCTGGAGAGCTACCGGCTCGATCACGTCGTGCGCAAATGGGCCGACAACATCGCCGTGCCGATCGCGATCCGCGACGCGGAGGGCAAGGAGGAGGCGGCCAACCGGGGCACCGCCCTCTGGCGCAAGCCGAAATCCGAGATCACGGAAGAGCAGTACAAGGAGTTCTACCGCACCGTCAGCCACGGTTTCGACGAGCCCTGGGCGACGCTGCACTGGCGGGCCGAGGGCGCGCTCGAATTCACCGGCCTCCTGTTCGTGCCGAGCATGAAGCCGTTCATGGCGATGGAGGACGACCGGCGCTCCAAGGTGCGGCTGCACGTGCGGCGCATGTTTATCACCGACGAGGCCGAGTTGCTGCCGAACTGGCTGCGCTTCGTCCACGGCGTGATCGATACCGACGACCTTCCGCTCAACGTCTCCCGCGAGATGCTGCAATCGACGCCGACCTTGCAGAAGATCCGCCGCGCCGTGACCACCCGCGTCATCAACGAGCTGTCGAGCCGCTCGAAGAACGCGGAGAAGGCCGAGGAATACCAGAAGTTCTTCGAGAATTTCGGCTCGGTGCTGAAGGAAGGTATCTACGAGGATTTCGAGCGCCGCGCCGAGATCGCACCGCTGCTGCGCTTCCGCTCGTCCACGCAAGAGGGCTGGACCTCGCTGCCCGACTACGTCGCGCGCATGAAGCCGGAGCAGGAGGCGATCTACTACCTCGTCGCCTACGACGTGGAGGCGCTCAAGAACTCCGCCCAGCTCGAAGGATTCCGGGCCCGCGGGGTCGAGGTGCTGCTGCTGTCCGACCACGTCGATGCGTTCTGGCCGGAGCAGTTGGGCAAGTTCGAGGACAAGCCGCTGCGTTCGGTCACGCAAGGCTCGGCCGACCTCGCCAAGCTCAAGCCCGAGGGCGAGGCGGCCGAGGAGGCGCCCCCGGCCGACAAGTTGGTGGCCGCCCTCAAGCTCGCGCTGGAGCCCGACGTCTCCGACGTGCGGACCACGGACCGCCTCGTCGACAGTGCCGTGGTGCTCGCCGCCTCCGGCATGGGCCCCGACCTGCAGATGCAGCGCCTGCTGCGCCGGGCCGGCCGCGGCTTCGGCGGCTCCGCGCCGATCCTGGAGATCAACCCGCGCCACCCCCTGATCCGGTCGCTCAACGACCGGGCCGAGGCCGGCGCGGATCTGAAGGCCGAGGCCGGCACGCTGCTCGACCTCGCCCGCGTTCAGGATGGCGACACGCCGCGCGATCCGGTGGCCTTCGCCCGTGCCGTCGCGGCGGCGCTGGCGGGCACCCCCGCCAAGCCGGCGTCGTAAGGGCTCGGGGAGGGGGCGGGATGCGGAAGGCTCAGATCCGCGTCCCGTCATCCCGCGGCGGCGCACCGCAGCGGAAGCGGGCGACCCGCCAGCGGTCGCCGTGTGCGTTCTGCCAAGCCGCCATCTGCGGCTGGGCCACCGAAAGGCATTGCTGCGGCGTGACGATATCCTCGTTGAAGCGGTGAACCCGCATGACGCAGTGGGTGGGGTTGGCGACCATGCAGGTCAGGAAGTAGAGGCCGTAGAGCATGCGCGGAGGCTCCGTCGTGGCGTGGGTCTCTCTCCTCCCGAGGTCGCTTCTTTCTGAGTGTGCGTCTTGATCGTCCGGTTTGCGACATCGCAACGAGCGTGCCGGAAGTTCCCGCCTCACATGCGCAGATTGCCTGTGGCGCTTGCGTGCAACGCCCACAATTTCGTGAGCGGCGGCTGAAGGACCCGCCCAGCCTCGGCCATGAACCGCCGGGCCGGCGGCGTTGACAGTCCTCCGGTATCCGCGCGAACACCGCTGCCATGGCCGCCGACCTCTCCCCCGATCCGCCGACCGCTCGCCTCGACCGCCGGGTCACCTGGGCCGTGATCGCCCTCGTCGCCGCGACCGTCCTGATCGGAGCTCTGGCGCCGCGTCCCGCCCACCATGCCGCCCCGGCGCCGATCACGGATCCGGCGCAGAATCCGAACTGCGCCGAGTGGGGCGACGGCTGCAAGGTCTGCCGCCGCATCGGGGAGGAGATCGCCTGTTCGCTGCCGGGCATCGCCTGCACGCCCGGTCCCATGACCTGCCTGGGCAGCACCGGAGAGCCGTGATCCGGAGCCGTGAAGGGAGGACACCGGCTGTCTGACGGGGGGATGCGGGAACGGAAGCCGGTTTTGCGCTTCGCGCCGAGCCCGAACGGCCGCCTGCATCTCGGCCACGCCTATTCCGCGCTCCTGAACGCGCAGATCGCCGAGCGGCTCGGCGGCCGGCTGCTGCTGCGCATCGAGGATATCGATCTCGGCCGCTCCCGGCCGGAATTCGTGGCCGGCATCCTGACCGATCTCGATTGGCTCGAGCTGCGCTTCGAGGCGGCCGTCCGCCGCCAATCCGAGCATTTTCCGGATTACGCCGCCGCACGCGATGCATTGGCAACTCGCGGCCTGATCTATCCCTGCTTCTGCTCACGGGGGCAGATTGCGGCGGAGGTCGCGGCCCGTGCGGCACGCGGGGAAGCGGCGGCGCGCGATCCCGACGGCGCCCCCCTGTATCCAGGCACCTGCCGCCACCTGTCGAACGACGAAGCGACGG
>JAESFL010000426.1_pt1 | contig 30442 bp, 30 predicted proteins | sample 9269401 | NCBI WGS metagenome assembly JAESFL01 (sample SAMN14506025, study PRJNA617098) | algae metagenome | isolation source: Gloeocapsa sp. UFS-A4-WI-NPMV-4B04 and co-occurring heterotrophs from desert... | place: USA: Utah | collected 2006-10-01 | reverse complement strand
TGGTCCGCACGGCTCTTCAGAATGCGGCGTCGGTTGCAAGCCTTCTGATCACGACGGAAGCCATGATTGCCGACGCCCCCAAGAAGGAGTCCGCTCCGGCGATGCCGGGCGGCGGCGGCATGGGTGGCATGGGCGGTATGGACTTCTAGTCCAAGCCCAAAGCTCTCCAGTCAAAGGAGGCCCCGGAGCGATCCGGGGCCTTTTTGCTGCGCCGCGCCACGTCACGGCCAAGCTAGTACGCCCACGAGGCGTAGGAACTCTGCTGGAAACTGCTGCGTTGCTTCCGCAGCCCCTTTTTCTGAGGAGTTCATGCTTATGAAGAAAACTCTCGTCAGCCTCGCCGCGGTGCTTCTGGCCGCGACGACTTATGCAACCGCCCAAACTCAATCTGGCTCTACCGGCTCCACCGGCACTGCAGGCGAAGCGCAGACCACGCAGAAGCGCCCCCAATCCGGCGGTGACGCCGGAGCCTCCGGTTCGGCCCAGCAGGCTCAGGGCGCCTCCAGCACAACGCAGCAATCGGGGGCGTCTTCGTCCACTTCGACCGAGCAGCGGTCCGGCGCCCGCATCAATGTCGAGTCCCGCCAGGACAACGTCTCCGTCCGCAACCGCACCACGGTACGCCAGGAAGTCGACGAGCCCGAGGTTCGTGTGAACCGCCGTCGTTCCGTAACGGTCGAGGAGGATGATGAACCCCGCACCACCGTGATCAAGCGCAAGGCTCCGGCCAAGAAGCGCGTGGTGGTGAAGAAGCGCAAGCCCTCCTCGAAGGTGGTGGTGCGATCGCGTTCCCGTCAGGTCGTCGAGGAGCCGAGCGTGTCGGTCCGCCGCCGCACGACCATCCGTGAGGAGTCCGAGCCGAGCGTGTCGGTCCGCAGCCGCACGACCATTCGCAATGAGGGCGTGGGCGTCTCGACCACGAACCGCAGCTCCACCTCGACCTCGACGCAGCAGAACGTGCGTCAGGATTCGCAGCAATCCAGGTCCGGCTCCGCCACCCAGCAGCGGGGCGAGACCACCGGTTCGGTCGGCAGCCAGTCGAACACGGGTTCGAGCAGCGCCGGTTCCGCTTCGGGCAACACCTCGTCGGGCGCAAACACCGGTTCGTCCGGCGGCTCGCCCGAGCTCAAGAAGCCTCAGGGACAGTAGTAATCACGTCTGAATGCTCAAGAGAGGGGCCGGCTCACCGGCCCCTTTTGCACCAGCATGACCTCGCGACCTGCGAGCTTTTCGCGGGTTGATCATGTGATGAAGAAAAGGCGTGCAGAAGCCGATCTGGTGCAAGCGGATCAGGCTCTACGGAGATAGATCTGTCGTATCCTCGATCGCTTCGGCATGCACGAGGTATCGCAGGGCTCCGGCCGTTCTGGCCTCGAAAGGCCAGCAGGTCGCGAGCACGAGGGCACGCTCGTTCGCCAAGGGATCGATGCCAGACGTATTCCAATGGACAATCGACGTGCCGACGACGCGAAAGCGCGATCGAGCGCCGCTGCGGAGGGTCACACGGATCTCGTCGCCGCTCCGCAGGTCGGCCAAAAAGGTGAAATGCGTATCCCGGTGCGCTGCATAGACTGCCGTGCCGCGTTCGCCCGCGGGGGGCGTTCCCTCCAGATGACCCGGCCCGAAGGCGAGCGCCTGACCGCTGCTCCCATGCAGGACGATCTCATCCTTCTTCAGCCGCGGCGCCTCGATGCGCGCGACGGGCCAGGTATCGGCCCAGGGCCAGGGTTTGACGGGCTCGCCCGTGGCGACCGACACCGCGAAGGCGCGTTCGAGCAGAACCTGCCCGAGGCGTGCCTTCGCGTGAATGTAAAGCCCCTGACCGACGAGCGTCATGCCTGCGACTGCGAGGAGCACGGCGGCCGGGAAGGTGATCCCCGGCCACCATGCGGTCGGGACGCCTGTCCGCACCGCCGTGCTCATGCGCCACGCACCCGCCGGCTGTGGAACGCCAGGAGCAAGAGGCTCAAGGCGCAGACGAGAAGTCCGACGAGAAGGCGCACCTCCGCATCCGTGGCGGTCTGCGGCAGAGACACGTTGGTTTGAGGAGCCGGCGCTTGGCGCGCCATCGCATTGGCAACCCGCCTGCCAGATGTCTTCTCGATGATCGGAGCCGATTGAGCACGGTCCCCTGCCGAGGGCTTCGAAGCGGGAGCGCGTTCGCCGAACACCTTGTCGAAATCCCAGCCCGCAGGCAGATTCAGCGGGATGTCGGCACGGGAGAGGCGCTGACCGTTCGGACGGCTCGGCGTCTTATCGACTGCAACGAGGCTCGTGAGGCGGGTCACGAGGCCGTGCTCCAGAGCGAGGGAGAGGATGCGGGCGTTGGTCTGATCCATGTCGAGCTTACCCAGGGTGCGCTCGACCTCCGCATCCGCGATCTTGCGGCGGGCCCACAGTTTGGAGAGCCCCTTCCCCTCGGCGGCACCGGCGAGCGGCATCCGCACCACCCAGGGCTGGCCGCCGATCATGCCTTTGATCTCGACCGAGCCCGCGAGTGAGGCGAGCTTTGCCGAGAGAACCAGCGGCTCGCCCCGGTAGAGGTCAGGCAGGATCGCAGGTGTGGCATCGACCTCGGCGTCTGGGAAAGCGATGCTCAGCCCCGTGACCGCTGGGCTCTCGAGCTTCTCGAAGAGCCCACGCATCCGTCCCTCGACCTGATCGGCGGAGCCGATATGGGTAAAGGTGCCGCGGCCGATCTCCGAGGCGCGCGTCATCAGGAAGCTGTTGGGCGCAGATCCGATGCCCACCATGAACACCCGCGAGCGGCCGCGCCTGGAGGAGATCGCTTCGAAGAGTTGCTGCTCGTTCCCGATCTCGCCGTCGGTGAGGAACACGACCTGGCGGAGATAAGTGGAGTCGCCTGGTTGGGTGTCGGTGAGAGCCGCCTCCATCGCCGGGACCATGTTGGTCCCACCCCGCGCCTCAAGGCCGGCGACGAAGCGTTGCGCCTGTCGCACGTTCTCGGCATTGGCCGTCACCGCATCGGTGAAGAGCACGTCCATGGTGTCGTCGAAACGGATCACGTTGAAGCGGTCCGTCGGCTTGAGGCGTGACAGCCCAAAGACGAGGCTGGCCTTGGCCTGTTTCATGGAGGTGCCGCCCATGGAGCCCGAATTGTCGATCACGAAAACGATCTCCCGCGGTCTTGCGTCCTCGGCCTGCTGGAGCACGGGCGGCGTCACGAAGGCGAGGAGGTACTCGGCATTCCCGACCTGCTCGCGGAAGAGGCCGGCCGAGGGAGTGCGACCGGGCACCGGCTGCCAGGTGAGTTCGAAATCGCGATCGGCCGGAACGGGTCCCTCCGCGAGCTTGATCACCCGGGCGTCGTCGCCCGTGGCTTCGGCCTTGATCGCGTGATGATGGCTCTTTACGTCAGCGAGCGGAAAGCCCGCTTGCAGCCGCACGGTGATCTGCACCGGGTTCGTGGGCGCATGCTCTCGTGGGTCGAGCACCGGCGGCGTGATGCGGTCGCGGTCCGGCACGGGGTCCATGGAGGTGCTGCCCCAGCCGCCCTGGCTGCCGAAATACACCGTCTGGACGATGGGCTTCGGGCTGTAGCGGGGCGCCACCACGAGAGGCACGCGCAGCGAGTACACATCGCCCGATTGGCGCACGGGCTCCTGATATTCGATCTGCACCAACACGGCCTCGCCGGGCCCGATATTGGCGACCGAATTCGTAAAGAGGTTCGGCCGTTCCTGCTCCAGCAGGGTGGCCTTCTGGCCGGCGGCCTTGGCGCGCTCGTAGATCTCCTTGGCTTTCTGGCGCTCCTTCAACTCGCCGCTGACGATGCGATCGCCGATGACCATCTTGAGGGTATCGACCGCGCTGCCGTCGGGGAGCGGATAGACGTAAACGGCTTCCACCCAGCCGTCGGTCGGGTTGTGGAAGATCTGCGTGATGCGCGCTCGAGCGGTCGGTCCGCTGACCGCGATGTCCACATCCGTGCCGAGGCGCGGAGCTTCCGCATAGGCATCACCCTGCTGATGGCGGAACAGGAGCGATCCCGAGCGCATTTCGCCGGGCGTCACGAGGGTAGGGGCGCCCATAGTCGCGGCTTCGGCCCGGGGCATCCCGGCGAGCCAAGTGGCGAGCGCCAGCACCAGGCCGATCAGGAGCGCGGACGCGGTGCGCGCCCCAGCCCCGCCAATGGCGCTTAGAGATCTCGGTCGCGTCGGCCATCGGGGATTCGGGGCTGCAAGCGACGTGCTCATCGATCGATCTCCGTCCAGGGGGGCTCCGTGTCGACGGAGCCCTGCCTTTGTCGGGCTCAAGGGGGATGCTCGCGAGCGTGATGTTCCGGCTTCTTCAGCCGTGGCTTGCCGGACTCCGCCACGGTTTGCGATAAGGTTGCGAAAATGTGCGGATTTGTACGGGGTGTGGCGGACCGGTCCGCACCGCGAGGGACCGGATCATGACGCTGACACCCGAACGGGACCTCCCCGAGGAGCAGAGCCGTCACGTGGCAGCGCGCATCCGGGAGGAACTCGCGCGTCGCCGCATGTCGCGCCAGCGGCTCGCGGCGGACGCGAAGATCAGTCTCTCGACCCTGGAAAAGGCGCTGTCGGAGCGACGCCCCTTCACGCTGGCGACAACAATTCGGCTTGAGGAGGCACTCGGTCTGTCTCTCCGGACAGGGTTCAGCGCCCCTGCGAGTTCCCCCGCGCCGAAGGGCAGCCTGGTTGCGCCGGAGGAAGTCGGCTCCTATTCACGACCGGCGGTGTCGTGGATCGAGGGGACGTACCTGACGCTCCGCCCCTCCTTCGGGGGCGGGGAGGCGATCTATGCCTACCGGACGGAAATCGGCTGGGACGAGGAGCGGTCCTATCTCACGTTTCGAGAGGCCGAGCGGGTCGATGCCGCCTTCACGCAGGACGGGGCGGTGTCGATTCCAAACCTGTCGGGGCACATCTATCTCGTGACCAACAAGTTCGGGCAGTACCGGCTCATCACGGTTTCGCGCCCGAACATCAGCGGCGAGATGTACGGCATCCTCACCACCCTGTTGGTTGGACGTGGCGCGCAGTTAACGCCGATCGCTTCACCGATCGTTCTCGTGCCGATCCGCAATGTCGGCGACCCGGATTTCGGTCGGATCGCCGACGGGGACCGGTGTTACGAGCGCTATCGAGGGTATCTGAAGCGCGCCATCGACGAACCCTACGCACTCTTCAAGTCGGTTTGAAATGCGGGCAAGGAAGTCGCTACGGCGTTAGTGCTTGAACAGTCCCTTGAAGAACTGCGCCATGCCATTGCGCTTCCGCTTGCGCTCGATTTCCTTCGCGTCCGTGATCCAGGCCGTCTGGACCACACGGCGCTCGCCCGTGAAGGGCTGGTGGCCGTGCCAGGAATTGTCCGCGCGCAGGAATGCGAAGATCGTGCCCATGGTCGGGGGCACTTCGGCCGCATAGGGTTCGAAATTGTTCTCGTCGTAGAGGACGCGCAAGCGCCCCGAACCGTCCTGCTGCCACTCGTCGTTCATGTAGATCAGAAGCGTCATGACCTTCGAGGGGCCATCCGTGTGGATGCGGCCATCCTTCGCCTGGGAGAGCTTCCGGATCGTGGTGAGACGCGGATATCGCGTCAGGTCCATGCCGAATTTCTCCGACAGGACGCGCGAGAACTCGTCGCTTTCGATCTCGTCGATCAACCCCTTGAAGCGGCCCTTCAGGTCCACCTCGTCCACGGTGAGGTAGCCCGTTTTAGTGATGTTCGGGAAATCGCGCTTCAGGTCGGGAATCGCCTCCTCGCGGAGCGCGCCGGAGCCGAGAAAGTAGGAATAGGGTTCACGCGACAGGGGCGCGTTGCGCACCGCGTCGGGATTAAGGATGGACAAGGCCATGGGGCACCCCCTTGATTTGGGCCGGATCCTAAGGGCGAGGCCGTCCCTGTCAATCAAGCAAGGTTAAGGCCAGGCTCCACGCCGACCCCAACCGTCCTTGCTGTCCAACGGGAAGATGCCCGGGGTGACGGAAGGTCTCACCGGAGCATCTCTGCTGCGTCGTCGGCGACACGGGCACCGTGGACCAGAACGCCCGCTCCAACCGTCGCTGACGAGATCACCAGCCGGCGAGGACCGCGCCGCCGAACTTCTGCTCCACAAAGGCTTTCACCTCGGGGGTGTGGTAGGCCTCGACGAGCGCCTTCACCCAAGGCTTGTCCTTATCCTCGGCGCGCACCGCGATGAGGTTCACATAGGGGCCCTTCGGGTCCTCGCGGAGGATCGCATCCTTCACGGGATTGAGGCCGGCCTGGGTGGCGTAGTTGGTGTTCACGACACCGGCATCCACATCGTCGAGCACGCGGGGCGCCTGAGCGGCGTCGATCTCGACGAATTTGAGCTTGCGGGGATTCTCGGTGATGTCCACGACACTCGGCTTGAACCCGACGCCCGGGCGCAGCTTGATGACCCCCTTTTCCTGCAGGAGCAGGAGCGCACGACCGCCATTGGTGGGGTCGTTCGGGATCGAGACCGTGCCGCCGGCCGGCACCGCATCGAAGCTCTTGTGCTTCTTCGAATACACGCCGATCGGGAAGTTCACGGTCGGGGCCACGGCTTCGATCTTGTAGCCCCGGTCGGACTTCTGGTTGTCGAGATAGGGCTGGTGCTGGAACGAGTTCGCTTCGAGTTCGCCGGCCGCGAGAGCCGCGTTCGGCACCACGTAATCGGAGAATTCTACCACCTTGAGGTCGAGCCCCCGTTGAGCCGCGAGGGGCTTCACGACTTCCAGGATCTGGGCGTGGGGCCCGGGCGTCGCGCCGATGCGGACGACCTGCGCGGTCTGGGCCGCGGCCGGAAGTGCGGCAAGGGCGACGAAGGTGGCAAGCGCAAATGATTTCAGCATCTTTCGGTCTCCTGGGTTGAGAATGATCCCGCCAGTGCTCTCAGGCCTGGCGCAGGCGTTTGTTGAGGCGTCGGGCGAGGCGGTCGCCGAGGCTTTGGATGGCCTGGACGAGGACGATGAGGACGATCACCACAGCGGCCATCACCTCGGGCATGAAGCGCTGATATCCGTACCGGATGCCGAGATCGCCGAGGCCCCCGCCGCCGACGGCGCCGACCATGGCCGAGAACCCAAGGAGCGAGACCACGGCAAGGGTGAGACCCAGCACGATCCCGGGCAGCGCCTCGGGAATCAGCACCTTGAGGACGATCTGGAGCGGGCTTGCCCCGAAGGCCCTTGCCGCCTCGACGAGCCCGCCGTCGACTTCGCGGATCGCCCCTTCGACGAGGCGGGCGATGAAGGGCGCAGCCGCCACCGTCAGCGGCACGATGGCGGCATGGGTGCCGATCGATGTGCCCGCGATCAGGCGCGTCAGGGGAATGATCGCCACCACCAGGATGATGAAAGGGGTGGATCTGGTGGCGTTCACCAATACGCCGAGGGTGCGGTTCATCCAAGGCGCCGCCAACAATTCGCCCCGACCGGACGTTGCGAGGAAGATCCCGAGGGGGAGCCCGATGAGTGTGCCAATGGTGGCGGCGATGGCGACCATGAGCAGGGTCTCGCCCGTGGCGGCTACGATCAGGTTCACGATGTGGGGTGGCAGGAGAGTGGAGAACATGGAGCGCTTTCGGAGAGGCAAGGGGGCTCAGGCGAGGTGGCCGAGCACTTCTGTGTCGAGGCCGTAATGGCCCAGGAAGGTCAGCGCCGAGGCGAGCGAGGCCTCGGGGATGCCGACCACCAGAGTCCCGAAGGGACGGCCCGCGATCTCGTCCACGGCCCCGGCCAGAATCGTGCTCTCGATGGAAAGGTCTCGGGCGAGCCGCGCCAGGATCGGGTCCGAGGCGTGCGGACCCCGGAAGGTGATCCGCACCAGGGACCGTCCGCCGGGGACGGGGGCGGGACGGATCTCCCGGGCGAGATGGGCGGGAAGAGCCCGCCCGCTCTCGTCGGCGAGGAACGAGCGGGTCACGGGATGCGTCGGGCGGGTGAAGAGGTCGTAGACGTCGCCCTGTTCAACGATGCGACCCCCGTCGATCACCGCGACCTCGTGGGCGATGGAGCGGATCACGGCCATCTCATGGGTGATGAGCAGGATCGTCAGGCCCAGCTCCCGGTTGATGCGGGCGAGGAGGTCGAGGATCTGGCGAGTGGTCTCGGGGTCGAGGGCCGAGGTGGCCTCATCGGAGAGCAGGACCTTCGGGTTCGTGGCGAGCGCCCGGGCGATGCCGACCCGCTGCTTCTGGCCGCCCGAGAGCTCGGAAGGGTAACGGTCGCGCTTGTCGCTGAGGCCGACGAGGGCCAGGAGTTCCTCGACCCGCGCCCGGATCGCCGGGGCCCGGTAACCCGCAACTTCGAGGGGGAGTGCCACATTCTCGGCTGCGGTGCGCGACGAGAGCAGGTTGAAGTGCTGGAAGATCATTCCGATGGAGCGGCGCGCCTGGCGCAAGTGCCCCTCAGGGAGAGCCGAAATCTCTGATCCATCCACGAGCACACGGCCGGCGCTCGGGCGCTCCAGCCCGTTCACGAGACGGATCAGAGTGGACTTCCCGGCGCCGGAACGCCCGATGACGCCGACGACACCGCCCTATTGGATTGTGAGGTCGACGCCGTCGAGGGCATTCACAGGAGCGCCACGCTTACCCCCAAACACCTTGGAGACGCCCTCCAGCCGCACGATGGGAGCGGCGGGGACGAGGCGTTGCAGGCCGGACTGAGTGAAGGAGGAGAGAGGCGCGTTCATGGATCTGCCGTTGGGGACGGCAGCACCTTCCAGGGATCCGTTTCTTAAGTCAATCCCTTCGTCCGTTATAACGGAAAGTATGCTATGACGAACGGTGTGGTCAGCCCTGCAGAAATGGAAAGGCCGGCACGGCGCCGGCCTCTCTGAACTTGGATCCTCGCGCGATCCAGGGGCATGCCACCCCAGGGGTGCATCACCGATAGAGCACGTTCGGAAGCCAGAGGCCGATCTGGGGGAAGGTGTAGAACAGCACCATTGCGACGACGACGAGATAGATGAACGGCATCACGCCGCGGAAGATGTCGTTGATGCTCACATGCGCCGGCGCGATGCCCTTGAGATAGAAGGGGGCCATGGCGACGGGGGGCGAGAGGAACGACGTCTGGATATTGAGTGCGATCAGGATGCCGAAGAAGATCGGATCGATGCCGAAATTGTCGAGCAGCGGCAGGAAGATCGGCACGAAGATCACGACGATCTCGGTCCATTCGAGCGGCCAACCGAGCACGAAGATGATCGCCTGGGTGAGGATCAGGAACCAGAACGGCGAGAGATTCATGCTGGTGACGAAGTTCTCGATCGGCTGGTGGCCGCCCAGAAAGGCGAAGATCGAGGAGAAGATATAGGAGCCGACGAAGAGCCAGCACACCATCGCCGAGGTGCGGGCGGTCAGGTACACGCTCTCCTTCACCTTCGTGAAGGACAGGGAGCGGTAGGCGGCGGCGAGCACGAGGGCCCCGAAGGAGCCCACCGCTGCAGCCTCGGTCGGGGTCGCGATGCCGAAAAAGATCGCGCCGAGCACAGAGAGGATGAGGAGCGCCAGCGGGAAGAACGAGGTCGCAAGAGCCCAGATGATCTCACCGGTACTGCCGGCCCGCTCCTCGGCCGGCAGCTTCGGGGCGAGCGCCGGATTGAGGGCGCAGCGCACCACCACATAGACCATATAGAGCCCGGCGAGCATCAGGCCGGGAAAGAGCGCGCCTGCATAGAGTTTCGGCACCGACACGCCGGCGGTGGCGCCGTAGAGGATCAGCATCACGGAGGGTGGGATCAGGATGCCGAGGCACCCGCCCGCGCAGACGACGCCTGAGGCGAGCCGGACGTCGTAGCCCGCCCGCAGCATAGCCGGAAATGCGAGAAGGCCCATGAGGGTCACGACGGCGCCGACGATGCCGGTCGCGGTGGCAAAGAGCGCACAGGTGAGAAGCGTCGCGACCGCGAGTGAACCCGGAATGCCGCCCACCGCGAGCTGGATCGAGCGGAAGAGGCGGTCCAGAATGTTCGCCCGCTCGATGATGTAGCCCATGAAGACGAAGAGCGGGATGGCAACGAGCACGTCGTTCGTCATCACCGAATAGGCCCGCTGCACCACGAGATCGAGGACGATCGGGCCCATGGCGGCAACGCCGAAGCCGAAGCCGAGCGCCATGAGCGTGAAGGCGATCGGGAAACCGAACATGATGAAGACGATGAAGAGCACGAGCATCAAGACGCCCAGCTCAGGATTGCCTAGCCCCAGCATCGTTCGGTCCTTTTGGTTTCTTCTCGTCGGTGGATGGAAGGGGCGGCCGGAGCGCGGACGCTAGACGGTGCCCTTCTTGAGGCCTTCGTTTTCGGCTTGCTCGAGGATGAGCCTCTCGGTCTCCTCGACGTCATGGAGCCGGGACGGCCAGGCGCCGGTGCGCAGGCAGATCACGCATCGCGCAACCTCGGCGAAACCCTGTGCGCACATCAGCACGCCGACGACGGGGATGAGGCCCTTGAAGGCCCACAGCTGGGGCCCGCTCGGCCAGTTCATCGAGCGCTCACCCATCACGAAGGACATGCTGGCGAACTTGTAACCCACCCACATGAAGGCGATGATCGAGGGGAAGAAGAACAGAACGTAGAGAACGAGATCCATGAAGGCCTGCCGCCGGGGAGGCCAGGCACGATAGAGGAAGTCGCCCCTCACATGGGCGTTCCGCGCCAGCGTGTAGGGTCCCGCCAGCATGAACAAGGCCCCGTAGAGCATATAGCTCACGTCGAAGGCCCATTCGGTCGGCGACCGCAGGGCGTAGCGGGCGAACACCTCGTAGCACATCGCGAAGGTGAGGGCGAGGATAGCCCACCCCGCGATCTTACCGATCCACGTGTTGATGCGGTCGACCAAATTCAACAGAACCATGAGGCCTCACAAACGAAGCCCTCCCGCAGGCCGGGAGGGGGTCGAACCACACCAGAGGTCGGGAAAGGCGGGAATGGACCTGGAGGCACCGCCGGGCAACCCCTACCTTGGTCCCCGCTGGGTGATGCAGACCCTCGCAGAGATCCCCTTCGAAAAGGCCAGCCGGCTGTCGCCGACTGGCCCGAGGGAGATGGTGGTCCTACGCCTTCTTGAAGAAGTGGTCGTAGGCCATGTCGCGGGACGGCTCGTTGAGCCGCTCATAGGCATAGGTCCGCTGCACCCAGGCGCGCTGGCTGTCGAGGACCTTCTTGAAGAACGCGTCCTTCGAGAGGTCGTCGATCACCGCGTTCCAGCCTTCGAGCTGGGCCTTGAGGATCGCCTCCGGGGTCGAGACCACGTTGACGCCGCGACCGCGGAGCGCCTCGAGATCCTTGGAGTAGCGGTCGAGCGCCTTCCAGGACATGTCGGCGGATTCGGACTCGGCCGCGTACTTCACGATCGCCTTCAGCTCGGCGGGCAGAGCGTCGAACTTCGCCTTGTTGAAGATAAGTTCGAAGGACTCGCAGGACTGGTGGTAGCTCTTGAGCATGTAGGTTTTGGAAACGTCGGGGAAGCCGAGCACCAGGTCCGAGGACGGATTGTTGAACTCGGCGCCGTCGATGACGCCGCGCTCGAGGGCCGGCACGATCTCGCCACCGGCGAGGTTCGTGACCGCGACGCCCATGCCGCGCTTGAGGTCTGCGGCGAGGCCGACGGTGCGGTATTTGAGGCCGCGCAGGTCCTGCGGCCCGGCGAGCTCCTTCTTGAACCAGCCCAGCGGCTGGGCCGGCATCGGGCCGGAGAGGAAGCCCACAAGGTTGAGCTTCAGGTTGCTCAGGAGCTCGTTGTAGAGGTCGTAGCCGCCGCCATAGTTCATCCAGGCCAGGAAGCTATTAGCGTTCCAGCCGAAGGCCGGAGGCGTGCCGAACAGCGAAAAGGCCTTATTCTTGCCGTACCAGTAGGCCGAAACGCCGTGGCCGCCGTCGAGGATGCCGGCATTCACGGCGTCCTGGAGCTGGAAGGCGGGCACGACGGCGCCGGAGGCGAGCACGTCGAGCTTGAGGCGGCCGCCCGACATGTCGTTCACGCGCTTAGCGAAGTCGTTGCAGAACTCGTGGAAGATGTCACGGTTCGGCCAGGTGGACTGGAACTTCCACGTGGCGGTCTGGGCGCGGGACACCTGCGGGGCTGCAACCGTGGCAGCCGCTCCGAGGCCGGCTACCTGCAGGAACTTGCGGCGGGACGCCTTCTTCGCGTCCGCCTTCACGGGATCGGTCATGAAATCTCCTCCCTCTTGCGCGGGGTTCTTGATTGGTGCGCGACAAAGAGTGCCCCACGTTGTTGTATTTTAAGCTTCAAGTTCAAGGGGTGTCGGTCGAAAGTCGGATAACTTTGCCGCTAGTTTGCCGAACGCGACCTCGCGGCGGGGTGCACGGCCCGGTTTTGCCGCGCTTTCGCCACGGGGGCAGTTGATCCCAGGTCCCACCTGTCCTTATTGGCTTGGACCCCCTCCGGCTGGAGACCTCACCGAATGACCAAGGCCCCCTTTGCGACGATCCTGGCTGGGATCGTGGCTGCTTTTTCCGTCGTGGCCACGACTGCCTGGCTCGGCTTTGGGGTTCCCGTGTCTTTCCATATGCCCCTGTCAGGGTTCGTATTGGCGGGCCTGCTTGTCCTGAGCGCGCGTATCTCCACCTTCGCGCGAATCTTCGTCATCATGTACGCCTTGGGATATCTGGTGCTCGCGAGCGGCGTCCTCCTCGCGATGGCGGGGCTTCTCGGGCAGACCCTCGCCGAGATGCTGCCTCCAGCCTTTTCGGCAACCGCGGCCGTGGTGTTCGCCGGTGTGGTTTACGGGGTCTCCTTCCTGCGGGTGATCCGGCAGATCACCGCCATCGCCGACCCCTTCTTCGAATCGAACGAGCCCGCCGGGAACGGCCCCTTCAATTGGGCCGGACGCACCGAGGGCCGGGTCGGCGCGCTCCTCGTCGGGCTTGCGGTGTTCATCACCTTCGCGCAGGTCGCCCTCCAGATCCGGTTGAACCTCTGGTCACGGGACCTTTTCAACGCCCTCGAGCAGAAGGATGCCAGCACCTTCTGGTACCAGCTTCTCGCCGTGTTCATCCCGCTCGCCGCCGTCTGGATCTCCATTGCGATCTACGACGTGTATATCGACCGGGTGCTCCGCATCCGCTGGCGCGCCTGGCTCACCCGTCACACTTATACCCGCTGGCTCTCGAACGGCACCCATTACCGCATCCCCCTATCGGGAGAGCCCGCCGATAACCCCGATCAGCGCATCCAGGCGGACGTGTCGGCCTTCATCGTCTCCACGATGTCGCTGTCGATCACGCTCCTGTCGCGGGCTGCGACGCTCGTCTCCTTCATCGTGATCCTCTGGGGCTTGTCGCGGAACTTCGTGATTCCGGGGACCGACGGCCTCGTGATCCCGGGTTTCTTGGTCTGGCTCGTGATCGCCTATGCGGTCGCCGGGACGATCCTCACCCACCTCATCGGCCGCCCCCTCATCCGTCTCGACTTCCAGCAGGAGAAGGTCGAGGCCGACTTCCGCTTCTCCCTCGCGCGGCTTCGCGAATACAACGAGCAGATCGCCCTCATGCGCGGTGAGCGCGCGGAGGTGGAGCGTTTGGGAGGGACCTTCGGCTCGGTGGTGGAGAACTTCCACCGCATCACGAGCCGCATGATGAAGCTCACCACCTTCAACGGGGCCTACAACCAGGCGAGCGTGGTCTTCCCCTATATCCTGGCGGCGCCGTCCTACTTCCTCGGCAAGATCACCCTCGGCCAGTTTCAGCAGACCGCCGGCGCCTTCAACCAGGTGGATGCATCGCTTTCCTATTTCGTGAACGCCTACACGACGCTTGCGGCCTACAAGGCCACGGTCGATCGCCTCACCACCTTCAACGAGGCCATGGCGCGGGCGGAGGGCCTCAACGACACCGCGCGGGCGGGGGTGCTCACCTCCCACGAGGGCCGCGACCTCGTCATCGACACCCTCGATGTGGGCCTGCCCGAAGGGCGCCAGCTTCTCGCCATGCGCGACCTGCCCCTCAGGGCGGGAGAGACCACGCTCATCACCGGGCCGTCGGGATCCGGGAAATCCACCCTGTTCCGGGCGCTTGCGGGGATCTGGCCCTTCGGCAAGGGCCGGGTGCGGGTCCCGAAGGGCGCGTCGATGCTCCTCCTGCCGCAGCGCCCCTACATCCCGCAGGGAACGCTCCGGTCGGCCGTGACTTATCCCGGCGTCATCGACACCTATGCGGATGCCGAGATCGTCGAAGCCCTGAAGGCCGCCCGCCTGCCCCACATCGCCGATCGTCTCGACGAGGACCGGGCCTGGGGGCAGACCCTGTCGCTCGGCGAGCAGCAGCGCCTTGCCGTGGCGCGCGCTCTCCTCGCCAAGCCCGACTGGCTGTTCCTCGACGAGGCCACCGCGGCCCTCGACGAACCCACCGAAGAGGCGATCTACACGATCATCAAGGAGAGGCTGCCCAACACCACCGTAGTCTCGATCGGCCACCGCTCGACGCTCGGTGCCTTCCATGATCGGCGGCTCGACATGAAGCCCGTGGATGGCGGCCTGTTCACCCCGGTCGATCACCGAGCAGCTGTCCCCGCCCAATAAAGGAGGGCGCCCTGGCGCCCTCGTTCTTGATCGATGCGGCTTCAGATCGCGCGCTCGAAGCGGAGCTCGCCGTTTTGAGTCTTGATGATCAGAGTCGAGCCCTGTTGCTCCCACTGCGCAGAGGTCCGAAGCGCAACCAGGAAGGAATTTTCCTGGGCCATGGTGGCCTGATCGCAAGACTTTTTAGTCAGGGCGATGGGGCCGACAGCGAGGCGCTGCTCGCGCAGGGGGTAGGCCGTTGCCGCAAAGACTCGGCAGCCCCCGAAGCCGCGGGCGCGGAATTGCTTGTCGATCGAGAAGCTCGGGCGGTCGCCCGTGAAGGCACGGCCGTTGAGGCTGATCGCCACCCATTGGGCGCCGAGATCGAACGTCTTGTCCTGACGTGATTTCGCGGCAGGTACTGCTGGTCCCTGACCTGTTGCCGCGCCTTGCGGCCTCTGGCCTCCTTGCTGGGCCTGTGCGGCGGTCGCGGCCACCAGGGCGGCAGCAAGCGCTGCGATCCGGAGCGCAATCATGTCTGTGTCCTCATCTAGAAATAGCGGCCGGACCATAAGAGCCCGGATCGAGGGAGGCAACGGGCGGCCGCCAGCCAAATCGAGCCTCTCGATGCGACCTCATTGCAGCCGCGGCCCTGAATATTTTGTGAAATCCGCATGATCCAGGGGAGCTGACCTATCGTAACAGCCCCGAAGCCTCACAGGCTTCCTTCCCCCGCGGCCTCTCTCTCTCCCGAAGAGGCCGCCATCAGAGGCCGCTTCTTCCCCCGGAGGCGGCCTCTTTTATGCGATCAGCTCCGGCAAACGACCGAAAAGCCGGTGCACCAACGGGTTCTCGCGCCGGAACAGGTAGTCGAACGACCGCACGGAGATGTCCTGTGCACCTGCGTCCTGAAGTGCCGCCGCGACCGCGAAGGCGTCTCCGGCGCCGCAATGCACGACGAGTTCCGAACCCTGCGGTCGCCCATAGGGAAGGGTAGCCTCGAACTCCTGGAGCAAGGTCTCGACCGCGCCGAGCCGCGAGGGATCGAAAGCAGCCCGCACCTCACGCGTCGTCCGCGCCTCCTCCTCGGCCGCGATCCGCGTCAGCACCGTGCGGGCCGCCGCCCGGGCCCGTTCGCTCCAGGACGCTCGAAGGGAGGCGACGAGATTGGCCTCGGAGCGCAGGATCACCCCTTCGTCGAGCACCTTGAGGGCGTTCGCCGCAAGCGTCGAGCCCGTCGTGGTGATGTCGACGATGAGTTCCGCCGCGCCCGAGCTCGGCGCGCCCTCGGTGGCGCCGAGACTCTCGACGATGCGGTAATCGGCGATGCCCGCCGCCGCGAAGAAGCGACGGGTGAGGTTCACGTATTTCGTCGCGACCCGCATCTTGCGCCCGTGCCGGGCCCTGAGATCCGCGGCGACCTCGTCGAGATCTGCCATGGAGCGCACGTCGATCCAGGCCTGGGGCACCGCCACGACCACATTGGCATGGCCGAAGCCGAGAGGCGTCAGGAGCTCGACGGAGGCATCGGCGTTCGGGATCTGCTCGCGCACGAGATCCTCGCCGGTGATGCCGAGATGCGCGGCACCGCTCGCGAGCTGCGTCACGATCTCGGAGGCGGAGAGGAACAGGACCTCGACTCCGTCCACACCTTTCAAGGTGCCGCGATAATCCCGCGCGCCGCGGGATTGGACGAAGACGAGACCCGCGCGGGCGAAGAACGCGGCGGCGTTCTCCTGCAGCCGGCCCTTGGAGGGAACGGCAAGGACAAGGGGTGCGTCGCTCATCGGGCGCCCTCCGGATAGGTGCGGTCGAGCCGATCGCCGGTCACCGGTCGCCCTCCTGGCCGAGGCAGTCGAACTGATTGCCGGTCATCGGGCGCCCTCTAGACCGAGGCGGTCGAGCCAGTAGGAGCAGCCCACCGCCGGGATCGGTGCGGGAGCGCCGAGATGCTGCAGCAGGCGGTCGTAGCGCCCGCCGCCCACAACCGGCTTGCCGTCCGTGCGGCGGGGATCGTGCACCTCGAAGATGAAGCCCGTGTAGTAGTCGAGATTGCGGGCGAACGCGGCCGTGAAGGCGAACGACCCGACATCGAGACCCCGCACCGCCATGAAGCCCGTCCGCTCCTCGAATTGGGCGAGGGCCGCCCCGAGATCGAGGCCGGCCTCGCGGGCAAGGGCCCGGATCGCCGCCGCGGCGGTGTCGGGATCGCCGGTGATGGCGAGGTACCGCTCCAGCACGGCGCGGGCCTCCTCGGCGAGACCCGAGCGGTTCGCCGCGCGGGCCAGGAACCGTTCTGCGATCTCGCCCGCACTGCGCCCGCCGACCCGGGCGATGCCGGCGATGGAGAGAACGTCCTCGACGAAAGCCTTGGCGGCCTGCGGGGCCTGCCCCTCGATGGCGGCGAGGAGACCCGCATGCTCCGGGGGCGCTCCCTCCGGCTCACTCAGGACACCGAGCCCGCTGCCACTCACGATCGCCCGCATCACCCGGCGTTTGGCAGCGGGTGGGATGCCGAGCGCATCGATCAGGGCGTGGAGAAGACCCATGTCGCCGAGCTGGACCCGGCAGATCCCGAGGCCCCAGCTCCCCAGACCCTCGAGAGCGATGCCGAGGATCTCGGCGTCCGCCGCGGCAAGGTCCCGGCGCCCGATGGACTCGATCCCGGCCTGCAGGAACTCTCCCGTCTCGCCGGCGCGCAGGCGGAAGACCGGGCCAAGATACCCGTAGGCGCCCGGTTCGAGACCACCGTTCGCGAGGTGCTCCCGGCAGACGGGAATCGTGTATTCGGGTCGCAGGCACAGTTCCTCGCCTGCCGCATCCTGGGTCACGAACATGCGGCGGCGGATATCTTCGCCCGAGAGGTCGACGAAGACATCGGCTGGCTGCATGATCGGGGGCTCGACGCGCCGGTAGCCCTCGCGCGCGAACAGCGCGATCAGCGCGTCATTGGCTTGCACTTCGTTCACCGGCCTCGCCCAAATGGTTGCTTCGGCGCGCCTGTCTAGCAATGCCGAAGAACGAAGGCGACGGTTTTCGGCCGCGAGGGTGAATGGGGCGGATGGATTCGAATCCTCCCGCTGGAGGTGCTCGGGGCTCCTGAGGTTTCAGGTATCCTTCTTCTTACGCTTCTTGGTGTTGCCCTCGCCCTTATCGGTCTTCTTCGAGCGCTTGCGCTGGTCGGTGCCGCTTGCCTTGTTGATGTACCGAGGCTTCTCCTGGCCCTCGCCGATGAGCGAAGCGGGGAGGAAATTCCGGGCCGCCTCGGTGACGACGCCCGCGACGGCACCCGCCGCCGTCTGGACCACATCGCCTGTGGCAGTTGCGGCCCCGGAGCCGGCATCCGCCAGCGCGGTGCCCGCCGCCTTCGCGGTCCGCGTCCTGGTGAGGGCTGCCGCCGCGGCGCCCGCGGCGGCGATGAGGGCATCGGCCAGGATCTCGCGCCCGAGTTCGGAATTGATCAGCGTGCCGAGAGAGGTCGATTTGCGCACCGCCTTCGGGACCTTCACCCCGGCCACCGTTTTCGGCAGCGCCGATTTGCCGGATTTTGCCTTTTTGGTCATCGGTGTCTCCGCGTGGTCAAGCTTAGCGGATAACCGTGGAGCGGATGCCGGGGTTCCGCAAGTCCGTAGCCGGGAAGCAACCGCAGTCAACCGAAATGGCGGGCGAGAACCTCGCGCACGGCGTCCACGAGCCGGTCCTCTCTGACCGAGAACTGGGCGGGCCGAGCGGCCTTCCACTCTTCGTTCGAGGCGATCCCCGAAGCTGCCTTGGCGCCCTCGATGAGATCCTTGATCTGCACCTCGCCTCGCGCCCGTTCGTCGGATCCCTGGATGATCGCGCAAGGGGAGCCCCGCCGGTCCGCATACTTCATCTGCGCCTTCATCCCGGACGAGCCGAGATAGATCTCGGCCCGGATACCTGCCTGACGCAGGCAGGAGACCATGCTCTGGTAGGCGGCGATTTCGGCCTTATCCATCACGAGCACCACCACGGGCCCCGGCGATTCGGCGCCGGAGACGATGGGGCTGCCCACCGCCTTCAGGGCGGCGAGCAGGCGCGAGACGCCGATGGAAAAGCCGGTGGCCGGAACAGGCTCCGAGCGGAAGCGCCCCACGAGACCGTCGTACCGCCCGCCCCCGGCGACGGATCCGAAGCGTCCCGGCTGGCCGTCTTCTGTCGTTGCCGTAAAGGTGAGTTCGGCTTCGTAGACTGGGCCTGTGTAGTACTCGAGACCACGCACCACGGATGGGTCGATCGCTACCCGGTCGTCGTAGCCAGATGCCGAGACGAGAGCTGCGATTTCCGCCAGTTCGCGGACACCCTCCTCGCCGCGCTGCGAACCCGCAATGACGCCGCGCAGATTTTCGATCGTGGCGGTGCCGGTCGTACCCCGCGCCGCTGTGAAGGCGAGAACCCGATCGATCGCGGCGACCTCGATTCCGGCGCCCTTGGTGAAGTCGCCGCTCTCGTCCTTGCGTCCGGGGCCGAGGAGTTGCCCGACGCCCTCCGGCCCAAGCCGATCCAACTTGTCGATCGCCCGCAGGACCGCGAGCCGCTGCCCCGCCTTGTCGTCCCCGCCGAGCCCGATCGCCTCGAGCACACCATCGAGGACCTTGCGATTGTTCACCTTGATGACGTAGTCGCCGCGCCGGATGCCCACCCGCTCCAGGGTGTCGGCCGCCATCATGCAGATTTCCGCATCCGCGGCCACGCTGGCGGCCCCCACCGTGTCGGCGTCGAACTGCATGAATTGGCGGAAACGGCCGGGACCCGGCTTCTCGTTCCGGAACACCCAACCGGCCCGATAGCTGCGATAGGGCTTCGGGAGGGCGTCGAAGTTCTTGGCCACGTAGCGGGCCAGCGGTGCCGTGAGGTCGTAACGGAGCGAGAGCCATTGCTCGTCGTCATCCTGGAACGAGAAAACGCCTTCGTTCGGCCGGTCCTGGTCGGGCAGGAATTTGCCGAGCGCGTCCGTGTATTCCACGAAAGGTGTTTCAACGGCCTCGAATCCGTAGAGCTCGTAGGTTTCGCGGATGGCCGCCAGCATGCGCTCGGTAGCGGCGAGATCGCCGGGCCCACGGTCGATGAAGCCACGGGGGACGCGGGCCTTGAGCTTGTCGGCCTTGGACATGAGGAACACAGCCTAATGGGGAATGATGGCGCGTCTTAACCCCGCAGGGGCGCCCGGAGCAAGGGAGCATCGGCACAGGCGAGGCGTGGCACCAAACCGGTATTACCGAGCGAAATCCCGTATCGACGAGTGCACGAACTTGGCGTATTCCAGCAACTTAGGTGTATTTCCCAACTCAAACGTGTGCTACCCCTACCGCTGCGGCAACCAAGCCGCAGCCGATGCTAGCCATGCCAGCCGTCCCGCCCGCCGAAGAGAACATCCGAGTCGCTCTGGCCCGCATCGCTGGGAGCGAGCCCTTCCGCAATGCGCCGCAGCTCTTTGCCTTCCTGAGCTTCGTGGTGGACAAGACGCTCACGGGGGAGACCCGGGAGATCAAGGGCTACACGATAGCGACCCAAGCGCTCGGGCGTGACGAATCGTTCGACCCTCAGGCAGACCCGATCGTGCGCGTCGAAGCAGGCCGCCTGCGCAGGGCACTCGACCTCTACTATGCCGGTCCCGGCGCATCGGACGCCGTCCGCATCAGCATCCCCCGTGGCGGATATGTGCCCTCGTTCGATCCCCGCGCGCCTTTGACGGCGACTGCGGCCGTCACAGCGCCGGTTGACCCAACCGAGGAGCCGGCGAACGCCCCTCCCGGGAATGCCCTTGAATCGGCACTGGCCGCCGGATCCGTGCAGGCTGTGCCGGTTCAGGAGTCCGTCAGGCGGTCGTGGCTTTTCGGGGCTGTCATTGCGGCGCTTGGCGCAAGCCTGCTCGCCGCGATCTTGGTTTTCGGTGGAGTGGGGAATTCCGCCTGGATCGACAACGGGAACCCGGCACCTCAGAGCGGATCGAAGGCAGCCGCGGAGCCGGTGGACGGCCGGCCCGTCGTCGTGGTGCTGCCCATGGCGAGTCCTGCCACCTCCGTGCCAGGGTTGTCGTCCGATCTTCTGCGCAGCATGGTGCTCGACGGCATCGCGCGCTTCGACGAAGTGGCGGTGATCGATCAGCCCTCCAGCCAGTCGCGGGGAGCCGTCGATCGTTACACGCTCAACATGATGATCAGCGACACGAAACCATCCGCCACGGTGGCGGTGCGCCTCACCCACGAGCCAAGTGGCAAGATCGTGTGGGCACGGACCTTCGACCCCTCAAACCGGGCCGACGGGACTCTCTCGCCGGAAATGGATATCGCCCGCCAGATCGCCACCTCGTTGGGCCAACCCTACGGGGTTCTCTTCGCTGACCTTAGGGGAAGGCCCACCCTTGATGCCCGGACCCGCTGCATCGTCCAGGCCTACGATTACTGGAACAGCCCCACGGTCGCAGCTCACGCAGCCGTCCGCGACTGTCTCGAATCCGTGACAGCCGGAGAGCCAAAAGCCGCAACGGCCTTTGCCAATCTTTCCTTTTTCTATCTCGACGAGTATCGCGCGGGCTACAATCCCCGACCGGATCCTCTCGACCGGGCTCTCGCGGCCGCGCGCCGCGCGGTGGAGATCGCCCCCGAGAGCCCACGCGCAAACCAAGCCCTCATGGCTGCTCTGTTCGTGCGGGGGGATGTGGAGCCTGCCATGCAACTCGGACGGCGGGCGCTGGAGCTGAATCCCTACGACTCGGACATCATGGCGGATGTGGGCGCCCGCTTCGTCCAGACCGGCCGCTACAGCGAGGGCGCGGATCTCATCCGCAAGGCAGCGGCCGCGAACCCGGCCGATCCGCCGTGGTACGACTTCTTCCTCTTCCTCGCTGCTTACATGCAGCAAGATATCGATGGCGCCCGGATGGCTGCCGAACGAATCCCTCCCGGCGATTACGTCCCCGGCTTGATCGCGCGAGCCATCATGGCAGCCCACATCGGCGATCCGGCCCGCGCCGGCGACCTCCTGGTGCGGTTGAAAGAGGTCCAGCCCGAATACGCCCGCGACCCGGCCGCGGCCCTGGCCCGGCGGCGGTTCATTCCCGACATCCACCGCCGGCTGCTGCAGGGATTGGAACAGGCGGGGCTGCGGAGCTGACGGCTGGAGGAGACGCGGGGCTGCGCCAGGGGTGCGAAGCCGCCCCCGAGCGAACGCCGCGCTGCGGCCTCAGATCTCGATGATGCCGTAAGGCTTCCCGTTCGGCTTCTCGATGAAGCGGGCCACATTGAAGACGCGCTGGCCGCCAGGTGTCCTGCCCTCGTATCGGCCTTTGTGGGCATGCCCGTGCACGATGGCGCTGACCTGAAAGCGGTCGATCGTTTCCGCGAGCCGGGACGATCCCAAAAAGGGGTAGATCTCCAGCGGCTCGCTCTCGATCGTCTCCGTCACCGGAGCGTAGTGCAGGATCACCATGGCGCGCTTCGCCCGCACCGTGCGCATCGCGTTCTCGAGCCGCATGCTCTCGGTCACGGTTTCATTCACGAACTGCTTCATGGCAGGCTCGCCGAACGAGCCCAGCATCCGCCGCCCGAAGCCGCCGGCAAAGCCCTTCACGCCGACGAAGCCGACCCCATCGACCTCCGTCGACTGCCCATCGAGAACCCGCATACCGGCATCGCGCAGAATCCGCGTTACCTCCTCGGGGCAGCCGCATTCGTAATCATGGTTACCCAGGACGCCGATCACTGGGATCGAGCAGGCCTTGAGGTCCTGCGCCAGGATCTCGGCCTCCTTGGGCTTGCCGAGATCCGTGAGATCGCCCGCGAGCACCAGCACATCGGCCTCACGGGAGATTTCGCCGAACAGATCCCGGTAGCTCGTCGACGTATCCTCTCTGACGTGGAGGTCGCCCATGGCGGCCACGCGCAGCGGAGCCCCGCCGTCGACCACCGGACCTCCTGAAGCCGCATCGTCGCTCGTGGCACTCTCGCTCATCGCACCGCCTATCTTCCGCCAGCCTCAGGCCGGCGCTCCGTCTTCTTCATCCTTTTCTGCAATCGCCCTAGCGGTTTTCCGTTCCCGCTTAGCGCTTCGGACAGTCGTCCGGATAGCCGCCCTCCCGGTCCGGTTTCCGCCGGAGGCCTGGATCAATCGTTCCGCCATTCGCCCTCGCCGCCCACATCGGCGAAGCCCCATTCCTTCACGTCGATCTCGTAATCGATCCGCGAGAACATGCGCCCGCGGCAGACCTTCATCTGCGGCGGCGGAAGGTCCCTTTGCTTGGTAAGGCGGTCGAGGAGCTCGTCCATCACCCAACGGGGCACGTTGTCCCGCTCGGTGGGGTAGATCCAGCGGAAGTTCAGCAGGTGCATGAGAAGCACCTCCCAATGCACCTCCATATAGGCGAGGAGCTGGTGCCAATCGATTTCTTGATGGGCTTTGAGGATGGTGTGGGCCACATCCGCGCCGTCATACCGGTGGCGCAGCTGGATGAAGCATTTCGACCAGACGAGCTCGGTCGGACCTACGATGCGCACCGACGAGCCGAAAACCTCGATCTGCCGGGCGTTCTGGAACCACTCATCGCCAATCGGCATGGTGCCGTTGGACGAGGCGAAGATCACGTCGAAGAAGTGCTGGCCCTTGAACACCTTTCCGAGCCAGCGTTCGTCCTCGACCTCGATGGCATAGCCGAGCGCCTTGAAGTGGGAGAGGATGCGGGGGTAGTCGCCCGCCTTGCAGAAGATATCGAGATCCTTCGTGGTACGGGTGATGCCCGTGTAGGCGGAGAGCGCATAGGTGCCGGCGAGGAGGAACGGAATCCCGATCTCGTTCAGCTCCCGCAGGGCCTCGGAATAAAACGACTCCGCCTCCGGATTCTTGAGGATCGGCTCGGCTTTAGCATCCATCACGGGGTTGTCGTAAAGCCCCGGCGGAACGGTGTCGGTACGGGGAATGGCCATCACCTTGTCCAAAGCGTAGCCGCTTCCGGCACGCTTTGGACAACAGGCGGATGCCCGGGATGGTTCCTTGAGGGCGCTCAGGCAATGCCGAGGTTCGCGAGAACCGGAGCGAGGCTATTGTCGTAGCTCTGAACCATCTCGCCGAGAGCATTCAGAGCATCTTCTCGAGACGTGAGCGGCTTGCCTTCCTTCAGGAGATGCTGATCCGCACGCCTCAATGCGCCGAGGACGAACTCGGCGACATTGTCGACGTTCCGATCGCGCGCAAGCCAGACGAGGCGGCGGGCCCCGTCGACAGCGATCCCGCCCCCCATCGTGCCCGACGCGAGATAGGCGATCCCGTCACCATCGAAGCCCCTGGCGGCAACCGCCTCGTTGAAAGCCTGAGCGTGTGTCCGGCGCTCCGTCTCCCCTAATTCCGGAAGGCAAGGATGGCAGCTGCCCTGGCCGGTCAGGAGCACGAGCGCCTGCCGGACGGAGGCCGGTCCGTGCTTTGCGAGGAACGGCTCCTCCAGAAGTTGGCCCATCGTCTTGGGTCCGGTCTCGAGCGCAGCGATCAGCGGATCGTAAATCGCAGCCTGCAGTTCGACTTCACCCAAGGCCGTGCGGACTTTCCGGGGCACATCCGCTCCCCGGCTGGTCAGGGCGAAGCGCGTCCTGAGCCACCGTTCCTGCAGGGCGGTTTTGCTCATGGGCACCGGTCCCTTGACGAAGATGTCCCGCCGGAAGTGCTGGCCGACGATGTGGTCGCGGATCGTCTGGCGCAGCGTCACGTCCTCGATCCCGCGCAGGATCTCCTGGTGTTCCGCGGTGAGGTTGAACGCGTCGACCGTGTCGAGGAGATCGACCGAGCCGGCCCAGGTGAGCTTCGCCTCCGACAGCTCCCGGACGATGTCTGCGAAGTAGAAGGCCGTGAGGTCGCGGTTGAAATACTCGTGTGCCAAGTAGGAGACGTTCGCTGCCTTGATCTTCTTAACATGGTTCGACGCTTTGGCATTCGCCGCGAAGTAGCGGGCCTTTGCGGTGTCCAGGCGTTCCGTGAAGGCGACCGCTTCCTTGATCCGCGTCAGAATCGTTCCTTTGCCTTGCGAGGCCGCGTAATGCGTCATCACGTGACGCAATGGCATGAGCGGGGCCCAGCCCGGCATCGCATTGTAGGAAACATAGACAGCCCCGCCCGGCTTCAGCCGCTCGCGGATGAACCGTACGACGTGCTGCCGGTTCTCCGCCGAGATCCAGCTGTAGACCCCGTGCAGCCCGATGATGTCGAACATCGGTAATTGCCGGTTCTCGCCGAACTCGGCAAAGCTCGAGTCGTAGAAGTGCACGTTCGAGAGACGGGCCGCACGAGCGAGGTTGCGGGCGCCGGCGATGTGAGCCGGGTTGAAATCGTTGGCGTGGAACTCGATGTGGGGATTGGCGCTGGCGAGAAGGTTGGTCGATCCGCCCTGGCCGCAGCCGAGCTCGCAATAGGTCAGGGCCTCGGTCCCGAGCCCCGGCGCGGCATGCCCCTGAACCAAGGCCGCAAACCCCAGATAGCTTGGGGTCAACTCGCGGTAGAAGCCGTGAGTATAGGTAACGTCGACGACGTACCCGGAAGACCAGTCCGACATGATGCCCCCGCACAGCCGTCAGGCCCAGCGTCTCGGGCTCCGATCCTACATCACGCTAGGGGGCGTTACAACTCTACGACGAGGATGGGAGGCCTGATCAATGGCCCCCGATGGAGGCGCGGACGTCGTCGGGGCTGGCGAGGATTTCGAGCAGGCTCTGTGCGATATGGCGCGCCTCGTCGTCCTTGAGGCGCAGCATGAAGGCCGGGAGGGGACCGGCTTGGAGGGAGAGCACCGCCTGACCATTCTCGTCGGTGCCGACATCGACGCCGGACGAGGTGACATCGAGCATGTCCTGCATCGATCCGCCGTCGCCCTCCCGGGCCTCGCCGAGAACCTGGAGAAGCTGATCCACGGCCTTGACGAGAGAGCGGGCCGCGTGCGCGTCCATCACCACGGCGGTGGCCTGATCGCCCTTCTGGAACGCCAGTTGGATGTTGTTGCCCTCAAGCGTGACGGAAATGCCGGCCATGATCCCTCGTGTCCTCTCCGGCCCTCATATGGGGTGCGGAACCGGGACGGAAACGGGCTCGGCCGCGAAGGGTCGGACAGAGCCCGGGACCGGACGGGGCGACACCGTTCCGATGCCGCCCCGATGGAGTCCCTACCGGTTCGATGACCCGCCGCGTCCGCGTCCGGCATCTCCAGTCGAGGAGGTCGCGCCCATCGCGGTGCCCGTGCCTCCTGCGCCCATGGACGATCCGCCGACGTCCGCCTGCTGGACCCGCAGGTTGTTCTGGACGTGGGCGACGCCGGAGACACTCTCGGCGATATCCTCGGCGTGGCGCTTCTCGAAGCGGGAATTGACGGTGCCGTTCAGCGTCACCTCCCGGTTCTCGACCCGAACCTCGATCTCGGACGCATCCACATGTGGGTCGTCCGTGAGGCGGTCGTGCAGTTCGTCCAGGATGCGCTGATCGGAACGTTGGTAGCCCTTGGGCCCGCGACCGCGATGGTTTGGGCCGCCACCCTCATCGTCGCCGAAGACGGAGCGGATCTCGTCGCCCACCCGCTCGAAAAAGCCCCGGTCGTCATGGTCCCGAGAGCCGCGGCCGAAGCCCGCGTCGCGCTCCTCGTAGCCGGGGAAGGGGGCGCCGGGGCCTCCCGTGGAGCCGCGCTCGCCCGCCCGGTCGTAGCCGGATCCGTATCTCTCGCGGCCCCCGCCACGATCGTCGCCGACGACGTCACGCCAGTCCCGGGCCGATCCGCCGGAGCCGTAGCCCGCGGAATCGCCGAAATCCCGGTCCTGCCGGGTGTCGTCCCCGCTGTAGTCCTGCCTGCTGTAATCCTGCCTGTCGAAGTCCCGCCTGTCGAAGTCCCGCCTGTCGAAGTCCCGGCGGCCCGTCATATACGAACCGCCGCGTTCGAAGCCCGAGCGGTCGTTGCCGAAGCCGCGCCGGGCGATGCTGCCGTCGCCGCGGTCGTCCTCCAGGCGACGGCCCCGCCCTGTCGAGCCGCGTCCACCCATGCGCTCCTGGTCGTCTCTCCAGCGGTCGTTGTCGGCCATGGCTTGTCTCCTCCGTGAGCGAAAGAGGCCGTCCCTCATCTGACGGCGCGGGAGACAACGGCGGGGCCGAAACCGGGGTTCCGGGCGGGGTCAAGGGCGGAGGTCCGCGATCGCGGCGGCGAACGGAGTGCGTGGTTTCGCGTTGCCGGGATGGTCCCACTCCACCACAGAGGTTTCACATGGCTTCGATGCAGGGCTTGAGCGACAAGGCGCTGGCGGTGTTCGCCTTCGCGGCATTCCACCAGCTGGAGAGCGGCCAGAAGGTCGCGAGCGTGGTGCAGCGGGACGGGGCGGGGCACAAGGCCGACGACGAGGCCGTGAACGAGCTCGCCCAGCGGGGCCTCGCGAAGGCGGACGGCTCCGCGATCCATTTCACCCCCGAGGGCGAGGAGGCCCTGGAACGGGTGATCGCCGGCCTCCGCCAGGCGATCGGATAGGCTTCCGGGAGCCTCGCGCCTTGCATTAGCCCCACTTGGCGCGTAGATATTTCCCTATCGACATTTGGCCGGACGACTGGGCCGCTTCGCATTTCTGCCGGGCGCACGTTCAGACTATCGACCCAAACATCGACTAATCGGGGCCGGACCGAGCTTTCTCACGATGCCGGCCGCCCCTGTTGCACCCCCAGAGACGTGAAGGACATGCCATGAGCACGGGTACCGTGAAGTGGTTCAACGACCAAAAGGGCTACGGCTTCATTCAGCCGGATGACGGCGGCAAGGACGTGTTCGTCCACATCAGCGCCGTTCAGCGTTCGGGCCTCAACGGCCTCGCTGAAGGTCAGAAGATCTCCTACGAGCTCGAGACCGACCGCCGCACTGGCAAGCAATCCGCCGGCAACCTGAAGACCGCGTAACCCGCGATCGAGGTCATCATACGATCCGGGAAGCGTGGACGCCGTCCGTGTTTCCCGACCCCCTTGAAGAACGAGACCGGCCCCAAGCCCCGGCGATCCGTGAACGGACGCCCTAGCCGAAGCCCGAGAACGGGCGGACCCGTCTCGCCACCAGAAACGATAAGAACAATGCATTTCATCTACAGCACGAAGCGCCGCTTCGGAGCGATCGCTGGCGCCCCGACCTTTCAGGTCGACCAGCTCGTGCGGGACAAGTCCGGCGCGGCCCAGGACGTGAGCCATCTCATCGACCGCACCTACCGCTACCGCTCCCCGAAGGAGCTGCTCTGGCACCTGGCCGAGCGCTTCGACCTGCCGGTCCACGGCGTGACGCTGCGCCTGAACGACGTTCCTGCCGGCGCGCACTGAACCGCGCCTCTCCGGGGCCGGACCCCGACCCTGCCCGAGGCCTCCGCGGCGCACCGAACCGCGCCGCCTGGAGCAACGCCCGGAACACTCCGCCCTCTCGTCCCCGTCGTCATTGACGGGGACGTGTTCGGCCCCCGAGACCGTTGCGGGTTGACGCGGGCGCCTGGGGCGCGCATTGACCCTTGAAAGACCCGTCCGCGAAGGTGTTTTTCGGTCGGGTTTCTCAAACCAAGGATACCCATGGCCAAGGAAGAACTGATCACCTTCGAGGGTCTCGTGACCGAGATCCTGCCCGACGCCCGCTACCGGGTGCAGCTCGAGAACGGGCACGAGATCGTGGCCTACACGGCCGGCAAGATGAAGAAGAATCGCATCAAGACGCTCGCGGGCGACCGCGTGACCGTCGAGATGTCCCCTTATGATCTCGAGAAGGGCCGCCTGATCTTCCGCCACAAGGATGCCCCGTCGGGCGCCCCGCGTCCCGCCGCCCGCGGCAACCCGCAGTTCCGCCGCCGCTGAGCCGGGAGGCCCGAAAGGCCCCCGACGCATCGCGCCCCTGGCCCCATGGCCTCAGGCCGCGTCCTTGGGCGCAAAGCGCATCGCCGCGCCGTTCATGCAGTAGCGCAGCCCCGTGGGCTTCGGGCCGTCCTCGAAGACGTGGCCGAGATGGCCGCCGCAGCGGGAGCAATGCACCTCCGTGCGCACCATGAAGAACTTGCGGTCCTCCGTGGTCCCGATCGCGCCCTCGATGGGCTGGTAGAAGCTCGGCCAGCCGGTGCCTGAATCGAACTTCGTCTCGGACGAGAACACCGGCTGATCGCAGCCCGCGCACAGGAAGGTGCCGAGGCGCTTCTCCCGGTCGAGGGGGCTCGTGCCCGCCCGCTCGGTGCCGTGCTCGCGCAGAACCCGGTAGGCCTCGGGCGAAAGGCGCGCCTTCCACTCGGCGTCGGTCATCGACACCGGATACCGCGCCTCCTCGGACTTCGCCTCGGCGCCCTCGCCGAACAGCTTGTCGAGCCCGAGCCCTGCGGCCGCGGCGCTCAGGCCGGTTCCAAGCGTACGTCGCGTCATCATCCATACCTCCAGGTCATGCCGATCTCGTGCTCCCTATATGGGGATCGGGGCCCTCCGGATGCAGGGGGCCTTCATTCCCGGTTTCCTTTCCGGGTCTCCTCTCCCGGTCTCCTCTCCCGGCCTCTTGCCCGCTGCGGGCAGCACAGAAATCCCCGCAAGGGCCATGGGCCGCGAGGGTTCGGGCAGAGAGGTCCGCTTGCGCCCTAGTGGGGTCGAGCGGGAGGCACGAAGCAGCGCGCCGGGTCGGCGCTTTGGAGATTGGGAAGCCGGCCCGATGGGCTGCCTCCCGCCTCCCGCTCCGCGGTGCTGTCCGGCGATCCGGCGGGGCGCTCCGGGGTTTCCATCAGCGAACCCGAAGGTCCACGAGGTTACCCCTTACGGTGCTCCCCGGCACGGCTCCCTTCTGCAAGGGAGCGAGCCCCGCGACGTCCCCCTCTCAGTCGGAGGGGTCCGGGCAGATCGCCTGGCGGCGAGCGGACTACGTGGGCCCACTCCCGCCGACACCGCATCGGACCGGATCCGCCGCAAGCGGCACACCCGGCCCGCGGATCGGGCCCCACCGGCTGTGTCAGAGCCGGTCGAACCCACCCGCGCCGTCCCCCGCCGCAACGCCTCGCGAACGCGCCCCACGGGGACGGGACGGGAGCTAGGTTGCAGAAATTAGGTATATTGTCAAGTTTTAGGACGGGAGCGAGTCGCTGCTTCGGGTGGGGAGGGTGGCCCTCGCGTCAGCATGCCAAGCGGCACCCCAGAACCTCATCTGAAACGACCCCTCACCCCCGGCCCCTCCCGCAAGGGGGAGGGGAGAAAAGGCGCCGAGTTCGTCCCCCATGGAGCAAATCGGCTCTTGCCGGCCGGCGGGGGCGAGGGGAGAAGAGACCGACCCATCCCGACCGAGACCCTGAAGGGAGACGCCACATGGACCGATTCACCGGCGGCTGCCTGTGCGGCGACGTCCGCATGGTGGCGTCGGGGCGCCCCTATCGGGTTGGCCTGTGCCACTGCCTCGATTGCCGCAAGCATCACGGCGCCCTGTTCCACGCCTCCGCGGTGTTCCCAGACGCCGCCGTGACGGTCGAGGGCGACACACGCGACTATGCCGGGCGGTTCTTCTGTCCCCGCTGCGGCTCGTCCGTTTTCGGCCGGACCGGGGACGAGATCGAAGTGAACCTCGGATCCCTGGATGCCCCCGACCAGCTGGTGCCGACCTACGAACTCTGGACCATCCGCCGCGAGGCCTGGCTGCCGCCGTTTCCACTCGCGCGGCGATACGAGCGCGATCGCGACGCTGGGACTCGGGTTGTGGAGTAGAGTGCGCAGTTCGACCGAAGGCGCGCCTTGATGCTGGGCTAAGACTGCGTTGGGCCCCGTGCATGGAGGGAGCAGGTTCAGCCTTAGCACGACAGTTGCACGTGCCGAATCTGCGCTAGTTACCTCGTGATCTGACACAGGAGGCTGCCATGACCGGTGTGGCCGTCGAGCAGATGCTCGAACTCTGGTGTGTGGAGTTGCGTCAGGTC
>JAESFL010000325.1_pt1 | contig 30468 bp, 24 predicted proteins | sample 9269401 | NCBI WGS metagenome assembly JAESFL01 (sample SAMN14506025, study PRJNA617098) | algae metagenome | isolation source: Gloeocapsa sp. UFS-A4-WI-NPMV-4B04 and co-occurring heterotrophs from desert... | place: USA: Utah | collected 2006-10-01 | reverse complement strand
TGCGGCCGCGGGGCAGACCGCCCACGCCGAGCGCGATGTCGAGGCCAAGCGAACCCGTCGAGACGGTTTCGATTTCAACCGGCTGCTGGCCCTTGCCGAGCCGCATGATCGAGCCCTTGCCGAAGGCACGCTCGATCTGGGAGAGCGCCGCGTCGAGAGCTTTGGTTTTTTCTTTGTCCATTGATGAGCTTTCCACCAGTCTCAGGGAGGACTGTGACATGACCTAACATCCTTATGGCAGGAGGAAGAGTGAATCTCAACGCGGTGTTGAGAGAATATATGTACTCACTTTGTTCCCCCTTACAAGTTCTTTTTTCGTTCTCATTCGGGAATTCACAGGTCCCGCACAGGGCACGATGCCGCAGGGTTAAAGAACAGTTAAATCAGCAACTTACCGATCAATGACCTGCTTCACGGTTTCCACCAGCTGGCGCAGGCTGAAGGGCTTGGGCAGGAAGTTGAACTCCTCCCCTTCGGGCAGGTTCTTGCGGAAGGCCTCTTCGGCATAGCCGGAGACGAAGATCACCTTCAGATCCGGGTAGAGCTTGCGCAGCTCGCCCAGGAGGGTCGGGCCGTCCATCTCGGGCATGACCACATCGGAGACCACCAGGTCGACGGCCGCGCCGCGCTGCTCGATGATCTCCATGGCCTCGATGCCGGAGGCCGCCTCCAGCACCGTGTATCCGCGGGCGGAGAGCGCGCGGGCATTCACGGCCCGCACCGGGTCCTCGTCCTCCACCAGGAGGATCGTGCCCTGCCCGGTCATGTCGGCGGCAGGCTTCTTGGCCACCTCGGGCTTCACCTCCTCGGGGACTTCCTGCACGGCCGGAATGTGCCGCGGCAGGTAGATCCGGAAGGTCGTGCCCTGGCTCGGGGTCGAATCCACATCGATATAACCGCCGGACTGCTTGACGATGCCGAACACGGTGGACAGCCCCAGACCCGTGCCTTTTCCCACCTCCTTGGTGGTGAAGAACGGCTCGAAGATCTTCTCGATGATCTCGGGCGTCATGCCGGAGCCGGTATCGGACACTTCGACCATCACGTAATCGGCCGGCGGCATGGCGCTCACATTGAGCCGCTCCGCCTCTGCCGCCGTGACGTTCGCTGTCCGGATCGCGAGCTTGCCGCCGCCGGGCATGGCATCGCGGGCATTCACCGCGAGGTTCACCACCACCTGCTCGAACTGGTTCACGTCCGCCTTCACGAACCAGAGGTCGCGCCCGTGATTGAGATCCAGCGCCACGCGTTCGCCGAGGAGGCGCTTGAGCAGCATGGAAAGATCGTAGAGCTGGTCGTTGAGGTTGAGCACCTCCGGCCGCAGGGTCTGGCGGCGCGAGAAGGCGAGCAGCTGGCGCACTAGGCCCGCGGCGCGGTTCGCGTTCTGCTTGATCTGCATGATGTCCTGGAAGGACGGATCGGTCGGCCGATGGTTGGCGAGCAGCAGGTCGCTGTAGCCGATGATGGCCTGCAGCACGTTGTTGAAGTCGTGCGCCACGCCGCCGGCGAGCTGTCCCACCGCGTTCATCTTCTGGGCCTGCGCCAGCTGCTCCTCGACCTTGCGGAAATCGGTGGTGTCGAGGGCATAGAGGATCGCCGTCTCTCCGTCCGCGCCCGTGTCGCCCACGGGCGTGACCCAGACGCGAACCGAGCCGCCGCCTTCGGCCGCCGTCTGCAGCTCGAGCGGCGGAATGTCCCCCTTGTTCTCGGCCGCCGCCTTGAGGGCGGCCTCGATGGCCTCCCGCTCGCGGAACGCATCGGGGATCGACGGCCCGTCAGCCCCGTTCTCGCCCGTGCGCGGCAGGGCGCCGAAGAGCCTGGAGAACGGCGCGTTGGCGTGGACGATCCGGCCCGCGCGGTCGACGGTCGCAATTGCGATGGGGGTGTTGTTGAAGAAGCGTGCGAAGCGCACCTCGGCGGCGCGCTGTCCCTCGTCGATCTCTCCTCCGGCCGAGCGGTTGAGTACGAGCGTGCGCGATGCGCCCATGCGGCCATCCTGGCCGAACGCGATGCGATGATACAGGCGCACCGGCAGGAACTGGCCGTTACGCCGGCGCAGGTCGAGATCGAAGGTCTCGGTGCGGACGCTGCCGGGCTCGCCGGAGAACGACGCCATCATCGATGCCACGTCGCCCGGCACGATGTCGGCGAGCTTCAAGCCGCCGGAGCCGACCTGCGCGAGATCGTAGTCGAGCCAGGAGGCGAGCGTCGCATTGAGATAGATGATGGAGCCGCCGGGCTCGACGGACAGGAAGCCCGCGGGGGCATGATCGAGATAGTCGATGGCGTGCTGGAGTTCCTGGAAGACGTTCTCCTGGCGCTCGCGCTCGTGGGTCACTTCGGCAATGGTCCAGAGCGCCGCCTGCCGCCCCTTCGGACGCGGCACGGGCCGCACGCGCACGCGATACCAGCCGAACTCCCGCGCGCCGTTGAGCGACGGCGACAGGCGGATCTCCTCCGTGCCCGTGCGATGCTCACGTGCCGCCTGCGCCAGCCGGTAGATCGCCTCGGAGACTTCGGGCGCACCGATGAACAGGCGCTCGACCGGCAGCACCTCGCCGCCCTGCAATCCGGCAAAGGCGAGATAGGCTCCGTTGGCATAGGTGATGCGCCCGTCATCCTCGACCACCACGAGGCCGTCACCGGACGTGTCGGCCATCAGTTTGGTGATATCGTTGCGCGCCGTCTGGCCGGCGAACTGAACGACACCGATCGCCATCGCAAACAGGAAAAACACGCCCGCCATGGCGAAGAACGCCAGAAGCCCGAGGATCAAGGGTTGGGCCTGGTCGATGCCGAGAAAACGCAGGCTTAAGGTCGCGCCGACGAGAAGGCCGGCCAGGAGCAGCACCCACCCGATGTGACCGTGACGGTCGGAGCGGTCGATGGCCGAACCCTGTGGCGTATCGCCTTCGTAAGCCATGGAATGTCAACATCCTCAACGGAGGCGGATGTGCCTCACGGCACCGGCTGCGGGAATGCGGCCAACCGCTCGATCTTTTCCGATCATATTACACGGTATTTATTGATCGACCTCTAAGGTGCCAGCACAGACGGATGCAAGGGCCGGTCGCGGCGATGCGGACCTCGATGATGAGGACCGTCACAGGAAATCCTTATTTTCCTTGATGTACGAGCCATCGGCCCCATCTTGGACGGATCACGGAGAGCCTTTCCTGTGCTCTCAGACCCGTGTCGAAGCCGGGTTGCGTTAACCATCTGTTAACCTTGCCGGTGGCTTTGGCGGTCGATGTGATACAACCAGCACAGAAGTGGCCTGCGAGGGCCAGTCAACGTTTGAGAGTTCATCGTGTCATCTCTTTTCGGTCTCGAAGCACCGCGGGCAGTTCAATTTGCAATCGCCTTCGCGATCATTCTGATCCTGCTCGTGCTCTTGGGCCTCGTCCTGCGCAAGGTGTGGGGCGGCCGCCTGATCATGCCGGGCAGCGATCGCAGCGGCCGCAGCCGTCAGCCGCGGCTGGGCATCGTGGATGTGTATGATCTCGACCGGCAGCGTCAGCTCCTTCTGCTCCGCCGGGACAATGTCGAGCACCTCCTTCTCATCGGCGGCCCCAACGACGTGGTGATCGAGACCAACATCGTGCGCGTTGCCGGCGCGCGCGTTCCCGCGCCTGCCGTGGACATGGGTGCGGAGCGCCTCGAGCCGTCGCTGGATCAGCCGCCCCGCGCTCCCCAGGTCGAGTCCAACGGACGGCCTTCCATCGAGAGCCAACTCGCCGCCCAGCTCGGGGCCTTCGTGCGCCGGCCGTCAGAGGAATCCGACGCGCAGGAAGAGCTCTCCCCGGTTGCCCAAGTCAGCGCGCCCGTTCCGGCCCATCCCGAACCCGTCCTGAAGCCGGATGCTGTCGCCGTCTCCGCCTCTCCTGCCATCCAGGGGCTGCGCGCCGAGGCGAGGATGCCATCGTTCCAGAACACGCCTCCTGCCGCGCCCGCACCTCCTGCTCCGCCTTCACCTGCGGAGCGCCCTGAGCCGCGCGCCCATTTCACGCCGCCGCCCTTCCAATCGCGGGCCACGCCCATGCCGCCGGTGCAGCCTGCCGAGCCCGTCCGGCCGCCCGAACCGGCAGCGAGCGAGCGCCCCGCACCCGATGCCAACCTTTTGTCGGATATGGCAAAGCAGCTCGAAGAGGCCTTGAAGCGCCCGGCGATCCCCGTTCCGCCACCGGCGACTCCGGCTCCGGCTCCGGCGCCTGTGGCTGTGGCATCCCCGGTCGTGCATGAAGACATCAGCGACGAGGAGGATGCCCCTCTCGAGCCGGTCCCGGCCGAGGAGGAACACGTCACGTCCTATGACGAGCCTGCGGAGGAAGAGGATCGCACCGAGGAGCCGGAAGCCCTCGCTCCGGCCCAGCCGGCAGCGGCCGTCGAGCCGGTTCGTACCGCTCCGCTACATCCGCCTGCGCCTGCGCCTGCGCCTGCGCCTGCATCGGCTCCCCTGCCGCCCCAGGCCAAGGAACCCGCTTCGGCGCAGAAGGCCGCTGATCCATTCTCAGTCGAGGATATCGAAGCGGAATTCGCCCGGTTGTTGGGTCGCCCGCTGGACCCGAACAAGAAGGGCTAGGGCTGGGAACCCGCCCACAATGAGCAACAAAAAAGGGCTCCGCACGCGGAGCCCTTTTTGATGTTTAAGGCAGGAGGGGATCAGTCGTCCCGGTAGACCCGCTCGTTGCGCTCGTGGCGCTCCTGCGCCTCCAGCGAGAGGGTCGCGATGGGCCGGGCCTCCAGGCGCTTGAGGGAGATCGGATCGCCCGTCTCCTCACAATAGCCGTAAGAGCCGTCCTCGATCCGCGCGAGCGCGGCGTCGATCTTGGCGATCAGCTTGCGCTGACGATCCCTGGCGCGAAGCTCGATGGCGCGGTCCGTTTCCGATGAGGCGCGATCCGCGAGGTCAGGGTGATTCTCGTTCTCGCTCTGCAGCGTCGCGAGTGTTTCCTGGGCCTCTTTGAGGATGTCGTGCTTCCAGCGGATCAGCTTGCGCCTGAAATACTCCCTCTGCCGCTCATTCATGAAAGGCTCGTCTTCTGTCGGACGGTAGCCTTCATCAATCACGCTATCTGTCATGTTCAGCCGTTCTTCCCCGATGAACCGTGGCGCCCCTATATAGGCAAGCAGGGACCGCGACAACGAGATTAAGCGTCACCGATTTGTCTAATAGGCCCCGACACCCCTTCTGAGCCTTGGATCCGCTCGTGTCGAACGATATGTCGCACCGTCAGGAAGCCGCCGCCTCGGCCCGGCTGATCAGTTCGCCGGCGACGTCGCCGATCTTGGGCGCCTCCTCGCGGATGAAGGGGAGCGGCCGGCAGACGGATAGGGCCGCCAGGCCGAACCGGGCCGTCATGAGCCCGTTCAGCACCCCCTCCCCGAGCTTGGCGGAGATCCGCGCCGCGAGACCCAATCCCAGCACCTGCTGCATGAGGCTGTCGCCCACGGCCACGCCTCCGGTCACCGCAAGGTGGTTGAAGGCGGCTCTCGCGAGCCGCAGGAAGCCGAAGAAGCCGGGCCTGCCGCCATAGATCCGGGCCAGCGCCCGCAGGAGGCGCACCGCGGCGAAGATCACAAAGGCCACATCGACGATGGCCCGGGGGCTCACGGCGGTGACGAGGGAGACCTGCTTGGCCGCCCCGGCGATGGCGCGCTTGGCCTGCATGTCGAGGGGTGCGAGCAGCTCGCGCTCCGCAATGGCGAGGCGGTCATCCGCGTCGATGATCTCGTCGGTGAGCCCCTTGAGGCGGGCGCTTCCTTTAGCGGCCGCGGCCCTGCCGCCATAGAGGCCGATGAGATCCGACACGATGCCCTTGGCGGCCTTGTGGTCCTTGACGGCGAGTGCATCGACCGCCGCCTCGCGCAGGCTCTCGATCTTCTGCTCGCGCCAGATCCCTGAGACCTCCCGGCCTATGATGGCCAGGAAGGCCAGAACGGACAGCACGGCCAGGGCGAGTGCCACCCAGCCGAGCCACGGCGCGACGCGGTAGAGATCGACGATCAGGTTCTCGACAGCAAGCCCTAAGCCCAGCAGTAGGAGCCCGGACAGCGCCGACAGCAGAATGCCGACCCAGGGCGCCCGGCGCTTGCTGCCCATCGGCACCACCACGCCGTCGGCGGCCTCGATGGCGTCGAAGGGCTCTTCCGTCACCTGCACGGCGCCGGCGGTAATGTTCGGGTCGTCGAGGCGGTAGGCGCGAGGTTGGCGGCTCATGCGAAGCGATCCCCCAGCAGGAATTCAAGGGCCCGGTCGAGGCGGATGTGGGGCATCTTGGCCATCCGGCCTGCCGCATCGACCGGCAGCTTCGGCGGACGAAACCGCGGGAACCGGAACGAGCCGGGCGGCACCGCGCCCTGAAACACCGCCTCGGCGGTCTCGGGCAGCTCGCCCGGAAAGATCGCGGCCTCCGCCTCGCCGTCAAAGGTCTCGTCGCCGACCCGCTCGCCTGCCTCCGGGATACCGGCAACGGCTCGCAGGGTCTCGCGCCCCTCGCGGATGGTCGTCTCCCGGGTGGCGCGCACGGAGGCGAGCGCCACGGTGCCCACGCGCGCACCGGCGGCCTCGGTCCGGCGCGAGGCCCGGTTCACCAGCAGGCGCAGGATGGCGTCGAGCCGGTCGTGATCCGTGTGATGGATGTGGTCGGCCTTGGTGGCCGCGAACAGGACCCGGTCGGCCCTGGGGGAGAACAGGCGGGAGAGAAGCGTGTTGCGTCCGGTCCGGAAGGCCATGAGCACCTGATCCAATGCCTCCTCCAGTTCGGCGAGCGCCACAGGCCCGGCATCGATGGCGGCGAGCACGTCCACCAGCACGATCTGACGATCGATGCGCTGGAAATGGTCGCGGAAGAACGGCCGGACCACATGAGTCTTGTAAGCCTCGAAACGCCGCTCCATCAGGGCTGCGAAGCTCCCCGCCGCGATAGGGTGGCCCTCGGGCAGATCGAGCGGCGCGAAGGTGAGCGCCGGCGAGCCGGCAAGATCGCCCGGCATGAGGAACCGCCCCGGCGGTGTGGTCGCCACCGCTTCGGAACTAGCCCGCAAAGCCGTGAGATATTCCTTGAAGGCTTCGCTTGCCCTCAACGCGAGCATCTCGTCGGAAGCACCCGCCGGATCGAGGGTTTTCAATGCCTCGTGCCAGCGGCCCGCCACCGGCAAACGGTCGCGCTTGCGGCTCGCCTCAATGGTCTGGCGGGACCATTCCGCATAGCCCGCGTCGAGCAGCGCCAAGTCGAGGAGCCATTCGCCGGGATAATCCACGATATCGAGGGCGAGCGAGGCCGGACCCGTGCGCCAGCCGCCTTTTCGCTCGTACTCGACATCCACCCGCAGCTCGCTGATTCGGTTGGTGGATTGCGGCCAGCGGCGGCTCTCGGTCAGGGCCGCCATGTGCTCCTCGTAAGGGAAGCGCGGCACCGCATCGTCCGGCTGATGCGCCAGCTGCGCCCGCCGGATCCGCCCCTCGGCGGAGGCCCGGAACGCCGGCAGGTTCGTGCCTCGCGTCAGATGGTGCACGAGCGCCGTGGTGAAGACGGTCTTGCCCGAGCGGGCGAGCCCGGTGACGCCGAGGCGGAGGGAGGGCTGGACCAACTGGCCGGAGGCCTCCCAGAACGATTGCGCAGCAGACCCGGCGCGGGAGGCGAGATCGGTGATGACGGACACAAAGATGAACCTAATGCTCTCAAGCCAAGCTCGTAGGTGGGGCTTGAAATCCTAACGTGCAAGTCAGCGCGAGCGCTCCATGGGCTCCGGAGCCTACCGAGCGAGTTCAGCCTTCTGCGCAGCCGCCTTGGCGTTTTCCTGCACTTTCGCGATCGCCCGCTCGATCGCACCCTCCACGAGATCGGGGCTTGCCCGCAACGCTCCCAACTCGAAAGCCGACATGGCGAGCATCACGTGGGTGAGGTTGGGCTGGGGGGTGCCGTCTTCGGCAAACAGCTTCAGGTCGTCGCTCGGACCCAGGCCCAGGCCCTCCACCATCCGGCCCGCGTAATTGCGGTGGCGCTGATCCTCGGAGGGGCAGGCCGCGGCCACCTGCACCTTCGGAGCAGACTTCGGTGCCGCGGAGGCGGCGGTGGCGACCTCCTTCATCGGTTTGCGGCGGGCGGCCACCAGAGGCTCCGGCGGCTTGACGGGCTTCGGCTTCTCGCCCATGCCGGCGGCGATGCTCGGCACCCGGTATTGCGCCGTCTTCGGGGACATCGGGATCACCATGGACACCCGGCCCGGCTTGCCACTCGGACCCGCTTTGGCGGTGTAGCGCACCGCCCCGCCCTTCTTCCGGCGCGAAGCGAGATATTGCGCCCGAACCGTGCCGCCGATCCCCCGCACGGCCAGCATCGCCACACCGCCGATGCCGGTTGCGACGTTGCACTCGGCCGGCGCCCAGCGGCGCACGATGTCGAGCGCGGATTTCCGGTTGAATTCCAGGTAGTAGCGCCGCAGCAGGGTGGCGGCGGCATCGGCGCTGTGATCGGCCGAGACGAAGCCCACATGGCCCTCGCTGTCGGTGGCCAGTTCACCGTTCCAGCGCGCACTCTTGATGCACCAATAATTGTTGAGCTTCACACAGCGGGTCACGAAGGGGCGCTCCGCCCGGAACAGTGCCGCCATGGCCACGACGGACTTCGGCTCCAGGGCGTCCATGGCCTCCGAGCGCCAATTGGTGACCTCTCGGCTGCTGGGCTCGTATCGCGCAGCGACAGCCTGCGGCTCGGGCTGCAGGGCATCGCCGCCGGAACCTGAGTCGCCGGGCAGGAGCGCGCGAGCCGCAAGGACGAGCGCATAAAAGGTCTGAGGCACCATGATGAGGATCAGCCCCCGCTTTGGGCGAATACAATCAGGAGGGTTTCAGGCCAAACGATGGTGGGACGGATAGGTTCATCCTCAATCCCCGATCTTGACCGCTAAGATCGCGCATTCCACCAATACGCTCTCATCGGCAGCAGGAATCCATGACCTCCGACATCCTGATTCGCATTCTGGAACCATCGGACGCTGAAGCGTTTCGCCACCTGAGGCTGGAGGCGCTCACCGTTGCGCCGGAGGCCTTCGGCGCGAGCTACGAGGAAGACGTGTCGATACCGCTTGAGACGATGCGAGCGCGCCTGTCCGCAAGCCCGAACGTGGTCTTCGGGGCCTTTTCCGATGAAGCCCTCATCGGCATGGCGGGCTTTGCCGTCTATGACCGGATGAAGGCCCGCCACAAGGGTCTTCTGTGGGGCGTCTACGTGAAGGCGGAATGGCGTGGGCACCATGTGGGCAAAAAGCTGGTTCAACACGTGATCGACCATGCCTCCCGGCATGTGATCATGCTGGAAGCCGCGGTGGGGCTCGCGAATGACGGCGCCAGGCGCACGTATCATGGGCTCGGCTTCAAGCCCTACGGGATCCAGCGCAAGGCCCTTCGGGTCGGCGACACGTTTTACGACGAGGAGCTTCTGTATCTCGATCTGCCGCAGCCATGAGACGCCTAGTCGTCCTCGCCGTTGCCCAGAAATTTCGGCGTCACGAACCGCTCGAGCCGGCCGGTTTTCTTGTCGACATCGCCCCAGCTCGCCAGATCGAAATCGATCACGGCGAGGCCGGCGGACGGGTACTTTTGGCCGAGCCGCAGGATGCTGTCCATGTCGCCCTCGCCGATCAGGAGCTTGGCGAGCTCCTCGAATCCCGGATTGTGGCCGATGAGCAGAAGCGTGCCGATCCCAGGCTTCACCTCCCGAACCACCTCCAGCAGGCGCCCGACGGAAGCCTCGTAGATGCGCCCGTCCTGGCGCATCTCGATCTCTCCCAGGATGGGCTGGACCCGCTCCCAGGTCTCCTGCGTGCGCCGGGCCGAAGAGACGATGGCGAGATCGGGTTCGAGCCGCTCCCGCTTCAGGTAGTCGCCCATGACGAGGGCAGCCTCCTGCCCCCGCTTCGCGAGGGGGCGATCGACATCGAGGATGCCGGGCGGCCAGCCGGACTTGGCGTGGCGGAGGAGCAGGAGGCGGAGCATCAGCGCCCCTCCCGCCTGGCGATGAAGGCCAGCTTCTCGAACAGGCTCACATCCTGCTCGTTCTTCAAGAGCGCTCCATGGAGCGGCGGGATGAGCTTGCGGGTATCGCGCTCGCGCAGCTGCTCCGGGCCGATATCCTCCGAGAGCAGGAGCTTGAGCCAATCGAGCAGCTCCGAGGTCGAGGGCTTCTTTCGGAGGCCCGGAACCTCGCGCACGTCGAAGAAGATCTTGAGCGCCTCCTCGACCAGCCGGTGCTTGATGCCAGGGTAATGCACCTCGACGATTCGGCCCATGGTCCCCGGATCGGGGAACTTGATGTAGTGAAAGAAGCAGCGGCGGAGAAACGCGTCCGGCAGTTCCTTCTCGTTGTTGGACGTGATGATCACGATGGGGCGCCGGGCGGCTTTGACCGTCTCAGCCGTTTCGTAGACGAAGAACTCCATGCGGTCGAGTTCGAGCAGGAGGTCGTTCGGGAACTCGATATCGGCCTTGTCGATCTCATCGATCAGCAGCACCGGCCGCTCCTCCGAGGCAAAGGCCTCCCACAGCTTGCCGCGCTTGATGTAGTTGCGGATGTCCGAGACGCGCGGATCGCCGAGTTGGCTGTCCCGCAGCCGGGAGACGGCATCGTACTCGTAGAGGCCCTGCTGGGCCTTGGTGGTGGACTTGATGTGCCAGGTCAGGAGTGGGGCATTCAGGCTCCGGGCGATCTCCTCCGCCAGGACCGATTTGCCCGTGCCCGGCTCGCCCTTCACCAGGAGCGGACGCTCCAGGGTGATCGCGGCATTGACGGCAACCGTCAGGTCCTCGGTGGCCACATACGATTCGGTTCCGGCAAAACGCGCCATTCCACTCTTCCTCGCTTTAATCCGACCCTAAGTCCTGCCCCAGCCTTTCGGCAATCGTCTTCATAGGCTAAGCCCATGACAAACAAATGGGAGACATGACCTATGGCTTACAACCGCTACCACAAGGACCGCATCGGCAATCATAAGCTCAAGCCCGAGACCCTGATGCTGGGCTACGGCTATGACCCGACCCTGTCGGAAGGCGCGGTGAAGCCTCCGGTCTTCCTCACATCCACCTTCGTGTTCAACAGTGCCGAGCACGGCAAGGAGTTCTTCGATTATGTGGCGGGCCGCCGCGAGCCGCCTAAAGGAGAGGCCGCAGGCCTTGTCTATTCCCGCTTCAACCACCCGAATTCCGAGATCGTCGAGGACCGGCTCGCCATCTTCGAGGAGGCTGAGGCCGGCCTTCTCTTCTCCTCCGGCATGTCGGCCATCGCCACCACGATCCTTGCCTTCGCCCGGCCCGGCGACGTGATCCTCCATTCCCAGCCGCTCTATGGCGGCACGGAGACCCTGATCGCCAAGACCCTCGCCAACATGGGCATCGGGGCCGTCGGCTTCGGCGACGGCGTCGACGAGGCGGGAATCCGGGCCGCCGCCAAGGAGGCGACGGCCAAGGGCCGCGTCTCGGTGATCAAGATAGAGACCCCCTCCAACCCCATGAACACCCTTGTGGACATCGCCCTCATCCGCACGGTCGCGGACGAGATCGGCCAGGCCCAGGGCCACCGCCCGGTGATCGTGTGCGACAACACCCTGCTCGGACCCGTTTTCCAGAAGCCCCTGAAGAACGGCGCCGATATTTCGGTCTATTCGCTGACGAAATACGTGGGCGGACATTCGGACCTGATCGCTGGCGCGGCACTAGGCTCCAAGGAATTGATGAAAACGGTGCGCCTGCTGCGCTCCTCCATCGGCACACAGCTCGATCCGCATTCCTGCTGGATGCTCGGCCGCTCGCTGGAGACGCTGGCGCTTCGCATGAACGCTGCGAACCGCAACGGGGAGATCGTGGCGCAGTTCCTGCACGAGCACCCGAGCGTGGCGAAGGTCCACCACCTCGCCTACCTGCCCGAGGGCTCTCGCGCCCGTCAGGTCTACGAGGAGCAGTGCGATGCTCCCGGCTCCACGTTCTCCTTCGACGTGAAGGGCGGCGAGGCGGAAGCCTTCCGGGTGCTGAACGCGCTCCAGGTCTTCAAGCTGGCGGTGAGCTTAGGGGGAACCGAATCGCTCATCTCGCACCCGGCCTCCACCACCCATTCCGGCGTGCCGAAGGAGACCCGCGACCGCCTCGGCGTCTCTGACGCCACCATCCGCGTCTCCATCGGCATCGAGCACCCGGACGATCTGGTGGCCGATCTGGCGCAGGCGCTGTCGACGCTGGGTTAAATTCACCCGTCATGCCGGGGCCGCGCAGCGGAACCCGGGATCGTACGACGATAATGGCGCTTTATTCTGCTCACGATCCCGGATCGCCTTGCGGCGTCCGGGATGACGCCTAGACAGATGCGTTCCATGCGTTCTTGTCACGCCCCTCATCCACCTCAAGCAGCATTAACCCCTTGCGCATTCCTCGCCGCTAGAACGACAATGTCTCTGACCGGAAGGAAGCAATGGCCGCTGAGATAGACCTGTACGCCTATCAGGAACCCATTCTTTTTCTGGCAACGGCCGCTGTCGTCGTACCCCTCTTCCACAGGCTGCGGATCAGCCCGGTGCTGGGGTTCCTGGCCGCCGGCGCGTTGCTGGGACCCTTCGGCCTCGGGCGCCTCATCCCCGAATACCCTTGGGTCGACTGGCTCACCTTCACCAATCCGGAAGGCACATCCAAGCTCGCGGAATTCGGTGTGGTCTTCCTGCTCTTCACCATCGGCATCGAACTGTCTTGGCAGCGCCTGCGCATCCTGCGCCGTCTGGTCTTCGGCTTCGGAACCCTTCAGGTCGTGCTGTGCACGCTGGCTCTGAGCCTCTTCGCCTACAAGATCGTCGATACCATTACGGCGGCTGTGCTCATCGGCATTGCGCTGGCTTTGTCCTCAACGGCAATCGTTCTGCCCGTGCTGGCGGAACAGAAACGTCTGAATACCTCCGCCGGGCGCGCCAGCTTCTCCGCGCTGCTGTTTCAAGACCTCGCTGTCGCGCCGATCCTGTTCACCATCGCGGTGCTCGACACCAGCAAGCCCGATGTCACCCTTTCGTCCTTCGCCCTTCTTCTCCTGCAGGCGATCCTCGCGCTGGTTGTGATCATCGGTCTCGGCCGCGTCATCCTCCGCCCGTTCTTTCAACTCGTCTCAGCCACGAGGAGCCCCGAGCTTTTCATGGCGGCTTGCCTGCTCGTGGTGATGGTCACGAGCCTGATCGCGGCCGTGAGCGGGCTCTCCATGGCGCTCGGCGCCTTCATCGCCGGCATCCTTCTGTCGGAAACCGAGTACCGCCGGGCCGTCGATACGACAATCCAGCCCTTCAAAGGCCTCCTGCTCGGGGTCTTCTTCGTCTCGGTGGGCATGAGCCTCGATGTCTTTCAACTGCTGGAAGCTCCCCTGACGATCCTGGCAGTGGCCACCCTCGTGATCGCGATCAAGAGCGTGATCATCTATTGGCTGAGCCGCCCGTTCGGCCTGAACGCCGGCGAGGCAGCGGAGACGGGACTGCTGCTCGGTCCCGGCGGCGAGTTCGCTCTCGTCATTCTCGGCAGCGCCATGTTGGCCGGGCTCGTTCCCGACAATGTCGGGCAGAACCTCCTGCTCGTCACCACGATCACCATGGTGGCGATCCCGTTCTTCGCGCGCCTCGGCCGCCGCCTGAGCCGCCGGTTCGAGAAGAAGCGTCCCGTCGATCCGACCATCGCCATTCCCCCGCCTCCGGAGGAGCCCGGACGGGTGATCATCGCCGGCTACGGCCGTGTCGGCCAGTTGGTGGGCGACATGCTCCGGCGTCACAAGGTGCCCTATCTCGCCATCGATATGGATCCCGCCCGCGTGGCCGAGCAGCGCAAGGCCGGAAAACCGGTCTATTTCGGCGACGGCTCGTACCCTGAATTCCTGCGCGCCTGCGGCATCGACCAGGCGCGCGCCCTCGTCATCACGCTCGACACGCCGAGTTCCATCGGGGCCGTCGTGGCGGCGGCCCGGCAGGAGCGGGCCGACATCACCATCGTGTCCCGCGCCCGCGACGACAAGCACGCTGCCCAGCTCTACGACATGGGGGTGGACGATGCGGTGCCTGAGACCATCGAGGCCTCCCTGCAGCTGAGCGAAGCGGTGCTGGCGGATATCGGCGTGCCCATGGGACTCGTCATCGCCTCGATCCACGAGCGGCGGGACGAGTTCCGCGAGGTTCTCAAGAAGAGGAACGCCCGCAAGCCGGACCGCGCCGAGTTCCGGGCGCGTCGCACGGTCGGCAAATGAAGGCCGCGGCGGGCGCTCGATTTGCGCTTGACCTTCCCGCCCCTTGCCCGACATTGGCCGGATGTTCCTGACCTTCTTCACAGAGTTGCGCGCCGCCAAGGTGCCGGTCTCCTTCAGGGAGTACCTGGCCCTCCTTGAGGCGCTCGACCGGGATCTCGCCGACAAGAGCGTGGAGGAGTTCTACTACCTCTCCCGCACCTGCCTGGTGAAGGACGAGCGGCATTTCGACAAATTCGACCGGGTCTTCGCCCATGTGTTCAAAGGCCTCGAGAGCATGGGCCGCGCGGTCGAGGAGACCGGGATCCCCGAGGAATGGCTTCGCAAGCTCGCGGAGCGCTACCTCACTGACGAGGAAAAGCGCCAGATCGAGGCCATGGGCTGGGACAAGCTCTGGGAGAACCTTAAAAAGCGCCTGGAGGAGCAGAAGGGCCGCCACCAGGGCGGCAACAAGTGGATCGGCACCGCCGGCACCTCACCCTACGGCGCCTACGGCTACAACCCGGAAGGCGTGCGCATCGGCCAGGACAAGAACCGCAACTTCCGCGCCGTGAAGGTGTGGGACAAGCGCGAGTTCAAGGATTTCGACGACAGCGTCGAACTCGGCGTGCGCAACATGCGCGTCGCCCTGCGGCGCCTGCGCCGCTTCGCCCGCACCGGCTCGGCGGAAGAACTCGACCTCGACGAGACCATCCACGAGACGGCCCACAAGGGCTATCTCGATGTGCGCCTGCGCCCCGAGCGCCGCAATGCCGTGAAGGTGCTGCTCTTCCTCGACGTCGGCGGCTCCATGGACTGGCACATCGAGATCGCCGAGGAGCTGTTCTCGGCGGCGCGCCTGGAGTTCAAGCATTTCGAGCACTTCTACTTCCACAACTGCGTCTATGAGAACGTGTGGAAGGAGAACCGCCGGCGCTTCGACGAGAGAATCCCCACCCTCGACGTGATCCGCACCTACCCGTCGGATTACCGCGTGGTCTTCGTGGGCGATGCCTCCATGAGCCCCTATGAGGTCACCCATCCCGGCGGCTCCGTTGAGCACTGGAACGAGGAGGCGGGCCAAGTCTGGCTGCGGCGGATCCTCGATCATTTCCCCAAGGCCGTGTGGCTGAACCCGGTGCCGCAGCCGCATTGGGGCTATACGCACTCCATCAACCTGATCCGGCAGACCTTCAGCGAGCGCATGTACCCGCTCAATCTCGAAGGCATCGACCACGCCATGCGCGAACTGGTACGGTGACCGTCATCCGGCACGGTGGAAGCCGGTTTGCCGAAGAGACGATGCGCAGATAAGAAGTCCCATGACCCAGACCTACAGCCACAGCCCCAAGCCCTTCAGCGGACCGATCTCCTTCACCCTCAAGGGCAGCAAGCTCACGGTGGATTCCGGCCGCAAGGTGCACGAGGTCCAGCTCGGCGCGGTGGATACCGTGCGCATGACCTTCGAACCCGGACGGCTGGCCCAAAGGTCCTTCCGCACCAAGGTGATCATGAAGGACGGCAAGTCCTTCACCTTCAACTCCCTCGACTGGAAGAGCCTCGTGGAGGCCAAGGAAATGACGGCGGAATACCGCGCCTTCGTGAAGGCCCTGTGCGACGCCATCGTCCAGGCGAATCCCGAAGCCCGTTTCGTGGCCGGCAAGCCCATCGGTCTCTGGCTGCCGACCTCCGGTCTGGCCATCGCGTCCCTCCTGGCCATGGCCCATCTGGTCTGGCAGGCGTTCCAGATGGGAGCGACTTCCGTCGCGCTGCTGGGAATTCTTCTCGCGATTGTCGGCTACTGGCAGATCGAGCCGATGATCCGGCTCAACAAGCCCCGCCCCTTCCGGTCGGAAGCACTGCCGGAAGAACTGCTGCCGAAGGCATCGTGATCTCCGCTGTCATTCCGGGGCGGCCGAAGGCCGAGCCCGGAATGACAGCGGAGTTTTACTCTAAGCCCGCACCACCAGCACCGAACACCGGGCGTGGCGCACGATGGTGGAGGCGTTGGAGCCGAGCAGGTAGGTGGCCATGGTGGGCCGGTGCGAGCCCACGACAATGAGGTCGGCGCCGGTCTGCTCGGCCTCGTCCAGAACCTCGGCGTAGACGGAGCCGAGGCGGACCACCGCCGAGACGCGCTCCGCCGGCAGCGCGACGCCGGCCGCTACCTCCGCGAGCTTGGCGTCAGCCTGCCCCTGCTGCTCCTCATCGAAGGCCGGGGGCATGAACTCCATGTAGGTGACGGGCACGATGGCGCGCACATAGACGAGGCGCAAGGTGCCGCCGGAGATTCCGGCGAGTTCGACCGCCTTGTCGATAGCAGGCTTGGCCCCCTCCACTTCACCGAGATCGACGGGAACGAGAACGGTCTTGAACATGGCTCTGCCTCCGGGTCAGCCCTGCCGGGTGGGAGTATGGACGACGAGACCGTCGAGATCCGGTCGCACCCGGATCTGGCACGAGAGCCGCGAGTTGGGGCGCACATCGAAGGCGAAGTCGAGCATGTCCTCCTCCATGGGCTGGGGCTGGCCGGTGGCAGCCTCCCATTCCTCGGCCACATAGACGTGGCAGGTCGCGCAGGAGCAGGCCCCGCCGCACTCGGCCTCGATGCCGGGAATCCCATTGCGGATGGCCGTTTCCATGACGGTTGCGCCCTCCTCCGCCTCGACGGTGCGGGGGGTTCCTTCGGCATCGATGAACGTGATCTGGATCATTGCGGACCTCTGCTTGCTGGCGCATACTTATGACAGACTGTACCGGAAGACGAGAGACAGGCCCGACACACGCCGTCTTTTTGCCGCATTGTGCCCCGCACTGCAGGTTACTAAGCCGTTAACGACGTTCACAAGTGACAGGGGACAATCGGTTTCCTTGTTTCAGTTCGGCCGCTAGACTTGCTTGGTAAATGACAGATTACCGTGCGGAAGTGCCATCAATGGTTCATCCGTAGCGGCTGAGGCCATGCATTCACCTTGCTTTTCGTGAAAAGAGTGCGGCTTCAGAATCATCAGTTGCGTCACGAGGGCGGATCATGGCGACCGAGAACAAGAAGATGAAGGACCCGGCTGAAGCAGCCCTGACGGCTGTAGAGCAGGCACTCAACCTTGACGAGACTTTCGTGATCCACACCCCGTCTCGGCCGGGTGACAAGCCCTTCGGTGACGACCCCAAGCTGCCGGACATCGACGATCACGACTTCACCAGGGGCCCCTTCGGCCTTGGTTCTGATTCCCTTTCCGCTCACGCCGACGACCACGATCCGCGGCTCGACGACATGGCCCGTTCCGGCTTCATCGCCCCCGACCGGAACGCCGTCGCGAACGACGACCGCCAGAATGTGGGCGTGATGCTGCAGGCCCTTCAGGCCCGCCCCTCCCGGCGCGCCTACTGGATGGCGGCCTTCTTCTCGCTCCTCTGGATCGGCGGCATCGGCGCCCTCGTCTACACGCAGGGGATCACGACTCCCGAGCAATTGCTCGCCACGTTCTCCACATCCCAGCTCGCACTCGGCGCCGTCGGTCTCGTCGGGCCGATCTTCCTGTTCTTCATCGCCGCCATGCTCACCGTCCGCTCGCAGGAGATGAAGATGGTGGCCCGCGCAATCGGCGAAGTGGCCACACGCCTCGCCCAGCCCGAGAGCTTCTCCACAGACGCTGTCCTCTCCGTCTCGCAGGCCGTCCGTCGTGAAGTGGCGGCCGTGGGCGACGGCGTCGAACGGGCGCTGGCCCGCGCCGGCGAGCTCGAGACCCTGGTGCGCAGCGAAATCTCCACCCTCGAGCGCGCCTATTCCGACAACGAGATCCGCATTCGTTCGCTCATCGACGAATTGGTGGCGCAGCGCGAGGCCATCGTGTCGAACGCCGAGCGCGTGCGCGGCTCGATCACCGGCGTGCACCAGAGCCTGATCCAGGATCTCGACGGCGCCAGCGAGCGCGTCGTCTCCGCCGTCAGCGGCGCGGGCGACAAGGTCACCGCCTCCCTCGAACAGCAGGGCGACCACATCACCCAGGCTCTCGGCCGCGCCGGCGAGCGCGTCGTCGAGGAGATGGCGAGCCGCGGCGTCGAGCTGGTCGACCGCCTCGCGGGCTCCAGCGACGAGATCAAGAACGGCATCTCGGAGGTGGGCGTCACCATCACGACCGCCCTCGAGAGCAAGGCCCAGGATATCACCGGCGCCTTCGAGCGCACCGGCGACCTGCTGACCCGCCACCTGCAGGACGGCGCAAGCCAGGTCACCCGCACCCTGGCCGAGACTGGCCGCGGCGTGATCGACGCCCTTGCCCAGCAGGGCAACGACGTACGCGAGGCCTTCGAGCAGACGGCCCGCACCCTGGAAGACAGCTTCGCCCAGCGCGGAGCCGAGATCACCGAGAAGCTCGCGGCCACCGGCGGCGTGATCGCCGACGACATCTCCGCCCGCACCGCCGAAATGCGCGACCAGATCGCAGCGGCGGGCACCTCCGTGAGCGAGGAGATCGTCACCCGCGGCACCCAAATGCGCGAGCAGCTCTCCGAGACCGGCAGCTCCCTGGTTGAGGCCCTCACCATCAGCAGCGGTACCGTGCGCGAGGAGTTCGCGCTGACGGCCGGTTCCCTCATTGAGGAACTTGCAACCCGCGGAGGCTCCCTGCGCGAGCAGCTTGCCAGCACGGGCACCGGCGTCGTCGACGAGATCGTGCTGCGCGGCAACGAGTTCCGCGAGAATCTGGCCGCCACGGCGGGCGATGTCACCCGTGAGATCAGCCAGCGCGGCACCGAGGTGCGCGAGCATCTTGAGAGCGCCGTGCGGCTCGCCGACGAGTCCATCGGCACCCGCGTCGAGGATCTCGCCAGCCGACTTGAGACCGCCAGCCAGCGCGTCAGCGAATCCGTGACCGTCCAGGGCCAGGCCCTCGAGACCAGCCTCACCCAGGCCGGCGAGCGCCTGTCGACCGTCATGGGAACCCAGATCGAGGACTTCCGCTCCGCGTTCGAAAACCGCGGCCAGGAGTTCTCCGAGACCCTGTCCCTCCATACCGACGACGCACAGACCCGCCTCGCCAACACGGCGAAGGATATCGTCCTCGCCATCGCCAGCCAGGGCTCGCGGGTCAACGAGGCCCTCAACCGCACGGCCGAGGCCCTGTCCACCACCGTCGACACCCGCACCCGCGAGATGGAAGAGACCCTCGTGGCCCGGCTCACGGCCCTTGAGGACGTCACGACCCGCGGCAGCGAAGTGGCCGAGCGCATCTCCCGCGATGTGGGCAGCATGACGGAGACCATCACCGGCCGCCTCGAAGAGATGGACCGCCTGATCACCGTCCAGGGCCGCACCGTAGCCGAGTCCTTCAGCGAGCGTGCCCGCGAGGCGACCACCGCCATCGAGACGCAGCTTTCGGCTCTCGAGGAGCACGCCTCCCGCCGCACCACCGAGATCACGGCCAATTTCGACACCATCGTCGAGCGGGTCGACAGCGTGCTCGGCGCCCGCTCCACGGCCCTCAACGAGGCCCTCGTGGTGCGCACCGGCGAGATGGCCCGCGTCATGGCCGAAGGCGGCCGCGACGTGGCTACGGCCCTCCAGTCCCGCGTGGACGAGATCAGCCAGGCGATCACCGCTAAGACCAATGCCATCGCCGACACCCTGTCCTCCAAGGCCGAGCAGATCGGCCAGACGCTCGACGGCCGGATCGCCTCGATCAACGAGGTCCTGGGTAATCGCGCCGACGAGGTTGCCGCCGCTCTCAACCAGAGCGTCGCGATGCTCGAGGACAGCGTCGTCAACCGCCTGACCGGCGCCGCCGAAACCATCGACGAGCGCGGCCAGGCCGTCCTCAGCTCGCTCACTGGCAGCATCGGCGAGATCCGCTCGATCTTCGACACGCAGGGTGCCTCGCTGGTCGAGAGCCTGGGCAGCCGTGGCGAGATCATCGGCCGCGAGGTCGCGGCCATCAGCGACACGACCCTGCGCGGCCTCGAAGAGCGCAGCAACGCCGTCATCGAGAGCCTGCAGGACCGCAGCACCACCCTTCTCTCGTCGCTCCAGGAGCGCACGGTGGAGCTCACCGCCTCCTACCTGCAGTCGACGGAGGCCGTGCGCGCATCGCTCACCGAGGGAACCGAGCAGACGGTGGAGGCCCTCACCGGCGCCAACGAGCGCCTGCGCGGCGAACTCACCGAGGTGCTGGGCCGCCTGACCGACGCCAACCGCATGCTCCAGCAGGTGGCTGCCTCCGCCAGCAGCAATCTCGGGGCCGTCGAGGACGGGCTGGCAGGACGCGTCCAGCACATCGAGACGCTCCTGTCGGAGATCGCCACCCAGACCGGCCGCGCCTCAGACCAGGTGGCCGAGCAGGTCGACGAACTGCGCAACGTGTCGTCCGGTGCGATCCAGCAGGCCCTGGAACTTGCCCGCAGCCTCGAAGAGCGCGGACAGGCGCTCACCAGCACCACCGGCGAGCAGATGCGCACCCTCACCGAGGCGGCCGCTGCCCTGGAGCGCGTGGAAGCGCGCATGAACGAGGCGCTCTCAGGACGTCAGCAGGCCCTGGACGAGCTCCTGACCCGGATCGGCGAGCGCTCGCAGGATCTTGAATCCGTCACCCGCTCCTTCACCACCCTCCTGGAGGGCTCCCTCCAGAACGCCGAAGCCAAGGCGCGCCAGATCGGCTCGGTCCTGTCTTCGGCGGCCGATACCACCACGGCCGCCATCGGCGAGCAATTCGAGCGAATCCGGGCCACCACCGGCCAGGAGAGCGAGCGGACCGCCGAGGCCCTGCGCGCCAGCTACGAGCAGGCGACGGCCGAGATGGCCGAGGCTCTGGGCAGCGCCACCGCGAAGTTCCGCGATGCCATGGGCGAGCTGCGCGGCATGACGGGCCACATCCATCGCGAGCTGGAGGCCACCCGCGCCGAACTCCGCCGCGGCGTCGTCGAGCTGCCGCAGGAGACCCAGGAAACGACCGCCAACATGCGCCGCGTCGTCGCCGACCAGATCAAGGCCCTGAACGAGCTGTCGGCCCTCGTGTCGCGCTCGAACCGCCTCGTCGACGCCGCTCCCGCCGCCCAGCCGCGCAAGGCGGCCGTCAACGACACCCCGGTTGCCGCGACCATGGCGGCGGTTGCCGCCGCGGTCGAGCAGCGGATCGCCCAGACCCCTGCGTCCATCCCGGCCCCTGCTCCGACGCCCGCCCCTGCTCCGGTGGCCCGTCAGGCCGAACCCAAGCCTGCTCCGGCCCCTGCGCCCGTGCGCCAGGCTCCGCCGGCGCCCGAGCGTCCGGCTCCCCGCCGTCAGGAGGCTCCCGCCCCTGAGGGCGGCGCCCGTGGCGGCTGGCTGTCGGATCTCCTGAACCGCGCCTCCCGTGAAGAGACGGTGGAGCCGTCCCGCAATCAGGCAGGCCGCCCCGACCGCACTCGCACCAACAGCCTGGAGTCGCTCGACTCGATCTCGGTCGACATCGCCCGCATGATCGATCACGACGCGGCCGTGGAGCTGTGGGACCGCTACCGCCGCGGCGAGAGCAACGTGTTCACCCGTCGCCTCTACACACTGCAGGGTCAGCAGACCTTCGAGGAGATCCGCCGGAAGTACGGCCGCGACGAGGAGTTCCGCCAGACGGTTGACCGCTACGTGGAAGAGTTCGAGCGCCTGCTCGCCGAGGTCTCCCGCGACGACCGCGACTCCATGCTGACGAAGACCTACCTCACGTCCGAGACCGGCAAGGTCTACACCATGCTGGCCCACGCGAGCGGCCGGTTCGACTGAGCGGGTTCGGGCCTTCACCGAACATGAAAATGCGGCCTCCGGGCCGCGTTTTTGTTATGAGCACTCGTTGTCATTCCGGGGCGAGCGAAGCGAGAGCCCGGAATCCATAGCCGCTAACGGCGCAGAATAGGGTGCGCGGGATTCGTAGTGCCCCTACGAACAGCCTCGTGTTTTTGGATTCCGGGATCCGCTACGCGGCCCCAGAATGACAGTGGCAACGAGCAGATACAAAAGTGCCCGGGGCAAGCCCGGGCATGACAATTATGCTCAAACTGTATGCGGTGAATTCACCAGCGCTTTAAGCCGGAGCCCGATCCTCGCCCGCCGCGGCGGTGCCCGGATCCTCGCGGCGCGGCAGCTGGCTGCCGCTGACCCAGCGGACGATGTCGAGCATGACCACGGAGAGCGCCTCGTCCAGGGCACGGGCCGCGCTCGGGGCGTCGACGGCGGTAGCCGGAACGCTGGTGCGGAAGATCCGGCCGTTGACGATGCGCCCGTCGCGGTCGCTGACGATCTTCACGGAAATCTCGGCGACCGCCTGATTGTCCGGGGTCGCGATCTCGAAACGCCTCAGCTCGGACACGAGCTGGACGTCCGCCACCGCGCCGCTGCTCGGCCGGGAGACCCCCCGCAACTGGGACGAGTTCTCGAAGGTGTTGATCAGGCGCGTCTGGATCAAGCGGGGCAGGTTGTCGGCCCACTGCCCTCCGCCGATGAACGACACGGAGCCGCTGGCATCCTTCACCAGGATCTGCTGGGTCGAGAGCTGCTGCAGGGCCGCCGGCTCGTTCACCAGAACCTGAACGCCGGAAGCTCCCCGGATCCGGGAAGACGGAGCCGAGAGATCGAAGGTCGCGGGCGCAGGTCCCGACGAGCAGGCACCCGTCAAGGCAGCCAGGATCGCCACCGGAGCAAGGTGCCGGAGCATGCAGGCTCGTGCAGTCGGGGAGGTAAACACGGAGGATTCACGCATACTGGTTACTACTTAACGGCGTCCATTGTACTCGGGGAGGTTAGAACGGCCACCGAAAAGAAACTGCTGTGGATTACGTTCGATGCTGCGCACCGCGCGGCTGATGTCGCCCAGGGTCCGGCGGCCCTCCACGGCCAACGCCTCGTATTCCCGCAGGCCCGAATCCGTGAAGCGGCCCACCCCGGACAGGACGCCCTTGATGCCTTCGGTCCGGGTGTTGAGGTCGTTGGCGAGCTCGCGCACGGATACTGCGGCGGCACGAATCTCGTCGAAGGCACCCTTGCCCGCCTCGCCGGAGGCCGAGCCGAGGAACTTCTCCGCCCCCGCCAGGACGCCGTCGATGCGATCCGCCGACTTGTTCAGCTTCTCGGTGATCGAGCGCGCCTCCTGGATCGCCTTGTCCACATCGGGGCTGCGGCGGCTCAGGGTTTGGGTGAACGTGTCGATGTTGTCGACGGTGCGCCCGACCTTGGCCGGGTCAACGGCCTGGGCCAGTTCCGCGATCTCACTCACAGCCCTGTCCAGCTTCGGCGCGGTGACATTGAGAGACGCGATCAGGCTCGCGGCATCCCTGAGGGCATTGTTGATCGTTTCGCGGTTTTCACCGAGCGCCCTGGTGAAGTTGTCCGTGTTCTCGACGATCCGGGAGACGCGCTGTCCGTCGATCGAGCTGGCGACCTCCTCGACCTTGTCGACGGTGCGGCCGACCTTGGCCGGGTCGATGGCCTTTGCGATGTTGGAAATGTTGCCTACGGCGCTGTCGAGCTTCGGGGCGGTCTCGTTCAGGCGAGCCACGAGGCTGTCGGCGTTGCGCAGGGTGTTCTCGACGGCCTGACGGCTTTCGCCCAGGGCCTGGGTAAAGCCTTCCACGTTCTCGACGATCCGGGTCACGCGCTGCGGATCCACCGCACGCACAACCGTATCCACGTTGGTGGCGAGCGTCTCGAGCTTCTCGGCCAGAGGCCCGACCTTCTCCGCTGCCTGCCCCACCTGGGCCAGGAAGCGGTCGATGCCTTCAGCGTTCTCGCCCAGGGCCTGGGAGAAGCGCTCTACGTTCTGGATGGTGCGGCTGATCGAGGCCTCGTTGTCGGTGACAACGCGCCCGACCCGCTCCAGCACGTCGTCGGCCCGGCGGGCGATGTTGCGGGCGCTCTCGATCAGATCCTGGAAGTCGGAGCGGTCGGCGAAGATCGTCGGCATGGGCTGGCCGGGGCCGGCGACCAGCGGAGGCGCACCCGCCTCGCCGCCGGTGAGGCCCACATTCGCGACGCCGGTCAGGCCCTGGTATTCCAGGCGGGCGCGGGTGTCGGCCCGGATGGGCGTGCTGCTGTTGACCGACGCGATGGCCACCACCCGGCGCGGATCCTCCGGCAGAAGCTCGAGCGTTGTGACGTCGCCGACCCGCAGGCCGTTGAACGACACGCTCGAACCCTGCGAAAGGCCCGAGACCGAGCCGGAGAACACGATGCGGATCGTCTGGCGCGCCTGACCGCGCTCGCCACCGGAGAACCAGTAGACGAAACCGAAGGCCGCCGCGATCACCGCCAGGGTGAAGAGACCGATCAAGGCGTAATTTGCACGCGTTTCCATCGTTACCTTTACGCGCCGCCGGCCATGACCGCGCGTGCCCGTTTCCCATGAAAGTAAGAGCGAAGCCACGGATGGTCCGAGGCGAGCATCGCCTCGATAGGACCTTCCGCGAGGATCTTTCCCTCGCCCAAAGCCGCTATCCGGTCGCAGACCGAGTAAAGGCTGTCCAGGTCATGGGTTACCATGAATACGGTCAGGCCTAAAGTCCGCTGTAACGTCGCAATCAGATCATCGAACTCGCCCGCGCCGATCGGGTCGAGGCCGGAGGTCGGCTCGTCGAGGAAGACGATATCCGGATCGAGGGCCAGCGCCCGCGCCAGCGCGGCGCGCTTGATCATGCCGCCGGACAGTTCGGAGGGCAGCTTGTCGGCGGCATCCGGGTTCAGGCCCACCATCTGGATCTTGAGCATGGCCAGTTCGTCGAGCAGCCGATCCGACAGGCGCAGGTACTCGCGCATCGGCACCTGGATGTTCTGCTTGACGGTGAGCGCCGAGAAGAGCGCCCCCTGCTGGAACAGCACGCCCCAATGGCGCTCCAGCTGCCGGCGCTCGTCCGGCGACAGATCGTCGAGGTTTTGCCCGAGCACCTCGATGGTGCCGGCCCGCTTGGAGACGAGCCCGAGGATGGCGCGGGTCAGAACCGACTTGCCCTGGCCGGAGCCTCCCACGAAGCCCAGGATCTCGCCGCGATAGACGTCGAGATCGAGTCCCTTGAGGATGGTCCGTTCCCCGAAACCGACCTCCACGTCGCGGGCGCGGATGATCACCTCGCGGTTCTTCGTCGGGTCGGGGTGGCGGCGCTCGAGCATCATCTCAGAAATTGATCGCTGCAAAGAACATGGCGAAAAGGCCATCGAGGACGATGACCATGAAGATGGCCTTCACCACCGAGGAGGTGACGTGGCGGCCGAGCGACTCGGCGGATCCAGCGACCGCCATGCCTTCCAGGGTCGCAATGATCCCGATGACCACCGCCATGAACGGCGCCTTGATGAGGCCGACCAGGAAGGTGTTCAGGCTGACCGCAGCCCTGAGACGGTCGAGAAAGATGTCCGGGCTGATGCCGCCATAGACCCAGGTGGTCAGGCCGCCGCCCACGAGGGCCGCAATGGACGCGATGAAGGTCAGGAGCGGCAGGCCGATGATCAGGGCCAGGATGCGCGGGACGATCAGGACCTCGATGGGGTCGAGGCCCATGACCCGTAGGGCATCGATTTCTTCGCGCATCTTCATGGAGCCGATCTCGGCCGTGAAGGCCGAGCCGGAACGGCCCGCGACCATGATGGAGGTCAGAAGCACACCAAGCTCACGCAGGACCAGGATGCCGATCAGGTCGATGACGAAGGGAGTCGCGCCAAACTTGATCAGCTGGAAGATGCCCTGCTGGGAGACGATGCAGCCCACCAGGAACGAGATCAGCACGATGATGGGCACGCCGCGATAGGCGATCTGCTCCAGTTGGTTGATCACCGCGACACCCCGGAAGCGGCGGGGATGGATGACCACGCGCACCATGCCGGAGACGAGTTCGCCCAAGAAGCCCACCCCGCCGACCAGATCCTTGCCGGCCCCGGCCACGCTCTGGCCCACATCGACGAGGAAATCCACTGAGCGGGCATGCCGGGGCTTCGGTTTGTCCTCGAAGTCGCGGTAGGCCGCCTCCTCCAGGAGGATCTTCTGCTCCGGCGAGGCATTGGCGAAATCCGCCTGACCTCTGGCCGACAGCTCATGGCGGGTCCGGTCGAGGGTCCAGGCGCCCAGGGTGTCGAGCCGCTCGACTCCGCTTAGGTCGAAGAACACAGGGAAGCTGTCGGTCTCCGCCTCGATCTCGCCCGTGAGAGCCTCGACCCGCTGGGCATGCGGCGCCGTCCAGGGTCCAGACAGACGCACAGTCGTCTGCCCGCCTGCGCGGTCGATCGTCATGTCCGGCTCTTGAGCCAGGGTGCCCTGCGCCACGATTGTCCCTTCGGCATTGATTCCGCTTGGTGATAGCGTGTCATTGCGCCACAAGTCGAGACGAACTTCATCACGAGAAGCCAAGAGAATGCGTCAGCTCACCGTTTCCATCGACCGTTTTCCCATCGCAGGCAAGTTCACGATCGCCCGTGGCTCCCGCACCGAGGCCGTGGTGGTCACCGCCACGATCACGGAGGGCGGCGCTGTCGGGCACGGCGAATGCGTGCCCTACCCGCGCTACGGTGAGACGGTTGAGGGTGTGGCGGCGGCCATCGAGGCCATCCGCCCCCAGATCGAAGCAGGCCTGACCCGTGAAGCCCTCCAGACCCTGATGCTCGCCGGTGCTGCCCGCAACGCGGTCGACTGCGCCCTGTGGGACCTCGACGCCAAGCGCTCCGGCATCCGCGCTCATGTGACCGCAGGCCTGACCCGCTGGCCGCCGGTGACCACCGCCTACACGATCAGCCTCGATACCCCCGAGGGCATGGCCGAGGCCGCTGCAAAGGCCGCAGAGCGGCCCATCCTCAAGGTCAAGTTCGGGGCTCCCGACGGCGACATCGAGCGGATCAGGGCGGTGCGCCGGGCGGCCCCCCAGGCGACGCTCATCGCCGACGCCAACGAGGGCTGGACCGAGGCCAATATCGAGCAGCACCTCGCCGCGTGCGCCGAGGCCGGCTATGCCCTGGTGGAGCAGCCGCTGCCGGCCAAGGAAGATGGCTTTCTGAGCCGAATCTCGCGTCCCGTGCCGATTCTCGCCGACGAGAGCGTGCATGATCGGGCCAGCCTCGGCCGGCTGGTGGGGCTGTACGATCTCGTCAACATCAAGCTCGACAAGACCGGCGGCCTGACGGAGGCCCTGGCGCTGGCCGATGCGGCGGAGGCCAAGGGCTTTTCCATCATGATCGGCTGCATGGTCGGCACGTCGCTCGCCATGGCTCCGGCCATGGTGCTCGCGCCGCGCTCCCGATTCGTCGATCTGGACGGTCCGCTCCTGCTGGCCAGGGACCGCGAGACCGGCCTGCGCTACGAGGGCAGCATCGTCTATCCGCCGGAGCCTGCTCTCTGGGGCTGACCTTTCTGCAGCCGGAGGGCGGCCAGCATCAGCCCGAACCCGATGACGCCCAAGGGTGCCATCGCGGCGAACACGCCCGCGCCCATCTCGCCGTAGATCATGCCGCTGACCACGGTCGAGAGCGCCGTGGTCAGGGCCGCCAGCGATCCGTAAATGCCCTGCGCCCGTCCCCTCGCCTGCATGGGGGCCAGCGCCGTCAGGGCCGCCATGGTGCCGATATGGGTCGCAGCGAACGACAGGGCGTGCATGGCCTGGAGCACGAACATGACCTCGATTCCGGGCTGGAGGGACATGATCGTGAAGCGGATCGCCGCGGCGGCCGAACCGATCAGGATGAGCCCCACGCCCGATCCGCGCCCGACCGCCCGGCCAAGGAAGATGAAGACCAGGATCTCGGTGATCACGCCGGCGGCCCAGAAATAGCCGATGACCTCGTCGGAGAAACCGATGGAGCGCCAGTAGATGCTGGCGAAAGCATTGAGGGCACCATGGCTGCCCTGGGTCGCGGCACCGGCAATCAGCACGATCCAGAGAATTGCCGACAGCTTCGGAGGAGCCCGATCCGTCCTGGGTTCATCCTCGATTGATGGCTCGGGGATGTCGTGAGGGACCACCACGAGCGTCGCGACAAACCCCAGGATCGGGATGAGCGTCAGGGCAACGATGACGGCATCTGCCCCGAAGGCTCCGACCAGATAGCCGCCCAGGATGTTGGTGATGAAGAAGGCGACCGAGCCGGCACCCCGGATCAAGCCGTAGTTCAAGCCGGGATGCTTCTGGACTGCGTTGGTGGACACGAGGTCGTTGCCCGGAATGATGCAGGACTGCGCAACCGCCACGAGGGCCACGAGGGCGATGATCGCAATGCTGCTGTCGCTGAGCAGGAACAGGGGAAAGCCGATCAGCTGACCCAGATGGCTCGCCAGCAGAAGCCGCCGCGCCCCGAGCGAGCGGTCGGCGAGGCTCAGGAGCGGGGCGGTCGCCAAGATGCGCACCACGATGGGGATGGCGACCACGAACCCGATCAGCGTGGGAGACAGCTCCTTGCTCTGCAGCCAGAGCGGGAAGAACGGCAGATACATCCCATGGCTGGTGAAGCTGGCGGCCTGAAGGGCACCCAGCCGAAGTTCGAGAGCTCTGATCGGACGCATCGCGGACAGGGTCTTCCGGGGTCGAAAATGGCGCAAATCAACAAGAATACGGTGCAAGACACCCGCTCTTTAGCGTTAGAGGGGTTGAGCGTGCACCCGCTTTGGACCCATCTGATGGGAGAGTGGAATCAGCCCCTGGCGCAGATGGATCCCGGCACCATGCCCGATGAAGAGACAGACGTCACGCGCAGTGACCTGGATTTCGACACCATCGAAACCGCCGTCATGGAGACAGCCCGCGGCCGCTGGTTCCTGAAGGAATATGCAAGGCGCAACCGCAACGCGGACACACAGGCCGTGCTGGAAGCCTTGAACCGCCTGAAGGATCAGCCCGTCGACCCCAGCACCGCCGCTCCCCTCAAGGCCGAGCTCGAAGAGATGGCCGCCGCCATCCGGCAGACCAAGGAGGAGGTGCGATCCTTCGCGCAGATCGCATCGGCCAATTCCATGGGTGTCCTGTCGGAGGAGGAGCTTCAGCAGGCCGCCGAGCAGCGCATCCGGCAGATGGTGCGGACGCTCCACTTTCTCGAAGGCCGGATCCAGCACATGATCGAGCTCACCAAGGTCGAGATCGACCGGACGGCCGTGACGCTTGAAGCCGGCCCTTTCGACGGTGAGGCGGCCCGAGATCTGCCCGCTCGTCCTGCCTTCCTGATGTAGCGGCCGCTACTGTCCTGCGTGGGCGGTCTCGAGGTTGGAGAAGAACTGCCGGGCGCTCTCCTGCCAGGTGAAGGTCTCCCCAAAGGCGCGACACCTGTCCTTGGGGATGGCGAGCGCTTCGAGAGCAGCCTCCCGCAGGTCCTCCTTGAGCACTCCACAGCCGGACCCGCCGATCACATCCATGGGCCCGGTCACCGGATAGGCCGCAATCGGCAGACCGGAGGCGAGCGCCTCGAGCAGGACGATGCCGAAGGTGTCGGTGAGGCTCGGGAACACGAATACATCCGCCGAGGCATAGACCCGCGCGAGATCCTCGCCCGTCATCGGGCCGATGAAGCGTACTGCAGGGTACTTCATTTCCAGCTCGGCGCGTGAGGGGCCGTCGCCCACGATGACTTTAGTGCCGGGGAGATCCAGCTGCAGAAAGGCCTCCAGGTTCTTCTCCACGGCGACGCGTCCGACATAGAGGAAGACGGGCGCCGCCGCGTCCAGCACCCGCTCGCCCCGCGGCCGGAACAGGGTGGTGTCGACCCCGCGGGTCCAGCGCATGATGTTCCGGAAGCCGCGCCCAGTCAGCTCCCGTTCGAGGGAGGGCGTGCTGACCATGATGGCGCGGGCGCTCTGATGAAAACGCAGAAGCGCCCTATAGGACCAGGATTCCGGGATCGGCGTGCGGGCCGCAACGTATTCGGGAAAGCGGGTGTGATAGCTGGTGGTGAAGGCCCGCCCCTGCCGTGAGCAGGCGAGACGCATGGCGAGCCCGATCGGCCCCTCGGTCGCGATATGGACGTGGGTGGGCTCCACCTCGTCGAGAATGCGGGCGACGGCTCTTGGCCGCGTCAGCGAGAGACGGATCTCCGGATAGGTCGGCATGGGAAAGGAGCGGAAGCGCTCCGGCGTCAGGAACGATACCTCCGCCCCGAAGCGCGGCGCCTCCTCGGCCATGTGCTCCAGCGAGCGGACCACCCCGTTGATCTGGGGCCGCCATGCATCCGTGGCGATCAGCACGCGCATCAGGCCGCCCTCTCGCTGACCGTGGAAGCAACGGCGTTCTGCTCCGCGGCCTTTTCCAGCTGAACATCGGTCCA
>JAESFL010000425.1_pt1 | contig 30554 bp, 31 predicted proteins | sample 9269401 | NCBI WGS metagenome assembly JAESFL01 (sample SAMN14506025, study PRJNA617098) | algae metagenome | isolation source: Gloeocapsa sp. UFS-A4-WI-NPMV-4B04 and co-occurring heterotrophs from desert... | place: USA: Utah | collected 2006-10-01 | reverse complement strand
TGCAACAAGCGTTGATTTTCAGGAAACACTTCTCGCGTCAATTGCATCACTCTCTCCAATCGACAACTCAGGCTAGCATAGTTGTTTCTCTTACTCTGTGTAATTAAATTTGATTAACCACTTATTAGGGAGATCCGTTTCTCCAACAGCCAATACGACACCTTTTAAATAGGGTTTCTGGAGTGCTTCCTCTAGATAGGATTTTAGACTAGGATTCTCTTCAATCAGTTCAGAGATATCCAAACGTTGGATACGAATCATTGCTAGCCAACTACGGCTACGACATTGCGGTTGGTACTCCCATTTCAGCAAATGTCTAATTAGCACGCTCAAACGGTTTCGCAGTTCCTGACGTTGCTGTTTCCCCAAGGATTCTATTTCCTCAATCAGATTTTGCAGGTCAAGCTGTTTCCACTGCTGGTTGCGGAGTAAGGCTGCTTGCGCCTGCGTCCAAGCGTAAAAATCTGTTTCGTAGAGGCTTAGTGCAGGTATCGCTGTTCCTAGATTTTTTCCAGCATATGTATCAAGATTTTCCAACCTCGATGTCTATTATTGTAGAATTGTCCTCTATCGACAGTTTAGTAAGCGAGGGCGATCGCATTGACCTAGCCCTAATTTGCAGCTCTTATTAACTACCAGCTAAATTGTTATTATGTATATACTTCGTATCTACTTATTTTAAGATGCGATGAAAGTTACTTACTTAATTGATTAACCAATTCAGATATGGATACAACTGTTGCCAAGTGGGGGAATAGTCTTGCTATTCGGATTCCACAGAACCTTGCGAAAAAGATTCGGATAGCTGAAGGCTCCGAGGTGGAGTTTGGCGTAATAGATGGAAGCTTGGTGATAAAGCCTAAAAAGCGTAGGCGGTATTCGCTTGACGAACTCGTAGAAGGGATTACGCCAGAAAATCTCCATACTGAAATTGATAGCGGAGTAGCTGTAGGAAACGAAGTTTGGTGACACAAAGTTATCTCTACATACCAAGCCGGGGAGATATCGTTTATTTGGACTTTAATCCAACGAAAGGGCATGAACAGAAAGGTCATAGACCTGCTTTGGTAATTTCGCCCTATGCTTATAACCAGAAAAGCTCCCTGGCTTTATTTATGCCTATTACAAAACATCACAAGGGATATCCCTTTGAGGTTCTTTTACCTTCCGACTTAAAGACCTACGGAGTTATTCTTACAGATCAGATTAAATGTCTAGACTGGAAAGCTCGCAACGTCCTATTTGTTGAGCCTGTACCAGAGAATGTGATTGAGGAAGTGCAAGCAAAGATTGAGCCGCTAATTCTGTAAGCTTCTGTCAAGTCACTTACTTTAACAATCAATAGACTGCATAGGAAACAGACAAATTTTGCAAGTTCAATACTGCGCTGTACTCGACGGTTGTTCAAGCAAGTTTGTCATATTTGCCCTCTTAGCCAATCAACGGATATACCGATTATTGTCATACAGAACTTACGCACAAGACACTTGTCATGCTGAGTGTAATGTAATGCAGCGAAGCAGCTAGAAGATTCTTCACAATACTTGTGCTGCGTTTAAAATGACGGTTTATCGTTCAACTGCGTAAGTTAATCATAATTATCAATATTAGTTTTTCAAATAGTTATTCTATTTACTTATAAGGTTATCTAAATATAAGCTATAGCCTATTGACATTTGGAGCAACCATTAAATGCAGAAGCCCTTAAATGCCCCGTCAAGCAACTGGTACGTATGGTTGAACAAAACTGCGATTGTGCGCGCTCTTGAAACTGTCCAAGACTTAATTGTGGTTTCACTGTGTCTCGCCTTATTTAGCGTCATGGTGATTCAGCTACGGGCAATGTTTATCTCTCTTCTGCCTCCTTTGGATTTCAGAGCAGTAACTTCAGATATTTTATTCCTGCTGATTTTAGTCGAGTTATTCCGACTGCTGATTATTTACTTACAGGAGCAAAGAGTCTCAATTGGGGTAGCGGTAGAAGTATCTATTGTATCTGTACTCCGAGAAGTGATTGTGCGGGGAGTGCTAGAAACACCCTGGAGCCAGACATTATCGACTTGTGCCTTTTTGCTGGTTATGGGTGTGCTGTTAATAATTCGAGTCTGGATACCGCCAACCTTCAAGGGAATTGACCCTGAAAAACGCTTGTCTACAAGGGATAAAGTAGTTTCACAAGCTCGCTCTGATAATCACAATTCTCATAATAGCGATCGCACAGTTAGCTCTATATTTGCCGAAGATAGCGATCTGTTGATACCTGAAGACTAAAGAATAGCGCCTCATCTTAAATACGCAGATCATTCATCTATAACTCTTCAAATCTATGCCAGAAGTAAAGAAAAGGGATGTTCAAGTCCTTCCCCTTGGTTTAGACACTATAGTTATGCGATCGCGCACCTGGGATCGGCTCAAATTTGAAGTCGAGTATTCCTTGCAACGCGGCACTACCGCCAATTCTTACCTCATTCAAGCTGATAAAACCGCTCTTATCGACCCGCCAGGAGAATCGTTTACCGAAACATTTTTGGCAGCATTGCAACAGCGCGTTGACTTAACTGATCTAGATTATGTGATTCTAGGTCATGCCAATTCTAATCGGGGCGAGACACTTAAAGCTCTACTTGATTTAGCACCCCAGCTAAGTTTTGTTTGTTCCAACCCAGCCGCGATCGCTCTGCGGGCAATTTTTCCAGAGCGGGGCTTGAATATTACAGTCATGCGCGGCGAAGAAGCCCTAGACTTAGGCAAAGGTCATCATCTGCAATTTATCCCCACGCCGAGTCCCCGATGGTCTGATAGCCTTTGCACCTATGATCCGCAAACTCAAATTTTGTACACAGATAAATTATTTGGAGCGCACATTTGCGGAGATCAACTTTTTGATGAAGGATGGACGGTTTTAGAAGAAGACAGGCGCTATTATTTCGATTGCCTTTTCGCTTCCCAGACGCGGCACGTAGAAACAGCCTTAGATAGACTAGCTCCAATGCTCGTCAAGCTTTATGCGCCCGGTCATGGTCCCCTAGTGCGCTATACCCTAACAGAACTTACCCATGCTTACCGACGATGGGCAAATGACCAAAATCAAGCTGAGATCACTGTAGCTTTGATTTATGCCTCTGCCTATGGAAACACAGCAACTTTAGCGCAAGCGATCGCGCGTGGCATTACCAAAGCTGGAGTTGGCGTTGAATCGATCAACTGCGAATTTACCGACCCTAGTGAAATTCAAGCTGCTGTAGAAAAATCAGCTGGATTTATCATTGGTTCACCAACACTGGGCGGTCATGCTCCTACCCAGATTCAAACAGCTCTTGGCACTGTACTATCTAATGCTGCCAAAACAAAACTAGCAGGCGTTTTTGGTTCCTACGGCTGGAGTGGCGAAGCGATTGACCTGATCGAAGGCAAACTAAAAGAAGCGGGATACAGATTTGGCTTTGAACCGATCCGCGTCAAATTTACACCTACTGACGTAACGCTCCAATACTGCAAAGAAGCTGGAACTGATTTCGCTCAGGCATTGAAAAGAGCAAAAAAACCCAGAGTTCTCCGACAGACTAACGTTTCCCACTCTGCCCGAATTGAACAAGCAGTAGGGCGGATACTTGGGTCTCTTAGCGTAGTCACGGCTAAACGTGGAGATATCACGAGTGCGATGCTAGCTTCTTGGGTTTCTCAAGCAACTTTCACCCCGCCTGGTTTTACTGTTGCTGTAGCCAAAGACCGAGCGATTGAATCGCTAATGCACATCGGCGACAAATTTGTTTTAAACATCTTAGCTGAGGGTAAGCAACTGCGGAGGCACTTCCTTAAGCCTTTTGAACCGGGCGAAAACCGTTTTCCTGATGTCGCTACTATTGAAGCCCAAAATGGTTGTCTGATCCTTACGGGCGCTCTCGCCTACCTCGAATGCACCGTTGATAGTCGAATGGAGTGTGGCGATCACTGGGTCATTTACGCTGTTGTTGACAACGGCAAAGTTCTTCAACCAGAAGGAGTTACAGCGATACATCACCGCAAATCAGGTAGTTATTATTAGCTAGGCTCTAGGTACTAGGACAATTATAAGAAAGATGCTGAAAACTCCGTGTTTTCAGACCGGAGACGCGAATAATGCGGGAAGCGGATGTGAGATTTCGGGAGGAATTATTCCCCCCGAAACTCTCGCAGCTACACCGCATTTTCGCTCATGAAAGCGCGAGTTGCAGATTAAAATCTGCCTTAATTAATTTGTGCTAAAATGTAAGGTATGGAACAAGCATACCGTTACCGCTTTTACCCAACGCCCGAACAAGAGACACTTCTTAGGCGGACGATGGGTTGTGCGCGTTTGGTCTACAATCGCGCATTGGCAGTGAGAACGGAAGCCTGGTATGAGCGACAGGAAAAGGTTGACTATATCAAAACCTCTTCCATGCTGACGGCTTGGAAAAAGCAAGAAGACTTGCAATTTCTGAACGAAGTTAGCAGTGTGGCGTTGCAGCAAGGATTACGACATCTCCAGAAAGCGTTTACTAACTTTTTTGCGGGTAGGGCTAAATATCCTAACTTCAAGAAGCGACATAATGGCGGTAGTGCAGAGTTTACGAAGGCTGCATTCCGATGGAAGGGCGGTTCCGTGTTCTTGGCAAAGTGCGTTGAGCCGTTGCCGATTCGCACTTCGCGCCCATTGCCAAAAGGATGTTCGCCGTCTACCATTACAGTTAAGTTATCCCCTTGTGGACGCTGGCACGTTTCCTTGTTGGTAGACAATCCTGATATCCAACCACTTCCCACTTGCAGCAAAAGCTTAGGATTGGACGTTGGCATAACTAGCTTGCTGACTACCAGTGATGGCGACAAAGTTACTAATCCTAGACATTTTAAGCGGCATCGCCAGAAACTTAAACGAGTTCAAAAATCTCTTTCTCGCAAGAAGAAAGGATCTCTTAACCGCCATAAAGCGCGAGTGAAAGTAGCGCTTTATGGCGGCAAGATTGCAGATAGCCGAAAAGACTTTCTCCATAAATTGACAACTCAACTGGTGCGCGAAAACCAAACCATCGTGGTTGAGGATCTGGCAGTTAAAAATATGGTGAAGAACCCCAAACTGGCACAGAGTATTTCTGATGCTACTTGGGGAGAATTCGTGAGGCAACTTGAATACAAATGTCAGTGGTACGGTCGAACATTGGTCAAGATTGACCGATGGTTCCCCAGTAGTAAGCGCTGTGGGCATTGCGGTCACATTGTAGAATCGCTGCCGCTTGATGTTAGAGAATGGGATTGCCCTAAGTGTGGGACGCACCATGACCGAGACATCAACGCCGCACGAAATATTCTGGCTGCGGGACACGCAGTTGCAGTCTGTGAAGCAAATATAAGACCTGACGACCATAAGGAAGAAGGGCAGTTGCAAAAAACCCGCAAGCGGAAAGTGGGGGTACAAAAGGCGGAGGGGTTTCCCCGACGCTCCCCCAACTTTTCAAGAGAGGGAAGGAAGCAGAAACCTAAGTCGTGAGTCTTAGGAATCCCTGTGTCTTTAGACTAGGGAGGATGTCAAGATTGAAGTGGTTAGCCTTAACCGCAGATGTAGGATTTAGATCCTTGCCGTAGACTACGCAGATAATATTTAATTCATCTGTGTAGGATCGGCGTGTATCAGCGGTTCTTCTTCACTCAGCCTTTTACCTATGACAGACAACAAGCCACGCGATGTTCAGGTTCTCCCGATTGGCATTGATACTACCGTAGTGCGATCGCGCAGTTGGAATCGGCTGCGGTTTGAAATCGAATACGCTCTCGGTAGGGGTACAACCGCCAATTCTTATTTAATTAGAGCCGATAAGCTTGCCCTCATTGACCCCCCAGGCGAAACTTTTACCCAAATTTACCTAGCAGCATTACACCAGCGCCTTGACGTAGAACTGTTAGATTACGTCATTTTAGGTCACGTCAACCCCAATCGCGCTGCAACCCTTAAAGCTTTACTAGAAGTTGCGCCTCAAATTACCTTCGTTTGTTCTAATCCAGGTGCAATTAATCTCCGTGCTGCCTTACCAGAGCATGATTTACAAATAATTGTGATGCGGGGAGAAGAAACCCTGGATCTAGGCAAAGGTCATGATTTGCAATTCGTCCCCACGCCGAATCCCCGCTACCCAGATGAGCTTTGTACTTACGATCCACAAACGGAAATTCTCTATACCGATAAGCTATTTGGGACGCATATCTGTGGCGATCAAGTTTTTGATGAAGGGTGGGAAGTATTCAGCGAAGACCGCCGCTATTATTACGACTGTCTAATGGCTCCCCATGCGCGTCAAGTCGAGACAGCCCTTGACAAAATATCCCAGTTGCCGACAAGACTTTATGCCACTGGTCATGGTCCGTTGGTACGCTATGCACTAATTCAGTTGACCGAAGCTTATCGGACATGGAGTCAGCAACAAACGAGTCAAGATACAACTGTAGCCTTACTTTACGCCTCAGCTTATGGCAATACGGCAACTTTGGCACAAGCGATCGCGCGTGGCATCACTAAAGCTGGAGTCGGCGTAGAATCAATCAACTGCGAATTTGCCTCATCTGACGAAATTCGTGCAGCTATCGAAAAATCATTAGGCTTTGTCATTGGTTCACCTACTCTCGGTGGTCATGCACCTACACCGATTCAAACCGCTTTGGGTATTGTGCTATCCAATGGTACTAACAATAAACTTGCTGGCGTTTTTGGTTCCTATGGCTGGAGTGGTGAAGCAGTTGATTTAATCGAAGGGAAACTCAAAGACGCTGGCTATCGCTTTGGCTTTGAAACGCTCCGAGTTAAGTTTAAACCGACAGATGTCACCCTCAAACTTTGTGAAGAATCAGGTACAGACTTTGCCCAAGCCTTGAAAAAAGCTAAAAAAGTGCGATCGCCACGACAACCCGCTACTAATGTTGAACAAGCAGTAGGTCGGATTGTTGGTTCTCTTTGCGTCGTCACAGCAAAGCAAGAAGATGTTGCTAGTGGAATGCTAGCCTCTTGGGTTTCTCAAGCAACTTTTAACCCTCCTGGCCTAACTATTGCTGTAGCAAAAGACCGCGCAGTTGAATCTTTAATGTATCCTGGTGGTCAGTTTGTTCTCAATATTCTGGCTGAAGGCAAGCATTTGAGTTTAATGAAGCATTTTCTTAAGCCTTTTGGCCCAGCAGAAGACCGCTTCACTGGTATCGCTACCGAAATTGCAGATAACGGCTCACCTATTCTCAGTGATGCTCTAGCTTATCTCGAATGCTCGGTGAATAGCCGCATGGAATGTGGTGATCACTGGGTTATCTATGCCATTGTTAAAAACGGCAAATTAATAGAAACTGATGCCGTAACTGCTGTTCATTACCGCAAGTCAGGAAATCATTATTAAGGATTAGGGATCAGGGATCAGAAAAATACCAATATACTAATCCCTTGTTACTCCGAAATTCTCTTTTCTAAATACTGTCCAATCATCTGCTGTTCGCCAGCGCGAGAAACTATTGTCTGCCGGGTGCGGTAATGGTCACCAATAAGTTTTATCTCTTCTTCAAACACCGAGCCGTTGTATTCTGTCCGCAAATGTAGGGTCTTATGAGCCGAGAAGTAATATTCAGCTGTAATTGGTTTCAGGACGGCAAAACCGCGATCGCGATACAAAATATTTCCTCTTACCCCGAACAAAGTTTCACCCTTAGACCGCCGACGACCAGACACTGGATCTATACTTTCCCAGGTGACTTCAACTCCACAAGTCAGAACCACCTCCTCTGGTAGTTCGTGCAACTTGGCTAGGTTTAACAGTTCAGGGCTTCCCTGCTCCAGAAATCGGTTGGTAATGAACGTCAGCCCCTCTATTGTTTCGCCATCCGGCAGCGTGTAGTACCGTCGCTCAGAGCGCCATTTTCCAGATGATTCCTGAAAAAATTCTGCGACTTTCAGAGATGCGTCAGTAGGTTGGATAAATTGTAATCGTGATGTCACTGGTAGCAGTCCTCATACGAAGTGGAATAGAAAACCGTTAATGTCCCGCAAAAGCAAGTTTTTTTTAATATTCTTAATATAGTATATATGCTCAATATAATTAATAGAATCAAAATCTGACATCTGGTTAATGGAATATGTCTTTTGACAGATGACGCTGCGCTTATGCCAAACTTATAGCAAAAGGCAAAGATAAATAAATTTGTCTGGTGGTATAGTACCTCTTTCTAACACTCCACTTCCTTCATCCTTCAGTTGACTAGACTTAGAGGCAGCTATTGATTTAATATGGATGATCGTGAGTTTTTTTAAAAATATGAATGCTCAAGAAATAATCCGCTCACTTGAAGCGGAGCAATTGAAGTCGGATCTACCCCAAATATATGTGGGAGACACTGTTAGAGTTGGAGTCAGAATTCAAGAGGGCAACAAAGAAAGAACCCAACCATACGAAGGCGTAGTAATTGCGATGCGTAATGGTGGGATTAATGAAACGATTACTGTGCGTCGCATCTTCCAAGGTGTTGGTGTAGAGCGAGTGTTTTTGCTTCATTCTCCTCGAATTGAAAGCATTAAAATTCTCCGTCGCGGTAAAGTACGTCGTGCTAAACTTTATTACTTGCGCGATCGCGTTGGTAAAGCTACTCGCGTTAAACAACGGTTTGACCGCTCTATGTAATTCGGATAAAATTAAGACGTTGCAAACAACGTCTATTCAAGGTTTATTCGTTTTAAGTAGTCTAAAGATAAGTGCTAGCTCGGCTCTTCGCATAATTTTTGCGTTTGTTAATGCACAGTTGAGTTACAATTAAAATTCAGCAGCGCAATAGCTAGAGTAAAAACAACGATTGTGCGCTCTTAGTTCAGTTGGTAGAACGCAGGTCTCCAAAACCTGATGTCGGGGGTTCAAGTCCTCCAGGGCGCGCTCAAGGGACCAAATCTCTGCCCGAAAGCAGTTGAAACGTTAGTTAACTAGCGTTAAGATATAGGACTTTCGGGTATGCTTGTTTGGTTAGACTATCTTAGCTAGATTTATCAAGCTGACGCAGCAGCAGCAAAAATAGCTAGAAATACAAGTATTGACCGCGATAGCTGCATTGTGATTAGGGATAAAGCGATCGTGAATAAAAAAAACGAAGCCGAAATACAACAACAACAAGCTGGGTTTAACGTCGCTAACTTTTTTCGGGGTACTAAAGAAGAGTTTGATAAAGTAGTATGGCCTAGTCGCCAGCAGCTAGTCAGCGAATCTCTTGCGGTTTTATCAATGGTAGTGCTGTCTGCAACATTCATTTATCTGATTGATGGATTTTTGACTTGGGCAGCAAAACAGGTGTTCTCACAATGACTTTTGCAACAGACGAACCTCAAAATTTAACTCAAGTTGAAGATACGGGAGAACCAGGGGCGAATTCTGCTCAAAAATCAGCCAGATGGTACGCCGTACAAGTTGCTTCCGGTTGTGAAAAGCGGGTAAAAGCCGATTTAGAAAGGCGCGCCTTAACTTTCGACGTTGGCGAACGGATTGCTCAAGTGGAAATTCCGCAAACACCAGCAGTTAAAATTCGCAAAGACGGTAGTAGACAGCACTCGGATGAAAAAGTTTTTCCTGGCTATGTGCTAGTAAAAATGGTGATGGCTGATGACACATGGCAAGTAGTAAAAAATACTTCTCATGTGATTAATTTTGTAGGCGCAGAACAAAGGAAAGGAACAGGAAGAGGTCGGGGTCACGTCAAACCTCTGCCATTAAGTGCTTCAGAAGTAGAACGCATCTTTAAGCAGACGGCTGAACAAGAGCCAGTTGTCAAATTTGATATGGCTGCTGGTGATAAAATTATCGTGCTTTCAGGTCCGTTTAAAGACTTTGAAGGTGAGGTAGTTGAAGTCAGTCCAGAACGAAGCAAGCTTAAGGCATTGCTTTCTATTTTTGGACGAGATACGCCAGTAGAATTGGAATTTAATCAGGTTCAGAAACAAAGCTAATACAGTAATGGCAAAGAAAATAGTCGCAGTTATTAAACTGGCGTTAAATGCTGGAAAAGCTAACCCAGCACCACCAGTGGGGCCAGCGTTGGGTCAGCACGGCGTTAATATTATGATGTTCTGTAAGGAATACAACGCCAGAACAGCAGATCAAGTCGGAATGGTAATTCCGGTAGAGATTTCGGTTTTTGAAGACCGCAGTTTTACGTTTGTTTTAAAAACTCCACCTGCTTCAGTGCTAATTCGCAAGGCAGCTGGCGTAGACAAAGGCTCAAACGAGCCAAATAAAAAGCGGGTAGGATCAATTACAAAGGCGCAATTACAAGAGATTGCCCAAACGAAGCTACCGGATCTCAATGCGAATGATATTGATGCAGCAATGAAAATTGTCGCCGGAACAGCCAAAAATATGGGTGTAGCGATCGCAGATTAGCCAAGCAGGATGTTCTGTAATACTTGGTTTAGGACTAGCAAAACTTAACACTATTGAAGGGGGAGAAGCTGTAGCTTCGTGATTGACCCCAGGAGAAAAAATGACAAAAAAACTATCACGCCGACTTCGAGAACTACAACAGAAAGTTGAAGATAGAGCTTACGATCCTCTTGAAGGTCTAAGTTTATTAAAAGAAACGGCTACTGCTAAGTTCCCGGAAGCAGCCGAAGCTCATATCCGTTTAGGAATTGACCCTAAGTATACAGATCAACAGCTACGGACAACGGTAGCTTTGCCCAAAGGAACAGGTCAGATTGTCCGGGTGGCGGTAATTGCTAGAGGGGAAAAGGTAGCAGAAGCAAATAACGCTGGTGCTGACATAGTTGGCTCAGAGGAATTGATTGACGAGATCCAAAAAGGTAGAATGGACTTTGATATCGTAATTGCTACGCCGGATGTGATGCCCCAGGTAGCAAGGCTGGGTAAATTACTAGGGCCTCGTGGTTTAATGCCATCACCCAAGGGTGGTACAGTGACTACTGATGTCGGGCAAGCGATCGCAGAGTTCAAAGCTGGTAAATTAGAGTTCCGCGCTGATCGTACTGGAATTGTCCATGTGATGTTTGGCAAGGCATCTTTTTCACCTGAAGATTTGCTGATAAATCTCAAGGCTTTGCAAGAAACGATTGACCGCAACCGTCCTTCGGGAGCTAAGGGTCGCTACTGGCGGACTATATACGTAGCTTCTACAATGGGTCCATCGATTCAAATTGATGTCAACGCCTTACGTGATACAAAGTTAGATGCTGCTTAATAGCTTTAATCCGTCAGCAGTCAGTCTTACTTAAGTCAAAGACAACTATCTAGTAAGGTAAAGAATACGATATAGACTGAAAATCCTAAAAGCTAAATAAAGCCGGAGACAGCAGGAGCGATCAGTGCTTAATACCCTGCCGAGGTTTGTACCCCATCACCTAAAGTGCCGCTAGTGTTGTTTCAAGTGGCATGGTCAAGGGAGTATAACTACGTAACCCCGGCTAAAAATCTGGGGTTTTTGTTTTCAGGATACGTAAGTTTAGAATTGTAAATTTAGTTAAGGAGGTGACATAGAGATGAGTAGGACACTAGAAGACAAAAAAGGGATGGTTGAGGGACTTAAGGATGATTTAAGTGAGTCTCAGCTAGCACTCGTTATTGACTACCAAGGGCTAACAGTTGCTGAAATTACTGATTTGCGGCGGCGGCTGCGTCCTAGCGGTACTGTTTGCAGAGTAGCCAAGAATACCCTGATGGGAATTGCTATTGACGGTCAGGATCACTGGCAGCCAATGACTGAATTACTCAAGGGTTCTTCCGCTTTTTTGCTAGTCAAAGACGATTTCTCAAGCGCAATTAAGGCTTACCAAGACTTCCAGAAAGTCAGCAAGAAGACAGAACTTCGCGGCGGCGTTATGGAAGGTCGTCTGCTCAAAGAAGCGGATGTCAAAGCCCTTGGAGACTTACCGTCTAAGGAACAGCTAATCGCTCAAATTGCTGGAGCTATCAATGCCTTGGCAACAAAAATTGCTGTGGGTATCAACGAAGTTCCTGCTTCGCTGGGGCGTGGTATAAAGGCTGTGTCAGAGCAGGAACAAGACAGCGCCCAAAGTGATACTGCTGCTTAGGTAGTTACACAAGGGCAATTTATAAGTTGCCCCTAATTCAAAATTAACATTACAGGAGTTACTCAATGTCTGCTACAACTGACCAAATTCTAGATCAACTAAAATCCCTGACTCTACTGGAAGCATCTGAGTTAGTGAAGCAAATTGAAGAAGCCTTCGGTGTAAGTGCGGCTGCGCCAGCTGGTGGCATGATGATGATGCCGGGTATAGGTGGTGGCGCGGCTGCGCCTGCTGAAGAAGTAGAAGAGCAAACTGAGTTTGATGTGGTTCTAGAAGAGTACCCAGCTGATAAGAAGATTGCTATTCTTAAGGTTGTACGGACTTTGACTGGTTTAGGTTTGAAAGAAGCCAAGGACTTAGTAGAAGCTACGCCAAAGCCTGTTAAGGAAGCTGTTACTAAAGATGCGGCTGAAGATGCTAAGAAGCAGCTAGAAGAAGCTGGCGCGAAGGTAACTGTTAAGTAATAAGAGGGATCAGAGATCAGGGATCAGGGATCAGGGTTTTTACCTGCCTGAGCCTTGATCGCTAGCCCCTAATGTAAGTCAGCTTCCCAGACACCGATGTAAATGCGATCGCTGTTATTGCGTTGAATTACACCTTGTAATCCACCAACGTTAAAAGAATATTCGTTAGCACGGCGATCGTATACTTGTTGTAGCCCTTGACTGGCGTTAATCAGAGCGCGATCGCCTAGCATTTTTTTCAGCGTCGCTTGCATCACAGAGGGTTCGACTGATTGAGCAAAGGATACTTCTGTTTGACGCAGCCTTCCCGAACTCTTGTCAAAGATGTAGCCCAAACTAACCTGATTCGGCTTTAATTCATATAGCAGCGCACGAGTATTAGGAAAATAGCCGTTGGAAGTCCTAGTGGGCTTGCCCAGGGCTGCTTTTAATCTAATTTCAGAAGTACCAGTGGGAAATCCGGGAATAGTGTTCTTGGCAATATTATCAGTTGAGTTATTCTGATGTTCGTTTTCTTGGCTCTGCGGTACTTTAAATGCAGGTGAGGGAGACGGAGTATTTTGTTGCTCATTCTCCTGCCTCTGTGCTGCGTTATCTTGCCTGATTGGGCTTGGTTTAGTTTCAGGTGAGGGAGACTGATTAATTACAGGTGTTGGTTGTGCGGCGGCAGATTCTGGAGTTACAGGAGATTCGGCACCACTGGGCGTAGTTGTAACTGTTTGTTGCGAGTTAGCTTGAGGCTGTGGTGTGGTGATAATTGCTGATTGGGGCTGTTGGTTACGGATAATCCCCACTACGATGGCAGCACTAAGCAAAGTACCTGCAAGCAAACTGCCTAGAAGTAAATTCTTTTGTTTTTGTTGTCCTTGAATCGGAGTACGTTTGACAACTGGAACGCTCTGAGGTACTAGCACTGGCGCAACCTGGTTAGAGAGCTTCTCACTAACAGGAGACATAACTAAGATTGCCTCAGTTGCAGGCTGCTGAGGAGGGCTAGAATCGCTAGGTTGCAAAGCATCTAGCATTTTAATAGCAGTGGTGTAGCGATCGCGTGGATGGTACTGAATTGCCTTATTAAGTACAGCCGCAAGATGTGGACTAACGTTTGCGGCGTATTGCTGCCAAAACATCTCTTCGGTATGTGAGTCTATTTCTAATTCTTGCGGCAGTTTACCTGTCAGCAAATAAATTGCTGTCATTCCCATACTATAGATATCACTAGCGTAAATCGGTCGCCCAGATGCCTGCTCAGGAGCCATAAATCCGGGAGTACCTAGCACAATCGAGTAGGTGGGTTTGCCGTGAGAATTAACCGTCGCAGTCATTGTTTCCTTAACTGCACCGAAATCAATCAAAACTGGCTGGTTATTTGACTGGCGGATAATGATGTTGTCAGGCTTAATATCTCGGTAAATAATGCCTTTGCTATGCACATAATCAAGGACGAGTAGCAAACTTACCAAAATTTCTCTGACGGCATTTTCGCTTAGTGGCCCAACGCTTGCCACTTTGTCTGTCAAGGTTTGACCCTGAATCCACTCTTGAACAAGGTGAAACTGCCCGTTTTCTGAGAAGTATGCGAACAACTTAGGAATTTGATCACTACTTTCCCCTAGTGCTTCCAATGTTGCCGCTTCGCGCTGAAACCGTTGTTGAATCAGCCGATACATCTGCGGGTCATTTGTTACGGGTTTGAGTTGTTTAATCACGCATCGGCGGCGAGAAGGCATATAAGTGTCTTCTGCCAGGAAGGTTTCGCCGAACCCACCGGCCCCCAGCACCTGGATAATTTGATAGCGATTGTTCAGCAGGGTTGTCATCATGGACAGTTTATAAGCGATCGCCCACTCCCATAACTCTACAATAGCTAGATTTCAACGTACTCTTCCCCCCGGATTGAAGTCAGCTGCGCGATCGCGCTATATCAATAGCAAGCGACGACAAGTGCTATATAAACTTTATTAACTTTCCCAACGCACTTAATAACTTGTGCCAATTATTAAACTTTATCCCTGATTATCGATTTATTTTGTTTTCTTAGTATAAAATTTACTTTGAATCATAAATAATTTATCACAATTTACCCCGACTTTAACCGAGGAGCGTAACAACACACTTACTAGCGTTGCTGGTGTTGATGCTAAGACTTTTGTTCTTGGCACAATTCTACACTTCAGGGCTGCTGATCCTATTGCTATCCGCGCTACTGGTTTCTTCGGTAGGCTAGTTGCAGGTAATGTAATTATGTTTGCTCAGTTTACAATTAACTTTATAGCAGGTGATAGTAGCTATCGCTTCATTTATAACCAAACTACTTGTGCTTTATATTTTGATATTAATAGTACAAGTGCAATTTTTTAAATACAGATAGCAAGTTTTATCTAGGAACCTTACATCACCAATGCTGATATTTTGGTTACGCAAGTAAATGCAAAGTTTGAGAAAGTAAATTTTTAAGTAAGTCTAATTAAGTAGCTCGTTAAACTTACAAGTACCTCGAAATAGCTTAAATTGGCGTAATTAACGTTCTTCTATGAGCCTTCAGAAGAACGTTCATTTAAGTAGAATCCAGTATTTAAAAACGTTCTAGCAAAAATTGATCCGAGTGCTAGTCATTAATAATAAACTCTGAAGCACGACCTTGAAATTGCTCGTAGCAGCTTTGGATTGACGGCTTAAAGTCGCAGAAAGTAAATATTTCTACTCTATGAATTTGCTGATAAATCTCTTCATCTGGAAATACCTGAGACATATCCTCAACCTGGCCTAAAATTACTACTTCAGTTTCGGGTTCGTAGGAATTTAAGCGGGTAAGAATTTGCGATCGCACCAAGTTGCTCAAACTCACATACCAGCGCGGTAAATGGTGCGCTGTCCCAAAGCAAGGTTCCAAGAGCGGCAGTTTTGAAAGGTTTGCCTCGCTGACATATAATACTCCCAATTCAGGGTCAGCTTTTTCCCAGAAAGGCATCAGTGTTATTATACCAGGTCCCTCTTTTTGCCACCCTTGATAAGCAACATAGGCGATCGCCTCCTGGTTCTCAGCCACGTAGCGCCGATAATGTACAGCTGGATGCATAACAACCTGGCTATCTGCATCCTCTTGTTCTGGCCTGACTACTGCTACATCTACTGCCAAAAGTTGTCTATAAAACTGCTTGTTAAGCTTAAATTTGTACTTTGTACTCATAAATCAATCATTGGAACTAGCTAATACCACCCTTCCGGGAGTTGTGACAGCTTTAAGCGTTGTCAGCATTTATATCAATACGAAAACTTCTGCTACACTGGATTGGAATCCTTAATATTTATTTACATATAATTTGAGAGTGTGTCTAAATGAGCTAAGTCCTCAAAATATAATTTGAGTTGGGGAAGACTGGTTTTGCAAGAAAGTAAGTTTTCCAATTCATTAATACATTTATTTTTTGTTTTTAAACTGATTTTTTTAAACCATGTTTCTAAAACACAATTTTTGAGCTCCACGAGTTAAGCAGAAATGATATAGTGTAAATATATACTTAAATTCAAGCTACCCTGAAAAACTAGGAAAGCCCAAAAAGTTACTTTTACGTTAGGAAGGATTTAAGAAATAAACCAAAGAATTTAAGTTTAGTAGATGTATGTCTTAGGCTACGTTTTGGATAGCTCAAAAAAAGTTTAATTAAAACAATTAAGCACAAATATTCTTTCTATTACTTCTTGCGTAAGTCCTGGAAATTCTAGCTTTATCAGTCTTAATGTAGAGGAGCAAACTATCTTCTCCTGAAAAGAAAAATTTGCGCCATAACAGTTAATATTGATTTATCAAGCTCTTGAGTCAAGCTTATTAATAATAAAGGTATGGTAGAATCCGACTCTCCTAATTACCAATTGAGAACTCAACTTCCTCAAACAGATATAGAGCTATTTCGCGCTCTCAAAGGTAGACAACCATCTGCTTTAGGTGTTCTTTATGATCGCTACGGTTCCCTAGTGTACGGGTTAGCACTGAGAGTGTTAAAAAACTCTCAAGAAGCAGAAGACTTGACCCAGGAAATTTTTTTAAATCTTTGGCACAAGGGTAAATATGATCCGGCGCGTGGCTCTTTGAGTAGTTATCTAACAATTTTAACTCGCTCAAGAGCGATCGATAAATTGCGCTCCCGTAACACAAGTTTCAAATTTCTTGAACGCTGGAGTCAATTTATAAGTACGCAACCGGGTGCTCATACTCCTGTTGAACAAGCTGATTTAAAAGAGCGATCGCAGTATGTTCGGGATGCGCTAACACAACTTTCTCAACACCAGCGTCAAGTCTTAGAGATGGCTTATTACGAAGGACTTAGCCAGTCAGAAATTGCTAAAGAATTAGATATACCTCTCGGTACAGTCAAAACTTGGGCTCGTCAAGGTCTGCTGAAACTTAGAAAAACATTACAAGATTTAATCAAATAGTTTTATTATGTTTGGCTCTCCATCTCCTGAACATTTAGAAGAATTAATTGCTGGGTATGTCTTAGGAAACCTTTGCTCTGAAGAAGCTGAGGAATTTAAACACCTTTTGGCAGAAAAACCTGAACTAATTCAACAAGTAAATCAATTACAGGAAGTGTTGGGACTCTTACCCTACGCCCTACCCGAAATTAGACCTCCACAGCATTTACGTTTGGCTATTGTAGAGGCTGTTAATGACCCAGTTAATCCCAAACTGGCGCGAAAACAATTTGTTTTACCTTGGAGTAAGATTGTTGCCAGTGTTGCCGCAATATTTACTCTGGCACTTGGTATAGATAGCTATCGTCTTAGACAAGAACTAAGTAGTGCAAAAGATGTCCTGACAGTGCTTGATGGGCGTGACACGCATTTATATTCTGTCAAAGGCAAAGATAAAAAATCACCTGCCTTTGGAAGCGTTTTAATTGATTTTGACGCAGATAAAGCGGCAATTGCTTTGAATAACATTTCTAGTCCTCCTACGGGTCAATCTTACTGGCTTTGGGCAGTTGTTAATGATCGAATCATCCGTTGTGGACAATTCAATGTAGGTACAAACGGCTTTGCTTTAGACAAAATATCTGTACCTGATGATGCTTATAAAGAGGGTGATGAGATATCCAAGTTACTTGTCACTTTAGAATCGTCTGAATCTCCTTCATACCCGTCGGAACAGATTGTGATAGTAAGTGCTTCCTGAACTACCTATGCTGATGCTATTACATCCAAGATAAGATTTAACCTTGATCAAAAAGCGCTTTAAGAGCCGCAATATTTTTGATTAACTTTTTTGCTGCTATAGGTATTTTTTTTGAAGTGGCTTATTTAATATCTGTTACTTCAAATCGAGTAAGCCTTTTTCTTTAAGTTTGGGATTGAATCGAATTTGCATTTGCACACCACGCGATTCTAATTGAGTTAAAACTTGGCTTTCAACTCGTCGCGCTACTGTTTTTAAGAGTTTGGATTGTGTCAGTTCATCACTCGATTTATAACTACTTTGCTCATCAGTAGTCATAGCTACTTTTGCATCAATAGGTTGAGTCCATTGTGCTTCCTCAGACTCATTACCAGTTGGAATGAAGCCGTTTTCCTCGGTCCAAGCATCGCGGATACTTTCTAAAATAGTACGACTGGGGCGATCAATGGTTTGTACTTTCAACCAGTAGCACTTTTGAGGCTGACGTACAAGGTGTTGCTTAAGGCTGAGATCAACGTCGCGGGAATATCCCACAAATTGCAGCACTTTCTCTTGATCAAAAATAGCGTATACACCAACTTTACCTTGAAACTGCTCAGGTAATTGACCGTTAGTGTCAAGATAAGAAATATATTCAAGACTGGCAAGAGCGGGAATATTAGTGTCAGTAGTCATCAGTTATTTGTAAACGTTATTAATTAACTTTGCGATAAATAGCGCACAAGCGACTTGGTTTGAATATTTTGGCTTTAAACATGAAATTAGGTGGAACGTTTACAATTGCGTGAGCGTCTGATTCATAGTATTTCTCAAATTCAGCTGGCATTCCTTTAGGTGTTGCGACGCTATAAGGTACAGGTTGAAAAAGAAGTTCTGTAACCTCACAAGCATATTGCATTTGTTCAGTTATTTGCTTGATAAAGGCTTCACTTTTTAACAAGCTAAATAGAGCTTCTTTGGCTTCTGGGTCAAGCGTAAAACTACTATCAAAATGATCGATAATTTTAAGGGGCATTTAAAATATCCGCGCTTGTTAACAACTAAAAGTAATCGCATTGCCACACGCTAGAAATACCCCTTTAAGTCCTTGAAAAAGGAGATCCAAGAGGTATGTCTGCATAAGTTCTATTTAGGAGCAGCGCGATCGCACTTTACTCAAAATCGCTGCTTTAATCAGCCTATGAGATTATGCGATCGCTGTCAGTAGCTGGAGAATATTCTTAAATTAAGAATTGTGAAGTTTAAGCTCCGCACAAAAAAATGTCACCAGCAGCTACTGTGCTGTTGAATCATAAAAAACAAATATCTTACCATATGCGATATCTGGGACTTTTAACCCAGTAACAGCTTCAGGCTTCACTTTTAATTTCAACAGCGCTTGTTCAAGCTTCATAGTTTGATTGGTGTTGGGGATGATAACACTAGTATTTTTCAACACATCATTTAACATTAAGTGTTCTGTTTTGGTATGATTTGCGTGTTGCTGTTGAAAAGGTTGGGGATTGTGACCTTTCAGCACTTCATTGATATCTACAACCTCAATTCTGTCAAATTCCACAACATTGTTTGAAATGTCCTGAAGCGCTTTTAAATTACCAACTTCAGCTTCTCTAGTCTTACACGCTGACATGAGATCGCTATATGTAGCGCTAGCGTTACCCGCCTGGGATATTCTTTTGGCAACCTGTGGATTTGCTGCTGTTGTTAATGTAGAAGGCTTGTGATCAATATCGCTTAAGGGACTTTGCTTGTGTACTATTCCAGTAATTAGCATCTGATCTGGAACTCCAGGTTGCTGTAGCTTCTTTAACTGAGCAGCAAACTGTGGTTGAATCGGTATAGTTCTAACTTGACCACTCGTTAACATCACAGTTAACTGATTGTTTTTAATACCTACGATCCGCCCGTTGAACGTATAAATAGGCTTTCCTTGCTCTGAAAGTACCAAATCAGTGTCAGTGTCAAGGATAATCGCTGTACCCTTCTCCAGACTCATTGAGTCGAATGCTTGCCTAGACACTGGATAAGTTTTCAGCGTACCGTCAGCAAGTCGCACTTTCAAGGGTGTACCGCTAGAAGATTCAATCACACCTGTAACTGCTTTAGCACTCGTTGGGTGTCTCTGTGCCAGATTCGTCACCTTGTGGGCGTTCGGTGCTGTTTGTGCCATCGTAACAGTTGGCAAGCCTAACATTAAAAATCCAGCACCAACAAGTAGGGAAGCTAAATGTATTTGTTTGTTTTTCATTTTAAAATCACCGTTTAGATTTTTAATCTTATATAAAGTACGGAGATGGTTTCAAGTAGACTTAAATTGTTTACATAACTTTATATAACTTAAGGTAAATTAGCGTCGTGGAATAAAAAATTTTTGTTGGAGAGATAAAGTTAAAGTGTAAGTGCAGGTTTAGAAGACAATCGGCGATCGCGTTTTTATTCTGGAATATAAATATAGTATTGGTTCATGTTCTAGCTCAATCTAAAATTGTTTTCCTACTTGCTTTTAGATAGGTTTTCTATAAATTTTTACAATATTTTTCAAATTACATAAATATAATTATTTTTTCATTCAACATTAATTAACAAGATAAAATTAAATATAATTTATTTTTATACTAGATATTTTTTTGTAACCCTTTATAATAGCTTCAATAAAGCGCTAAGAGTTCAACATAATGAGCCTAAAATTTAGTACGTTCTGGGGCGAAGCAATGGCGATCGCAGGGTAAGTATCAAGAAGCGCTTATACCTTTTTAACTAAGCTTTAGCTATCCAAAAACGTGATTAAGTAGCCTGAATTTTTCAAGAAATTGTGCTAATGCCAATTAAGTGTTAAAGTGAAGCCCTCGTCAGTTATAAAACTTTCGGAATTCAATTCCAAGCTCGACAAGCCGGAATTTTTCGAGGTACTGCATTAAATTATTTAGGTTAGTATGAACAGTTTTACGGTAGCTACGATCACACCCTGAAAATTAAACCGCATATTAAGACGGCAAAAATTAATTTAGACATTAAGGCAGCTGTCGAGATTAAGGATAAATCCCCACAGCTTTCAGCTAAAGTCGAATAAACTTGACTAGCTGAAAAAATGAGTTTTGTATAGTCCGTTAAAACGGACTTGAGCTATTAGCCTTGAACTTAAGTTCAAGGCAGTGGCATTGCAAGATGCAATATTTGACATTAATCAAGTCTCCAGTTTAAGATATGAATAAATTTTAAAAAGATTAATAAGCTTAATCAGGTGTTTTTGCTGTTTGCAGAAGCACCTATTTTAATTAATATTAATAGCGAGTTTTATCAACAGTGAGGTGTCATGAATTTCCAAACATCAATATCAATAGCATGGGATAAGATTCAAGGAATGATCAACAGTTTGATCATTATGCTGCCAAATATTGTATTAGCGGCGATCGTCTTTGCACTATTTTTCTTCGCCGCAAGGACAATTAAGTCTCTGGTCAAACGTCTCACTCGTAAGTATCGACACGCCCGAAATTTAGGGTTGGTACTCGGACGTTTATCGCAGGGTGCTGTCATTTTAATTGGTCTATTTGTAGCCTTATCTATTGTAATCCCGTCCTTCAAAGCAGGGGATCTAATTCAACTGTTGAGCATCGGTGGTGTGGCAATTGTTTCGCCTTCCGCGACATCCTCCAAAATTTCCTGGCTGGTATCCTGATTCTTTTAACTGAGCCATTTCGGATCGATGACCAGATCATTTTCAAAGGCTTTGAGGGAACAGTTGAAAATATTGAGACACGCGCTACAACGATCAGAACTTACGATAATCGTCGCATTGTTATTCCTAACTCTGAACTGTTTACAAATTCGGTTACTGTTAACACTGCCTTCAATAACTGCCGTGTACAATATGACGTTGGCATCGGCTACAGCGACGACATTGACGAGGCAAAACAGTTGATACTTGAAGCACTACTTAGTGTAAATGCTGTATTAAAAGATCCGGCTCCTGATGTACTTGTGATGGAACTTGGTGAAAGTAGCGTGAATATTCGCGCCCGATGGTGGATCAAACCGCCGCGACGTGCGGATGATCTTTACTCGCGGGATCAAGTTCTGACTGCAATCAAGAATAAGCTGACTGCCAACGGAATTGACTTGCCTTTCCCGACACGACAGATTTTATTTCACGACCAAACCGAGGAGACAGACGGCGATCGCTCCCGTCAGCGTGAAGGATGGCCAGCAGGCAAAAAAGAAGTGCCACCGCGCAGTATTAGGGTTCGCTGAGGCGGCTTGCCGAAGTGCGTTCGCAGAGAAACGGCAGTGAAGGAGATGGCGATCACAAAGACGATCAATGCCATCAACAGTAATCAATGAAAAACATCAAACTGGGTAAACTTTGGGATTCGCTGCACTCCAGCTACTGGTTTGTGCCGACAATTATGGCGGTAAGTGCGATCGCGCTAGCGGTGACGATGTTGAGCATTGATAGAACAGGCGCATCTGAAGCGATTGAGAAATTGGGCTGGATCTACACTGGTGGCCCAGAGGGGGCGCGATCGCTGCTTTCAGCCGTTGCGGGTTCAATAATTTCGGTTGCCGCTACAGCCTTCTCGATCACAATCGTGGCACTTCAGCTTGCTGCTTCAAATTTTGGTCCCCGAATCCTGCGTAACTTTATGAAGGACACGGGCAACCAAATCGTCCTTGGCACATTCATCGCCACATTCATCTACTGCTTGCTTGTACTGCGGACTATTCATGGCGAGGGAGATGGATACAGCGTTTTTGTGCCGCAACTCTCGGTTACGGTTGGTATTGTGCTAGCACTTGCCAGCATCGGTGTGCTAATTTACTTTATCCATCATGCGGCAACCATAATTCAGACATCGCACGTGATCTCTGAGATTAGTGCTGATCTAAACGATGCTATTAAGCGGCTATTTCCAGAAAAGATTGGATATGGTGCGTCGCAGCACAAGCGATCCTTTGGAGAAATTCCAGCGAATTTTGACGCGGAAGTCCCAATTAAAGCAACTGGTAGTGGTTATATCCAAGCAATTGATGACGGAAAATTAATGAAGATTGCTTGTCAGCAAAACCTCCTGTTCCGCCTTAAGTATCGACCAGGAAAGTTTGTTGTCAAGGGTAGCGATTTAGTTATGATTTTTCCTGAGAAACGGGTGAATTTGAAACTTACTACTCAGATTAATGATGCCTTTATTTTGGGCAATGAACGTACTGAGCAGCAGGATGTTGAGTTCCCGATTAATCAATTAGTTGAGATTGCCCTGCGCGCCATCTCTCCTGCTGTTAACGATCCGTTCACGGCAATTGAGTGTATTGATCGCCTCAGCGCTGGACTGTCCCACCTCGCCCAAAAAAATTTTCCTTCCCCGTACCGCTATGATCTCGATAATAACCTGCGCGTGATTGCTGATCCAGTAACATTTGCAGGGCTAACAGATGCTGCATTTAACCAGATACGCCAGTACAGTACCTCGGATGTAGCAGTGACAATTCGGTTATTGGAGGCGATCGCCTCTATTGCCCCTTTCACCCGCAACAAGAAAGACCGTGCAGCACTACTGCGTCATGCTGATATGATTCAGCGTGGCAGTCACGAAGGGGTATCGGAGGAACTAGACAGAAAGGCTGTTGAGGAGAGATACCAAGTAGCTGTAAAGGCATTACAGTGATAACTAAGAGTGAGGCTTGCTATCTCTGGGATCTGGTGCTTCAGGTGGAATTCCTTTGATATCTCCCTGCCATCTATTTAGTACATCTTTGACCAAAACTTCTTTTAGCCAAATTTGGGTAACAATTAGGAGTGGGATAGCCAAAAATAAACCTAAAAACCCGAAAAAGCTGGCGAAAACCACTACTGCTAATATGGTAAATACTGGCAGTAAAGATACTTCTTGCGCCATGATTACAGGTACTAAAACAAGACTTTCAAATTGCTGAATTAAAAGGTATAACCCAATCACTGCTCCTGCTTTCCAAGGTGCATCAAGTAGGGCAAGCAAGACTGGTGGTAATATACTTAAAGCTGGTCCAACATTAGGAATAAACTCTAATAAGCCTGCTATTAGCGCATTAACTAAAGGTAGCGGTACTCGCAAAATCAATAAGCCAATATAGCTTAAGATCCCAATAACGAACATCGCCAAAAGAGTGCCTTTGATCCAGCCAACTAAAGATTCTTCACACTGAGAGATAATTTCATCGACTCGCCGACGGTAAAAGGCGGGAAAGGCAAGTACAAAAGTACGTCGGTATGGTGAAGGATTTACCAAGAGCATAATCGTGATTACAAAGAACAGCAACAAACTCAGGACTACAGCAAGCGAGTTACTGATCAAGGCAAAAAAGTTGCCAACTAACCGAGTTGCAAAAGTTTGAAGTTGTTGAGTAAGGGCATTAAGACCACGATCGTCTTGTAAAACTCCCCCTGGAATAAGAGTTTGTAGCCTCTCATACCATCCACGCACTCGTTCTAAAGCTTGTGGCAAGAGATAGACAAATTGTTGCAATTGGGCAACAAGTCGCGGCACAATCACTGCAAAGATACCGACTACTAAAAGTAGTAAAAGAACAACTGTAATTGCGATCGCAATCCCCCGTTTAATCCGGTATTGCTGAAGTAGTCGCACAACTCTATTCAATACTGTTGCCAATACTACTGCTGCAAATACCAGCAAAACAACTTGTCGGATTTGCCACAAAATATAAAGAGATACGACAAGGGCGAAAAACCCGATCCATTGCCCTAAGCGCACAATTAAGCCTCCATTTTTTGATTTTTCGGGTTGGTGTATTGACTCTCATCTTGCCGAATCAACGTTGAGAGATTACTGGATTGTAGTACATTAGTTCATCTCTCTTGAGGATTTAATTGTTGAATTATTAAAAGGGAACAGGACAAAAAACTCCCCTCTGAATGTATGCAAGTTAAAATTACGCTAATGTCAATAGTGCATCAGCTTTAATTCGATTTAGCGCAAGTCGCTTGCAGCGCTGTTGATACTCGATTCACTTACTTAAGTTAATTAATCACAATCAAGCAAAAATATTCCTACGTGCTACAAAGGTTTAATATAGGTTTAGCTTGGATACATAGTTTAACTAAAGACGAAAATCCTCAAGCACTATCCTGCAAGTAACCTAAATTAATCTACAATCTAAAATCAATTGACATAGGAGCCGTTGTTATGCTTGGTCTTCTGATTACCTGGTTAGTTACCACTATCAGTTTTTTGATTATTTCTAAAATTCCTATAGGCATTGAAATTGACAGTTTTAAAAAAGCGGCAATTTCCGCAGCAGTTTTTGGAATTCTGAATACTTTATTACGCCCAATCCTTGGTTTGTTAACCTTCCCAATCGTTCTTTTGACATTAGGTTTATTTGCCTTTGTCTTAAATGCGATTATCTTTGGACTAGCCGCGTATTTAGTAGAAGGATTTAGGTTGCGTTGGGGTTTCTGGAGTGCTTTAATTGGCTCAATAGCACTAGGTATTGTTAATTCCTTACTCTTCCATTTGCTAGCAATCCTCAGATTGTAGCTCTTAAAATTGTCTGGTCGATCTATTGTCAACTACAAGGCGTACGAGCGCTATTTTTTTCAATCTCAACTGGCGATAATTTATTATGCACCTTACTTATTTAAGGAAATTTTGAAGCTGCTTAGTTGAATTTATTGCTGGAGATGGCACTTGCTCACGCAGCAGAACTAAGGGAATACTAAGTAGTCCTAGAACGATCACAACTAGGGTTATTGTCCAAACTAGCAATTGATTTGGGCGATAGTCTCCGCGCTCGATTTGCCAAAAAACTTGGTTGTAGCGTAAGGCTGCTAAAGCAATAACAATAATTCCAACAATTACTAAAACAATACCCAAATTTTCTGAATTAAAAACAGCATTTCTGCCAATTTCTTGCTGTTGAATCACAGCAGTTTGGAGTTGACGTAGAAATAAACTAAATCGCGCGATCGCAAAACCAAAACCAATCAATGCAATAGAAGTCCGCAGCCAAGCTAAGAAAGTCCGCTCGTTTGCTTGATGTTCACGTTGACGATCAACTTGAGGTTTTTTATTCACTACTGGTAACGTCGTTGGGTTTTTGCGCTGACCAAATAGGAAGTTGATTGACCTTTTGTAAAGTTAAATCTACATATCTTATTTTATTTGCCCTGGCGACCTTTTCCCCAAAATAGCCTTCAGAGCCATCATGCTCGTGGGAACCCGTCATAACTGCTTCAAAACGCCCCTCTTGTAGAGCTTGATTGAACGGGGAAGCAAATGTCAATGGCCAACGCGATGGAAATACTATGCTGCCTATATTATCAACCCAGTCTCGGCGGCCCCAAAGGTGATAGACACTCTGAGCTGAATCAAAGCCATTGATCCCATTAAAAACACCACCAACCGAGACTACAGTAATCTCCGCATTTAGCCACTCATCAAGATATTCAGTAGCACCTAGAGCAACTTGTCCACCGCCGCTAGTCCCAATAAGAATAAGTTTTAGGGGTTGATTTGAGTTTCGCGGTATCGGATATGCTGCATTCATTCGCTCAATGATCGCACTGGCAATTCCTCGGTTGTAAACAGGGCCATAACGGTCATCGGCAGAAATAGCAAATCGCCAGAGATTGCGGATTTTAATCAATACGTTGGCTATGCCTAGCCAGCCTTCTGCTTGATTTGCAAAACTCCACAAAGGAGCCAGTAAGCGCTCTCCGCCTAAACTTTCGTTAGCTGCTGAGTAGGGAAAGACATCTTCAACAATTACACATTGGGGGCGATCGCGCTTTAAACCCTTCAAAAAACTTTCTTCCCCTTCAGTCAATTCATCAGTAGAAAAGTCTCCTACTCCTGTTAGAAAAATAACGTAACAATTTATTGCCTTTCTACCAGGATTTGAGTTACTGCTAGGTGGTAGTTGCTTTGGATCATTTTTCTTAAAACCTAGAATTTCCGAGCCTTGTGATAGCCACCATACCAAAGTGCCTATCGGCGACAGTGTTCCCCAAACAAGGAGGATTATTCCTGCCAGAATCAGCAGTTTTAAGCTACCGCCTCGTAGCCACTGAAGTATCCGTTCAATCAACCCAATCATGTAATAATATTTTGATGCTTCATGAATCAATAGCAAAAAAAACATTGCGTTTTTATTGTTTCTTGTATAAGAAAAATATCATATCGAAGTTGTTATTAATAATTATTCGTAACGGAGATTGAACGTGAGTGCCAGGAATTCAAAATTGAACTTGGGTACAACTCTTAAAGAAGCACTCACATTAGATGCGAATTTTTATGAACATACTCCCAATACTCCTAGAAGTCGTCGATTAGCTCGAACGATTGTAATTTTAGCAGCAGTATCTAATGCCCTGGGTAGTGCATTCATCTTATTAATTAACCGAGTCACGCTGCCTATGCTAGTTTTAGCACTTGTGATTAATGGGATTAGTGTGGTATTAGGCTACTACTTCTGGACTTTAACAATTTGGAAGCTCGGTGATTGGTTTAAACCAAATCATGTTACTTACAGAGAACTGCTGATCCCTATTGGTTTTGCATATGCACCTCAAGTGCTGAACTTTTTAACCCTAATTCCCTTATTAGGGCGACCGATTCAACTAATATTAGCAGTTTGGAGTTTACTGGCTGTTATTGTTGCAGTCCGCCAAGGCTTAGACATAAACCCTCCTTGGGCTGCTTTAATTTGTCTGATAGGCTGGCCTTTAATTCAAGTAGCGATCGGCTTTGTCCAAGTTTTTGAGCAGACACTGATGAGAAGTATTTAGGACTTGCAGAAAGCTGTTATGGCGATCCTACATCAGCAGTTAAATTAAGATGTCTAGCATCGCCTGTGCTTGCTGTTACATAGGCTGATCGCGCATTTAATTCTGGGTTTAAAACAATAGCAACTATCTAATAGCCGTCGCAGAGATGCCTGTAGCTTACATTGGGGTTTGTCTGTAAATAAGCGCGTACCGAATTGCAACTGCGGTTCATTGAATCATTTAGCTCATTTGGGTATACATCCCAGAGTTTGACGCTGTTGTCATTACTACCAGAAGCAATCGTCTTGCCATCGGGGCTGAAAACTACGCTCATAACCCAATCGCTATGCCCGTTGAGAGTTGTGATTTGTTTGCCTGTCTTCACATCCCAGAGTTTGATGTTGTTGTCACGACTACCAGAAGCAATCGTTTTGCCATTGGGGCTGAATATTACGCTATTGACCAAATCGCTATGCCCATTGAAAGTTGTGATTTGTTCGCCTGTCGCCACATCCCAGACTTTGACGGTGTCGTCAAGACTACCCGAAGCAATCGTCTTGCCATCGGGGCTGAAAACTATGCTCCTGACCCAACTGCTATGCCCGTTGAGAGTTGTGATTTGTTCGCCTGTCGCCACATCCCAGACTTTGACAGCCTTGTCCTCACTACCAGAAGCAATCGTCTTGCCATCGGGGCTGAAAACTACGCTATTGACCGCATTGCTATGCCCGTTGAAAGTTGTGATTTGTTTGCCTGTCGCCACATCCCAGAGTTTGATGCTTTTGTCACCACTACCAGAAGCAATCGTTTTGCCATCAGGGCTGAAAACTACGCTAGTGACCAAATCGCTATGCCCGTTGAAAGTTATGATTTGTTCGCCTGTCGCCACATCCCAGAGTTTGACGCTCTTGTCACGACTACCAGAAGCAATCATTTTGCCATCGGGGCTGAAAACTACGCTAGTGACCCAACTGCTATGTCCGTTGAAAGTTATGATTTGTTCGCCTGTTGCCACATCCCAGAGTTTGATGGTGTCGTCATCACTACTCGAAGCAATCGTTTCGCCATCGGGACTGAAAACTACGCTCCTGACCGATTCGCTATGCCCTTCCAAGCGGTTACGTTCTTGCACATTGTAAACTGCCCGTTGTAGTGCCACGCTTACGGTCTGACTCGCCGCAGCATCTTGAAAGATGGCATTTTTAAGTTGTCTACCTGCCTGTACAGCACTAACCAAAGCTTCAAGCTGTCTATTGGAAACTAAGGAAGCTTCAGAGGTTTGAGCTAGAGCATTTATTGTACTCTTCTGAGCATCATTCCACTGAAAAAAGGCAAAGCTAGTCAGTCCAGTCAGTCCTACAAGAGAGATGGCTGCAACTCTATTTCGCATTTGAGCCGCTTTCCGAGCTTTTTTTTCCTGCTCTAACTCTCGTTGCCTTTGTTCTTCCTCTTCTCGACGTAGGCGATCGCGCTCTGCAACACTAGCATCAATAAATTGATTTGCTGACTCACTCAAATTACTAAAAGTGGGTTGTTCTCTAAGTTCTATAACTCGCTCTAACTTAGAGCCACTCCAGAGTTCCCCCTCGGCTTTTTGAGGCTCTTTTGTTCGCAAATCGCTCCAATGTATAGCATCATCAATTAACCGATTTTTTAAAACAATAGTTTCTTCTGCTTCTTTAATCCAGCCTTGCAGTTTTTCCCAGGAAGTCAACAAAGCTTCGTGGGCAACTGCTACCGTAGGTTTTTGTTTTCCTTGTTGGCTGACGACTAGCAGACGATTAGTAATTAATTGATCGAGGGTAGGCTCTAAAACATCACCACTAAAATTAGCTTTATCCGACCTTCTACTAACAGCCCTACCGCCTACAACATCTACTAAATCAATAAATATTTGCCTAGCTGCTTTTTGTTCTTCTGGCGACAGCAGTTCATCATATACCTTGTTCGCCTGTTGCTGGAGTGCGCCTATAACTCTACCTAAAACATAGTACGTCGGCTTATTCAGAATCCGGTCTGAAATATCATCTTTTTCCCACAGCAAATTCAGGGTGTATTGTAGCAGTGGCAAAGAACCAGCCCGTCCCTGAAAGTCGTCGATGATTTCTTCGATTAGACCTTCTTGAAAAACTACCCCATTTCTAGCAGCAGGTTCCGCGATCGCCAGCTTTAGATCGCTAGGACTCATATCACCAAGCAGTTGACTATGGCTGTTGTAGATGCTTACAAGACTAGGATAAGGACTAATTTTATCGAGAAAATCAGCCCGCATCGTCAAAACAATCTTGACAGAATTGTCCTGAACTTCAATTAGTTGTAGTAAGCCATCAATAAACTTCTCACGTTTCGCCTTCTGACTAATCGTAAAAAGTTCCTCAAATTGATCGATAAAGATTAGCCATTGTGAGTCCTTTTTCAGTTCACGCACAACCTGAATTAAAGTATCAGCTTCTCCCTTTTGAGCAATCTTAGCCTTGGCAACGCCGTATTTAGAAATGAGACAGCCATACAGAGACTCAAAGGGGTCTTCATCTGGTACAAAAGTCAGATTGACAAACTTTTTATCTAATAATTTAGGAATTAAACCTGCCCGTACCAGTGACGATTTGCCACTACCTGATGCTCCTAAAAGTAATAGTAAATTGTTCTGCTCTAAATCCTTACTTAAACTAGCAATTAACTGATCTCGACCGAAAAACTTGTCCTTATCTTCAGCTTCAAATTTATCTAGCCCTTTGTAGGGAGATTCTTTAATCAAATCGCGCTCTTTAATACGATCTTCAGGCTGATTAGAAACAATATATTGATTGACAGTTCCACCGCTAATAGAGCCAACAATACCCTTTACTGAATCGTGAACTTCTACGTTGTTCGTGAAACTGTCTTTAGTCATACAGCGGTTTGCGTTCGTATAAAACACAGTAAAATGTCAGATAAATGGGATAGCAATGAAGCCATAGTCGGGAGACTTACGAGAGAAGATAGTCAGCGCCATTGAAAAAGGCGAAAGCTCTTTCCGAAAAACAGCCGAACGGTTTTCTGTGAGTAAAAGCTGTGTCCAAAAATTGGTCGCCCAGATGCGAGAAG
>JAESFL010000424.1_pt1 | contig 30564 bp, 36 predicted proteins | sample 9269401 | NCBI WGS metagenome assembly JAESFL01 (sample SAMN14506025, study PRJNA617098) | algae metagenome | isolation source: Gloeocapsa sp. UFS-A4-WI-NPMV-4B04 and co-occurring heterotrophs from desert... | place: USA: Utah | collected 2006-10-01 | reverse complement strand
TAAAGCTCGAACACGCGCCAAGCACTTGACCAAGCGTTAACTCAGATTATTAATGATTCTATTTCCTCCACTGATGTGCTCGGTTGGTTCGCTCACTGTGGCTTATTCATTTAAGAAGGGCTGTAAGATAGTAGACAAGTATGGGAAGTTAAAGAATGACGAAAGTCTCATTCTTGTTGTTAGATCATTTAGATGATCAGGAGTTCAGCGTATAAACAAATATTACTTAGCTCTCAGGCTCACTATTGATTTCAATATCTAAAGTTTCCTCATTGATTTGAAGGTATAGCACATTAGGCTGACAGCAAACCTGACAATCTTCAACATATGACTGCTGCATTCCCGCACTCAAGTCAACAAAAGTCAAATTAGTCTCACCACAATAGGCACAAGCATACTCAGCCGTGTTCTGCATTTTAAGAATAAAGAAAATAAAGCCGCAATGTATGATTACAGATTAGCTATAAACAGATTAATGTGGAATACCTGCTAGTTTTTAATAATGTCATTTTTGCTTTGATTTACTTTGAGGTATTTGATGAGAACCAAAATATTTTTCACTACGATAACGCAGCCAAACCCTTAAAACCTGCGGAATTTGCTCTTTCTGCTCCTGTGTCAATGTGTTATAGAGTTCTAGGGCGCGCGCTCGTTCATAACGGCAGGCTGGATTGTTATGTGCATCCCAGTAACTCCTTGCTACTCGAATCCGGCGGCAAACCTCTTTCACTAATGCAACTCCCGTTAATGGGATATCTTTCTTAGCCATTGATTTGAAAAACTGGATAGACTACTTCTTTAATAGTAATTTTTCTTAGTAATTTGTTGCTCTAAACGGCGTACTCTAAACCGACGAATTTTCCTCGTTAAAAGGCGGCTATTCCAAGTCCAGTCACTAAATAAATACTGAATATTAAAAGCAATTACAGCAACTGACGTTAGTACAGCAATACTTCATTGGAAAGACGCAATTTCCCCTGCTGTCTCTTTAGGATTGTAAGGGTTAGCACACAAAAATTGTCAGGTAGCGACAAAAAAATCAGCTATGGCAAACGAGTGTAGACATATAGGAGTTTGTGCAGAAATATGGATAGTTCGTTGAACCGCCCCTTAGCAGTTGTCACGGGTGCTTCCAGTGGCATCGGCTACGAACTGGCTAAACAGTTCGCCCAAAACGGCTTTGATCTCCTCGTCACAGCTACTGGTTCGAGTATTAATGAAGCGGCCCAAGCCTTTGAGAGTCTAGGTGCTAAGGTTGAGACAGTACAGGCTGATCTTGCCACTTATGACGGGGTTGAAACGCTTTACGACAAAATTAAAGCGACTGGACAACCAGTGGATGCGATCGCGATCAATGCAGGTGTTGGTGTTGGCGGTGAATTCGCTCGTGAAACCGACCTGAAGGACGAGCTTAATATGATCAACCTAAACGTCGTCTCGTCCGTTCATCTCGCCAAACGGGTAGTAAAGGATATGGTCGAGCGCGGTAAGGGTCGAATTCTGTTTACTTCATCTATTGCTGCTTTAATGCCCGGCCCATTTGAGGCGGTCTACGCAGCATCGAAAGCATTTCTGCACTCCTTCTCGGAGGCGCTACGCAATGAGTTGAAGGATACGGGTGTAACAGTCACTGCACTCATGCCTGGGCCAACCGAAACCAACTTTTTCCACCGCGCGGACATGGACGACACCAGGGTGGGCGCGGCCAAGAAGGATGATCCAGCCTCTGTTGCTAAACAGGGGTTTGAAGCTTTGATGGCAGGCAAAGACGATATTGTTGCAGGTTCGCTGATGACGAAGATTCAAGGTGCGGTAAGTAAGGTCTTACCTGAGCCTATGAATGCTGAACTGCATAGCAAGCTCTCTGAGCCAGGATCAGGCGACAAGTAATCCGCTCCAAAGGCAGAAAGGTGAAGTGCCTCTCTGCCTTCGTGAAATGCCATAATAATTGCATATTTTTTCGTTTTAGTACAACCAAGGGCAGATTGCGTTCATATTTTTCCTCGTAATCCGTGATTTTCACGCCCAAGGGAACATACCTTAAAGTTAACCAAGTATAACGGCGAGTCTGAACTCAAATAGACCTATCGCAGCCGTTCATCCAGTGTAAACAAATCTGCTGGCACTTCCAATTTCACTCTTCTTTAAATCTCAACTGTGTAACTCCTAACTTGAAATCCAAAACTATCCTTATCCTTACCTTAATTCACTACCTTTTCAGCAACGCCGTTAAATTTAAAAGTTATAAGTAATTTTTAGCTTTTTAATCCTTGCTTAAAGTAATTTGCAGCCAGTCTTCAAGGTAAGAGCGCAAATTCTGGGTAAACTCTGAGCGCTGGTTGAAGCGTTCTGTACGAATAGGTTTACGCTCTTGATCGAGCATCCAACCGTAATCGCTACTCAAGCGTAGTTTGTCTTGCCAGTCTAAAACTGAGACAATTAATTGAGGGGCAGGACTGTTGTCGTAGTCATGAACACGAAATACGTAGTTAAATGTATTTTGCTGGGCAGCAGCGACTGTTGAGGATTGACCGCATTTTTCTTTTAGCCGCGATCGCATTTGTTGAACTAAATCAGGGTTGTCCAGTTCTTCTAAAGTGCGAACTGCCAATGTTAAGGCAAAATAAAACTCTTCGACAGGTATAAATTCTAGTTGCATGGCACTATTTTACTGCCAAGCGGAGATCGCAGAACTTAGTACAATTGTTTTTATTTAAGTGCTTTATTATACTTCTACCTATTGATATTTCCAAGTTAAACAGTACAGGGGTAAAATCAGTTTAATCAAATAAACGGCGTGGTGTATGTAGCTACCAAATTGAAGTTGCGTCTCCTACCTGGGAAAGAGTGACAAAAATTGAAAAACCAGCGTCAGTATTTCATCCAAGCCTAAAGGCTGAAGCTAATAGTTAGCAGAACTATTTCTGTCAACGGATGCAACGAAATACTTTTGCCGATAAATTAAGTTTAAGAATGATTAAGACATCCTTGGCTAGTGAGATCAGTGCTGGTTACACCCTCAAAGCCGCGCCACACAAGTTATTTTTTCTAAAGACGAAACTATGAACTCCGCAAATCAAAAGCACATTGCCCTAATTTCAGTTCACGGCGATCCGGCAATTGAAATTGGTAAGGAAGAGGCTGGGGGACAAAATGTTTACGTGCGCTATGTGGGCGAGGCACTAGCCAAGCTTGGATGGCAAGTTGATATGTTTACCCGCAAAGCAAGTGCTGACCAAGAAACTATAGTTCAACATTCCCCAAATTGTCGTACAATTCGCTTAACTGCTGGGCCTGAAGAGTTTGTGCCTAGAGACAATATTTTTGGATATGCACCAGAGTTTGTAGAACAACTTTTAAATTTTCAGCAAGAATCGGGGATTAAATATTCTCTGGTTCACACGAATTACTGGATCTCTAGCTGGGTAGGAATGCAGCTAAAGAAAATTCAAGGCAGTAAACAAGTTCATACTTACCACTCCTTGGGAGCAGTTAAATATAAATCAGTTTCGACGATTCCACTGATTGCGAAAACTCGGTTAGCTGTTGAGAAAGAAGTTTTGGAAACAGCAGAAACAATTGTGGCAACAAGCCCGCAAGAAAAAGAACATATGCGATCGCTTGTCTCCACTAAAGGCAATATTGATATAATTCCCTGCGGCACAGATATTCATAAATTTGGCTCGATTCAACGTGAACAAGCAAGGGCAGAGTTAGGCATTAATCCCGAAACAAAAGTTGTGTTTTACGTAGGACGATTTGACCAACGCAAAGGTATTGAAACTTTAGTTCGTGCAGTAGGTCAGTCTAAGTTACGTGGAAATGCAGACTTAAAGCTAATTATTGGCGGTGGTAGTCGTCCGGGTCACAGTGACGGCAGAGAACGCGATCGCATTGAAAGTATTGTTGATGAATTAGGGATGCGTGATTTTACAATCTTCCCCGGTCGTCTTGGCGATGACACCCTACCCGTTTATTACGCAGCAGCTGATGTATGCGTAGTTCCTAGCCACTATGAACCTTTTGGTCTTGTAGCAATTGAAGCAATGGCAAGTGGCACACCAGTAGTTGCTAGTGATGTAGGCGGTCTTCAGTTTACTGTAGTCCCTGAACAAACTGGACTACTTGCTCCGCCAAAAGATAACGCTGCGTTTGCAGCAGCAATTGATAAAATTCTCTCTGACCCCATTTATGCAAAACAACTAGGTCAAGCAGCAAGAAAGCGGGTAGAAACTAAGTTTAGCTGGGACGGTGTTGCTTCCCAACTGAGTGAACTTTATACCGATCTGCTGACGCAATCGCTGGAAATCCCAGTTGATAAGACGGCAGCTGTAAGCGCATAAAAATAGTTCTTAGATTACTGGTACTTTTGAAGAGTGAGTAGTGGGGTTTCCGCTACTCACTTGTTGTCTTTCCACTAATTACTGCCCTAATTGAGTAAACGTCCATCTTCCATAGAAACGATACGATCGGCAATATCAAGAATGCGGTTGTCATGAGTAACGAGCAGAATTGTACAGCCTTGTTCTTTTGCTAGCTTTTGCATCAGTTCCACCACATCTCGTCCAGATTTTTTATCCAGTGCAGCAGTGGGTTCATCTGCTAGTACGATTTTGGGACGAGCAATCAAAGCCCTGGCGATCGCTACTCTTTGCTTCTGTCCGCCCGATAGCTTCTCTGGATAGTAATCTACGCGATTTCCTAAACCTACGGCTTCTAAGATAGCGATCGCCTCAGTATCCAATTGCAGCATCTCGTCGTGCAGTTCCAAAGACATTCGGACATTCTGTTTTGCTGTCAAAAATTTCAACAAGTTGTGTGCTTGGAAAATATAACCAATCTGACAACGAAGTTGAGTTAACTGCTGCTTACTTGCGCCACATATTTCCTGTCCCAGTATTTTTAGACTACCTTCTTGAGCAGAACGTAAGCCACCCATAAGCGTCAGCAGTGTAGTTTTGCCCGATCCAGAAGGGCCAGTCATAATTACAATTTCGCCAGCATCAATGTTCAAGTTGATGTCAAATAATGCTTGTTTACGCAGGTTTCCTTCACCAAAGTAGTGATTGAGATTGGAAATAGAGATGACAGGTTCAGCAGTCAGGGATTGGTTAGGAACATTAACAGTTGTTTGCACGGGAATCATTCAAGATATGGAACAGCCAGACCTTATAGCAAAAAACGACCTATATAAGCGATGCAGTCTAGGATTAGTGCAGAACCAAGAAGGATCAGAATAACGCGCATAATTTGGGGAAACCAAGCGACAATTGCCCGATTAATCCGGTTAATTAAGTGAGTAGAACGCTCTCTAAGCAAGAGATACATCCCTAATAAAACAGTTAGCGGTAAAACAAAAATAAAGTTGTAGAGAGTGAGAACAGCGATAGTTTGGTGTAAAGGTAAATTGGCGCGAGTTATACGTTCAATCGCCACAAGGTAAGGCAATGCAGTTGGAGCTTCTACAAATGCCATCGTTGCGCCAAGTAAAAACGTATGTAGTGGCTTAAGAGATTTAGGGCGCTTGGCTGGTGTCTGCGGCTTGAGGAAGTGGTCGAGATTATAGCCTATGATGATCAGTACAACCCCAAGGATAAACTGAAGCACATAAATAACTTCGTTCAAACTATTGAATATACGCACGATCGCGCTTGTAATTCCAAAAGCTAACAGTAAGCCAGTGAGCCAAGCAGCAACAAAGTCTCCCAAGATGAAAGCAATAGAACGAGCTACAGGCTTAAGTGTAGTCAATAAATAAACCTGCATTGCCATTGCATTTGGGTTAATACTATCAATAACGGCGATCGCCACAACTGAAGCTAGTAATGCACTGGTAGGATACGAGGAAGTTGGCATAGAAGTATCTAGAACACATCAGCAGGATCGGCGGAACGCAGTTTTCGCATAGCGATCGCCCCAGAAACGCTACACATAATAATTGTCAATACCAGGACTGATCCTGCGCGTTCTAGCGTCATGGCTATCGGGAGAAGCGTGGCTGCATAAGCGACTTGATACAGCCCAAACGAGAGTATAAATCCAGGAATATAACCTAATATGGCTAAAAGTAACGCCTCTTGCGTCAGAACTCCTAATAGGTAGCGATCGCTGTATCCCATTGCTTTTAAAGTGGCATATTCCGGCAAATGCTCGGAGACATCAGAATAAAGAATTTGATAGACAATCACAATGCCAACAATAAACCCGACTCCCACGCCTAGACCAAAAATAAAGCCAATACCTGTACCATTTGCCCAGTAGTTCTTTTCAATTTCAGCAAAGCCTTCTAAAGTCAGCACTTTAACATCGTTGGGTAAACCTGCTGCTAATTGCGATCGCACTCTTTCAATATCAGCGCCTGGTTTAAGGCTAATCAGACCAATATCAACTTCACTTGCTTGACGTGGAAACAGTTGTAGAAAAGTTGAATCACTGGTGATAATATTGCCATCGGCGGCAAAGGAAGCACCATTAGTAAACAAGCCCTTAACGCTGACAGCTTTGCCATTCAGTTCAGTTTCAACGCTGCCTGTTTTTTTGAATATCTCGGCAATTCCTCCGTATTCAGGACGGCTGGCTTGATCAAATAAAACTTGATTCAGCAGCTTGAGATGGTCTAAATTTTGGTTTACTTCGGGAAACTTAAACACAGGTTTTGCGGGATCTACTCCCCACACTAGAATCGCGCGATCGCTGCTATTTTCGGGATTGCGCCACTGTCCTGTAGAAATGTAGACTGGACTAACCGAATTAACCCCGTCATAACTTAAAGCCTGATACAGCCGCTCTCTAGAAAAGCTTTTTACCGAAAATAAAGTTTGCAGTTGAGGATTAATCAAGACCAAATCTGCTTGTAAATTGCGATGCGGCTTGACTGCGGCATCATAAAGCGCACTTTCAAACCCCATTTGAATAAACATCAGCAGATCCGCAAAGGCAATTCCAGCTATAGCGACGACAAGCCGAGTTTTTTCTCGCGTTACTTGGAGCCATGCTAGTGGAGTTTTACGAAACATAATTAACTCCCCGTTGGTCTTTTCATCGTCCAAAATTTGAGATTATCCTCTGGTAAACCACCCGTTCGCACTACTTTAAATCCCAGCCTTTGATAGAAGCGAACGCCGCCCTCAGTTGAGGTTTCCAGGTAACAAGGTAATCCTTCACTATCTGCCTGTTTAAGAATTGGGATTAGCAGCAAACTACCAATTCCTTGTCGTTGATAAGCAGGCGAAATTCCTAACATGAATAGATACCAATGCGGTTCGGGAATATCATGCTTATGGTGTTTTTCAATAGTTAAAAATAGTGACATCATTTGCCTTAGTCTGCTCAAACGTAGCTGAAAAGGTAAAGCATACAAACCTAATTGCAATAGACGAAAATCGTTGAGCGGAAATTTCCCTGGAGGTATCCAGAGTGCGATACCTTTCAAATCATTTGTAGTTGTATAAATGTGGTTGTAAGGCTGGCTATAGCATAATGCAGTTTTAGCTAGTAATTTAATTGCATTAATCCTTGCCTGCTCCTGTTCACGCGCAAAGTAACGAAATATCGGATCATCATTAAAGGCATAAGCAAGAATTTCACTTGCTACTTCAATTTGCGATTTTTCTAAACAAACAACTTCTGTACTACTCATGGTTCACCACAATAAATCATTTATGAATGCATAAAAAGCTACGAAGTCAATCTTTGCTAAACTCACCATTAAACGAGCTTTCTCTCTGTCTTGCTCATTTCCACACAAGTAAACGAACTTGCAAGCAGCGATCGCGAAAATTGTCCAAGGGTAGATTTTTTGTCGAAACAATCGGAACCAAACGCGAGTTTTGTACACCATAATTAAATTACTTGTACCAGACAATTTTTACTATTCCTAGAATTAAATTAGTTGCTCTAATCTGCTTAAAAGTATTTATTGTTCGCATTTTTTATGCCATAGTTAACGATTGAAAAAGTACAAAATAAGATAATAAATCCAGCGAAAAAAATATAAATTCTATCATCAAAGCGTAATCATTTTGGTGGGCGGCACTGATTCAGAACTAATTCAAGATCAGCAATTATTTTGAATGGGTTTTTTGCTTGAAATACTGCGGCGATCGCTGCTTCGTATGGATTTCTACCTGTCTGCTTGACTGCCGCAATTGCCGCGCGATTTGAGAAGCCGCGATCGTGTACTAACCAAGCGGCTAAAACAAGTCCAGTGCGTCCAATACCACCGCCGCAATGCACGACCACTTTCTCACTTTGTTGGTCTGCTGCAACCAAAAATGGCAGGCTCTTTCCAGTTAGTATTTCAAGATCAGGTAGTGTAAAGTCTGCAATCGGTGTCCAACAAACTCGCTGATGCCCAAACTTTTGTTTATAAATGCCTAGCAAATCTGAGTAAGGAGCAAGTTGCTTTTTGGGTAACAGACAGCAAACCTTTTCAATTTTTTGACTTTGCATAAATTCAATCCAATCACGCACGTTTTGTTCTGAGTAGCCAGGTTTAGCAGCTCCAAATACAGTAATTTCTTGTTTTGACGCTGCCGCAAATTTGTACATATTGCCTTCCACAATTGCTATTTCATTTTTTAAATAGAATGAGTTACTAAATATGTCAGTATTACTTAGTTTTTAAGTAATTAAATGCTCTTTTTTAGCAATTTCTTCCAACTTATGTTGTCGCATTAAAAGAAATAAAGGTAGTCCCAGAGAAACACCAACTAGCAAGTTACTAGTAATATAAACCCACATATTTTTCATTCCAAGGCGCGAACCTTCCCAAAATACAAAAACCCAAAGAACTAGCGATGAAACAATTAAATCCATGCCAAAAAAACTGGAAATTCGGTTAATAAATAACTGCTCGAAGAAAAGCTTTAAATCAAGTCCATTTTCTATTAGAAATGGGACGAATTGAGAGTACGGCAAGATAGTACCCAGGATGCAAAGAATCAAGTATGTGGTTTGCAGCATGAATTTCTCCTTATATCAATCATTCGTTATAAATTAAGCTAGTAAAAGTTATAGTTGAATTGCTGTCTGTACTTGCAAGTTAGTCAAACCTGCAACTGATTTGCTATCTTCAGAATTAAGGCTAATTTTTACCTCAACCACACGGCGATCAAGGTTTTCCCCTGGCTGATTGCTGAAAACGTTTTGGCGGCTCACCTGTAAGCCAATTTGTGAAACTGTACCTTTGATTTCCTCTGCAAATGCTTGGCTGGTAATCACCGCCTGCCGTCCAAGTTGGACTTTACCAATGTCAGTTTGATAAACTTCTGCCACTACGATCATTTGGTCAGTTTGTGCCAAATCTGCAATGCCGTTATCACTCAGCTTTTCCCCAGGTCGTGTATGAATCTTGAGAATCTGTCCTGAGAGGGGTGCGCGAATGTAAGCTTGTTCTAATGCAGTTTGGGCGTGTTTTGCTGCTGCGATCGCCATTTTTACCTCAGTCTCAGCCGCCTGCACATCAACCGGACGAACTTCGGCAATGCGATTTAATGTAGCCTTGGCTTCACGCAGTTGTGCTTGCAAGCTTTGTAGTGTTCTGTTTTTTGTGGCGATCGCCTCATTTAGTTGTGCCTGTGCCGTTTGGGCTATTAGACGCTTAGTATCTAAATTAGACGCGGCGATCGCTCCCTGCTGATACAACTGCCGATAACGGTTATACTTAGTGCGAGAATTATTAACTTCAGATTGCCAACGCGCGATCGCCGCGTTTTGAGTTGCAATGCTACCGTCTAGTTCTGCCTCTAGTCGGGCGATTGTTGCCTGTTGTGCCTGAATTTCGCCAGTTTTTGCGCCTGCTTTCACCTGCGCCCTTTTTGCTTCGGCATTCCTTACTTGTTCCTGCACCTGTCGCAATTCATCTTGCAATTGATCGCGTGAATCTAGAATTGCCACTGTTTGTCCAGCTTGAACGCGATCGCCTTCTTTAACCAACAATTGAGCAACGCGATCGCCATCCAATGCCAAAGGTGCCGATAGTTCAATCACTTCTGCTGCTGGTTCTAAGCGCCCCAAAGCCGTAACTTTTTTCACAATCGGGATAGTTTGGGCTGGCTGAGACGACTTATTTACACCCACTGTCGCAAACTGAGAGATGCCGTAGAAAGCGATCGCGCCTGTAATCGCCGTAGCAGCGACAACTAATCTAATTACTGATCGTGAGGGTTTTGAAAGCGATTGCAGATTCATATTTCCTCTTTAAACTTTAAATCAACAAGTGATCGCAGGCTATTGCTTCATGTCAGCAGTTAGCATTTTACTGAGCAAGGCTCCCTGTTCTGCGTAAGAAACAGTTTCTTCTCCAAACAGCCGCCTCAAGAGCAAACCATAGATTAAGTTAAAGATAAAATCAACGAGCTTTCTGTCTGAAATTTCCAAATAATCAGCGATCGCTTGTATTGTCTGATCGTCTATTTCCTTTAGCTTCTCTCTAGTCGAAACATCAGCCCAGTCTTGCTGTTGACAGAAGTCAATCCACAGAAGAGTTTGTTTACCAATAAAATCTTCGTTTTTGGCAATGAAATTAAACAAGTGTTCAATCCGCTCTGATAGAGTGGGAAGATTCCCCGCCTCAGTTAAAAAATGCAGTATATTTTGCTGCTCTAGTTCTTCAGACAACTGCAAAAACAAAGCTTCTTTACTGGGGAAGTAGTGGTAAAGAGTTCCCGTAGAAACTCCCAACTCCTGAGCTAGCTGGCGCATTGTAATTGAGCTATAACCCTTTTGGGCAAACAAATCAAAACTCTTCATCAGCAACTCTTTACGGTACTGGTGATGATCAACAATCTTCGGCATAGGGCGTAAATCAATAGCAATTGCTATCCCAGAAAACTAGGATGATTGACTTTATATCTAACGTTCGTTATAAATTATCACGACTCAATTTTAAATGCAACTACTTTTTCTAGTTAATGCCATTGTTGGATGAAATATTAGCAATTGGGAGGGTAAGGAAACTCTGGTTTGCGCCGTTAGTAAGGCTCAACTGCGTGGCAAACCTGGCTTAAAGCTAATTATTAGCAGTGACGTTAATTACTTTTGGACTGCAACAAGTCTAGTGACAATATGAAGGGCGATAACCCCGCTCACGCTTCACTAACGCAGCGTTTTTGAGTTGCAATGCTGCCGTCTATTTTTGCCTCTAGTCGGGCGATTGTTGCCTGTTGTGCCTATTACTTGCTCTTGCGCCTGTTGCAATTCATCTTGTGGGCGATCGCGTGAATCCAAAATTGCCACTGTTTGTCCAGCATGAACGCGATCGCCTTTTTAAAATTACTTCTCTAGAAGGCAATACATAGTATCTGAAATGAGCGCATACTTAATGCTGACAATTTCCTTGTTCTCGCTCTATTTTTTCGGCGATCGCTTCTCTAATCCAATCTGACTGATTAGGCAGCGATCGCACAAATTCCTCTATTTCCAAAGGCAACTTGACTGCAACTGCTTTTTTTGACACTTTGCCTTTATAGTTTGACTTGTAATAAGTATCTGGATTGCCGCCTTTCCTTGCCATAACCTATTGCTTTATTTGAGTTAACCGGATATAATTGAGATAAGCTAGAGAAAAAAAGTTGGTGCTTACATCCTCTGGCAATACCCACCCCAGGGCATATATATGAATTACCACAGGGTATATATGAATTGTACCGAAAAAGCTGACGAAGTGATACCTGCGCTGAAGGCGACTGCCGATCTGTCGCCTGGCGCCGCCATCTCTAATTCCTCGTTAACCGCATATTCAGGCGCTCATTTTTCAACGCCACAGCGTAAAGCTAAATTGCACGACAAGCAGCGTATTAGACTTAAAGATGCTAAAGCATGGGCGCTGCATCGTTCGAGATGCGCTAATACAGCAGAAGTTAAAAAGTATCTTAAGGTGTTGGGCAAGAAATTAGATTTGCGATTCACTAGCGCTTGGATAGCTGTGAACAAAGAATTCGCTGACAAGATTAAGCAACTCAAGCTAACGGAAAGCTTTAAAGTAGGCGATCAGGTTGAGTGGACAGCGTATAAACCAATTGAGGCACATATATGTGCGTGGTTCCCGTTAGTGATTACGGCAATTATTGACGGGAAGGCACAGTTGGATGTTTGGGCTAACCCTGTACCATTAGAAGAACTGGTATCTGTTGCTTAAAACGGTGAAGTAGTAGCAACCGCAATTAATTTTTTGCTTCCGTTTTCTGTTGCAGCTGCTTTTTTCTGGTGGATGTCCTTAAATGAAATGTCAGCAGTTCAGAGGGTAAGAAAACTCTGGTTTGTGCTGTTGGTAAGTCGCAGCTGCGTGGCAAACCTGGCTTAAAGCTAATTATTGGCAGTGGCGTTCATCACTTTTTGGTTGCAACAAGTCTAGTGACAATATGAAGGGCGATAAAAAGCATTGTTAAGTGTTAAAAGTTAGATTTTTTATAAATAGTTAATATATACTAGCACTCTAACTTAAAGATAAAATAATGATGATAGAAACTCCATTTATTTCTAGTCCAAGACTTTTTTTAAAACTTGGAACTAAACAAGATGTGCTTGAAATTATCAATTACTTTTATCAAAACAAAGACTATCTTGCCCCTTGGCAACCACTTTGGCATTCAAACTTTCTAACCCAAGAATTTTGGCAACAGCAAGTAGAAGAAAATTTCAAGGAATTTCAAAGCGATCGCTCTTTAAAGCTCTTTATATTCAAAGCGCATCCCACAGAGATTATTGGTCAAGTTAACTTTAACAACTTTGTACGTGGTGCTGCTCAATTCTGTTATTTGGGTTATAGTCTAGCAGAAATTGAACAAGGTAAGGGTTATATGGCAGAAGCACTGCAAGCTGCCATTAATTATGTATTTAAAGAATTAAAGATGCACCGTGTAATGGCAAACTATATACCTCAAAATCAGCGAAGTAGTAATGTTCTTAAAAAACTAGGATTTGTTGTAGAGGGATATGCTAGAGAATATTTATTCATTAATGGGCAATGGCAAGATCATATTCTTACTAGCTTAACGAATAAAGCTTGGCAAGCAAGATAAGTATCGTTAAGTTTAGATAACATCTTAATTAGATAATTAATCACATAGTTCTATAGCAATTGTCTAATAATATAGCAATGTGAAGAACATACAAGATGCTTCGCTCTATTACATTACACTTAGCCTTACAGGTGTCTTGGGCATAAGTTTTAAAATTATTTAGGAATGCGCTACAGCAAGCTTAAAAGAACTAATTAACTGCTACACGGGGTAATCGGTGCTTGAAGCCGCAGAGAATTTCCCAAGAAATAGTGTTTAATTGAGTTGCCCAATCGTCTGCTGAGATTTTTTCATCTCCTTCTTGTCCTAAGAGTGTCACAACTTCTCCTGGTTGTAAATTTGGAATATTACTAACATCCAGCATTAATTGATCCATCGTAATCGCGCCAATCTGGGGTACGCGCTTACCTCTAATTAATACTGTCATTTTGTTAGATAGATTGCGAGGTACACCATCGGCGTAGCCAATCCCGACAACAGCGAGGCAAAGTTCGCGATCGCTGATAAATTGATGACCATAACTTACGCCAGTTCCAGGTGGAATTGTCTTCACTTGAGCAACCCGCGCTTTAACTTGGAGGACAGGTTTAAGGTTAATCTTAGATTGCAAATGAGGCGCTGGATAAAGACCATAAATCGCTAAACCTACACGCACCGTGTTATAATGCAACGCTGGATCAGTTAGTGTGGCTGCTGAATTGGCTAGATGCAAATGCGGTAGGGGTAATCCAGTTGATTTGATAGAAGCGATCGCACTCTCAAACCGAGTCTGTTGTTGTCTCATCACGGTTTGATCGATACTTTCTGCCGTTGCTAGGTGAGAATAAATGCTAGCAATTTGGAGTTTGGGCAATCTGTGAACTAACTGCACAAACTGCTCTGCTTGTTGCCAAGCTGGCCCTAAACGCGACATTCCTGTATCTAGCTTGAGATGTACAGGTACAGGTTGACATAGGCTAATTGCCTCTAACGTTTCCGCAAACACCAGAGCTTGCTTAAAATTGCATAGAGTTGGCTGTAGTTGCCACTCGGCGATCGCTTTAATCTGTTCTGGCGTGTAAGTCGCGCCTAAAATCAAAATTGGAGCCTTAATTCCAGCCTCGCGTAATTCAATGCCCTCCGGCACTGTGGCTACACCTAGCAAGCTTGCACCAGATTGTAAGACAGTTTGGGCAACTGCGATCGCTCCATGACCATAGGCATCGGCTTTTACCACTGCCATAAGTGCAGTTTTGGGTGATAAAAGACTTTTTAACTGACATACATTGTGCGCTAATGCTGCTAAATCAATTTCTACCCAAGCGCGATCGCATAGTCCGCCATAGGCATCGTACTCCATAGATGTAACACTATGGTGCTTTTTGATCAACATTGCAACTCACTCCTGCATCACTCACACTACCACAACGATTTTTTCTAACTTACCCATCTAAATAACCAAGGACAGTTTAGTCAGATTAATCAGGAAGTTTACCGTTCGCACTAGGATTGCACAAGGGCTATAAGTTTAATCGCGATCTAGTTCTAGACAAAACTACTCTTAACCGAGGCGGGAGGGGAGCATTCTTAGCAGAGGAGCATTCTTAGCAGGGGAGCATTCTTAGCAGGGGAGCAGGGGTGTATTGTTTGCAAAAAGAGTAGGTAGTAATAAGTTTTCTGCCACTACTCACTCTTCACTACTCACTTCATTGAGGGTGTGCGAAATAATCTTCTGTTGGTTTAACGTTTTAATTCACCTCAAAAAGCGCACAACCGGATGTTTATGTTACTATCTTCAGTAAAAAATATTGCGCTTTGCGATATCAATGGCCAAGGTCTTAGTCCTGAACGCCTCTTACGAACCGCTAAATATCACAAGTTGGCGGCGAGCGATTATTTTACTAATCAAAGGCAAAGCAGAGCAAGTTGAACACAATGGTAAACTGATTTACTCTGGGTTCCCTCTGCCAACCGTGATTCGGCTGCGTCATTATGTACGGGTTCCTTATAAGGAAATTCCCTTGACTCGCCGCAATATCCTCCACCGTGACGGTCACGCTTGTCAATACTGCGGTTACACTGGGGAGGATTTGACGTTAGACCATGTGATTCCGCGATCGCGTGGCGGTGGCGATAGTTGGGAAAATATTGTCACAGCTTGTGTTCGCTGCAACGTCAAAAAAGGCAGCCGCACACCTCATGAAGCCCAAATGCCTTTGCATCATCCCCCCCGCAAACCGTATAGTAGTCTTTACTTTGAAGTGAGTAGACACCTTAAAAGTGGACTACACGAGGAATGGCAAAAATATATTATTGGGCTTTAAACTGGTTCCTACGTGCGCGACTAAACCATATATCTAGTAGTACCTGGGTAGATATATGACTTTATTTGAGTTGATCAACGCTGAGATAAATTCCGCATAATTGAGCGCTTCACATTTTTTAACTATCTGTAGCTCAATCAGCGCCTAAAAGTTATGTCTTTAGAAATATAGTGGCTCACAGATGTTAGATCGGTAATTTTTTTGCGAAGATCGTAGTATGTATAATTTCGATTTTCGTCAAGTATTTATACTCAACTTAGCCTGATTGAGCTATATTACACCATTTTGCCTAGCGCTCAGTTAACTAGGAGTCACTAAAAAACACTGATGTCGCTATCTTTTATAAACACTTTTCGCTTCACACTCACAAAAACTTCACTTTTTTATGCAGTTGAATTCGCTGAATAAACTACCTGGCACTTTGCAACTAACAACACCATCAACCGATGATCCTCAAATAGTGCAGATTGAATCACTAGCTAATGAGCCGTCATCAGCACCATCAGTGAGTGAATCTAACAATCATATCGGTCAGCGTAATAATTGCTTGCTTCCTTCCAAAACGGAGGTACTACGCCAAATACTAGAGCAGCATCAGCATGAGCGCCAGTTAGTAATTTTGCAAGATTTTCCTGATCCAGATGCTCTTTCCTGTGCTTGGGCGTACCAGTTAATTGCCCAACAATACGATATCCAATGTGACATCGTATATGCTGGCACTCTCAGCCATCAAGAAAATATTGCCTTAGTTAAACTTACTGGACTACCAGCGCAACGCTGGACAAGTCAAATAGCTAAGAGTAAGGATTTATCCGTTTACAAAGGCTGTGCGCTGATCGATAACCAGGGAACGACTAGCCAGTTGATGTCATTGGTACAGGAAGCAGGCATCCCAATTACAGTTGTAATTGACCATCACAGTCTACAAGGGGATCTCAAGTCAGAGTTTATCGATCTGCGTCCGCAAGTAAGAGCCACAGCTACCATTTTTACCCAATACCTGCAAGCGGGGTTATTGGTGTTGGATAGCAGTGTCAATCAGCACATTAAGTGCGCCACAGCCTTAATGCATGGTCTACGGTCGGATACAAATCGGCTGATGCAAGCGCAAGAAGAAGACTTCCAAGCAGCTGGATATCTTAGTCGGTTTTATGACTCGCAATTATTAAACGCCGTCTTGCAGGCAAATCGCTCGAAGCGGGTAATGGATGTAATTGAGCGATCGCTCAAAAACCGCATTGTCCAAAATAACTTTTCTATTGCTGGTGTTGGCTACTTGCGCTATGACGACCGAGATGCTATCCCTCAAGCGGCTGACTTTTTAGTTACAGAAGAAAACGTCCACACTGCTGTCGTCTATGGCATTGTTCACGACGAAGACGAAGAACTCGAAGTTGTGATCGGTTCCTTAAGAACTACTAAACTTACTCTTGACCCTGATGAGTTTATCAAAGAAGCCTTTGGACAAGATAGTCAAGGGCGCTTTTTTGGTGGTGGCCGTACAGGCGCGGGTGGCTTTGAAATTCCGATGGGTTTCTTATCTGGCTTCAACGAAAATCCTGGTTATGCCAAGATGAAATGGGAAGTGTTTGATGGTCAAATCAAGCAGAAGCTACTGAGGTTAGTTAATCCTCAAGATAATCCGATTCCAAGTGAGTAGGGGTTAAGAGTGAGTAGTGAGTAGTGGGTGCAACAAAGCTTAAAAGCAGAGGCTTGGAACAAAAATGCCAATTCTTTCTCGTTCTCCATAACGTTAGTGCTGGGGCGTTACTACCATTATTTTCGGGTGCGAGTTTTGTAGTAAGAATCCGCTTACTGCATTCCCCCGCTTGGCAGTTTTTACTAACTGACTACTCATTGCCCGGAAAGGGCTTTGGTAATCGGGAAAAAACTTAATTTGATTGAATTGTGGAATTGTATTTAATTCGTCATGGTATAGCCCAAGAGCGGACAAGCGACATTGAGGATGAAAAGCGATCGCTTACAAAAGTGGGGCATCAAAAAACTGAGCAGGTGGCAAAACGGCTACGTGAATTGGGTTTGCGGTTCGATGTTATTTTGACCAGTCCCTTAGTGCGATCGCGTCAAACGGCAGAAATCCTCCAAGCTGCTGGACTAAGTTATCAGCTAGAAGAATCTAGCTACCTTGCTCCTGGTGGTGATATTTATGCTTGGTTGAAGTTTATAGAACAATTGGAGCCGCAGCCTGAGAGGATAGCGATCGTTGGTCATCAACCAGATTTAGGACAGTGGGCAGAAATTTTGGTTTGGGGTGAAGCCCGCTCTAAACTGATGCTGAAAAAAGCCGGTATTATTGGCTTAACAATGCCCCAAAATTCACCTGTGGGTCATGGGAATTTGTTTTGGCTCACACCCCCTAAATTTTTGGTTTAAATGCTTCCCGTAAAAATAGCAACATCAGTCCAGTTTCTGGTAAGTTAGCGTGAGTATTGTTCCATCCAATGCAGCTGGTGTACCTATGTCCGTCTGCGAATTCAAGCCTGGTTTAGAGGGTATTCCCGCCGCCCAATCCAGTATTAGCTTTGTTGATGGGCAACAAGGATTACTGGAATATCGTGGTATCCGTGTTGAAGACCTAGCCCAAAAAAGTACCTTTCTAGAAACCTCTTATCTATTGATTTGGGGTGAATTGCCCACCAGAGAACAACTTGCAGCTTTTGAGCATGAAGTTCGTTACCATCGGCGGATTAAATATCGCATTCGGGACATGATGAAATGCTTTCCTGAAAGCGGACACCCAATGGATGCGCTGCAAGCCTCAGCTGCTGCTTTGGGTTTATTTTATTCTCGCCGCGATTTGGATAATCCTGCATACATCAGGGACGCAGTTGTCCGTTTGTTGGCCAAAATTCCCACGATGGTGGCGGCGTTCGATCTGATGCGAAAAGGTAATGATCCTGTACGTCCTCGTGATGACTTGGACTACTCTGCTAATTTTCTCTATATGCTCAATGAGCGGGAACCAGATCCCCTTGCTGCTCGCATTTTTGATGTGTGCTTGATGCTTCATGCTGAACATACGATGAATGCCTCTACATTCAGTGCGAGGGTGACAGCCTCTACTCTTACTGATCCCTACGCTGTCGTTGCGTCCGCGGTTGGGACACTGGGAGGGCCACTGCATGGTGGAGCCAATGAAGAAGTCATTGGGATGTTGGAAGAAATTGGCTCTGTCGAGAATGTGCGTCCCTACATAGAGGAGTGCCTACAACGCAAAGCAAAAATTATGGGCTTTGGTCATCGCGTCTACAAGGTCAAAGATCCACGAGCAACTATTCTTCAGAACCTCGCAGAGCAGTTGTTTGAAAAGTTTGGTCACGATAAATACTATGACATTGCCGTTGAAATAGAACGGGTGGCAGAGGAAAAACTAAGTCAAAAAGGAATCTTTCCCAATGTTGACTTTTATTCAGGTTTAGTGTATAGAAAATTAGGGATTCCAACAGATTTGTTTACGCCGATATTTGCGATCGCCCGTGTTGCTGGTTGGCTAGCCCATTGGAAAGAACAACTGGCAGAAAACCGCATTTTTCGTCCTACCCAGGTTTATAGCGGTCTGCACGAAGCTGATTACATCCCAATTGAACAACGCTAAACATAGGCGAGGGGTCAGGGGATAGGGGCTAGGGGTTAGGGAATACAAAAATATATTTCCCCATCTCCTCTGCTCCCCTCTCCCCTCCTTGCCCCTTATCCCCAAGGGGGTCCCGAGCCTCCCCTGCTCCTCCGCTCCCTAATCCCTAACCCCTTTTCGCTCATGAGTAAAATTTCTTAGTTGCCAGCTTTACCAAAACCATCCAACGATATACTAAGCAGTGGATGGTAAAAAATCTTCACAAAAGCTGTCATTCAGATAAAACACTATTGAGCGAATTTACAAGTAATAAGTAATAAGTACAGACGTTGCATGCAACGTCTCTAGGTGTAAATATCCGTGACTTGATGACTTGAAAAGCTAAAACATGAATCCAGGAATTGACCTTCAAGGAACATTTATTGAAACCCTGATGGATTTGGGACTACCCGCCGGTGTTGCCAAAGCCATTTGGATGCCACTACCAATGGGACTGATGCTGATTGGCGCAACAATGGGAGTGCTTGTAACAACTTGGCTAGAGCGGAAGATTTCCGCCGCCGCACAGCAGCGAATTGGTCCTGACTTTATGGGACCTTTTGGGTTGCTGGCTCCTGTAGCCGATGGACTTAAGCTCGTTTTCAAAGAAGATGTAGTGCCAGCTAAATCAGACCGGATATTATTCACCTTGGGCCCAATCATTGTTGTGATTCCCATTTTTCTGTCCTATCTAATTGTGCCTTTTGGACAGAATCTAGTAATTACAGATGTTGGTACAGGAATATTTTTGTGGATTTCCCTATCTAGCATTGCGCCAATTGGCTTATTGATGGCTGGTTACGCATCGAATAACAAATACGCACTTCTAGGGGGATTAAGGGCGGCTGCTCAGTCGATTAGTTATGAGATTCCGTTGGCGCTATCGGTACTTGCAGTAGTTATGATGTCCAACAGTCTCAGCACCATTGACATCGTTGAGCAGCAATCCGGCTACGGCATTTTGGGCTGGAATATCTGGCGACAGCCTGCTGGCTTTGTCATTTTTTGGATTGCTGCCCTAGCAGAGTGCGAAAGAATGCCTTTTGACTTGCCCGAAGCTGAAGAAGAACTGGTGGCCGGATACCAAACCGAGTATTCTGGCATGAAATTTGGTTTGTTCTACCTGAGTTCTTATGTAAACCTGGTGCTTTCTGCCCTACTGTTTGCAGTTTTGTATTTGGGCGGCTGGGATTTCCCGATTCCGCTCAACTTATTAGCCAACTTGGTAGGAGTCAGCGACGATAGTTCCTGGTTACAGGTAGTTGATGCTTCACTAGGAATCATCATGACCGTATTTAAAGCCTACTTCCTGGTCTTTTTAGCGATTTTGCTGCGCTGGACAGTTCCACGAGTACGAATTGACCAGTTATTAGATTTAGGGTGGAAGTTCTTACTGCCAGTTGGTCTAGCTAATCTGCTATTAACAGCAGCCCTGAAGCTAACATTTCCCGTTGCCTTTGGTGGATAAATAGGGGCGCTTAGGTTAGGAAAACTTAGTTAGAGCCAATACTCTGCTCCCTGACCCCTGCTCCCTAAGCCCTATTAAAGAGAGAAACACTATGCCGTTGAAGTTCCTCAAACAAGTTAGCGATTACGCCAAAGAAACAGTGCAAGCCGCTCGCTACATTGGTCAAGGTCTATCTGTCACCTTTGACCATATGCGGCGACGACCGATTACTGTTCAGTACCCTTACGAGAAACTAATCCCCTCGGAGCGTTTCCGAGGTCGGATTCACTTTGAATTCGATAAGTGCATTTCTTGTGAAGTCTGTGTTCGAGTTTGCCCGATTAACCTACCCGTAGTAGATTGGGAATTTGACAAAGCCAGTAAAAAGAAAAAACTCAACCACTACAGCATCGACTTTGGTGTCTGTATTTTTTGCGGCAATTGTGTGGAATTTTGCCCAACGAACTGTCTATCGATGACAGAAGAGTACGATCTTTCCACCTACGATCGCCATGAGTTAAACTTCGACAACGTAGCCTTAGGCCGTCTACCGTACAAAGTGACGGAAGACCCGATGGTTACACCGTTGCGTGAACTGGTTTACTTGCCCAAAGGAGTTATGGAACCACACGGACTGCCCACAGATGCCCGTCGTGCTGGTATGCTGCCAGAAGAAATTGCACAGCAAGAAGCAAATAAAAAATAGTAAGTAAAGGTGTTGGTTTTTGGGTTTTGGGTATGATCGCTACTTGCCAACACCTAACACCTGTCACCTAACACCTAATAAGGAGACTAAGTAATTGTGAATTTAGCGGAAGGGGTACAAATTGTTTCTTTTGGCATTCTGGCTGTAATGATGATTGGTACGGCGCTAGGTGTAGTGTTGCTACCCAATATCGTTTATTCTGCCTTTTTGCTAGGAGGCGTGTTTATTAGCATTGCTGGAATGTATCTTTTGCTCAATGCTGACTTTGTGGCAGCTGCACAAGTGCTGATTTATATTGGAGCGGTTAACGTTCTAATTTTGTTTGCCATCATGTTGGTAAACAAGCGAGAAGATTTTGCACCTCTTCGCAATGCTTGGGTACGTCCAGTTTTCACAGGGTTGGTTAGTGTAGGACTATTTGCCCTCTTGGGTACGATGGTATTGGTAACACCTTGGGCGTTATCAACTCAAGTCAGCGCTGGTGATAGTGCTATTTTCTTAATTGGACAGCATTTCTTTACTGACTTTCTACTGCCATTTGAACTTGCCTCCATTTTGTTGTTAATGGCAATGGTTGGGGCAATTATCCTAGCGCGTCGCGAGTTCTTGCCAGATCAGGTAATGTCACCGACTAAGCAGCAACCGATTTTAACTTTGCCAGAGCGTCCCCGTGAATTAGTATCAGTATCAAGTGATAAAAGCAGCAATCTTGATGATGGGCGACGTGGATGAAATTAACTTAGCCTGCATTGGCAGGCTTTCTATTTTGCACTTCAGTAGAAAACTAGAAAATTCATGCAACTCCAATATTTTTTATTACTAGCAGCTGCCCTTTTCTGCATCGGCATTTACGGCTTAGTTACCAGCCGTAACGCTGTCAGAGTATTGATGTCGATTGAGTTGCTGCTGAATGCCGTAAATCTCAATTTAATGGCGTTTTCCAATTTTATAGATCCCCAAGCAATTAAAGGCCAAGTTTTCACCGTATTTGTGATTACCGTCGAAGCAGCAGAAGCGGCGGTTGGTTTGGCGATTATCCTTGCCATCTATCGCAACCGTGATACGGTTGATATGGAGCAATTTAACCTCTTAAAGTGGTAAGTGAGTGCAGCTTAAGCAGGTTATTATCGCTCACAAGGCAGGAGATACCCTCAGCCGCACTTGGGCCGAAACTTGTGCCAAGCAGCTAGAGAATCGCAATTGTCGGATTATCATGGGACCGAGTGGACCGAAGGATAACCCCTATCCCGTTTTTCTGGCTTCGGCAATACATCCGATTGATCTAGCTGTGGTACTAGGTGGAGATGGTACGGCTTTAAGTGCTGCTAGACATCTTGCCGCAGATGGAATTCCGATTTTAGCCGTGAATGTTGGCGGACATCTGGGGTTTTTAACAGAGTCTTTTGACGAATTTAAAGATACCGAAAAAGTCTGGGATCGGCTATTTGAGGATCGTTATGCCATCCAACGGCGGATGATGCTAGAGGCAAGAATTTTTGAGGGCGATCGCGCGAATAGAGAATCAGTGAGCGACCGCTACCTAGCATTAAATGAGATGTGTGTCAAGCCCGCTTCAGCCGATCGCATGATTACATCAATTCTAGAGATGGAAATCGACGGTGCGGTAGTGGATCAATACCAAGGAGATGGGCTGATTATTTCTACGCCCACAGGTTCTACGGGATATACGGTGTCCGCGAATGGACCAATTATGCACGATGGGATGAAGGCAATTACGGTTACTCCCATTTGTCCGATGAGTCTTTCTAGCCGCCCCTTGATTTTGCCCCCTGGTTCAGTAGTTAGTGTTTGGCCTTTAGCCGATTACGAGTTGAATACTAAGTTGTGGATGGATGGTGTACTAGCAACCTCTATCTGGCCTGGACAGCGTGTAGATGTGCGGATGGCAAATTGTCAAGCTAAGTTTATTATTTTGAGGGAGAATTATTCATATTATCAGACACTACGAGAGAAGTTGCAGTGGGCGGGAGCGAGGATTCGGTATAGTAATAATCACCGAAATTGAAGACAAATAAATAATTTGTCTTCCAACTTGAGTAATCATCTCAACTCATGTTTAAAGTAGTTATTGCACTTTTGATAGTTTATGTATAAGCGCGATCGCTCCACTGTTAGCATAGATAACTATTAATCAGTGTCAAGTTAATATAAGAAAAGTCCCTGTATTAATAGCTCAAAATTTCCATTCATGATCTGGATCATCAAGTGCTGATCGGACAGAAGCTAAATTACCAAGGTCTTTAAAAGGGCTTGACTTCGCTATTCCTGTGATTGAATGTAGAGCTAATGCTAGTTGCTCGTTGTTACCTGCTGTAATTGCTTGATCAACCACTTTAAACAAAGAGCGAAAGTTCTCTGAGCGTTCATCAAACGAGCGTTCAAGGTACGCCATCAGCAAATCTCTTTGGGCGTTTATCTTAGTGATTGTTTCTTTCTCCCAGGCTTCGATCTCACGCCGCTTAGTCTGCTCTTGCTCGGCAACCTGCTTATATTCTGTGTATGCAGAAGCAATTACACCTAAAGACGCTGTTCTCTCCTGGGCTACAATCTCACGTCGCTTAGTCTGCTCCTGCTGTGCAACTTGCTGACACTTGGTATACCCTGAAACGACTTCCATTAAGCATTCTGCCGCATTAACTGCTGTGAGTATTGCAGCAATGTTCGCTATTGGCATCTCTAATTACCTCCCAAAGTACGATACTTGGCTTGAATAGTCGTAGTAGCAGGATTCAGGTCGCCTTGGCTATCTAAAATAGGGGTTTTAATGATTTCTACAAGTGCTGTCACCAGAAGTGCTACCTGTTGAAACTTACTAGCATCCCTGTTTTTATCAAACGCTGGTTGAGATTCAAGTTCGTTAAGACTTAGAACAGCACGATCACTAAGAGATTCAACCAAATCCCTCATTTCGATAATCCGCCTTTCTACTTGTCCCAATAAATCCTTAGCAGCTGCAATTTTGGCAATTTCAGTGTTGATTTTAGCTTCATATTCCCGTGCTTTCGTCAAAGCCTCCTCACCCTTACCCGCAATTTGGAAACCCCCAACCATCAAGGCTGGAGCAAGCGCAATGCCTCCCATTACAAAACCACCAACCGCCATGCTGCCACCACCTAGCCATGCTACAGTCGCACTCCTAGCAGCAGCACCACTCAGTTGTGAAATTCCGACTTCAGTAGCCCATAATCCAAAGAATCTTGTAACAGTAGCTGTACCCACAGACCTAGCAAGGGTTGTTGCAGTAGAAGCGGCGGCGGCTCCTGCAACTGCTGCTGACACCCCGCCTTTAGCCCACTCCTGAGCCTCTATAACTGTAGCTTTGTACTCCTGGAACTGCTGAACTGAAATGTCTAGTCCCTCTAAAAAGTGCATATCACTCTCAGAAGCACGTTGACCGATGCGTTCAAGGAACGCTACAAATCGCCCGATTGTACGCATCTTGACATCAATCTGAAGTTGACCATATTCTTTTGCTAGCTTATTTGTGACTTCTTCCTCTGCTCTCAACTGGCTTACGGCAACCTCGCAGCGCTTTTGGGCGCATTCACCAATTTTCTTTGCTTTATTCATATCACCAATACCTTCAGATCCTTTTTTTGCTCCAAAGGCAGCACTAGCTATGGCAGCAGCACCAAGAATAATTGGAATCATAAAAATTATTAAATACTTTTAACTGTAAATACCAAATATGTTTGCCTATCAGAATTTAATTGTTAATAGAACTATTAATTCAGCACTATTAATTAAAGTAAATTCAAAATCTAAATCAGCCATCAGAATAAACACTGATTTTACAGTTATATCATCGGCAAAGCTGAGGCACTTGGCTCTATTATTCATGCACTTGGAGGCATAGAAAACCATATTCATTTAGTGGTTTCTATTCCACTAGCGTCTTTCTATTGCGGATTTTGTCAAAAATATCAAAGGTAGTAGCGCTCATCATTTGAATTATGGCTTGGTTGATTCATTTACATTTAACTGGCAACGCGGGTATGCTGTCTTTTCACTTGGAGGCAAACAACTTAATCAGGCTGTGGGCTACGTTAGAAATCAGAAAGCACATCATTCACAAGGAACTACCGTCGCGTCTTTAGAACAAGACACCTACGAAGATAATCCCCCTGTACCTTGGAAGCGAGATCCGACACCAGAATGACTTTCAGCTTAATTAAACATTAATTAAATTAGTCCGTTTGAACGGACTTAAGCTATGAGCCTGGGAATTAATTCCTAGGCGGATTGGCGGTGTAACGAATCCGCTTGGGCATAAATTTCAAGCGTCTTGGTGGTATAGCGCGCGATCGCCCATCTCAAAATAAATTCCCTTTTCTGATAGCCGACTACAAGTAGCGTAAGGTGCGATCGCAATTTTCCCCGCCACTCGCTCAATTTGGTAAAGTCGAAGCAGTGGCAAATTCACTCATCACCATGACTTATCTCGAAACGGCGGCGCAATTTTACAGTGAAGTAGCAGAAACACCGCAAATCGGTCTTTGTTGCGTCCAAAGCACTCCTCTACAACTACCAGGACTTCATATTTCTCCGCAAATGCAGGAAATGAACTATGGCTGTGGCACTACCGTCCATGCAGCTGAACTTACTAACAATCCTACAGTCCTATATGTCGGCGTTGGCGGCGGCTTAGAAGCATTGCAATTTGCTTATTTTTCTCGTCGTCCCTGTGCTGTAATTGCCGTTGATCCAGTCGCCTCCATGCGCGAAGCAGCAGCGCGTAACCTCCAAATCGCAGCACAAGAAAATTCTTGGTTTGACTCCAGTTTTGTCGAGATTCGTGAAGGCGATGCCTTTGCCTTACCCGTTCCCGATGCTTCTGTTGATGTAGTTGCACAAAATTGTCTGTTTAACATCTTTGAACCTGCTGACTTGTCCAAAGCGCTGAAGGAAGCATACCGAGTCTTAAAACCAGGCGGACGCTTGCAGATGAGCGATCCAATCGCCACTCGTCCCATTCCAGAACATTTGCAACAAGATCAGCGATTACGAGCAATGTGTCTTTCTGGCGCGCTTACCTATGAACAGTATATCGAGCGGATTGTTGATGCTGGCTTTGGTCAAGTCGAAATTCGGGCGCGTCGTCCTTATCGCCTGCTAGATCGCCACAACTACAATTTAGAAGACAATTTACTTCTAGAAAGCCTTGATTCTGTCTCCTTCAAAGTTCCCATTCCCGAAGATGGCCCCTGCATTTTCACTGGGAAAACTGCTATTTATGCTGGTTCAGAATCGTTTTTTGATGACTCAGCAGGGCATATTCTTCAGCCAAGTGTGCCAGCAGCTGTATGTGATAAAACAGCCTCTAAGCTAGCAGCATTAAAACCACAAGAAATCTTAGTTACAAATTCAACTTGGCACTATAACGGCGGCGGTTGCTGTTAATGCCATCTATCTAATACTTCATCTGTTTGACGGCTTCAAATCAGCTAATACTAGGTCTTAATTAATTGTTTTTAAGCCGTTTTTATTCAAAATTAGATTAATTTTTAAAAAAGTAAATCATGATTCAAACAGCAATAACACCATTTCGTAGAAAACTGAATTCGCCATTAACTAAGAATAAGATTACAGTTTTACAAATTAATTTAGGTAAGCGTTGTAACTTAGCTTGTACTCACTGCCATGTGGAAGCAGGGCCAAGGCGGACTGAAGAACTTAGCCCAGAAATTTGTAATCAGCTAATTGAACTGATTTATAAATTTCCTCAAATCAAGATTGTTGATCTCACTGGTGGCGCACCGGAAATGAATTATGGCTTTAAGCAACTGGTTGAGGCAGCACGAAAAACTGATAAACAAGTAATTGTGCGGTCTAATCTTACTATTTACTTTGAAAAAGGATTTGAGGATATTCCTGAATACTGCACCAAACACCAAACAAGAATTGTTGCTTCTCTGCCATGCTACCTAGAAGATAATGTTGATAAGATGCGGGGTAATGGCGTTTATGATAGTTCAATCCGCGCTCTTCAAAAGCTCAATCAGCTAGGCTACGGTGAAAGCACTAGCTTAATCCTTGATTTGGTGTATAACCCTCCGATTCCAAGCTCAGAAAACTTTGCTTTAACTCCAGATCAAGTCAAGCTAGAAAAAGATTATAAAGTATATCTCAAAAAACATTTCGGTATTGTATTTAACAATCTGTTTACGATTACAAATCTACCTATTGGACGTACTAAATTCCAATTGGAACATAGGAAGTTGCATAAGCCTTATTTGCATTTTTTAGAGTCAAACTTTAATTCCGGTACAGTTGAACATTTAATGTGCCGAGATGAACTTTCAATTGATTATTTAGGTAATGTCTATGACTGCGATTTTAACCAGATGGAAAACCTACCAGGCTTAAGTCGTGATGGTGAAACATTAACTGTTGCCAAGTTATTGCAGGCAGAATCTTTAGACGTAATTGATGAGATCAAAACTGCGGCTTATTGCTATGGTTGTACAGCTGGATGTGGTTCTAGTTGTGGTGGGGCTTTGGTTTAAATTTTTCTTTGCAAGGAAACACTACTGTAGATAGACCTGCGCTAAACAAGTGGATGGTATTCCTATAAGAGTTCCAAATTGTTGGAAAAAGGTATTAGGAAAAAGCAGACAATGACCGAACATACAGAACAAGAAAACATTAAGAAGCTTCACGATCTGGTTAAAGACATTAGGTTCGCGATGTTGACAACCGTTGAGGAAGATGGCACATTACACAGCCGTCCAATGGCAACTCAAGAATTCGAGTTTGATGGTGATTTGTGGTTTTTTACCAGTGCTAAAGCACCGAAAGTTGATGAAGTACAGCACAATCAGCACGTCAATGTCAGTTACTCTGAACCAAAAGACCAAAAGTACGTTTCCGTATCCGGTACTGGGGAACTTGTACGCGATCGCGCCAAAATAGAAGAATTATGGAATCCTCTGTTTAAAGCCTGGTTCCCCCAAGGTTTGGACGATCCGGATCTAGCATTATTAAAAGTTAGTGTTCAAAAGGCAGAATATTGGGATTCACCATCAAGTAAAGCAGTGCGTCTATTTGGATTTGCGAAAGCACTTGTTACAGGTAAGCAAATTGGTAATCCTGGTGATAATGCCAAGATTGAAGCGCCATTTAGTGAATAGTAAGGTATTGGTAAGTGCGATCGCAGACAAACCCCTGTCAAGGGCTTAAGTTTCTTAAGGTAAATTATGACTTCCCCACAACTACTTTCAAGCATCCTTGAGTTTGATCCAAAGGCGATTATAACTAATCCTGAACTTGATCCAATTTCCTCGCCAGAACCAGATCCAGAACCAATTCCTTCACCTGATTCTGCGCCAGAACCAGATCCGGAACCAATTCCCTCGCCTGATCCTGCTGACTTAGTACCAGAACTCGATCCTGTTCCTGCACCATCTTAAAGCGATTTGTTTGATTGGCACGGTAATTAACCGTGCTTTACTTGTTTTACTTGTGAGCTAATACAAAGAACGTTGTAATATCATTCCAAATGCCTTTATCTGTTGCTAACGCCTCAAGTTCTGCAATATATTCAACCTTGCATTGCTCTAATTTTTCTGGTACTTGCAACAGTGGATTACCCATGGCATTGTTTAAATTTATGTCCCACCAACTTTCCAGATCACTAAGGCTGATATAGTCGCCAAATTGCTCTTGTTTTATTTCAATATCTACAAAGCCTACTTCTTGTAATAATTGGCGACATTTTTCTGGTTTACCTAGTATTTCATTGACGTTAGATATGGAAATACCATTTCTTTGAGCAACTGTTCTATACACAACAGATGTTGTATAGGCTGTTTTAGCGAAACAAGAAAATGCAACCAGCCCACCTTTTTTAAGAAAGCGATACCACGATTGCAAAACACCAGGTATGTCACTAAACCAAGGAATTGCAGAAGAACAGAAGATCACATCGAAGCTATTATCATTGAAGTTCAAATAATCTGCATCTGCTTCAATAAGTTCAATGTTTTGCAAACAAGCCACCGTGATTTTTTGCTGCGCTTGGCTTAACATTCCTCTAGAAATATCTACTCCGATGACTTTACCTTGATTACCGACAATTTGTGCAGCTGCTATAGCAACTATACCCGTACCAGTAGCTACATCTAATATTTTCTGTCCGCTTTGCAGTTGAGCTAATTCAACTAAAGGATTTGCAAGACGATAACGTAAATCGTTGTCATAGTTAGTTCTTGAATTGAAATCAGCAATTACTCGCTGTTTATAATTATCAATATTTGCTTTATCTACCATTGAAGAAATTATTTAAATTGCTTATTTACTTAATAGTTATAGCCACAAGTACATTTGAGAGTTAGAGAAGAGAATGATTACTTTTTTGAAACTAGCGTTAGCCCATGTTTACGTCTTGTCCCCTATCACCTCCTATCCTCAGCGAGCTAAACAAATCTGCTACAGTTAGCTGCAATTTTACCAATTTTGGAACAGGTAGCACATCGTTTTGTGTCAACAATTCTGGTTGCTGTTTTGGTGGGTATACCAGTACAACTCGTTCATCTGGATCGATTAGCCAACCTAATGAGCTACCTTATTTAAGGCAGTGCAGAATATTTCCGGTTACTTTCGTCTGATTCTGATCTGGAGAGAGAATTTCAATTGTCCAATCTGGAGCAGCTGCGAATACATTAGCAATATCGCCATTTTCATCAACGGGTATTCTTTCCCAAGCAAACACCGCCACATCTGGCACAATTGAACGTCCGCCAAATGTACACCGTAATTCTGGAAAAGCTAGAGCAATTCGCTGTGTCTCGACTACTTCATTAATGGTAGTGACTAAATCACCCTGTAACTTACTGTACTTGCCTTGTGGCATTGGTTTTTGGATGATTTGACCATTAATGTACTCACTAGCTGGTTTAGTATCTGGGAGCTTTAGAAACTCCTCTAGAGTGCTTGTTTTTTTAGGTGTTTTTACCATTAGGTTAGCCTCTTTTGCGCGTCATAAGTACAGCTTAGACATAGTAGAAATTATGCACATAACTGAGATGGTCATAGAGCATTATGAAGATGTCCTTCGCCTCATGCAGGAAACACCAGGTATTACTGTTAGAGATGCAGATTGAAGAGAGGCTACCGAACGATATCTTCTCAGAAATCCAGGTTTGAGCTTCGTTGCCATCCACAATGAAAAACTTATTGGCTGTATTACAGCGGTTTTCAGTCTTATAAGGCACAGTAGCAGCAGTGAGCGAACCAGTTTCGCAGATGGTTAGGAGCGATTAAATCCATCGCTATCTTGATTAGCGTCTGTACCATTTGAGAACTACCGTAAGAAGGCTTTTAACTGTGACCACCAATGCTCAATTGGGTTAAATTCTGGAGAGTAAGGAGATAGGTACAGAATCCTTGCTCCAACAGCCTCAATTCCCCGGTGCAATGGCTTCTACCTTATG
>JAESFL010000423.1_pt1 | contig 30585 bp, 20 predicted proteins | sample 9269401 | NCBI WGS metagenome assembly JAESFL01 (sample SAMN14506025, study PRJNA617098) | algae metagenome | isolation source: Gloeocapsa sp. UFS-A4-WI-NPMV-4B04 and co-occurring heterotrophs from desert... | place: USA: Utah | collected 2006-10-01 | reverse complement strand
GCTCCGAAGCAGCAAGCTGAGGACGCCGGTCATCCCATACCCAGCAGTCGACCAGGGTGGTTGACCAACGCACTGTCTATGGCCGACCAAGATGTGGGAGACCCGGTACTCCGGCTCGACGGTGCAGCTGAGGCTGATCAGCCCTCGTCGCGTGTCCAGCCCTCGATCGCTTCCTTCAGCCCTTCGGGTAAATCGGTCGGCGTCTTGGTCTCCGCATCGCTAGTGGAGGATACAAGCTCGGAGAGAAGTATCCGATACCTCTCTACCTTCCGCTCCTCTGTAGCGTTGAGACCTTCCGCTGTCATATCGTCTGGTGTGCCGCTAAAGAGACAGAGGACTGCAAGGATGGCGCGCATAGCTCGTCTCCATCAGAGTCCACAATAGGGAAGTGTACAGTGACATAATCGGTGCTGGGAGACATGCTCCGAGGCACGTGGCGGTTGTAATCATTACCTCAGGGCATTGAACGATGATGCACAACGCGAACGATCAGCATCTCCTCACCGCATCTGTTATACATTAGGCACCAGCCTGTGAGGTCGGCGGACCCTCTGTAGCGGGTGGGCGGGTGCCCGTATTGGCATATGATCATCAGCTCCTGTAGCTACTTGCGGGCGGATGTGTGCCAGAGCTGATCCTCAATAGGTGGCCTCAATCTAAGGCGCTTTGGCTCCCATAAAGCAGCTCTCGAAGATCCGAGTAGAAGTCATCGAGTATAGCTCGGTCTCAACGCTCCGTAAGGCAATGCCCATTGACCCTGATGTGCCTCTCGTCTGGCAGGCGGTTCCGAGCGAGGCTCGTCGTAGCCTACCAACAAGAAGACGCAGCTTCATGCTTGATAGCCGCCGCTCACGTCGAGTGCACCGCCCGTGATGTAACTGGCGTCGGGTCCAGCGAGATAAGCGATTGCCGATGTGACTTCGTCGAGAGTTGCCATACGCCGGATGGCGAAGGTGTCCATCACGGAATCCGGCAGCTTGGCGCCCGCGCTTAAGCCCATGTCGGTTGGCATCATGCCCGCTTGCACAATGTTTACGGTAATGTTGCGTGGCCCCAAGTCGCGTGCGGCTCCTCTCACATAGCCGGCAAGAGCTGCCTTTGTCGCTGCATATTCGGCCATTCCGGGGAAGGCGACGCGCCCACCCGCGCCCGATCCGACGAATATAATACGACCTCCATTGCTCAGCTTCAAAGCGGCTGCCCGTGTGAGTGCCGCAACCCCCACCACATTGGTCATCCACTGGTTGTTCAGCGCCTGGTGATCGTTCTCAGGATCATCAATCGTCTTTCCTTGGACCGCCACAGCCGCATTGTTCACGAGAATGTCGAGCTTGCCAAAATGCTCCACCACCTTATTGATCAGTGGCCGCGCGGCTGCAAGATCCGCTTGATCGCTCTTGATTGCCAGCGCTCGAGCGCCTTTCGCTTTAAGGCTCCCAACGACTGCTTCGGCCTTCTCCTCGGAGGCAACATAGCTAATCGCGACATCCGCGCCCAGATCAGATAGCCGCTCCGCCGTCGCTGCACCGAGCCCCCGAGAACCGCCAGTAATCAGAGCGACTTTGCCTGCCAGTGGCTTGCTCATGATGAAAATCCTTTCAAGTGGGGAAGAGGGATGCCGCCGCACGCCTGTAGGCGACCTGGTATAGATGCGACGTCAATCAAACGGCCGCGATAGTACATTCTGGTGCCCCCCTCATACGTCGGTATATTGGTCACGCACGACCTCCCGGGGGCATAAGGAGGGGGTGCGATTACCGACCGAAGGCGCCAACATCGTCGGTCACGACGAGTAATTCCGTCTTCCACGGGAGCTCACCTATACCTGCGTAGGTAATGACCGACACGGGACCGGCTGCTATCGTCCGTCCAGAGACTGGGATGCAGGTTACCGCGTCTTTGGGAGCCGCTGCTGTTGGATTTGTCCGCTTATGAGCTGGTGACGCTCCGCGAAAGCCCGGAGCTTGTACTCACGCGTGCGCGTCCGCTCAATGGCGGTGCTTCGCTTCTGGTGCTGGCGCCAGCCGCCAATCCTCCAGCGGCCGCAACCCTGGCCCGCCTCGCGCACGAGAAGGCTCTAGCCCATCACCTCGACCCCGCCTGGGCCGTCCAGCCCCTGGAACTCGCCGAGCACAATGGATGCGCCGCCCTGCTGCTCGCCGATCCAGGCGGCACACCCCTCGAGCAATGGCTCGGCCGCCCCGTGGCGTTGGCGGAGGCGCTGACCATCGCGGCCAACCTGGCCGCCGCTTTGGCCCAGATGCACGGGGCCGACCTGATCCACAAGGACCTCAAACCCGCTAATGTGATCCTCACTGCTGACGGCAGCGTGCGCCTGACTGGCTTTGGCGTAGCTACTCGCCTGCCGCGCGAACGCCAAGCACCTGCGCCCGCGGAGGTGATTGCCGGGACACTAGCGTATATGGCTCCTGAGCAGACCGGGCGCATGAACCGCTCGCTCGATGCGCGTAGCGATCTCTATGCGCTTGGGATGACCCTCTACGAGATGCTCACCGGTACCCTGCCGTTTGCTGCCACCGATGCCCTCGAGTGGGTTCACTGCCATATCGCCCGGCCGCCGCCGCCGCCCTCTACGCGGGCGGCGGACGTTCCAGGGCTCGTGGATGCTATTGTGCTCAAGCTGCTGGCCAAGGCACCCGAAGAGCGATACCAGACTGCTGTCGGCCTTGAGCACGACCTGCGGATCTGCCTAGCCCATTGGCAGGAGCACGGCCGCCTTGATCCGTTTCCCTTAGGCGCTCACGACATCTCTGGCCAGCTGCTCATCCCGGAGATCCTGTATGGTCGCCAAGCTGAGGTGGCCACGCTCTTGGCCACCTTTGAGCGGGTCGTGACGAGCGGCGCAACCGAACTGGTGCTGGTGTCGGGCTACTCTGGCATCGGTAAGTCGGCGCTGGTCTCCGAGCTGCACCGGGAGCTGGTGCCGCGGCGGGGCCTGTTTGCGGCCGGCAAGTTCGACCAGTATAAGCGGGATATTCCCTATGCCTCTCTAGCTCAGGCCTTCCAGAGCTTGATCCGCGAACTGCTGGGCAAGACTGATGCCGAGCTTGAGCTTTGGCGCGGATTGTTGCAGGGCGCGCTGGGTGCGAATGCGCAGCTGATAGTCACGCTGATCCCGGAGCTGGCGCTGGTTATAGGAGAGCCGGTGCCGGCCCCCGACATCCTGCCGCAGGACCAGCAAAGCCGCTTTCAGCTTGCGTTCCGGCGATTTATCGGGGTGTTCGCCCGGCCCGAGCATCCGCTGGTTCTATTCCTGGACGACCTGCAGTGGCTTGACCGGGCTTCGCTGGAGTTGCTGGAGCGTTTGGCCAGCGAGCCGGAGCTGAGTCATCTGCTGCTGATCGGGGCCTACCGAGACAACGAGGTCGGGTCAGCGCACCCGCTGGTGGAAGTGCTGGATCGCCTACGGGGCAGCGCCCGTCTGAGCGAAATCGTGCTGAAGGCGCTCTCGCCCTCGGCTGTGATGCAGCTTGTGGCTGATGCCCTTCACAGCGCGCCTGCACGGGTGCGGGCGCTGGCCCGGCTGGTCTTTGCTAAGACGGCCGGTAATCCGTTTTTTGTCATCCAATTTCTCACAGCGCTGGTGGACGAGGGGCTGCTGGTGTTTGACCACGAGGCCCGCACCTGGCGATGGGAGGTGGGGCGGATTGAGGCCAAGGATATCACCGACAACGTAGTGGAGCTGATGGCGGGTCGGCTCACCCATTTTGCGCCGGCAACCCGGGCGGCACTGCAGCAGCTGGCGTGCTTTGGCATCAGCGCACCTGCAGCGACCCTGGGCCTGCTTGCTGGTTTAGGTCAGGAGAAGATTCACGGGGCAATGTGGGACGCCGTGCGCACCGGACTGGTGCTGCGTCAGGGCGAGCTTTACGCGTTTGCACACGATCGGGTGCAGGAGGCCGCCTATGCGCTTGTGCCTGAGGCTGAACGGGCAGAAGCGCACCTGAGGATCGGCCGAGTGCTAACCGCCGAGACAGCTCCGGAACAGCTCGCGGAGACCATCTTTGATATTGTCAGTCAGCTCAACCGCGGCGCCGGCTTGATTGGCACCCAAGCGGAGCGGGGGCGCCTTGCAGAGTTGAACTTGCTTGCCGGAAAAAGAGCAAAGAGTTCAACAGCTTATGAGACAGCACTCGGGTACTTCAAGGCAGGACGTGAACTTCTAGCGGCGGACAGCTGGGAACGGCACCACCGGCTCAACTTTGAGCTCGAACTGCACTGGGCTGAATGCGAGTTCCTAACCGGAGACTTGGCAGCAGCCGAAGAGCGCCTCATGAGCCTGTCGAGCCAAGCAGCCAACACCACGATGCGCGCTGCAGTAGTTCGATTACTTAACACTGTTTATTACTTGAGCAATCAACACGAAATGGCCGTTTCGACGGGCCTAGAATACATGAGAGAGCTTGGCGCGAATTGGCAACGCCATCCCTCTGTGTCCGACCTCGAGCAAGAGTATCAAAGTATTTCGGAACGGATCAATGGGTGGTCAGTCGACGCAATTACCGAATTGCCACTGTTGACTGACCCGGACTGCCTAAACACCATGAGCGTTCTTCATTCCTTCCACAACTCCGCATTCCACTATGACCGCAATTTGGCTGACCTTGTCGCAGGTCGCATGGCCAATCTTAGTTTCCAGCATGGAAACTGTGACATGTCGCCCGTCGCTTACTCCTATGTTGCTCAAAACTTAGGGTATAGATTTCGAGACTACGAAAGTGCGTTTCGCCTTGGTACAGCCGCATTCGATCTGGTGAAGAAAAAGGGCTTCGATGCTTCCAAAGCCCGTGTCTACACTCTTTTTGCAACGGTCGTTGTATCCTGGACTCGCCCACTGCGCGAAAGCATCAGATTAAATCGGCTCGCTTTTGACGCAAGCCTAGAAGTCGGTGATATCATCTGCGCAACATGGTCTCGTGTAACAGAGGTCAGCGGCCTGATTGCCTGCGGCGTTCCACTCTCGGATGTTCAGGATGCGATTGAGAGCGGTCTAAAAATCGAGCCGAGAGTGCAAGGCCACTATCATATGCTGATGTTGCAGCTTCAGTTCGTGCTCGCCTTACGAGGTCTCACGCCAGATTTCGGCTCATTCAATGACGCGGCATACGATGTAGTCGATTTCAGTCAACCTATTGCACCTGATATCGGCGCCTGTCGCTATTGGATCCGTAAACTTCAAGCTCACTTTCTCGCTGGTGAGTACTCATACGCCCAAGAGGCGATGGTCAAGGCGCAGGCTATGCTTGCAAGCATACCGCTATTCATCGACAACATCGACTATCACTTCTACGCCGCATTGCTCGTCGCAGCGGGTTCCGACTCAGCAGCATGTGCCTCCTCACGCGGCCAACTTGCATCTATCGAAGCTCACTACAATGAGATCAATTTTTTGGCGCAATACCGCCGCGAGAATTTTGAGGACCGAGCTGTACTCGTCGCTGCAGAGATCGCCCGAGTGGAGGGCAGGGTTCTGGATGCCCAGCTCTCGTACGAACGGGCGATACGATCGTCACAGAAACAGGGGTTCATTCATAATGAAGCTATCGCTCATGAACTAGCTGCTCGATTTTACTTTTCTCTCCGACTCGAGTCTATCGCTGGTTTCCATCTGCAAAATGCCCGCTCTTGCTATGAGCGCTGGGGCGCGGACGGCAAGGTGCGTCAGCTCGAGCGGACGTATCCGCAGCTGCGGCAAGAACCAGTACCGACATCCGCGGACAGCACCATCAGGCTGCCGGTGGATCACCTCGACCTGGCTACAATCGTCAAGGTTTCCCAAGCCCTCGCCGGCGAGACCGAGCTTGGGCGCCTGATCCACACCCTGATGAGGATCGCCCTCGAGCACTCGGGTGGTGAACGCGCTGTGCTGATCCTGCCACACGACAACAACGTGCGGATCGAGGCCGAGGCTACAACAATCGGGGATATGATCGAAGTTCAGCTTCGCCAAGCGCCGGTCACCCTCACCGACCTGCCCGGATCCGTCCTTCGCTACGTGCTCCGGACCCGTGACACAGTGCTGCTGGATAATGCGGTCGAGCCAAACCCATACTCGGGCGACGAGTACCTCCGCAGCCGGCGTTGCCGCTCACTGGCGTGCCTGCCTTTCGTCAAGCAGAATGTGCTGAGTGGGGTGATTTACATCGAGAGTCAAAGCACCTCCCATGTGTTCACGCCGGCTCGCCTCGCTGTATTGAAGCTTCTCGCTTCACAGGCCGCTGTCTCACTCGAGAATACCGGGTTGTACCGGGACTTGGCGGAACGCGAGGCCAAGATTCGTCGCCTGGTAGACGCCGACATCATAGGCATTGTCATTTGGGATTTAGATGGGCGGGTAATTGACGCCAATGATGCGTTTCTTCGAATGGTTCAGTATGAGCGCAAGGACCTGAACGAAGGACTTCGATGGTTCGACATGACGCCTCCGGAATGGCAGGAAGCACATGTTCTTGAGGAAGCCGAAGAGCTTAGGACGACCGGCAAGATGCAAGTTCGCGAAAAGGAGTACTTCCGGAGGGACGGCAGCCGGGTGCCGGTCCTGATCGGTGCAGCGGCCTTCGACGGGCAGCCGAACCAGGGTGTCGCCTACATTCTCGATTTAACGGAACGCAAGCGTGCGGAAAAAGCCGTGCGCGAGAGCGAGCAGCGTTACCACCAAGTGCACGCAGAGCTGGCGCACGCAAACCGCGTCGCTACCATGGGTCAGCTGACTGGCTCAATCGCCCATGAGGTCAGCCAACCAATCGCAGCGACAATCATTAGCGCACACGCGGCTCTGCGCTGGCTTGGTCATCGGCCACCTGCTCTGGAAGAGGTGCAACAGCTGCTTGATCAGATTATCAAAGACGGCACACGAGCGGGAGAAGTTGTCGGTCGGATCCGTGAGCTTATCAAGAAAGTGTCGCCGCGGCAGGAGCGGCTGGAAATCAACGAGCCAGTCCGTGAAGTAGTCGAGCTCACCCGCAGTGAGGTTGTGAAAAATCTCATTTCCGTGGAGACTGACCTGGGCGAAGAGTTGCCGCTTGTTTACGGGGACCGGGTGCAACTTCAACAGGTGATGCTCAATTTGATTATCAATGCGGTTGAGGCAATGAACGATGTCGCTGATGGCGTACGAGAGCTGCTGATCAGTACCAGGAAATCCACATCAGGCGGTGTGCTCGTGTCCATTCGTGACTCAGGGCTTGGCTTAATGCCGGAAATCCGTGACCGCATTTTCGAGGCCTTCTATACGACCAAGCCAGCAGGCTTGGGCATGGGTTTGTCAATCTGTCGTTCGATTATCGAAATGCATGGTGGAGAACTGTGGGCGAGTGCAAATGAGCCGCGGGGAGCTACCCTTCATTTTACTCTTCCTTCGCACAACAAAATGGTTTCAGCCGGATACCCTGGCGAGTAGCCTCATCGCATAAGGGTATCCTCATGTCCGTAGCCATCCGTATTCAGGCTGAGCCCTTCAACGTCAAAGTAGAAACCGGTATCATCCTCGAAGGAGAGGCTAATGTGGGTGCAGTCGTTGCCTTCACTGGCCTGTGCCGCGATGAAGGCGGGAGGCTAGCGGCCCTTGAGCTTGAACATTACTCTGGCATGGCCGAGGCTGAGATCACCCGCATGGCGCTGCAGGCTACAAGCCGTTGGCCGTTGATTGGTCTAACTGTGATCCACCGCTTTGGTAAGATCTCGCCGGGTGAGGAGATCGTACTGGTCCTTGCGGCAAGTACCCATCGCCGTGAGGCGTTTGAGGCAGCCGAATTCTTGATGGACTTTCTCAAAACTCACGCGCCGTATTGGAAACGAGAGCACCTCAGCGATGGTACAATGGCTGGTTGGATCGAAGCCAAGGATGCAGATAAGCGAGCAATGGGCCGGTGGGTTCACTCACGTTAGTTCCCGTTTATCCGGTAAAGCAGGTTACTTATCCGAGAAACTGCGGAGACGAAGCAGCTCCCCGTCCTCTCCTAAGCACCTTGGTACTGAACGACGCAACCCAGTTGGTCAGCTCGCAGCCGCAGTCATCCGTCATTTACTCGCGCTAATAACTCCACACCGGCGTGCGCTACTCAGCAATCCCCTTCAGCAATAGGCGGTCGACTGCCTGGACGACCCGCTCGTGCTCGTCTTCCGAAAAGGGACTTAGGTCGTGCATTTCCAAGCTGTTCAACCCTTCGACAGCAAGCCAGCCCAACAGCGCCGCATCTAAATCGTCAGAGGTAGCTTTCAAGGTGTCCAAGGTGGCTTTGATGACCTCGCGCACCGGATCGAGCAGGCGCGGGTTCTCTGCCGAAGCCGCCAGCAAGCCGTTGGCGGTCTCTTTCATTCTACCGGTGCGCAGCTTGAGCAAAGCTGCTGTACATAGACGCGCCTCAAGGTTGCGCCCAGGCTCGGAACGAGCGCGGAGCTCCTCTCGGTCTGCCGAAAGTTCGTCAACGAGGCGTTGGACCATCGCTTGGAGCAGGGCTTCTTTGTTAGGGAAGTTGTAGAGCAAACCACCTTTGCTGAGACCGGCCCTCTCGGCGACAGCATCGAGCGTTAGCCGTCCCGAACCGATCTCACGAACAAGCTCTGCGGCGGCGTCGAGGATCTTCTGTCGGGAGCTTATACGGCCTCTAACACGATCTAACATTATTGATACTCGCATTAACGCTTGGCTCGGCAAGCGAACAGGCGTGCTTACATGGGTTCGTTACATGGCGGATCGTTGAAAGGCTGCCGCTCCAACGCAACCCGGCACAAAAAGCTTGCGATCAACTTTGCTGCAATGCTGAAGCTCACGTTCTTGCGCCAGTACACACGGTCAGATCGTCAAACGGAGGCCAACAGCGTATCCATAGCATTGAACTCATACAGGTGTTGCAGCAATCGGCAGGGTAAACTGGATCAACGCGCCAACACCTCGATTTGCCGCCCACATTCTCCCTCCATGAGCCTCAACAATTCTCTTGCAAATCGGAAGACCCAGTCCCACGCCATCAGTCCTTGTGGTGAAGAATGGCTCAAAGATCTGTCCCAAAGCACTCTCCGAAATGCCTGGGCCTGTGTCTTCAATGCAGAACATGAGATGATCTGAACCCGTTGACCGAGCTCTGATGATCACGTTCTTGTCCGAAGGCGGGCACGTCGTCATCGCCTGTAGCGCGTTCATTATGACATTCACCAGAACCTGTTGAATCTGAATAGAATCTCCGACGACCCGCGGCAGATCAGCTTCCACGTCAATGGTCAAGGTGCAATGTTGCCTGTTGGCTTCAGGCTCAACCAGAGCCGCGCTCTCAGTAATCAGTTTCCGAACGTCAAGATCAACGAACTCTGTTGGGGTTCGGCGACTAAATGACTTCACCCGCCCGATGATCTGTGCCGCACCCTTGGCTGTGGATCCAATGAAACTGAGGCCCGCCCTAACCTCGTCCAGATCTGGTCTGTCGCGATTCAACCATTGCTGGGAGGCGTAGGCAGAGTTCATAATGGCAGTGATTGGCTGGGAAATCTCATGGACAAGAGAGGCAACGAGCTCTCCAACAAGAGAAAGTCGGCCAGCATGATTCAGATTCGACTGTGCAACGTGTAATGCCTCCTGAGCACGCTTTTGCTCAGATATGTCGACAGCGTGAAAGTAGATGCGCTTAAATCCTTCCTCACCGTCTGGAAGGTTAGCGTGCCAAAGGATCGGAACTCGACGGCCATCGGGCGCTTTTAGGGTGCGTTCCCCAGTACAATAGTGAGAGCCTCGCGCCATGGCCACCAGCACTTGGCTGTTGCTGGCTATGTCAGCCGGGAGCAATGCACCCGCCTTGCTCCGAAGAGTTGCCAAGCTGTCAACGCCTAGTAGCTTCAGAGCCGCTGGATTTGCGTCAATAAAGGCATGATGCCTCCGCAGGCTGACTACAAAATCGGGATTATTACGAAGGAAGACACTGACCTCTTCAGCTTCATTGGCCAATCTCTCTAAGAGTGCTGATCGAACCCGTGACCAGTCCTCGCATAAGATTGGTATAGGTGAAAGCTTGAAGAGATCTGGATGGGCTAACTCGCTCATCAGGATCTATCTAAGCCAATGCGCCGACAGTGGGCGATGCGGCGGAAGGACGAACAATAGGTAACGAAGGTCGAGGCACATGCGCGTTGATCCGCGGCGAGTTCCGTGATGTCTTCATCCGTGTGGGTGAGGCAAGTCCTCATAATTTTGCAAAGCATCATCTATGCCCTCGCCGCTAGCAGCAATGTCGCAAGTTCCTCAGGCTTATCGAGCATGGCATCATGCCCACACTCGACCTTTCGGAGTTGCCACGATCCATCGCCTTTTAAGCTTCGATATATCTCACCGAAGTTGGGGCTCCCGGACAATGTTGCAAGTATGTACCACTTCCGTGATATGCGATCTCGTGCTCCGTCAAGCCGAATTCGTTGTGTTATCGACGCGATGGGGTGGGGGGTGCATTTCGCATCAACCCAACGCTGATCCTTTTCGTTAACATTGAAAGCAGCAGCAGGCGGAGGGGCGACTGCGATTTCGCCTCGCATGACGGCTTCCTCGAGAAAGCTTCGATGCTCAGGTGTTGTGATGCTTTCGATCATACTGTCACCATCTTCCGGGACAAACGCATCAAGAAAGACGAGCGAAGAAATCGTACCAGCAGCCACTCGCTCGGCAACCCCTGAGATAACAAACCCACCGTAGGAATGACCAACTAGTACGATGTCAGTCAGTTCTTCCCATGAGATTAGGTTGACGATATCAGTAACATGAACGTTGAGATCAATCTTCTCGCTAAGCAAGTGGCAGCGATCACCGAGCCCTGTCAAGGTTGGGCAGAATACGCGGTGGCCTTCGGCTGTGAGCAATTGTTCGACGCGCCGCCAGCACCAACCCCCGTGCCAAGCCCCATGCACCAACACGAACGTACTCGGCATCTTCGTCTCTGTCATATGCCCTCCGCGATCTTCCGAATGCTAGTGCCAACGTGGCCGAAGTGGCGGCTGGCGAGAACTTCACTGAAGACAATCGGGAGCGGTTTCATCCGGAGCTATCTTTTTAGCCGAGCGCCATCACACGATTCCATATAGCTCCTGCCATCCAAATCATCCGCAATAATCCTTTCACGGTCCAGGGAGTTTCGCGCGCCGGAGCTGTAGGAGGAGGGATGGCACTTAGTGAAACTTTATGTCAGATAGTGTATGCCGCCCGCCCGCCCCAATTCGTGAGACCTCGGTTGTTCGAGCACAAGCCGGCGTTCGACAGATGCTCTACACCTGTCATAACAGTCCAACCTTCGGTTACTTTCACGCCCAAGGAAACGGACTCGCGGAATAGCGCTCTGCAGCCTAGCGCGTCATGTTGGTCACTGACGGGATCGATCTCACCATCGTGCATCGCTCCGCCGAAGCCTCCTTCGATAAAGATCAACGGCGTAACGCTGCAGGTCCATGTCAGTCCCGCATAGGCGAAGCTTGTGTCGCCATTCATGTTCATACTTCCACCCACATGAGATGGAGGGATGACGATAGTAACGATGGGGTCTGCCACCGAAACCAGGCGGGTTGAAAGAGTCTCGGCTGTCAGATTAGCCGAACCGCTCTCAGGCTCGACAGGATCTTGAATTGTGGCCCCAAAGCGCAGTTCAGAGATGACCGACTGCACCTTCTGGAGGGCAGGAGTAGGCACGAGATCGCCTTGAGAAAAATCCGCTGCTTTTGCCGCTGCCACACCAGCAGATAATGCCACGGCCACAATGAAAGGGCGCGCCATCGATCTTCCCCGAATTGACATAAGCGCTCAACTGCAATTGCAAACGACTGTCGCATGGAAGCGGCATTCAATACTAGTTTCCGGACGTCTAAGATGACTCATACCCGTGTATGAGTTGCCGACGTCGCGCCGTTAGGTACACCCTAGGGCTAGGTAAGCGCGTCTCAAGTGAAAAGCCACCTACCATGCAGATCTACTTTCGTAATGGTACGACTCACAAAGAACATTTCAGAGTTGCGATCCGCTGCGCGACGTTCGTCTCATGCATGTAGAGAGATATAGAACACGATAATCAGCAGAATTATGCTCCTAGCCTGACAAGCTATTTGCGAGAGTATCGCTCTTTCGACCAATGTGTGGAGGCTCTTGCGCAACGACTTTGCTGAATATTCAGATCAAGGGCGGCAATATCTACAGCGTAGATGCATCCGAAGAAGGCGTCACGAATTAGGTTGGTACCGGTTGATCACACGAGCGGCGTCGCGATCGTCGGATCGACGACCCTCCTGGCTACAAGGACGATGGTCAGAGAAGTCAGTGACGCAGGGGCTCGGACGGAAGCGTCCGAGAGCCGATGAGCGGAGCCGGTCAAGTCAAAACGAGGTGAATATGTATAGGCTGCAAGTCAACGGCAACACGGTCGACGTCGACGTCGATGCTAACACTCCGCTGCTCTGGGTTCTGCGGGACGAGCTCGGCCTAACAGGCACGAAGTTTGGCTGCGGTATGGCGCAATGCGGCGCGTGTACAGTTCACGTCGACGGCGTCGCGACACGATGCTGTGTTCTCCCTGTCGAAGCCGCCGTCGGCTCAAAGATCACCACGATTGAGGGTCTCGCACGTGGGACACCTCATCTGACACAACAGCTGTGGACTGAGCATCAAGTTCCACAATGTGGCTACTGCCAGTCCGGTATGATCATGGCTGCTGCGGCTCTTCTCAAGGCCAATCCGTCGCCAAGCGATGACGAAATCGACGAAGCGATGACGAACATCTGCCGATGTGGAACGTACCCAAGAGTGAAGTCGGCGCTACAGGCAGCTCGTGCAAGGGGCTCGAAATGACCAGTCGGCGTTCCTTTCTCAAAGGCTCCCTCGCGTTGGCTGCCGCCCCGGGCTTCGTCCTCGCCATTGGGTCGCCAGACGCGGGGGCAAGCCAAGATACACCGCTCCGCACCGATTATCTTCGGATCGAAGCTGATGGCAGCATCATTGTCGTGTCTGCAGTCGCAGAGATAGGACAAGGCACGTCGACAGCGTTGGCTATGATCCTCGCTGATGCGCTTGATGCGGATTGGTCGAAGGTCCGGTACGAACTCGCGGGCGTCGCGCCTCAGTTCGTGAACCCAACCTACGGTATGCAACTAACTGGCGCCAGCACTGGCATCAGCGGCTTTCATGACCGGTATAGGATGGCAGGCGCAACGGCCCGCGCGATGCTCGTCAGCGCGGCGGCCAAGCGATGGGGTGTCAAGCCAACTGTCTGTACGACAGAAGCCGGGAGAGTATTCCTCAAGGGTACACGTAAGAGTTTGAGCTATGGCCAACTCGCGGCCGCAGCCGCCCGTGAGCCCGTACCAACATTGTCCCCGGATGCTATCCGACCCACTGGGCGCTTTGTGGGAAAGAGTACTCCGCGGCTCGACATTCCAAGCAAAATCAATGGCACCGCACAGTACGCTATCGATGTTCGACTGCCTAACATGCTTTACGCCGCCGTCACGCTTGCTCCAGTCTTTGGCGGGAAATTGGCGAAAGACAATCGGGTCGGCGTCCTAAAGCGAACAGGTGTACATGCCATTGTTGATCTGCCAGATGGTGTTGCGATCATCGCAGATCGGTGGTGGACAGCACACACGGCGATTGAGGAGTTAAGCCCAGTATGGGCTCCTACGACTCATGATAATGTGAGCGACGAGACGATTAGCGCTCAGCTTTGGAACGACCTAGCGTCGCAGTCCGGCATCCTCGCGAAAAGCTTTGGTGATCCTTCCGCGGCGTTTTCCGTCGCGCAGAAGGTACAGAGTAGCAGGTACGAGGTTCCTTTCCTGGCTCATGCTACCATGGAGCCGATGTCCTGTGTCGCACGGGTCGACGGGAACGGGTGTGAAATCTGGGTTGGATCCCAACGCCCCGACAGGGCTCGTCAAGCTGCATCTGAACTTCTTGGAATGCCGGAGAGTGCTGTCATCATTCATCCGGTGCTCGCCGGAGGCGGCTTCGGTCGGCGTCAGGAACCTGATGTTGTTCTCCAAGCCGTTGCGATTGCCAAAGCCGTGCAAGGTAAGCCGGTCAAACTTGTCTGGTCTCGGGAAAACGACGTGCAGCATGATGCTTACCGTCCGGCTGGGGTTTCCGAGGTCTCGGCAGTAGTTTCAGACCGGACCGTGACGGCGTTTCGGCATAGGCAGGCATCACCTAGCGTCTTACCGCGGTCCTTTCCTGCGGTATTCGCAATGCTGCCGTACGATACATCGGTGGCTGATAGCAGCTACCCCATGTACGAATTTCCGAATAAGGATGCTTGGTGGGTGAGAAGCGAGACGCACGTACCAGCCGGCATGTGGCGCTCCGTTGGAGCATCTCAGACAATCTTCGCGATTGAGAGCTTCATGGATGAATTAGCCCTATCGCTTGGCCAGGATGCATACGAGTTCCGCAGGGAGCGACTACGTGCCGATCCCCGTGCTCTGAGGGTTTGGGACCGCCTTGGCGAGATGTGCGATTGGACCAGCGCCATCAAGCATGGAAGAGCTCTTGGACTGGCCATTAGTCATAAGAACGATGATTGTCTCGTCGCTCAAGCTGCAGAGGTGGCTCTTAAGGACGGCCAAGTTCAAGTTAAGAAGATTTGGACTGTAGCAGACCCCGGTCGAGTCATCGCGCCGGACATTGCGCGTGCACAGTTGGAGGGCGCGGCTATTTGGGCTTTGACGGCTGCTCTCTATGGCAAGATTACAATCGATAATGGCCGAGTCCAGGAAGGCAACTTTGACACATATCAAATGGTGCGCTTGGCTGATACGCCCTCCTTCGAAACTGAGTTCGTTGAAAGCGGCGCTAAGTTAGAAGGGATTGGTGAGGGTGGTGCGCCTGGTGTCGCCCCCGCGGTTTGTAATGCCCTGTTCCGATTGACTGGAAAGCGCATTCGCCGGCTACCAATCGCCTCGCAATTCACAAATTGAAGATCCGAACGATGGCAGCTCCGGCTCATCAAACCGGATGATCACCGGGGCTGACGCGTTGCATCACCCCATTTCCTTTCACGGAGCTAGCTATACAACTGAACAGCCACAGTGAGTCGGTACCGACGTCACTCACAGCTACCCGACTGTCTCTGTCGCCAGACGAAGGTCACGTGCGCCCATCCAGGCACATCAATTGTGCAGCGGCCGTTCCGAACGAAAAGACACGGACATTCATAAGCTTACATCGCGAAAGGCTTGAGTAATGCCATAAGTTCGTCCGCAGCGGCACGACCTGCCCGGTTTGCACCAATTGTGGATGCGGATGGACCATATCCCACCAGATGCACTCTTGGATTTTTCGCCACTTGCGTTGCTAGGCGTCCAGTCATGATGGTACCACCACCGGGCTCGCGAAGCATGAGCGGCGCTAAATGATCAAGGGAGCTGCGAAACCCAGTGCACCAGAGAATCACGTCGGCGCGGACTGTGGTTCCGTCCGACCAGTGGACTCCATGTTCCGTGATGCTGCTGAACATGGGACGACGATTCAAAACCCCTCGTGCACGCATCGCTTCGACTGCTGGAGTGACCGGAATCCCAGTGACCGAAACTACGGAAGCCGGAGGTAGCCCACGGCGCACGCGGTCTTCCACGACTGCGACCGCAGCACGACCCGCCTCCTCGGTAAACGGCCCCTCACGGAACTCCGGTTCTCTTCGAGTGACCCAGGACGTCGTCGTGACGCGCGAAACCTCGTCGAGCAACTGGATTGCGGAGATGCCAGCGCCGACAACGATCACATGCTGCCCCCTGAACTCCTCGGACGTACGGTAGTCTTTCGTGTGGAGCTGTCTTCCCTTGAACCGGTCAGCTCCAGGAACAACGGGCACGTAGGGACTTTCCCAAGTTCCCGTGGCATTAATCAGCCCACGTGCGGATAACCGAAACTGATCCGTTTCAACTCTGAACAGGCCATCTCTTTCGCAGACGACCTTCACTCTGACGGGGCGGTAGACCGGAAGTTCGAACTTCTTCTCATATGCTGAGAAATAGGCAGGAACGGCAACACTCGCACGCACGTCCGTATCATCTGCGGCAACAGCCTCCGAGAGCCGCATTCCCGGCAGGTCGTGAATGCGGTTGACGGTGCTCAGCGTCAGAGTAGGCCAACGGAACTGCCACGCGCCACCGGGTGCCGGTGATTGATCCAGCACCACAAACCCTTTGTGCGGCACTAAGCCTTGTTTCCTGAGCTGGTACGCCGCCGACAGACCAGCTTGGCCGGCACCGATGACGACAATTTGCACTTTCAGGGCAATGTTTGATGCGGCTGCATCTCGTGCAGCCGAAAGTGTTGTGCTGTCCATTGATAAGTAGGCTCAGCTCACGAGCGAAGGGACATGACGACGGCTGAACTCGATTGCAGGTTCGCCGCCAACAAACACTAGCGTGGAAGCAGAAGATTGCAAGCACGAGAGCAGCGCAGTCCTGCTACTCTCTGTGTCCATAGGCTACGGCCGAACGTCCGCTGAGCTCAAGCAAGAATCTTGTTTCCTCTTGGTTCGTAGATCGCTAGTGACCCCGCACTCCTGTCCTGTGCCCATTCTGTTTTATGCACCAATAGCCTGGAGGGCGTTACGCGCGCAGACAATCTTAAGGCAACCACATCCCATACTGCCGTACGCGATAGAGTTTAGGTCGCCGCTATGACATGGCGGATCAACGTCGGCGGCTACCTAGCGAGCTTCAACCCGGCCGCGGTGAAGCGACTGTTCAGAGTGCATCAAGGCGGCTACAGGGCCTAAGAAGAATGCATTTCGGCGGGAAACTGTTTGATCAGGTTGTCCCACGGGGTCGGAGAGGGAAACACTTCTCCGAGATAGGCAATGAAGGCTTTCACATTTGGGTTCCCCCGCCGACTCTCGGGCCAGAGAACAGTGATATTTGTTCGGGGAGCAGTATAGTTCCGCAGGACAGGCACGAGTTCCCCCCGCCTCACATAAGGCGCGGCAACGAAGGTAGGTGACATGCCGATGCCCCCGCCTGCAGCGATGATGGCTGCGACCGCGTCGCTGACGTCAGTTACAATACCTGCATCGGGCACGATCTCGAAAGATCGGTCGCCTATGAAGAATGGCCAGCGAAATCCCTGCCCTGAACTTTGAAAGCGGAAATTCACACACTCATGATCAGCGAGATCGTCAGGGTGATGGGGCACGCCGCGCCGGGCCAGATAGTCGGGGGAGGCGAAGGCGCATATGTGGTGAGCTGCCAAATGTCGTGAAATCAGCCGCGAGTCCGCGAGGTCTCCCACGCGGATGGCAACATCTATGCCCTCGTCAATAAGATCGACGAAGCGGTCACCGAGGCGAAGATCGACTGATAATCTTGGGTAGCGGTCGCGAAAGCGCGGCAAGGCTGGGGCGATCAAATGCACGCCAACCGGCAGTGGAGCCGTCACCTTCAGGGTCCCCGCAGGCTCTGACCGTGCCGCCACTGCCGCCTGCTCGATTGCTTCAGCTTCGCGTAGCAACCGCAACGCTCGCTCATGCAGGTCACGGCCCTCTGCGGTCAAGGTCAATGACCGGGTCGTGCGGCTGAACAAGCGCAATCCGAGATGCTGCTCCAATCGCTGTACGCTCTTGCTGACGGCAGAAGGCGAAACGCCAAGAGCCCGAGCGGCGGCAGTGTAGCTGCCAAGCGAGGCGGCGCGGGCGAAGGCAATGATGCCTGTGAGCCTGTCAATGCCAATCTGTTCCATGATGGCACAATTAAAGCGTAGCTTGGCCCGATTATCAACCCCTGCCTCAAAATCTATTCTTCTTCCCGCAACCCGTAGTCGCGGCTTGCCTAATAAGAGCTTTATCATGACCCAAATTGCTTCCGCAGACCAACAGGCTATTCCGTTCATAGCCCGCAACCTCCAAAACAGCGTCGTCGTTGTTCTCGGCGGAACCTCCGGGATTGGTCTTTCAACCGCGGTGCAGGCAAAGGCAGCTGGCGCGAAGGTTATTGTTATCGGGTCCAATGCCGATCGCGCACAGTATGTCGCGACGGAGAACGGACTCGACGGCTGGCGTGTAGCCGATGTCACCCGTTCGGAGACGCTTTCTAGTGCTCTCGCAGACATTCCCCACGTTGATCACCTCGTGATACTGGCTGGCACCTTCGTGGCCGGCAAGGTGATGGAAGCAGATGTCGGCCATTTGCACCGCGCTTTCGATGAACGGATCTGGGCGGCAGTTTACAGCATCCGCGCGCTCGGCGACCGGTTGGCGACAGATGGCTCTATCACCCTCGTTTCGGGCGCACTCGCTGATCGACCCAACGCCTATGGCACTGCCGTCCTCGCAGCGGCATCCGCCGCCGTGGAGGCATTCGCTCGCGGGTTAGCGTTAGAACTCGCGCCGCGTCGCGTGAACACAGTCTCCCCGGGTCCGACCGATACCCCGCTCTTGGCGAAGACCCTCGGTGACGGTCGGGATGCTTATGTGGCTGCACTTCAGGAGAAGCTGCCACTTCACCGTCTCGGCACGCCGGCTCAGGTGGGTGGTGCCGTCATATTCCTAATGAGTAACGGCTTCATGAACGGCGAAACCCTGCACATCGATGGCGGCTCCCGCCTCGTCTGATCAACCACGTCCCATCTTGAGAGGGCTGTCATGCCGAAGCTGTTCAACCCGTTATCCATGCCGACCCTGTTTGACCCGATTCAGCTGGGGGCCATCCGAGCTCCCAACCGCATTCTGATGGCTCCGATGACCCGCGCCCGCGGCACGCGCGAGCATCTGCCAACGCCGATGATGGTCGAATACTATGCCCAGCGCGCCAGCGCCGGCCTGATCATCAGCGAGGCCATCGGCATCACCCGGCAGGGCCTGGGCTGGCCCTATGCCACCGGGCTCTGGTCGCCTGAGCAGATCGCAGGCTGGCGCACGATCACCGATGCCGTCCATGAAGCCGGCGGCCGCATTGTCGCCCAGCTCTGGCACATGGGCCGCGTCGTGCATCCCAGCTTTCTCGACGGTGCGCAACCGGTCTCGTCGTCGGTTACCACGGCGCCAGGTCACGCGCATACCTATGTGGGCAAGCAGCCATACACGGCCTCCCGTTGCCTGCACGTGGACGAGATCCACGGCATAGTGTCGGACTTTGGCGCCGCCGCTGCGAATGCAATGGAAGCTGGCTTCGACGGGGTTCAGATCCATGCCGCTAATGGTTACCTGATTGACCAGTTCCTGCGCGACAGCTCCAATTTCCGCAACGATGAATACGGTGGCTCGATCGAGAACCGCCTCCGGCTGCTGCACGAGGTGACGCAATCAGTGGCAGATATGGTCGGTGCCGATCGAACCGGGGTGCGCCTTTCGCCGAACGGGGAGACACAGGGTGTGCGCGACGGCGACCCTCTGCCCCTGTTTATTGCGGCTGCGGAGGCACTCTCGTCGATTGGCATCGCCCACCTGGAGCTCAGAGAACCTCCACTCAACGGCACGTTCGGCGTCGGCGACATTCCGCCTCTAGCCCCGGTGATCCGTGGCGCCTTCAAAGGCCCGCTGATCCTGAACTCGGACTTCGATGCGGCGCGGGCGCGGGCCAACCTGGATGCCGGCATTGGTGATGCGGTTGCCTTTGGGCGAGCCTTCATCTCGAACCCAGACCTGCCACATCGTATCGCATTTGACCTGCCGCTGACTCCAGACGACCGCGATACGTGGTTCACACAGGATCCAGAAGGATACATCGATTATACGCCCGCTCTCGAAACGGCTCGAAAGCTATGCGCCTGAAGCGCCAGCACCTGATAGGACATAACAATGGCTGAGAACCTCAAGGGCAAAGTTGCCCTCGTAACCGGTGGAGCACGCGGTATCGGCGCAGCAATCGCAAGGCGCCTTGCCCAAGAAGGCGCCGACATCGCGTTCAGCTACTCGGCGTCAGAAACGCACGCTGCGGGAGTGGTCAGAGAAATTGAGCTTCTCGGCAGGCGCGCTGTTGCCATTAGGGCCGACCAAGCCGTCACCACCGAGGTGGAGGAGCTTGTAAGGAAGGCGCACGCGACCTTTGGCAGACTCGATATTCTGGTCAATTCGGCTGGGGTCTTCGTCAGTGGCTTGGTCGCAGACCCGACTGTGGACACTGCGGCTCTGGACCGTCAGCTCGATATCAACTTGCGCGGTGTCGTGACCGCAGTGCGTACCGCCGTTCCCCTCCTGAGCAATGGGGGCAGCATCATCTCTATAGGCACAGCAGCAGCCAGCCACCGAGCGGCGTTTCCGGGGATCTCCGACTATGTCGCTTCCAAAGCCGCGGTGGCCGCCTATACGCGTGGCTGGGCTCGCGACCTCGGCGCCCGCCAGATCAGGGTCAATATTGTACAACCTGGCCCGATCAATACGGAAATGGCGCCGAAGGAAGGCACTGTTGCTGATATGCTGAGGTCCCTATCTGCGCTTGGGCGGTACGGTGAGCCGGAGGAGGTGGCGGCAGCTGTCGCGTTTCTTGTTGGTCCTGAAGCCCAATACATCACCGGTGCGACGCTTAACGTGGACGGTGGCCTGTCGATCTGAATCGGCGGTCTTGGCCGCGTCGTACCAGTGAGCGTCACGATGCTAGGCCGACCACTCCTTGCGCCCAAGAAGCCCCGATCAAGGTTCAAGCCTTTCTGCGTTCAATGTGCGGACAATTGGATTTGATTGTCTGCACAACATGCTTTTCCGACATCGCAGCGTCGGCGGTACCGTTGCGCTTGATCGAAATCACTCTAATCGCACACCTATGAAGTGTGCAGCATTGAGCACAAGGGTGGACAACTCGGACGTAGCGGAACGAAATGGGGTCGACCTCGATTCCACGGGCCTCTGCCTTTGTGCGACCCAGGCCTGGAGCGCTGGAAGTACGGCCTCCAACATTAGCCGAGACTCCCAACACGGTTCAGTCATGGTATGCCGAGAATAAGTGTCCGAGGCTTGTGCAACACTTCTGATGAAGTTGTTAGATGATGGCAACCGTCAACCGTCAACCGCCTCCGCCGGGCTCCTAGTACTTTGTAGTTGCAGCAAACGTCATCTTTCCCGTCGTGAATCGCATCGGCGGGTTGCAGAACTCAGGTAAACTGACTCCCATGAATAAGCGAAACCTCGAACAAGGACCCTGGAGAATCCCAGATGAAGCCTATTGCGGGAGCTTGCTTAGTCTCGCGATTGTTCCCTTCCATCATATTCACCACGCCGTCTCTGGCGACATCCCGGAAGATCCGCTTCTGCACGTCATAGGGGAGGTAATCGCTGGGTCGACTGGCCGTGCCCTCCTGTTTAGCGCCATCTCGGCCCTTCGTAATTGGCATAAGGCGCTGATCGCGGCCATGATTGAGAAGCAAGCACCTGATGAGTAGGGCCTGCCTACTTGCGTGCCCGATTGCATGGCGGCGGCAGGCACCCCGTGGCGCATCAGCATCAAGGGCTCTGATCAAGGCGTTCGGGCTAGCCTCCTTGCCCTTGTCAGGCTTCCGGGTTCCTGTCCTCAGTAAGCTTCCGTCGGCTGCGCAGGGAGCGTAAACTCAAACACTGCGCCGCGCGGCTGGTTGCTCGACACTCGTATACGACCTCCATGTTCTTCAACAATGGACCTGCAGATTGCCAGCCCGATACCGAGACCCTCTTCCTTCGTTGTCGAGAAAGCCTCAAACATCCTCTCCGGCGGCCCAGGGGGAAGGCCCGGCCCAGTGTCGCAAACCGACACCGATACTTCTGCGTTGCCGGAACCAGACGTGCGAACTATGAGCTGCCGGGGCTCATCGGCAGCAGCCATTGCCTCTATGGCATTGACCATGAGGTTCAGTGCTACCTGCTGGATCTGTATAGGATCTCCCATAATCATGGGAACTGAGGGGTCCAGTTCGACAGAAAGCCCGACCTGATGGCGCACGACCTCTGGGCCAACAAGTGCGGTCAGGTCGCGAATCGTCGCATTTACATCGAAGAGTTCGCGCCGTTTCGGTGCCTTTTTGATCATAGCCCGAATGCGGCTGATGACCTCGCTGGCCCGATCGCCGTTCCCGACAATCCGCTTCAGTGCCTCTAAAACCTCTTCCGTGTTCGAGGGAGTGACGGATAGCCAGCGGATTGCAGCTTGAGCATTGGTGACCGCCGCTGCAATCGGCTGGCTGATCTCATGCGCGATCGATGCTGTAAGCTGTCCGACTGTCGCTACACGGTTAAGATGCGCGAGTTCAGCCCGCGCTGAGTTCAAATCCTTCTCGAAGTCTTTTCGCGCGGTGAGATCTAGCACAAAAGCAACGCCTTGGTCGTGCGGTTCTCCAAAGGTTGCGGCGCCAATCAGGACAGGGACCCGCGTTCCGTCCTTGCGCAGGAACTCCTTTTCAAAAGCGGGCAAGCTGCCAGTCGCTTCAACCTGTGCGGCAGCATTGAGATCCAGGTTACGCCATTCCGATGGCGTGAGCTCAGTCCAGTTTAAGAGGCCTGCTTCCAGATCAGCACGTGAGTAGCCAAGCATGCTGAGAAACGAGTCGTTAGCTTCGACAATGTGGCCAGCAATATCCCATATAAACGTTCCCAAGATGTTGGCATCAAACAATCGCCGTATCTTGGCTTCGCGCTGCTTGAGGTCGCGATACAGCCTCATGTTCTCGAGTGAGACCGCAGCCTGAGACGCAACCATTTTAAGAACGGTAACCCGGTCTGGCGTGAAGATCCCAGCAGAGAGATTGTTCTCTAGATGCAGCAGGCCGACAAGCTTGCCTTGATTTGCCAGAGGGAGGCACATGAGAGACCTCATGTCCCGCCTGCGAATGGCCGGATCATCCTGAAACCGTCCCTGCGCTGCCGCATCTTGCAGGATCACGACATCTTGGGTGCGAGTCACGTAGCGGACAATCGACGCAGGAATGCTTCTTTCGGCCAGGTGCGCAGTTCCCAACGACACCGCGATATCGTCGCCCGTCGTAGTAGCCTCAGCGGTCACCCGGGGCTCAGGTCCGTCGAGCATAATCAGAGCTACACGTTCTGCTCCCGCATATTCAAGTGCGATGCGCAAGACAGTGTTCATGAGACGCTCGGGCGCCATTTCGCTCGACAAGGCCTGCGATATTCTAATCACAGTCGCAAGGTCGAGTTGGTCACGTTCTGCGATCATGGTTCTTGTGGGGGCTGGTGCCTCGAGCGTATGTCGGGTCTCCTCAAAGCTTTCGTCGAGTTGACGAACCTTGGCATGAGCGCCCCACCTCCAGTAGCAGTCTCTCGCCTGGTCCAGATGGGCGAGTTCGCTCGTTTTGAAGCCGAGATATGCTTGATGCTTGGCCGCGAGCTCATGGGTAATTGCTTGGCAATTTAGAAAGCCGCTCTGGCGTGCTTGAGCAATAGCTTCCTCATAAAGTCGCATAGCCTCCAAGTCGTGCCCCTCAATCCGTGCGATTTCGGCCGCCACGAGTGTCGATCTGCATTGAAAAACCGTCGACCGAGTCTGCGTATACCAAACCTTGAGTTGATCATGATGGGATCGCAATCGCGCCCACAGCGCGTCAGCCTGGTCTCGTGGCGCTTCATTGTACATCGCAGCCACGCTAAGCGCGGAGAAAAAATGGTAGTCGACGTGCTGTACTTGGACGATCCTTCCCCAAGGCCCAGAGTCCACCATATCCGCCGCGTTCAACGCGCCTTGATAATTTCCTGCCAGGAAATGCAGCATGGCTTTGCGTGTCCAGTACCAGTAGACTACAACCTTATTCGTTCGCCTGTCACGTACGCGTGAAAGAAGTTCGGCTTCGTCAAACACATCATCGTTAAAATCGGTCAGTGCGCGGGTCTCGGCCATCAGACTTGCCATGGTTCGTTCAGACGTGCGGATCAGGTCTGCCCCAACCCGGAAGGCGATCCGCTCGGCAAAGCTAAGATATTCCTGCGCTTCCGCCTTGGCTTGAGCGAGATTTTGGCCGCGCAGCAGAAGCTGCAGTGCCGCATGTGAGGACGAATAGCAGGCGAAGAACAGATCTCCAGCCTCGACCCCCGACTGGTAGGCCATTCTCCACCAATCGATCGCCTCGGACAGGGGCCTCGTCCATGACGAAGTGAGACCCATTGTGTCCATGGTCCGTGAAGCGTCGTGGGTGTTGCGTCGCGATGCAAGGTCACATGCTAGGCGCGCGATGCGGTATCCCTCCTCGTAGCGCCCGAAGGCTGGTCCCATGAGCCATCCGAGCAGAGCAAGTCCTTGATTCGAAGCGTCGGCCATGCCGTGCGCCAGACTGGTTGTGACCATCCGGCACACGGCGAGCGTCACCAAGTTGAAATCGGTGAAGAAAGCGGGCGGCCAAACCTCCGCGAGGATGCGCATCGCGGCAAGCATCGCTGGATCCTCCATCGCGGGAAGGTCCGCGACGGTCTCGATCGGGCGGTCACCCAGAACCCGCCAGATTTCGTCATACTCCTCTTGAACTTGTGCCAAGCTGGGATGGGCGTCGAACTCGATGCCGAATGGCCGCAAGGCTTCAAGCGCCGTATCGACGGCTTGCTCATTCTCCGACTTCACCACATGCAGCTCGATCTTGAGCCTATATGCGGACGCACGATGAATACTTGTGGGCGCGTGATGCAGGAGATCTTCAATCATACTCTCAGCCTGGAGCAGATCTCCCGAGAGAAACACGCATTCAGCCTGCTCTAGCGCCAACGCATAGAACAGGTCTATATGGCGCTCTCCTGCGTCTGGCCCGAGCAACTCTCGTCCTTTGGCGAGATAGCTGCAGGCAATTAAATAGGCGGCTGAAGCCCTTGCCTTGCGAGCTGCTCGAAGATTGAGCTCAGCAGCCGTTGCGCGGTCATCTAGACCGAGTCTGTCGAACCCAGCGCGATTGAACTGGCTGACCACCTCGAATATCCGGTCTTTGATCGTGGCGTCGTCGAGTTCGGCCAAGATGCTTAAGGCAAGTTCTCTATGAACCCCTTCCCGCTCTGCGTCAGCTAGAGTTGCGTAGACCGCCTCGGTAATGCGGTCGTGCGCAAACGCGACAGCGTCGTCAACCTGCAGGATCAGTCCGGTATGCACGGCGCCACGGAGCTCGTTCCGAACTTCCCGTTCGTTCCGCCGAAGAAGTCTGGCTAGGGTGGACACGTCGATACTGGTCATTCCCAGGCACGCGAGCGGCTTAAGCGTCAGCATCATGGCGGGCGGCAAACGTGCAAGACGCTCGACCAGCAAGCCGACCACACCATCCGTCACCTTTCGGGAGCGAATGCGTTCCATGTCCCAGCGCCAGCGGGCACTGAAAGGATCATAGACGAGGAGGTCCTCATCAGCCAATGCACACACAAACTGGATGGCAAAGAAGGGATTGCCGCCGGCCTTCTCGCTAACGATGTCAGCTAAGGACATGACTGCAGCTGCGGTTGTATGCAGCGCATCGGCGATCATGCTTGCAAAATCGGTGCGATCAATTGGCCCTAGGGCAATGTCGCTAACGGGATGACCACCGCGACGGAGCGCGTCCATCCGGCGCCGGAAAGGGTGCGTCGCTTCAACCTCATTGTCCCGGTAGGCTCCCACCAAGAGGACATGACGGAGATCGGCATCTGATGCCATCTGCTCAAAAACGTCGAGGGTTGCTGCGTCCAGCCACTGAAGGTCATCCAAGAATAGAACAAGTGGGCGGCCCGGATTAGCGAAAACTCCGATAAAGCGCAGAAGAGTGCGATAAAACCGACTCTGTGCTTCCGGCCCGGAAAGTTCGGAGACAGGTGGCTGCTCGCCGATGACAAGCGCGAGGTTCGGGATTAGTCCGATCAACAACTGGGCGTGTGAACCGAGCGCCTCGAGGATTTTAGTTCGCCAATGGGCGAGCTCGTCGTCGCTCGTGCCGAGGATATGAGCCACGAGTGATTGAAAGGCTTGCGCGAGTGTCGCATAGGGGACATCGCGTCTGTATTGGTCGAACTTGCCAGTAGCGAAAAGGCCGTGCGAGGAAAGAAGTACCTTGTGGAGTTCATTGACGACCGAGGACTTCCCAATCCCTGAGTAGCCAGAGACGAGAACAAGCTCCGAGGTGCCATTCGCTACGACACGATCGAGCGTCTCAATTAAAGCGCGGATCTGAGCATCGCGCCCGTAGAGCTTCTCGGGGATGGTCAGGTGTCTGGGAACATCTCGTTCGCCGAGGGCAAACGGCTCAATATGCCGGCTTGCCTCCCAGTCGTGGAGACAACGCTGGAGATCATGCCCAACTCCGGACGCTGTTTGGTAGCGGTCCTCCAACTCTTTCCTCATCAATTTCATGATGATGGAGGATACAGGCTCGGGAACATTGGCCGCGCGGTAGGCGGGTGGAACCGCCTCTCGGGCGACGTGGCAATGGAACCACTCCATCGGATCGGAGGCTTGAAAAGGAAGCGCGCCGGTTAGCATCTCGTAGAAGGTAACTCCAAGCGCATAAAGATCGGTGCGCGGGTCGATGGAGCGATTCATGCGTCCCGTCTGTTCGGGGGCCATGTAGGCGACGGTTCCGGCGATGATACTTGGAGCCGCTGGCGCTTGGCGTTCGCGGGGCAAACGTGTAGCGATGCCGAATCCGATCAGCCGTGCTTCAGATGTCTCAAGATCGACTAAGATATTCGTGGGCTTTATGTCCTTGTGAATAATCCCTTTCTCGTGGAGCCGATGGAGAGCATCAGCGAGACCGGAAGCAAGACGCAGAAAGCGCCCCGTCTCCATTGGGCCTTTGATAAGATCGAAGAGAGGTTGGCCGCCAGGATCATCCATCAGCAGCATTGTGCGCCCTTGTTCGTTCAAAAGTGCAAGAGGGCGTGCAGCGCAGCGGTCGTCTAAGTGATCTCTGAGGCTGAATGTATGAGTCAGCTGGTCTAAGAGCTGAGGGCTTGGTCGCTCCGACGTCACCAAGGCTAAGATAGTACGCTCTGCTTCGCCACTGATACATCGGCCGCGGCAGAGAGTATACTCGGCGTCTTGGTACAGGGGGTGCAGGTCGCCGACGTGGCCTATCTCAGAGCTAATGGGGAAGTTCATGATTCGACCTCGGGTCGCACGGCACGCAGGTTGAACCAGCGTCCAGAAGATGATGCCAAATATTTTGCGCATCGTGAGATGCCTGCCTGAAGGAAGTCAATCGGCATCAGGAACCGACACGAAGTCTTCGGTGTGGAGGGGGCGCCCCACACGAGCAGCACATGGACCTGGCTAACGCAGCACTCAGGCATGGTTCGGCTATTAAGTGATCCGCGAACGTGGGCTCATCGGCGCGACCTAGCAGCATCATCGGCTTGATCGCCCGAACGACTGCTAAATCTAACGTCACCAACCACCTTCGTCCCACTGGCTGACAGTTGATAGTATGTTATATTCTTTGATTATAGATGTACACCACCGTTTATGCACGGACGCGATTGAGTGCATCCGCAACAGCATTAAACGGGAGAAGAATTGAGGCATAGCGCGCCGTGAGTTCTCGCGCCGGCTCGAACAATGCGAGAGCCGCTCATCTACCAGACGGGGGCGGGCCGACCATTGTTAACATCTCACGGACCTCGTTCCGAACCTGCCGAAGTTCGGTTGCTGTAGATCCGACTACATAGCGGCCCATAATTGATGAGGATGCCTGTCCCAGAGCCCAGGCCCTCACCTCATGGGCGCAAGCCGTAATTAAATTACGTTCAATGTTCAATTGAACGGTGCCGTAGATCCGCACAGCTTGGAATGAGCCGTCGCCGAAGCATCAGCATCTGGCAGGGTCTCAAGCAGCGGAATGTGAGCCGCGAGATCCAATATAGATTGGCTGTATATGTTGTTTAACGTCATGCTCGGAGGCTCTGAAGATATTTATTCCACACGGATCACATGGAGCCGTTCGATGTGTGCCCATCCTCGTCTCAGCCCGGCAGCCCGAACCTGCAGGGCATCTTGTCATTATTCACAATCCAGATGCCTTGAAAACACAGAGTTGAACGGAGAAATAGCCTGTTGGTCGACTGCACTCGATCTTTGTGCTGTAATCACACATCGTCCTAACTGATACGAAGCTCCCGAGGCGGACGACGCTCAAAGACAAACGAGTTCGGTCCACGCACTAAATATCGAATCGAGGCAAGTATCAGCGCCTTATCCTGGGAACCGCCACCAGCGACCGACCCGAGCGCGGGCTTGTCGATGTTGTTATCGTAAGTGGCTTTTAGGAACCACGCTAAACAGCAGCTTCATCCATCTATAGGCTCCGTCTCATCAGGATCACTGTGCGGTGAACAATGCCGCACACCCAACAACCTCCAGCTTCACATGCTGGTACCGAGCGGTCAGTTCTCGCTCTAAGTCCCTCACGCTGTCCCCTTGATTTGAGAAAATGCCCTTCGAGTTGTATATGCGCATGAGAGCCCGAGCCGTAGGAGAGCGCTTCACCCCTTCGGTCAAAAGTGTTGAGCCAAAGACGATCCCATCGGGTGCAAGATGAGACTTGACGTGATCGAACACCACGGCTTTATCTTTCAAGGTACCCGGAAAACAGTGGAGAAGATAATTAAGGCCGATAGAGCCAAACTCGCTTGCCTCAAGTTCGATTGGATCGAGAACGTTCGCCTGAACAGTTTTTGGGTGATAGCGTTGGATACGGGTTGCCGACCGCTCGAGGCACATAGGATTTAGGTCGATCAATGTAATCCGCGGATGATCGTGAGGAAATCGGCAATTATCGAGGAACCACCCAGTGCCCACCCCCACATCTAAGTGCTCGCCTCTCACATTCTCATTGTAGTGCTCGAGTAGACGCTTGGTGGAGCATTTCCATATCAGGCTGTTGGAAAGGCCCGGAACCAAGAAGTCATAGAGGTCGAGCGTCCGGTTTGTGTATACTGCCTGGCCAGCAATAACAGCTGGACTAGCCACCTTGCGTTCGCTGCTTATTATTGAAGCATCCCTCTGAACAACAGGCCGGGCGTATCGCAACGTCACGCAGTGACATCGCTGTTAGGACCGTAGAAGACGTCCATTTGCCGAGGAGACTCCATGATCAGAGAGCTCGACGATTGCGTAAAGGAGACCAATCGACCCTGCCGAAAGTGCCTTGCTCTGCATCTGGTGCGCTTCAGGTACGATCAAACAAATGTTTGATCGTACCACAACGTACTGGGCCGGTCCTATCGCCATCTCGGATCTTCACTGCGTCGGCAAGTTTTTGAGGTAGGAAATGAGATTACTCCGATCAACCGCATTGGACACACTCACCATCATCGAAGTTCCCGGTACTTCTTTAGAAGGCGCGGCTAGATAGGAATCGAGCTTATCGTCAGTCCAGACAATGCCAGAGGCTGACAGCGCCTTCGAATATTTGAATCCCGAGACGGACGCAGCCAGGCGCCCAGCTATACCAAGCAGTGAAGGGCCTATTTTGTTCTGACTCGTGGTCGTGTGGCACCCTGCACATCTATTGAAAACGGTTTTGCCCTTCACTGCATCCCCTTCTGCAAATGCAGATGTAGAAGCCAGAATGAGCATTGGAACCAGGAAGCGAAGACCAAACATGAGAATCCTCAATAGCGCAGGACGGCGCACCCGTTGCTTACACACTTCAATGATGGAGGTTAGCCGCGCCGAGGGAGCCAGACATACTGTACGTGCAGTTGAAGCGGCCATACGAGTGTATGAATGCAAAGGGGCAGGGAGCTCGGTAAAATATTCTAGTCGGATCTCCTCAGGCGCGATGGCTTGGCCCGGCTGCACGGGAAAGAAATACTACAGCTCTGGCGCCTCCGAATGCCTCGTTGGAATAGGGTACCAGTAATGGGAGTAATACCGGCAGGAGTTGAACGTTATCATTGATAAGATATCCGAGCTCCAATTTTAGGACGGCCGCGGCTCAAAGCAGCCCAGGACTGAATCGAGCTCTTGTCGATCAACTGAACTCAAGGCTTACACGCGGAAGCATCCATGCACTCGAGTGACACGGACATCTTGAAGGCAGCAGAAGCGTGGAGGCGCAAGGGGAGGGCGGTCGCGATTGCGACCGTGGTCGAGACCTGGGGATCGGCACCGCGGCCTGTCGGAAGCCATCTGGTGATCGACAAAGACACAAACTTTCTTGGGTCCGTCTCAGGCGGTTGCGTCGAAGGTGCGGTGATCACGGAGGCCCTGGATGTGATCGCCGATGGGAAACCGCGCATGATCGAGTTCGGGGTTGCCGATGAGACTGCCTGGCAGGTTGGATTGTCCTGCGGCGGGCGGATCAGGGTTTACGTCGAGCGGGTGGATTAAACCGCATGCGCCTGAGCCTCCTGTCCGGTCTTAATGAGGAACGCGCCGCCCGGCGCGCTGCGGTCCTTGTGACCGACGTGGCATCGGGCGAGCAACGCCTCCTTCGTGAGGCGGAGGTCGAAGGCGACTCTCTGGTACAGGAGCTTCGGGACAGCTTGCGCCGGGGCAAGAGCGGCCTTGTCGAGCGCGACGGCCGCCAGTACTTCCTGACCGTGCAGACGCCGCCGGTCAGGGTGGTGATCATAGGCGCCGTCCATATCAGCCAGGCGCTTGCGCCCATGGCCAAGGGCCTCGACCTCGATGTCATCATCATCGACCCGCGCACGGCCTTTGCGACGCCCGAGCGCTTCCCCGATGTGCCGCTGCTGG
>JAESFL010000422.1_pt1 | contig 30701 bp, 30 predicted proteins | sample 9269401 | NCBI WGS metagenome assembly JAESFL01 (sample SAMN14506025, study PRJNA617098) | algae metagenome | isolation source: Gloeocapsa sp. UFS-A4-WI-NPMV-4B04 and co-occurring heterotrophs from desert... | place: USA: Utah | collected 2006-10-01 | reverse complement strand
AGGTATGGCGCAACGTCGGTGAGGCGGGGTCAGGAGAACCAGGCGCACGGGGAGCGCTTCGAGCGCGATCCAGTGATGTGGACCTGACCCTCGGACTCCCATACGGGCCCGCGGCCATCATCTGTGCGGCATCAGAGGCCGGACACATGGCAGCACCCGATCAAACGCGCAGCACCTGTAACGAGATTCTTCTTGTACCGAAGGGGGCGTCCACACATGGCCGTGGGGAATGCCCGAGCGTAGGCGCTGTCCGGGGGGGCAGCGGCCATACAGGCGTGCCACCTTGGTCGAGGCACTGGTCTCGTCGATGAACACCGGCCGCTCAGGATCAAAATCGAGCTGACCCTCAAACCAGGCCTCTCGTGCAGCAGCGATGTCCGGCCGGTCCTGCTCGGCTGCGTGAGCGGTTTTTTGACCGTGATCGCTCGCGTCCTGAAGAAGCGCCAGAGCGTTCCGATGCCAGCGGACACGCCGCGCTCCTGCTGCAGAAGCGCCTGCATCTCGTTGAGGCTGATGTGGCAGGGCGCCCCGATAAGCTCAAGCAAGAAGCCCGCAGGAGGATCGAGCTTCGAGTCGTCGAGCTGACCCTTGCGGCAGGCTGCCATCTTACCAGTCTGTCGCGCTCTGCGCACCCAAACGACCGCGGTGGAGATCCCTCCTCCATAACGAGCGGCCGCCCGCCGCTCTGAAAGGCCGCCCAGAGCTGCCCCGATCACCCGCTCACGCAGATCCTCACTATACGCTCGTGCCATTCCCCACCTCCATCTCCGGCGGCAGGGAGCCATATCAAGCCTGATCCGCAAAGCGCTGACGAGGTGGAGAATGCGGAAATTGCTCTAGAGGCGCGTCACCAGCGCGCTTGGAGACATCCCGTGCGCCGGAGACCCGCGCACGGAACTGCGATCGGCGGTCGCCAAAAGAGCCCGCTCATCCATCTATCACTGTGGCTTCGATTGCTGCTCGACGAGCCGCGAGAGGAGCGCGATGCCGAGCGGGATGATGTCATCGTCGAAGCGGTAGTTAGGGTTGTGCAAGGCGGCGCCGGGAGACATGCCGAGCCAGCAATACGCGCCTGGAACGGCGAGCAGCATGTCGGCGAAATCCTCGCTTCCCATCCGTGGTGTCATCGCTCGCTCGAGGGCCGCCTCGCCGAAGAGCTCGGACGCAGCGCGCGCAAGCGCCTCACTCTTCTCCGGATCGTTGTGCAGCACGGTGAACACGTCACGGATTTCGACATCGATTCCTGCGCCGAAGCTCGTGGCAAGGCCCGACGCGATTTCGCGAACCCGACTGCGGATCAGCTCTCGCGTCTGGTCGTCGAGAACCCGGATTGTGCCCGCAAGTTGCGCGGTATTGGGAATGACGTTGTAGGCTGCACCTGCGTGGATCTGTGTGATCGATAGCACCGCAGGCTGCAGCGGGTCGGCGTTGCGACTGACTACGGTCTGCAACGCCTGCCCAAGCGCCATGGCAACGATCACCGGATCCACGGATTTGTGCGGGTACGCCCCATGAGAGCCGCGGCCCTGGATATGAATGTCAAAGAAGTCGGCTGCAGCCATGGCGGGTCCTGACTTGATAGTCACCTGACCGCGTGGGCCGTCCGGTGAGTTGTGAAGCCCGTAGATCTCGTCGCACGGGAACCGCCGAAACAGCCCATCGGCGATCATGGCGCGGGCACCCCCTAGCCCTTCCTCCGCGGGCTGGAAAATGAAGATCGCCGTGCCCTCGAAGTTGCGTGTCTCTGCCAGGTAGCGCGCCGCCCCGAGAAGCATGACGGTGTGGCCGTCGTGGCCGCAAGCATGCATGCGCCCGGGGCTCTGTGAGGCGAAGGGAAGTCCGGTCGTCTCGTGGATCGGCAGCGCGTCCATGTCCGCGCGCAAGCCGATGCGCCGAGCATTGCCGCTGCCCGAGCGAAGCACGCCCACCACGCCCGTCTTGCCGAGGCCGCGATGCACTTCGATGCCCCACGACATCAGCCGCTCGGCCACGATCGAAGACGTGCGCTCCTCCTCAAAGCCGATCTCCGGATGGGCATGAAGGTCGCGCCGCATGGCGACGAGCTCGTCCTGGTAACTGCGGATGAGATCCATATTGGTCATGCGCTCCTCCCGCGTCAGTGCGCGCTCATGATGGCTCTAATGCGCTCGCTCGTTCCATTGAGATCCGGCAGCTTCTCACCCTGTGCCACACGCGCGAGATTCACCTTCTCCAAATCCTGCATCTGGATCGCGCGTTCCGCCGCGGCTCGGGCTTCAGATGGATCGATGACGAGAATACCGTTCTCGTCGGCCAGAATGGCATCCCCGGGTCGCACGGCGACTCCCCCGCACGAGATCGTCACGCAGAACTCGCCGAGCAGGAATTGGCGCTTGCTCGTGAGCGCCGAAAGTCCCCTCGCCCACACGGGTAGCCCATATTCGCGGATCTCACCGATGTCTGTGGCGAGCCCGTCGATGATGATCCCGATGGCACCGGCGGCCCGGGCTGCGAAGGCCACTCCCCCACCGCAGGCCGCGTGACGCATGTCCCCGAGCCGGTCCATAACCAGGAAGTCGCCGGGGCGCAGCTTCCCAAGGGCGTAATGCACGATCGTGCTGTCGATCCCTCCGAAGCGGATCGTCACCGCGGTTCCAGCGATGCGTTTGTCAGGCAGGAGCCCGCGGATGCCTGGATCCATGAAGCCGGTGTGGTGGAAATGGCCTATAGTGGCGGGCTCGGAGCACCCGAGAAGCTTGAGGATCTCGGGGGCGATTTGCGGCGGCAGCTCATTCAGCGTGAACACGGTTTCTCCTCATGGAGCGAGCACATGGCAGGCGTCCAGCGGCGCCGAAAGCCACGCGCTCTCGCCTGCCGCAAAGCGGGGTGCCTCCCCGAGGTTCGAGAATTCGATGATCCCCCGACGACCGCCCTGATAACCTACATGGACCTCCCGCGTCGAACCGAGGAAGAGCACATCGGCCACGGTGCAGTGAACCGCGAGGTGACCCCGCTCTGACGGCCGGCTCGGGGACAGTGAAGTCCGCTCCGGTCGCACCGCAACGAAGACCTCGGCGCCTTCCGGGAAGCCGCCGGCCGCAGGGAGCGCGAGCATGCCTCCCTCGCGCAGCTCCACGCCGCCGGCGGTGGTGCAGGCGGCAAAGAGATTCATGCGCCCAATGAACTCGGCCACGAAACGGGTGCCCGGCCGTTCGTAGATCTCATCCGGGCGCCCGATCTGCTCGATGCGCCCGGCATTCATGACTGCAATACGGTCTGACATCACCAGGGCCTCGCCCTGGTCATGCGTGACGAAGATAGTGGTGATGCCGAGCTGGCGCTGAATGCGCGCAATCTCGACGCGCATTTCCTCGCGCAGCTTCAAATCCAGGTTTGAGAGTGGCTCGTCGAGGAGAAGCACCGTGGGCTCAATGACGAGCGCCCGCGCCAGGGCCACACGCTGCCGCTGCCCGCCGGAAATCTCAGACGGCCGCCGGTGACCGAGGCCCGAGAGATGCACAAGGTCCAGCGCCTCGTCCACTCGGCGGCGAACGTCCTCTCTCCCAACCCCGCGCATCTTGAGCCCGAACGCGACGTTGTCCTCCACGTTCATGTGCGGGAAGAGCGCATAGTCCTGAAACACCACGCCGATGTCGCGCCGAAACGGCGGCAGCGCCGCAACGGGCTTGCCCCGCAGGAAGATCTCGCCACCGGTTGGGGGGAAGAAGCCGGCAATGAGGCCGAGCGTAGTAGTCTTTCCGCAGCCGCTCGGGCCAAGCAGCGTCACGAACTCGCCCTTCTCCACGTCCAGATCGATGCCGGCGACGGCACGGTTGGGGCCGTAGCTCTTCTGAAGGTCGACGAGGCGCAGAGCATGCTCAGCCACGGCCGCGTGCTCCATAGACGAAATCGCCAAGCCCCGTGAGGCGCTCGATTACAGCCACGAGGATGAGGGGGATGATCAGGGTGATCACTGATACGGCCGCGAGCGTCGGCGCGAAGCCATATTCAAGAAACCCGAGGATCTTGACGGTGATCGGCTGTTGCCCGGGACGCACCAGGAACAGTGAGAGGTTCACGTCGGTGAAGGAGTGAATGAACGCGAAGACAGCGCCCGCGACGATCCCACTCTTGACGAAGGGCAGCGTCACGTAACGAAGCGTCTTCGCCTTCGAAGCGCCCAGACTGGCGGCCGCGAGCTCGAGGTTCGCCGGCAAGGTGTATAGGCTCACCGCAATCGTGCGGACCGCGAACGGCAGGCAGATGGCGATATGGCCCGCGAGCAGCGCGGGGAAGCCGATGAGGTTGCGTAACCCGAGATATTGGAACAGCTGAAGCAGTCCGACGCCGGTGATCAGCGTCGGCAGGAGCAGCGGGCCGACAGTGAGGGCCATGAGCGCCGTGCGCCCTGGGAAGCGGTAGCGCGTCAGCGCGAACGCCATCGGCAAGGCGAGGAGGGTACTGACGACAGCAGTGATGGCCCCCAGCTTGAGGCTGAAGACGAGCGGATCCAGCCATTCGGGCTTCATGGCATCCTGCCACCAGCGCAGGGACAGGCCTTGCGGCGGAAAGGTCGACCGGTTGCTCGCGTTGAAGGAAGCCACTGCGGTGATCGCGATCGGCCCAAGCATGAAGACGTAGATCGCGACAACGACCGCTTTCAGAGCGGTCCAGGCCGGGGCGCGTTGTGGACGTGCGGCGGCCATCTCAGATCGTCGCCGTGCGCGCGCCGAACCGAGCGGCGATGAAGAACAGGATCAAGGTCGAGACAGTCAGGACCACTGCGAGAGCGGCACCGATGGACCAGTCGAGAAGCTGCGTCATGAAGGCGTAGATGGCCGTCGCCATCACGAGTGTTGCCGGACCGCCGAGGATGGCCGGCGTTGCGTAAGCGCTGATCGCCGTCGAAAACGCTAGGATGAAACCGCCGATGAGGCCCGGCACGCAAAGCGGCAGGACAACGCTGAAGAATGTACGCCTTCTGTTCGCGCCAAGGCTCATCGCGGCCAGCTCAAGCGAGGGATTGATGCCACCAATGGAGCCCATCAGCGTCAACACGGTATAGGGTAAGAGCGCGTGCGCGAGACCTATGATGATGGCGCCCGTGCTCGGCATGAGCGAGATGCGTTCCCCGGTAACTCCAAGCCACAGCATCAGGTCGTTGGCAATGCCAAACCGGTTCAGGACGATGTACCAGCCGTAAGTTCGCACGACGACGCTTGCAAGGAGCGGCGTGAACGAGAGCGCGATCAGAAGACCGCGCCAGCGGCTTGGCGTACGCACCAGGAAATAGGCGAGCGGAAAGGCGAGGACGACGTCGATGAAGCCGACGCTAAGGCCCACGATGAAGGTCCGCGCGAGCGCCTGAAGATACACGCGCTCGCCGAACAAGAACGTATAGTTCTCGAGGGTCAGCTCGCCGGTAAGTTGCTGCGCCTCCGACTTCAAGAAGCTGATTGTGAGCAGCAACGCGTTCGGCAGCCCGAAAAACAGGAACAGAAAGGCTCCCGGCAGCAACGCGATGAGCCAGGGACGCCCCGTCGCGGATCCGGGTGCTGTTGTCATGTGGGCAGGGGCGAAAGATGCGCGTTCGGTCGTGCCGGAGACCGACTCAACCCATGACCTCCTGCCAGCGCAGGGTCCAATCCCGGCGCTTCGCCGCGATCGCGTCCGAGTCCGGGAACTGCAGCTTGTCCATCTGCTCCTTTGTCACGATCTGTACCTCGGCGAAGGTCTTTGGCCAGTCGCCCATGTCGGAGCGCCCGGGGCTGCTGTGGTAGGCGAGCGAGAATGCGCGCTGAACCTCGGGCTCGAGCCGGAAGTTCAGGAACTCGTACGCGAGCTTCTTGTTCGACGCTCCGACCGGCACCGCGCCGACGTCGCAGAGCCCGTTCACACCCTCCTTCGGGACGACCATGCCGAACGGCAGCCCGCGCTCGATGTAGTAGCCGGTCCGCGGGCTCCAGTAGGGGGCGATCCAGACGTCGCCGTTCTCGAAGTGCGGAACCGCTTCCGCGGATCCGGTTACGACGGGGCCCACATAGGGCTTCTGAGCACGAAGGAGGTTCCAGACCGGATCGAGGTTGCCTGCGGTCCCGCCAGCCAGCTCGGCCCCGTGAATAAGGGCGTAGACCGACAGAAGGTTGGTCGGGTGGAAGGCGATGACGTGGCCTTTGATCTTGTCGCCATAGCGCTCGCCCGGTTTCCAGTAGTCGGCCCAGGAGGTCGGCTTCTCGACCTTGTCCTTGTTGTAGATGAGCGCTGCGAACATGAAGGTGTGGGCCACGCCGTGCGGGGGAATTACCGACTTCGCCTTCTCCCACACATATTTCAGGTTCGGCACCTCGCGCTCCGTGATGCGCTCGAGAAGCCCCTCCTTCGCGCCCAGTATGACCTCCGGCGGAGTAAGCGTGTTGGCGACGTCGAAGCCCGGCGCGCCGCGTGAGGCACGTATCTTCGCGTAGTCCTGCGCCGCGGTGCCAGTTGGGTCGTTGACCACCTGCACTCCGAACTTCTTCTCGAATGGCTTCAGCACCGTCTCTTCAATGATCTGCTGATACTCGCCGCCCTGCGTGTTCACGATGAGCGTCTCGGCCGCGATGGCCGGGATAATGTAGGGTGACGCGATGGTGCCGACGCCCGCCGCAGCCCCTGCCGCAAGGACCTGTCGACGGTTCATTCCGAAGTTCGACAAAGGCGTTTTGCTCCTCGACATGTGGTCCTCCTCAGAGCCAGTCGATCGCTGCGCCGGGCCGGCTCTCGGGTTCAGGCTGTCAAAACCCGCGTCAACCGCCGTCCATTGCCTCAGGTCACGGGTGCGCCGGTGGCCAGGATGGGAGCCCGCCGACCCTCCGTCAAATGAACCTTGGGGGGCGGTCCATAACCTGGCGTAATACCGGACGGATCAGGCGCCCTTGAGCTCAAGAGTCTCGGCGAAATGGCAGGCGGCGGCGCTCCCCTCCGTGATTCGCCTGAGCGGCGGGCGTTCCGTGCTGCAGACCGGCTGCGCGAAGGGGCAGCGCGGATGGAACGGACAGCCCGAGGGCGGCGCCACAGGGCTCGGGGGCTCCCCCTGCAGCACGCCGCTCGCACCGGTGACGCCTGGGATGGAGGCAATCAGGGCCTCCGTATAGGGGTGGCGGGGCCGGGCAAACAGGGCGTCCGTCTCGGCGAGCTCGACGATGCGGCCGAGATACATGACGGCGATCCGGTGGCTCACATATCGCACCACCGCGAGGTTGTGGGCGACGAAGAGGTAGGCGAGTCCGCGGGCCCGCTGCAGGTCGATGAAAAGGTTCAGCACCTGCGCCTGAATCGAGACGTCGAGCGCTGACACGGCCTCGTCGGCGACGATCAGCTGCGGCTCGAGGGCGAGCGCACGGGCAATCGCGACGCGCTGTCGTTGTCCGCCGGAGAGCTCGTGGGGGAAGCGGCGCATCAGCTCCGCGCGCAGTCCGACATCCTCAAGGAGAGCGGCAACCCGGTCCTTGCGCTGCGTGAGCCCGACCCCGGCTGCACGCAGCGGCTCGGCGATGTTAGTTCCGACCCGCAGCCGCGGATTGAGCGAGGAGAACGGGTCCTGGAAGACGATCTGCAGGTCGCGGCGGATCAGCTTCATCTGCCGCCTGTCCGCTTTGAAGATGTCGATGCGATTCGGCCCGCCGTTCCTCGCGAGCGCGGGGCTTGCGAACTCGGCAGTGCCTTCGGACGGCTCCAGGAGGCGCAGGATGGCCCGACCTGCGGTCGTCTTCCCGCTGCCGCTCTCGCCGACGAGCCCGAGGGTCTCCCCGGGCGCAATGTCGAGATCGATCCCGTTCAGCGCATGCACGTCGCCGACATGACGCTTGAGCAAGCCTTTGCGGATCGGGAAGCGCTTCGCGAGGCTTCGGACGGACAGAAGCGACGAGGCCGTTTGGGTCATGCGGCCTTCTCTAAGAGCCAGCACGCGGCTGCGTTGCCCGCAGGCGTCACACGGACGGGCGGGTCCTCCTTGCACACTTCAATGGCGTAGGGGCAGCGCGTCCGGAAGCGGCATCCCTTAGTAATCGAGCCAATCGGCGGCACGACCCCAGAGATGGGGTGCAAGCGCTTACCACGCGGCATCGTCAGCGTCGGAATCGAGGCGATCAGTCCCTGGGTGTAGGGATGAGCAGGCCGGGCGAGGACCGCCTGCACCGGTCCAGTCTCGACTATCATACCGAGATACATGACAATGACGTCGTCGCATGTCTGGCCGACCACACCCATGTCGTGAGTGATGAACATGATGGCACTACCGAAGCGCGCCTGCATGTCCTTCATGAGCCGCAGCACCTGCGCCTGGACGGTGACGTCGAGCGCCGTCGTGGGTTCGTCAGCAATGAGCAACGCGGGGCTGCAGGCGAGCGCGACCGCGATGACCGCGCGCTGGCGCATGCCCCCTGAAAATTCGTGTGGATACTGGCGCACCCGCTCCTCCGGCGAGGGCACGCCGACGAGCCGCAGGAGCTCGACCGCCCGCCGCAGCGCCTCGCCATGCGGGAGTCCCTCGTGCTCGATCAGCACCTCCGCGATCTGGTCGCCTATGGTGTAGACCGGGTTCAGGGCCGTCATGGGCTCCTGAAAGATCATGGCGATGTCCTTGCCGCGCAGGGACCGCATTGCGCGGCCGGAGGGCGCGAGCGTGGCCAGATCCTTCGTCGCCGCGCCTGCAGGCGAGAACAGGATTGCACCACCAACGAGGCGCGCCGGTGGGCTCGGCAGAAGGCGCATGATCGCGAGCGCAGTGAGCGACTTCCCGCAGCCACTCTCGCCCACAATGCCGAGGGTGCGCCCGCGCTCCACGGAGAAGCTCACCCCGTCAAGCGCGGTCCGCGCGTTCGCACCCTCACCGAATGAGACGCGAAGATCCTTCACCTCGAGGAGCGCCGCCATCAATCACGGGCCTCTGCAGTCAGATCGCGGGTGCCGCCGGTGCGGGGATCGAGCTGGTCGCGAAGCCAGTCGCCGATGAAGTTGAAGCCGATGACCGTAATCATAATGGCGATGCCGGGGAAAGTGGTGAGCCACCAGGCCACATTGATGAGCGCCCTGCCCTCCTGGAGCATTCCGCCCCAAGACGGGATTTCCGGCGGTGTGCCAAGGCCCAGGAATGACAGGCCGGACTCGATTAGGATCACGAAACCGAGTTCGAGCGTCGCCAGCACCAGCAGCGGTCCCGCCACATTGATCAGGACGTGGCGCAGGAGGATGTCCGGAGTGGAGAGTCCGGCCGCGATGCAGGCCTGGACGAACTCGCGCTCTCGCAGTTCCAGCACGAGCCCGTAGACGATGCGCGTGTACTGCACCCAGCGAGCCGCGATGAATGCGATGATCACGTTGATGAGGCTCGGCCCGAACACGGTCATGAACACGAGCGCGAGGAGGATGAATGGGATCGCGAGGACGATGTCCACAAGCCGCATGATCACGGTCGCGACCCACCCACCGAGATACCCGGCGAAGAGCCCCAGCAGGGTGCCAATGACAGCCGAGCCCGCAACGGCGGCAAATGCGGTAATCAACGAGACCCGAGACCCGTATATGATGCGGCTCAGCACGTCCTGACCAAGTCGATCAGTCCCGAGCCAGTGCTCGGGCTCACCTCCGGCCATCGCGGGCGGCGCGATGGCGGCGAGAAGATCCTGCGCGTTGGGGTCGTGCGGCGACAGCCAGGGCGCCCCGACCGCGGCGAGCAGGACGCCGAGAAGGATGACGGCCCCAGTTGCACCCTTCGCGTCGAGCTGGCGGACGAGCCTCATCATCCGAGGCGCACCCGAGGATTGAGGCGCGCATAGAGCAAATCGACGAAGAGGTTGATGAGCGAAAAGGCCATCGCGATCACCACGGTGACGGCCTGCACGACCGGAAAATCGCGCTGCTGCACGGCGTTGACGGCGAGCCGTCCCACGCCTGGCCAAGCGAACACGGTTTCCGTGATGACGGCCCCGCCGAGGAGCCCGCCGAATTGCAGGCCAACAATCGTAACGATGGGGATAGAAGCGTTGCGGAGCGCGTGCTTGATCAGCACTTTGCTTTCGGAAAGCCCCTTCGCCCGGGCCATGCGGATATAATCCTGATGCAGCACGTCGAGCATCGCGGAGCGTGTCAGGCGCATGATGCGGGATGCGGAATAAACCGCGAGTGTTGTCGCGGGCAGGATCAGGGCAGCCAAGGAGCCACCACCCATCGACGGAAGAAGCCGCCATTGCACGGCAAACAGCAGAATGCCCAGGAGCCCGAGCCAGTACACGGGCATGGCCTGTCCGATGAGGCTGATCCCAGTCGCGAGGGTATCGATCCAGGTGTTGCGATGGACGGCGGCCAGGATACCGAGCGGAAGGGCGATGACGAGGCTGATCAGCAGCGACGCGCCGGCGAGCAGAAGGGTCGCGGGAAGCCGGTCGAGCACGAGGCCAAGTGCCGGCTGGCGGAAGCGATAGGAATCGCCAAGATCGCCGACGGCGACGTTGCCGAGGAACTTGAAATACTGAAGCACAATCGGCTGATCGAGGCCCAGTTGCCGACGCAGTTCTGCGCGCACCTGCTCGCTCGCGTCGATCGGCAGCAGCATGTTGGTTGGATCGCCGGAGAGCCGCTGCAGCAGGAACACAATCGTCAGGACGCCCAAGATAACTACGACAAACTCGACAAGGCGACGCGCGAGGTAGCTCAGCATCGTCAGTCCTCTCCGAGCGCGAAGAGGAATGACGTCACGCAGCGGAAGTAGGCTCGCATGCTGTCGACGAGAAGATACTCGTCTGGCGCATGTGGCCGTCCCCCATGTCCGAGACCGCCGAACGCGAACGGGATCCCGATAACCTCGCTGAACAGGTAGAGCGGGGCCGCTCCCGCATGAATTGGGAAGACGGTGACCTTGTCGGAGTGCTTGCGGCAGGACGCGATGAGCGCCTGTACGATCGGTTCGCGGGCTGAGCACTTTGATGCTGGATACGCACTGCGCGGCGTCATCTTCACATGTTGGAACCCGCGCCGGTCGAGGTGCTGGCGAATGAGCGCAAAGGTCGCCTCGAGCTGCATCCCCGGAACGAACCGCAGATCGAGGATGGCGCTCGCGCGCTGGGCCATGTGTGTCGCGGGCTCCACGCCGGGAGGCGTAGTGCCGATCCATATGCCATCCAGATTGAGCGTCGGATCAAACAGGAAGTGCGTCAGCTGTGTCTCGAAGCTGCCCTCGTGCTTGAAGCGCTGGGCGCCGAGCTCCGACAGGAACGTCTCCGCCTGCAGGTCCTTGGCAGCTTGCGCGATGAGGGCGCGGTCGTCCGCGTCAGGGCCGGCCGGCACCGGGAATTCGTCGATGGTTAGGTGCCCGTTGCGGTCCTGCAGGGTGGTGAGCGCGGAGATCAGCTCCCAGCCGGGGCTGGCGAGCCAGCCCGAATGCATCGCGTGAACGTCGTACTTCGCAGGCCCCCCCCAGGCTCCCCCTTCGACAGCGAACTCGATGAAGCCGAGTCCCTTGAAGCCGAGCCGGATCGGCGTCTCGCCTTTGGTGTTCGTACCGAGATAGGGAAGGAAGGCGCCGTCGCAGCGCCGGAAACGCTCGATATTGGCCCGGATATGCGGCTCCAGCGAGGGGCTTCCGATCTCCTCCTCACCTTCGATCAGGAATTGGATATTGACGGGCAGCGGCACCCCGGCGTCGCGGAACGCCCGGACGACGCAGAAGAATCCGACGAGCGGCCCTTTGGAGTTGAACGCGCCGCGTCCCACAAGCCGCTTCCCTCCGGGCGCGTCGACGATCGCCGCCTCGAAGGGGGGCGAGCTCCACTCGTTCCCATCTGCGGGCTGCACATCATAGAGCGTGTAAAACAGGAGGGTATACTCGGCGCCGGGACTGCGGAGATCGCCCTCGACGATGGGTGCAATGCGGCCGGGATGGACGGTGACCTCGGCCCCAAGATTGCGGAGATACGCCGCAACCCACTCGGCCATCTCCTCGAGCCGCTCGCCGCTCTTGCTGATGCCCGGGATGCGAATCGCCGCGCGAATATCCTCGATCGCACGATCGAAGCTCTGGTCGATCGCGGCCAGGATTTGGGCCTCGGCCTCGCCTGTCATTTTTTACACCAGAGAAAGGAAAGGTTGCGGCGGTCTGCCCCCACACCGCCGCGACAGGTTAATCGCTCGCCGCTACTTTTTCTTCATTTCGAAAGCGAGGATCTGCTCGTCCGGGCGCGGTTTCCATTCGACGCCCCCTCGGACGCCGTAAAGAATTTGCTGAGCGTAGAGCGGCACGGCCGCGGTGGTCTCGTTGAGACGCTCGAGGATCTGGCCGAACAAAGCCGGACGCTGCTCGACCGGGACGTCGTTCGTTTTAGTGAGCATCTCGTCGATCTTCGGGTCGCTCCAGGCCGAAAGGAGGCCCCTGCTGGTGTGGAATGCCTCGATCTGAGGATAGGGATCGAGCCAGATGTTGCCCTGCCCGGACAGGTAGAGAGCTGACATACGATGGTTCTTAAGATCCTCGAAGAAGGTACCCCACTCTTCGGGCCGGACCTTCACGTTCAAGCCCACTTTCTGGAGCTGCGCGCCGATGGCGAGAGCCGTCTCGCGATCATTGGGGTAGCGCCCCGACGAGGTGCGCATGACGATCTCTTTGCCTTCGAGGCCGAGCTCTTTCACGAGGGCCTTTGCCTTCTCCAGATCGTGCTTGCGGCTGTAGTCCTCGTCCAATGGCCATTCCGGAATGCCTGGGCTCAGGATCGCCTTTGCCGGCACACCATAGCCGCGCAGCAGACCCTTGATGATTGCATCGCGGTCGATGGCATGAGCGACAGCCTCTCGGAATTTCTGGTTGTCGCCGGGCGCCTCGTCGTTGTCGAATTGGACAGCCATCACGCGGGTGCTCGCGGCGCGCTCGACGCGCGCGCCCTGGCCGCCCTCGAGCGCCGCCGCTTGCGTCGGCGAAAGACCAGCAACCACGTCAGCCTCGCCGGTCTGCAGCGCAGCGACTCGCGACAGCTCCTCGGGGACCACACGGAACGTCACCCGGTCGATCGCCGGCTTGCCTCCTGCGTAGTTCGGATTGACCTCGAGCACGACCGCGTCGTCCCGGCGCCAATCCACGAGCTTGTAGGGACCACTGCCGACCGGCTTGCGTGCGAAGGCTGCGTCGCCGGTTTCGCGCACATATTTCGGCGGCACCGGCGCGAGCAAGGTCATACGTGCCCTGAACAGCGGATCGGGTGCGGTTGTCGTGACCTTCAGAGTACGCGGATCGGCGACCTCCATAGCCTTCACGCCGGTCCACCAGCCGCGCACCGGTGACTTCAGGTCCGGGTTCTGCATACGCTCGATCGAGAACTTCACGGCTTCCGCGTCGAGGGGCTCGCCGTTCGAGAACTTGAGGCCGTCGCGCAGACGCACCGTCCACGCGGCCGGGCTGTCCTGCGTGACCGCCTCCGCGAGCGCGGGCCCCATCTTCATGTCGGGACCACGCTGAAGGATGGTGTCGAAGATATGCCGCTGCACGTTGCCCGTCGCCGTGTCGGCCCTGAAGGCCGGGTCCAGCGAGACCGCATCCGTGCTTTGCGCGATCGTGAGATCGATGGCGCCGGCGAGCCCGGTGGTTTCGAGGATCAGCGCGAGAGCCGACGCCCCAATGCAAGTGGAAAACTTCACGCGTTGGAACAAAGCTGTCACGACCTGTCCTCCTGTCGCGGTGTGTTCGATTCTTAGGCTTCCCACCGGGCAAGTTTCGGGCCGAGACCGAAGACGTCCGTGACGCTTCTGCCAGACTCTACGTCTTTGACCCGCGCGAGTTCGCCTTCGAGGTGCGCGTCGGCGAGGTCGGCGATCCGAGCCGCGTCCTCGCGCGGCACCACCACCACGCCGTCTCGGTCACCCATAATGATGTCGCCTGGGTTTACGGCGACGCCCCCGCAGGAAATCGGCACGTTGATGGCGCCGGGCCCGAGCGAGCCGAAGATGCGTAGGCAGGTGGCCCGGCAGAAGGTCGGGGGTGAATCGGCCACCATGCCGATGGCGTCACGCACCGCTCCGTCGATGATGATGCCGGCAGCGCCTTTGCGCTTGAAGAAGTAGCCGAGGCGTTCGCCGATGACACAGACGTCCTTGTAGCCGCCTGCCGCGATCACGACGACGTCGCCCGGCTTCGTCTCGTCAATGGCGCGCTGGACGTAGAGGGCGTCGCCTGGCCTCGTCAGCACGGTCAGTGCCGTGCCGAGCACCCGCATGTTGTTCTCGAGCGGCTTGATCTCGTAGTCCATCGCACCGAAGCCGCCCATCGAGTCCACGAGCTTAGCCGTGTCGTGCTTGGCAAAGCGCTGGACGAGCTCCTGTGAGGGCCGTTCGAAGTTGGTGACGATGTGCCCATGGAGCGCGTGCTTCTCCGTGCCGGCCATGCTGGCTCCTTTCCTGTGGATGTGGCGCCCCGTGCGCTGGCAAGACAGAGCTATGCCTGGAGGCGCTCGCTGTCCAATTACGATCACTCGACATCTCATAACCCTGGGTAATAGTCTCTCGCCGTGGAGGGGGGCGCTTTGAACTACAGGCAGCTGGAGATTTTCCGTGCCGTCATGCAGACGGGGTCCGTGACCGGCGCCGCGCGAGCGCTGAACCTCAGCCAACCGGCCGTGACCAAGATCCTGCAGCACGCCGAGAGTCAGCTGCGGTTCACCTTGTTCGATCGCGTCAAGGGGCGCCTTCTGCCGACGCCCGAGGCGCAAGCCCTGTTCCCAGACGTGGAGAGGGTGTTCGAAGACCTGCGTGGCGTGCGCCGCATGGTCGAGGCGCTTCAGGAGGCACGCAGCGGCGCGCTTACCATCGTGACGATCCCTACCCTCGGACAGGCAGCACTCCCGCAGGTCATTGCTAAGTTCCTGAAGACGCGCCCCGACGTCCGTCTCGCGTTCGAGGTCCGCCCACGGCGGGACATCATCCAGCGCATCGCCACGCAGCGCGCCGACCTCGGCTTCGCGTTCTTGGCAGACGAGCACGCCAACGTAGAATCAATCGGCGTCTATGCGGGTCAGGTCGTCTGCATCATGCAAGCGGGGCATCTGCTTGCCGAGAAGGAGCGCATAACGGCCGCCGACCTCCGGGGCCAGCGTCTCATCACCTATTCGGAGGAACAGGGCCTTCGGCGGGTGGTGGATACGGCGCTCGCGGGCGTGCGCCCGGACGTGGACTCGGTCATCGAGGTCGGCTGGGTCGCGAACGCCTGGGCTCTCGTGAACGAGGGTGTCGGGGTTGCCCTCGTGGACAATTTCTCCCGCCTCGACCAGGTCTACGGCGGCGTCGTCACGCGGCCCTTCGAACCCGTGATCCCGATCGTGGCGCAAGTCCTGCACCCGCGATCGAAGCCCGTGTCGCGCCTTGCTGCCGAATTCATCAAGGTGGCGCAAACGGTCCTGACTGTGGAGCGCGAGCGGCAGCCCTAGCGTGCTGCTTCCTGCAAGCCCGGGGCGACCGCCCGAAGGGCCACCTTCGACACCGATCGCAGGCGGGTGGTCGCCGGCGGCGTTGGCTGCGCTCAGCAGCGCGCGAACAGGTCGCGAACGCGCTCCACATCCCGCGTGTGAGTGAGCGCCAGCATCAGCAGGATCCGCGCCTTCCAGGGGCTGAGGGTGCCAGCCGCCACGAACCCGTGAGCAAGCCGCTCCCGTGTGAGCTGAACCAAGCCGCCCGGCACCCGTGAGGCCTGACACACCACAACCCCTCGGGCTGCAGCTTCCTTGAGGGCCTGGAGCTCGGCTCCCGTGGTCACGCCGCCTCCGCCCGCCGCAGTCACGAGGCCTGCCGCGCCCGCCGACACGCAGGCCTCGATCACGGCGCCGTCAGCGCCGATATGGGAGGCGATCACGTCGACCCTCGGCAACGACCCGAGCGTGGCGAGATCGATATCCGGCAATACCGGACGAAGTGCGGGCTCATGGTAGTACACCGCCTCGTCCGCATCGACGCGGCCGAGCGGGCCCGCCCCCGGCGCCCCAAAGGCCGACAACGCGATAGTCGAGATCTTGGTGGCGGTCCGAGCACTGAACACCTCTCGGCCGAACGCGATCAGGACGCCGCGGCCCCGGGAAGACTCACTCGCTGCAACCCGCAAGGCCTGGATCAGGTTGAACGGACCATCGGTGCCCAGTGTGTTCCACGGCAGCATCGCGCCCGTCACGACGACCGGTTCGTCGAACCGGAGCGTCAGCGCGAGGAAGTATGCGATCTCCTCCAGGTTGTTGGTCCCGTGGGTCACCACCAGTCCGTCCAGGCGCTGGTTCAGCGCCTCGCCTACGGCGCAGGCGACCGTCAGCCAATCGTGGCCGGTGAGTTCATGGCTCAATCGCGCAGGTCCGGGCAGGACCACGATCTCGATTTCGGCCAGATGGCTCTCGACGGCTACAACCATTTGGTGTGCGCTGACCCGTGCAGAAACATCCATGCCGGGCTGCCGAGGGGAGCCCGGCACGTGCAGCGCGTCCATAGTGCCGGGGATCGCGAGGAGCCCGATCCGGCGCCGTGGCATGTTCCGCCCGTTCATGCGCCGGCGAGGGGCCGCGGGGGTCTCTCAGGGCCGTCGCGCGGACTTGCTCGCCTGGCAGCGACCATTTTCACAGCACCTGCGCCAAGAAGTTCTGGAGGCGGGCCGATTGGGGATCGTCGAAGATCTGCGACGGTGGCCCTTGCTCGACGATCGCGCCCTTGTCGAGGAACACGACTCGTTCGGCCACTTCGCGGGCAAATCGCATCTCGTGGGTTACGACGACCATCGTCATCCCCGAGACCGCGAGGTCCCGCATGATCGCCAGAATCCCCTTCACGAGTTCTGGATCGAGGGCGGACGTCGCCTCGTCAAACAGCATGATGGCCGGGTCCATTGCGAGAGCGCGGGCGATCGCGACGCGCTGCTGCTGCCCGCCGGAAAGCTGTGCCGGACGCGAGCGCTCCTTACCTGCGAGCCCGACATCGGCGAGCCGCGCCCGCGCGATCTCTTCCGCCTGCAGGCGTGGGAGCTTGCGGACGTAGCGCAGCCCGATCGCCACGTTGTCGAGCGCATTGAGGTGCTGGAACAGATTGAAGGACTGGAAGACCATGCCAACGCGGGAGCGCACCGCGTCGATATTGGTCTTCGGCGAAGTGATGTCCTGCCCCTCAATCACTACCCGTCCGCGCGTCGGGGCCTCAAGGCCGTTGATGCAGCGCAGAAGCGTGGACTTGCCGCATCCGGACGCGCCGATGAGGCACACGACCTCGCCCCGCCGCTGCGTGAGAGAGATCTCTTTCAGGACCGTGAGATTGCCGAAGCTCTTCCACAGGTCGTGGATCTCGATGGCGATGACCGCCTGAGGGTTCGCGGCCCCGAGCGCAACACTGCCTGGGCCCTCCTTCCGTCCTGCGGATGGCTCCACGCGGCCCTGCACGCTCAGGCCTCTGCCGGTTGGGACAGCTTCGGACCCTCGCGCAGTCGCCTGTCGAGGAAGTTGACCACATGGGTCAAAGGAACGGTGATCATGCAGTAGAGTATTCCCGCGGCGACGAGCGCGGAGAGGTTACCACTATTTGCGGCGTGGTCCTGGGCGATGCTGAACAGCTCCCTTTGCATCGTGAAAAGGCCGAGCAGGTAGACGAGGCTCGTCTCCTTCACGATGACGATAAACTGATTCATGGCCGCGGGGAGGACGTTCCGCACGGCCTGCGGGACGATGATCAGCCACATGGATTGTTGATAGGTCATCCCAACCGACCGCGCCGCGAGCATCTGGCTACGGTCGAGGCTTTGGATCCCGGAGCGGAAGATCTCGCCGAAATAGGCGGCCTGGATCATGCCGATGGCGATCACCGCGTAAGGGTATGGCGAGCGGCCGAAGGGCGCGATGCCAGCGATCGGAAGACCCTGTCCGACGAGGTAGATCGTCAGGATCGCCGGCAGCCCGCGGAAGATATCTACGTACAAGAAAGCCGGCGCGCGGATCACCACGCTTCTCGAAACGAGAAATAGAGCCAGAATGAGACCCGCGACCACGGCGAACAGGAGTGCGAATACGGCGAGTGTCAACGTGTTCAGCAATCCGACCGTGATTAACGTCGGCAGCACCGCCAGGATCTCTTCGATGTCGAAGAAGGTCCGCGCGAGGTTATTCAGCCCGCTCATGATGTCCGTCCCGTGCCGGTGAGGTCTACTGTTGCTCCCGCAGCTTCGGATGCTGCTCGAGGAGCTGCTTCGGAACGGCGATGGTGGGGTACCACTTCTTGTAGATCTTGAGCCAGGTTCCGTCTTCGAACAGCTCGACCATCGCCTTGTTCATGGCGGCAAGGAGTTCCGGCCGGTTCTTTGCCACTGGGAAGGCATTGAACACGTCAGAGGACGAGACGAAGGGTACAGACAGTTCGGGGTAGCGCGTCAGATAGGTATTGCCGTCGTAGGAGCCGACGAAGAAGGCATCGATCTGGTTCGCGAGTAACGCGTTTACCATCGCAGGCTGCTGTTGGAAGTTCTTGATCTCGGCCCCGGCGGGCACGAAGTTCGCCTTGGCGTACATCTCCTGAATCGACCCCGTGAGCACGCCGACGGTTTTCCCCTTGAGGCCAGCCGGGTCGCTCGTCGGCAGCTTGTTGCGCACGATCAGGGTGAGCTGGCCGTAGTTCCACGCGATCGAGAAATCGACGAACTTCTTGCGCTCTTCCGTGACGGCCAGGCCCGCCGCGGCGGTGTCGTACTGATTTGCGGCAACGGACGAGATCACGCCGGCGATGGCCGCTGTCCGGTAGCTCGGCTTGAGCCCGAGCTTCCCGGCTATGGCGGTCATGAGGTCGACGGCCATGCCCGTAACCTCGCCCTTGGCGTCGACGAACGACGTTCCTGGCTGATCGGCCAGCGACACCACAGTCAACTCGCTCGGCGCGATCAGCTTCAGATCCTGGGCTGCGCCCGAACCGGCGAGTGGGATGGCCGCGGCGGTGAAAAGGACGCTCACAAGCAAGCTATGCCCAACGAGCCGGCGAGCGAGATGGCCGATCCTGGCGAAAGCTTTCATCATGGTCTCCTTCCTATCCTCGAGAACCGCCGCGTCGGGCTCGGCGGGGTGGGCGAATGGCCTGTGAGGTGCCGATGAACGGCCCCGACTAACATCCATGCCGGATTTCGGAGAGGCAGTGAATACAGTTCCGACCGGGGGGACAAGCAGAAAACCCAGCCTTCTGGCCTCGGGAAAGCGGCAGACTACCGCGACCGCCCAAGCGAACGCCACGCCAGATCCCGGTCTCGGCCCCGGTGCTTACCGGATCAGAGACCCCTCTCGAATTCCGGGAAAAGCTCTGAGGGATCGACGCGACGGGGCACCAGCCCCTGTTCGAAAAGCTCCTTGCAAAGGGCTGCAATCATGGCGCGGTTCCGCTCGATCCCGAATGGCCGCCAATCCTCTCCCATGAGCTCCTGCGCCTGCTCCAATTCCCACAAGAGCCATGGTGAAGACTGACCGAAGAACTTCGAGTATTTATCCCAGCTGAGCTTCGCCTCGTCGAGGCCATCGTATACGGCGCGCGTTTCGCGCGGATGGCGCTCGTAGAACTCCCGCTTCACGCACACGATGTGATGGCCGGGGAAGATGCCGACGCGCTGGAAATACGCACGTTCGTTCGTCCTAAAATCCTGAAAGAGGCGCACGAAGGGACAGTCGGGGTCGTACAGCGTCGCGGGCTCAAGAGCTGCGATGACCGCGTCAATCTCACCGGCAACCAGAAGGTCCACAAGTGTATTCCCTTCGCCGCCGTAAGACGCGTTAGTGGGCAATTCATCCCGGGGTGGCGGCTTCTTCGTGCTATCTGTTCGGGCGAGGATCCATCGGCAATCCTGCGTCCTTACCCCCGCGTCGGACAGCACGGCGCGGGTCCATGTATTGCCTGTCGCACGCCATTCGCTGATGCCGATGATCCTGCCGCGCAGATCATCCACCGAAAGCTTGCTTCCCCGGCGGACGTAGATGGCGCGGTGCCGGAACGATCGTACAACGAAGGCCGGCAGCGCAACCACGGAGCGGTCGCCTTCCGCGATCCGGCTGATGTAGCGGGCAAAGGAGGCCTCGCCGACATCGATTTCCGGATCGTGGTAGATGCGCTCGAGCATTCCCGTCATTGTGCCGACGCGCAGGCGTCTGAGCCGCAAGTCCACTCCTGGGATCGTGACCTCTCCAAGCGCCAAGGGCAGGTAGAGGTCGTGCTCTTGAGTGAGCATGCGGACGGGAAGGCCTGCCATTAGTGGTTCCTGAGATGTTGCCGGGCGCTACTTTAGCACACCGCATCCTGAGTTTAGGAAGCGCGAGGGCGGGCAATCAACCCAGAACTCGGTCAGGAGTCGACAGGGTCCCCGAGCCCCTGGTTGGAGCCATTGACGCCTCAAGGACGCTATGGCCCCAATAGCCATTGCAGCTCCCTGATCTGGTCCGCAAAACACGCGGCACCCGGAGCTCGCATGCTGCGCCCCTAACCAGCCGGTGCTGGGCTCCAGAGGCTGGCCTTCTGGAGCCCAGAGGCAGCGCCATAGGTCGGCGGGAGCGCCTTGGCATGGCACTGGATGGACGTTTCACACCCCTGACCTGTCCCGGCTCGCGAATGGGCTCGTGCAGGCTTGCGCCAGGTTGTCACGTTCAAACATGAGCACCGCGACATCATCCTCTCCCCAATCGTCGCGCGTTGCTGAGGCCCGAAATGACAGTGCACCTACCCCAAAGCCTTTCGACCGGGTTCATGCCGGAAACCGGCTGGAGCGTGCTTGACTACGAACTCCGTCAGCAGAAGGCGCAAACACTGGGGAACCTAGGCTCCCGGGTCGAGCAGGCCATAGCGGCACTACGCGCATTTGATGCCGGAGCGCACAAGGTGGATAGGGAAGCGCGACGTGCCGACCTGCTGGACCAAGTTGCCGAACAGGTTTGGGCCTTTAAGATCCAGCGGGAGCTATGCGGCTTGCGCTACTGGGATGCTGTCGTGAAGGATTATAGGATCCCCGGTGAGGTCCTGAGCCGCCTCGGCCAAGTGAGGCGCAAGCGCGATTAGCGCTGTCGTTCCTGTGCGACCTGCCCGTTCCAGACATCATGCTCCTAGACCAAGAGTCGGAGATTCGAAGCTTCCCGGGAGTGCCATTATTTCTCAGGCCACTGAAGAGCGCGCGGGTACCTCGCGGTTGCAAAAAGCTCCTCCGAGAGGTGTTCGGCGGTGTGACTAGCCGAGTGGACTTCGGTGATGCTGAGCGCATTCCGGCTCTCCGGGCAGGCGAGCAGCTCGGTCAATGCACCCGGTAAGCCAATGCACCGCTTGGCATCTCACTATTTGTGTTGATAGGGCAACCACGCCACTGCTTATCTGACGACCCTTCCATCGTCGATCGGACTTTGTAGTCCTAAATGCACAAATGGAGTCATTCCCATGCCCGCCGGTCACGTCGAGAAGATCTCAATCGGGCGCACAAAGCTCGTAGTCTCCAGGGTCTGCTTTGGCACCTCGGCCTTGGGCTCGATGCCCGACACCTATGGCTATGGGGTCGACGAGGAGAGGGCGAGGGACACCATTCGAGCGATCCTTGCCGGTCCCGTGACCTTCATGGACACCTCCCGGAACTACGGGGTGGGGCGCAGCGAGGAGCGGATCGGATCGGTCATTCGCGAACTCGGCGGGCTTCCCGAAGGCTTCGTGCTCTCGACCAAGCTTGACCGCCACCCCGACACCAATCGCTTCGACGCCTCGCAGGCCCGTCGCTCGCTGGAGGAAAGTCTCACGGCCCTTGGTCTCGATCGCATCGATCTCCTGCATCTCCATGATCCGGAGCACGCCGCCTCCCTGGACGAGATCGTTGGCCCGGGTGGTGCGGTCGCGGAGCTGTTCAAGATGCGGGATGAGGGGCTCGCGACGGCGGTCGGGCTTGCCGCTGGGCGTGTCGACGTCATGATGCCGTTCCTGCGCGACTGGGACTTTGACGCGCTGATCACGCACAATCGTTTCACTCTTGCGAACCGCAATGCCGAAGCCATGATCGACTTCGCGGCTTCCAAGGGCGTGGCCGTTCTGAATGCGGCCCCCTATGGCAGCGGCATCTTCGCCAAGGGCTCGGACGAGTATCCGCGCTACGCCTACCAGGAAGCCACTGAGGCGGTCCTGGACCCGATCCATCGCATCGAAGCCGTCTGCGCCCGGTACGGCATTCCACCCGGTGCTGCGGCCCTGCAGTTCTCGATGCGAGATAAGCGCATCACCTCCACGATCTGCGGCGTGAGCCGGCCGGAGCGGATCGCGCAGACCCTCGTATGGGCTCAGCACCCCATTCCCGAAGCTGCATGGGACGAGTTGATGTCACTCCCGTTCTCGACGGACGATCCGGAGGCGAGCCGCAAGTACAAGCCAGGCTAGACGTTGCGGTCGGGCGCACGACCTCTGATGCCTCAGGGCCGAGTGCATCCGGCCGCGACTGGAGTGGTCGCGCCACATTCCAATCACCATCTGAGCTCCTGACGGCTGTAGAAGGTCTCGAGCTTTTGCGCGGTACGCCAGAGGCTCAATTATGAGAGCAGTACGCGCATACGCGCGCGCGAGGCCTCAGCCGGGATCTCCCAAGGTGTCCTGGACGATACCCCGAGCCTGCTCAATAAGGGCGAGAAGCACGCTAACTGGGCCGTCCTCAGGCAAGCCCTCCGGAACGGAAGCAAGGTGAACTCCTCTCCCGTGAGAGTAAGCGCGTTTGAAGATCGGGGATGCGGACTTGTGTTCTTTGCGTCCGCTGCGTCCGCGTTCTCGACTCATCGACCGGCCGTGCGGACGATGCGGACGCAAAGAACGCAACATGGAACCGTGGCAGCGGTACCCTGCCGATCCGCAGTGGAAGCGGATAGCGCCTCTTCGATTACGTGGTCACGCTCATTGAGGCGCCGAAAGGGCCTTGTTAAGGTCCTGCCTCAGGATTCCGCAGAAGAATCCACCATCAAGCCACATGCACGCGAACGGGGGCGTTAGGGAAGATGATGTCCGGATCCACCCGTCCAATCCACCGCACCTCGCTGAAAGCGCTCAGCCTCTCATCCATCCTTGTAACCGGGCTGTTGCTCGATGGGGCGCATGTCGCGCTCGCCCAGGATGCGTATCCCCACGCGAAGGAGCCGATCGGCAATGTCGAGCAGGTCTACGTTGGGACGCTAACCCCTGACCTTGCGGTGAACACATACCGCAACATCGACAGGCTGTTCCCGACGCGGACGATCAAGGCAGGCGGTTCACCGTCCGAGCTGCCCAAGTCGGATAAGCAGCTCGGCAATGTCGTTGCTGACGTCAAGGGTCAGAAATACGACCTCTACGACTACCTCGCTCTCAACCAGGTCACCGGGCTTCTCGTCTTGAAGGACGGCAAGGTCGTCTACGAGATCTACCAGCGCGGGAACACTCCGAAGACGCGCTGGATGTCCATGTCCGTTGCCAAGTCGATTTCCTCGACCCTGGTCGGCGCGGCCATCAAGGACGGCCTCATCAAGAGCCTGGATGACAACGTGGTCGATTACGTCCCCAAGCTTAAGGGAACCGCGTACGATGGCGTCACCATCAGGGATGTCCTCATGATGTCCTCGGGCGTGAAGTGGAACGAGAAGTACACGGATCCGGCATCCGACCGCAGGGCTCTGCTGCGCGCTCAGATCGCCCAGAAGCCAGGCGGGGCGATGGACGTCATGGCCGCCCTGCCACGAGCCGCGGAACCGGGAACCGTCAACACCTACAGCACGGGCGAGACCCAGGTCCTTGCCGAGATCCTGCGCGGTGCGCTCAAGAAGCCCCTCGCCGAGTACCTTTCCGAGAAGATCTGGGTACCCGTGGGCATGGAGGCCGATGCCAATTGGTGGCTCGACTCGCCGGAGGGCGTCGAGATCGCCGGCAGTGGGGTCAGCGCGACATTGCGGGACTACGCACGCTTCGGCCAGTTCTTCCTCGAGGGTGGCAAGGCTAAGGGTACGCAAGTGCTGCCTGAGGGCTGGACGAAGGAGGCCAGCTAGCCGAAGACGCTCAAGGGCGGCAAGCCCCTCGCGTACGGCTACATGTGGTGGACCGCCTGGACCGATGCCGCCAAGAGGGACAACGCCTTTACCGCGATCGGCATTCAGGGTCAGGCCGTCTACATCAATCCGGCCCATAACGTGGTGATCGCGCAGACCGCTGCGGAACCCAAGCCGACGGGGAAGGATGTGGTCGACCCGATGGCGTTCTTCGACGCCATTGCCGCAACGCTGAAGTAGCCCACCTCCGGGGAGGCGCCCTTGCCACGAGCAGGGGTGCCTTCATCCCCCGTTGCGTCGGCACGGTCAGGATCACGTCCGGTGGTGTTTGTTGCCGGATGCCGGAAGTTTGCACGGTCCGAGACAGCAACCCGTCCCGCTGGCGGGTTGGCATGGGCCTCGATCGGAGCACGTCGTTCCCGCTTCTCACCAACACTCAGGACCACCCGCGGGGTGAGCGAGGTTGGTCCCACCCTCAGGTGGTGGGTCCCCGGCGACACGCGGAGCTCCACCGGCGACAGCAGAAGCAGGCTCGGACCATGGGTCTATGACCTCGCAGCGAGGGAGCTACCTGCATCGCGCCGAGCGGCTGAGGGTATGAGTGGCCATTTGCTCAGCCGCTTCTGGCGGGAGCCGTAAACAGATCGGTTGAGCAGGCTCGTGAGCTGGTCCGCCGTCTCGTGTGTGAGCGCGGTGAGCACCAGCCCATCAGTAACAGCAGCCTTGCCGGTCTCGACGTCGTACACAGTCCATCCCACCCGATCGGCTCTCACGTCGTACATGCCGAACCTCTCCTGAGCTTTGCTTGTTCAGCGAGGTAGTGAGGGAACGTGGCAGGATCGGGATCGTGCCGCTGCCTAACGAAATTGCTGAAGGCGTGGTTAGCGGATCGTTACTGCCACCCTCACGGTGAGAACGCGAAGGTGTACATGATCAGGCGCCAAAGGAGCTTGCATCCAGACACCTACCGGGTTTGCTCGCCTGCAAGCAAGCGCAGATACACGAGGGCGTGGTCCTGGTCTGGGGTAAACGCACCAGCCGTCAGAGCTCCGCCAAACACAGCCGCGGTGTCCAAGTTCGTGCAGAAGCGGCGCTCGTCAGGTGAGGGCGTCCGCAGCGGAGTGTGGCCATGTACGATGTGCTTGCCAAAGTCATGCTCGACCTCCAGGAACGGCTCACGGATCCAGAGCCGGTCCTGATCGTTCTGATCGGCCAAGGACCGCATCGGGTGCACGCCCGCATGAACATAGTAGCGGCGCTCATCCTCATAGAATGTGGGGAGCTGGCGGACCCACCCGATGAGGTCGCGTGGCAGGTCCTGGGCGCTGCTCACGCCAAAGGAGGCGAGGGTGGCCTAACCCCCATTCCAGAGCCACTGATCCGATCCATCTTGGCCCTCGACGGCCTCCAGCATCATGGCTTCATGGTTGCCCATGAGGCAGACGAGGTTCTCTGGGAAGCACGCCTGGAGCTCCCGGACAGTGTTGAGGACGCTGGCGCTGTCGGGGCCCCGGTCGACATAGTCGCCCAGGAGCACGAGCCGGTAGGTCTGTCCGGCGGCATGTTCCTCGATCCCCTGCAGGAGAGCCATCAGCAGCTCATGGCAGCCGTGAATGTCGCCGATGGCATAGGTTAGATCAGGGGACATGAGTGGCTTGGGGTCCTTCTGGGCAGCAGCAGCTCGAAGGTGCCACCGATCGACTTGGCCGCCGAGGTCTCGAGGCTATCTAGACCGACAGGTCTCCGGATCCATGGTCATGTCCGGCGGTTATCGGCTGAAGGATCGCAGCATGCCTTTGCCCCGTCGCTTTCTGATTACCTCCTCGTTGGCGCGGCTCATCCAGCGGGAGGGTGGGCCTGCCACCCGCCTCGTAGGCTGCTCAAGAATGCGATCTCTCAACTCAACCCGGACGTGGCAATCTAGTGCTCCGCCTGAGCGCGGCGTCATCACATGGTATTAGCGCGTGGTCAGACTGCTCCGGCTGTGGGCGGCTCTCGCAGGCGCCAGATCTCTAGGGCTGCTAGTCCTGCGACAGCAAGGCCAATGATCACGTGCGCCCACATGGCAGACGCGAGGGAGGGGAAGCCCAGCACCCAGGGGGCAATCGCAACGCACAGGCCCAGAACGAAATTGACCCACTCCTCCCAGGCATGAAGCTCTGCCAGCGCCGCAATGGCCACGAGCCCGATCAGAGCCCCGCCAATCCAGGTGCTGTAGGATGGCGTGACCTCAGTGATAAACCCAAGCAGCCAGGGTGAAACCAGCAGGATACCAGCCAAAATGGCGGTGATGATATTGATGGTGTTGTCGTCAATCTTGTCCTCTCGACTACGCATAGCTGACCTCCTGTCGCGAAGGTCACTCGGGGCACGTTGCGCCGAGGATCACATGCTGAATGAGCCGCGCAGAGGTGGGGCTACAAGCTAGATGCCTGCGGTTTCTCGGCACGCTGTTGGATGACCTGTGTGCTCCCGCTCGGCTCCGGCCCAGATCTAAGCCGCAGCGGTTGTGGCGGGGTATCTAATCGGTGGCGTCATGACCACCTCCTATCTCTCAGCAGCCTGCGACTGCCACGTCCAGCAGATACTGCCTCCAGCAAGTAATTCTACTCCCAGCCGCGCTTGCTCACAAGCATGTCTCAGCGCATAGCTTCCCGACGTCTAGAGCGTCGGACGGGAAGTCGGATCCGATGAGTTCTGCGCCTCGTCAATCCTGAAGCTACCTCGAAGCCGTCGATAGTGCGTCCGCTTAACAGTCCGACGCTCTAGTGCATGGCAGCGTCCCTGGACAGGGGGCGATAGATATCAGCGACAGTCACGGGTGCGGGCGGTCGATAGCCCAAGGATGACTGCGGTCGCACCCGATTGTCATGGTTGCGCCAGGCTCCAATCACCACCTGAGCCTCCTTGAGACTGGAGAAGATCTCGCGCTCAGGCACTCCTCCTGGAGTTCTGTTCGGAGATGCCAGCCTCTTTGCAGGCCAGCGCCAAGCTCATGGCATGGGCCAGCTTCACCTCAATCTGGCGCAGCAGCACAACAATCTGCTCCGGGCTCACCTTCCGACCTCTGGGCATCCTGGTCTCCTCTGGTTCGAGCTGATCCTCTCAATCAGCCCGGCCCAAAATCAGCCAGTCAGGTCAGTGTCGGACCACGGGATGGTTTGGGCCGGGCTTTGGGTTTCGATTTAGCCGGGCGCCTGGATGGTTTCTTCATCTCAGATGTCGCCGTTTATCCATGTCCGATTTGACCGCCATCCTCCTCTAGAATCTGCATGACAGCCTCGGTCAGCGACTGAAGCTTTGCAGCCGTCTTTGTGGCGCTTGGGTTTACTCCATGCTTGCGCTCATAGCGGGCGCGGATGGTCGCGACTGCGCTTTGGATGAAATCAGGGCGCTTCTCGGGCGAGAGCCCAACAGCCTGGAGGGCGATCGTCTGCGCAATCTCTATGAGTTCCCGCCGCTGTACCTCGTTGGGATCCATGGTGGCCTCGCTGAAGCCGCGTTTGGCGCAAGCCGTCCTGCCGTCTCAGCCCTCCGAAAACCCTTCTTTTTTGCTGCTGTATTGATCGGGGAAAATATCGTTGGCCCTACCCCTTGGGACTTCGGCCCTCTCATAGGAGAGAGATTAAGAACCTGTGCAAGCAAAAGGCCCTCTAGGTCTGATGGTGGACCTCTTGGAGCCCGTAGACGGGCGTCGGGATCCCTTCCATTCGCGCTTTGAGCTGCAACGCGAGGAACTGGGAGTAGTGGCGGGACTGGTGCAGGTTGCCGCCGTGGAACCACAGAGCCTCCTGCTGCGTCGGCTTCCACATGTTGCGCTGCTCGCCCTCCCATGGCCCCGGATCCTTCGGGGTGTCGGAGCCAAGCCCCCACACTTTGCCAACCCTGTCGGCCACCTCCTGGCTGACAAGATCAGCCACCCAGCCGTTCATCGAGCCGTAGCCCGTTGCATAGACGATCACGTCGGCGGGGATCTCAGTTCCGTTATCAAGCCGCACGCCCGCCTCCGTGATCTCCTCGACCTGCCCGGCGACGAGCTTGATCTTGCCGTAGATGATCAGCTGCGAGGCACCGATGTCGATGTAGTACCCTGATCCCCGGCGAAGGTACTTCATGAAGAGCCCTGAGTCGTCGGCGCCGAAGTCGAGCTGAAAGCCGACCGCCGCCAAGTCCCGGTAGAAGTCCGCGTCGACTTCCCGGATCTTGTCATAGACTGGCTTTTGCACCTCATGCAGGATCCGGTAGGGGAGGGAGGCAAAGATCAGGTCCGCTTTGGCAGTGGTCATCCCGCTCTGGACAGCGCGCTCGGAGTAGAGGTCGCCGAGCCCGAGCTCCATCAGCGTGTCGGACTTTACGATGTGTGTCGAGGAGCGCTGGACCATCGTGACGTCGACCCCGGCCTCGTAGAGTGCGGCGCAGATGTCATGGGCCGAGTTGTTCGAGCCGATCACCACGACCTTCTTGTCCTGGTAGCCGTCGGGACCGGGATGCTGCGAGGAATGGTGCTGCTCGCCCCTGAACCGCTCCATGCCCCTGAAGCGCGGCATGTTGGGCTTGCCCGACATGCCGGTCGCGAAGACGAGTTGTTTAGGCCGGAGCGTGATCTCCCGGCCATCGCGATCCACTGCGACCGTCCATTCTTTGGCGGCCTCGTCATAGGTAGCTCGCTTCGCCGTGGTGCGGCTCCAGTAGTTCAGTTCCATGACCTTCGTGTACATCTCGAGCCAGTCGCCGATCTTGTCCTTGGGCGAAAAGACAGGCCAGTTCTTCGGAAAGTCGATGTAGGGCAGGTGGTCGTACCAGACCGGGTCGTGTAGGCAGAGGGACTTGTAACGCTTGCGCCAGCTGTCGCCAGGCCGCTCGTTCTTCTCGACGATGATGGTCGGCACGCCGAGCTGGCGGAGCCGAGCGCCCAGTGCGATGCCACCCTGACCGCCGCCGATAACAAGGACGTAAGGTTGGGCTTCGAAGCCGAGCGTCGCCACCTCGTGCTCCCACTCCTCCTTCCAGGTCCGTGCGCCTGGATTGATGCCGTGCTTGGCCCCAAGCGGCCGGGTGAAGCCGGCCTTTTCTTCGTGGCCCTTCAACTCGACCATGGTGGTGAGCAGGGTCCAGATGAGCCCGTCCTTCAGCCGTACGAGACCGTAGCCCCGGGCGACCTCGGTCTCGAAAGTGATCCAGGCCTCCGTCACGTCCCCAATGTCGCTCACGGCCTCGCCCGGAGCCACCTCCCAATTGCGCGGCCGCACGGAGGCGAGACAGTGGGAAAGCAGGTCGCGCACGCCATCCCGCCCCTCGACCGTCTTGATGTTCCAGGTGAACGCGACGAGGTCACGCCAGTAGCACTCCCCGGCGAACAGCATGACGGCCTCGTCTACGTCCCCTGCCTGGAGCAACCGATCAAACTGCGCTAGGAACGCCTCCATACGGGCTGCCGGTGTCTTGTCGAGCATCGCGTCCTCCCATGGTTATGCGAATGCAGTGGCTGCCCTTAGCCCGGCCGGGACGGTGGGTCACGTTCAGTGAGACTACTGCTCGGCAGCTGGCATGGATAGCTGCCGAGCAGTGGGCTGCAGGGTGCCAGGCTCGGGCGGCCACATGCTCCACTCACAACCTGAACCTCTTGTAAGCTGTAGAAGATCGATCTTCAGGCACCCGTCCTGGAGCTCGCCGTGGTGCAGTACGCCAGAGGCTAAGTTTAAAGAACAGTACGCGCGTACGCGCGCGAGGGCTCAACCGCGATCCCCCAGCGTGTCCCGGACGATGTCAGGCGCCCGATCGATGAGCGCGAGAAGTACGCTAATCCTGCCTTCCTCAGGCACGCTCTCCTGAACGGGAGCAAGGGACGACTGCTCACCCTCGAAGAGTGGTCGCGTCCGAAGTTCGGGGGTGCAAGCTTACGTTCTTTGCGTCCTTTGCGTCCGCGTTCTCCACCCATCAGCCGGCGGTGCAGACGATGCAGACGCAAAAGACGCAACATTGAAACCCCGACCTTCGCCGCGCTGTTTACTCCGCAGGATGGTGGCAAGAGCATCGCGCCCCTGCCGGATCTGCGTGCGCACTGATGCAGTATCAGAAAGTGACCGATCAGCCTGAGGCCGGGCGTTCCAGGGAGAGGCGGAACACCGGACAATGCCCACCCTCCGGCTCAGGGGTAGGGTGGCAGGACAGACCGAGCAACACATCTGTGATTATCGGGGCCGTAAACATTGCGCCGTCTAAGTGCGCCCGCACTGTTCCCTGATCTAAGAAGTGAGACTGGAGAAGATCTCCCGCTTGCTGCCCGCCCTGTTGCCATTGTGCAGTACGCCGGAGGCTCAATTAATCTACCAATACGCGCGTACGCGCGCGAAGGCTCAGCCGTGATCACCCAGGGTGTCCTGGACGATGCCAGGCGCCCGATCGAGGAGCGCCAAAAGCACGCGCGCCGGACCGCTTGGCTGCCTGCGTGTGACCTTGTGGGCCGGGAGGTTGTCCATCACGACCACATCACCAGGTTCCAGAGCCGGAGCAAGCATCTGCTCGACATAAGCTCGGAAGACCTCGCCGGTCATGGGGCCGTCCAGCACCAGGGGTGCAATCAAGCCAGTGCTGCGCAGGCCCGCCACGAAGGTGGTGGTCTTCCAATGCCCGGCCGGTGCGGCATCGACCAAGCGCTCGCCCCTGGGTGCCCAGCCGTAGAGGCGGGTCATCGCTGTCGTG
>JAESFL010000421.1_pt1 | contig 30851 bp, 27 predicted proteins | sample 9269401 | NCBI WGS metagenome assembly JAESFL01 (sample SAMN14506025, study PRJNA617098) | algae metagenome | isolation source: Gloeocapsa sp. UFS-A4-WI-NPMV-4B04 and co-occurring heterotrophs from desert... | place: USA: Utah | collected 2006-10-01 | reverse complement strand
TACTGGTCGGCCGAGAAGCTGATCCCGTCCTGGATCAGCGCCGAACCGCCGGCATTGATCGCCGCGACGATGCCGCCCGCGCTGCTGGTCTGGACCGAGAAGAGCTGCGAGGCGGCGAGGTTGGTGATGGCCGCCGGGCTCGCATCCGCCACCTCGCCGGCCTTGACGGTCGCGGTGTACTGGCCGTTGGTCCAACCTCCCGTGGGGGCGGCGACGATGTAGGTGGCTGTGGCCGAGGTGGCGCTGGTGCTGGTCTTGGATTGCAGCGTGATCGCGCCGACCGCGCCGGGGCCCGTCACCGCGATGTCGGCCGCGGTGATGCTGGCGAGGTTGATGCCCGAGGCGTCGTTGTAGACCACGCTCACGCTGGCGCTGGCATCGCCCGCCACCGGCGCCTGGACCGTGAAGGGGCCCACCGTCGGCTTGGTGTTGTCGGTGCCGCCACCGCCACTGGCCTGCCGCACGACGATGCCGCTGAGCTTGGCGTTGTCGATGCCGTTGAGGAATTGAAGATCGAGCGTGCCGTTGGCGCCCGCCGTGATCGGACCCGAGACGTAGGTGTAGGGCGTGTTGAAGCTGCCCGTTTGCGCGAGGATGTCGAGGTCGTTGAGGATGGTCTGGCCTTCGAGCGAGACGTCGAACACGCGCTGGCCCGGATTGTTCCACCACAGCTCGCCGAAGCGCAGCTCGACCGTGTAGGCCTGGGTCGTGCTGGCGACCGGAATGGCGTAGCTGAAATTGCCGTAGCGCTCGGTCTGGTAGACGGTGTTGGCGAAGGCCGGCTGCAGGCCGTTGCCGCCGGCGACGTCGTTGAAGGTGGCGCCGCCGGTGAAATACTGATCGGCCGAGAAGCTGATCCCGTCCTGGGTCAGCGCCCCGCCGCCGGCATTGATCGCCGAGACCACCGGGTTCGTCGTGCCCGACTTCGCCGTCGTCGTGATGGTGATCCCGTCGAAATCCGCGGTGAACGGCGCGCCGTCGTTGGAGGTGGCCATCAGGCCGACCGCCATGCCGCTGGCCTTGCCGCCGACGGTGTAGTCGCCCTGGATCGCCTTCAGGAGCGCGCTGCCGCTCGGCACGGTCATGCTGGTGCCGGCGGTGAACGCGGCGTTTGCGTCGGTGGCGGAAGAAACCGCGCCGGTGCCGAAGCGCCAGAGGGGCGTGACCGTGTTGGTCTCGAGATTGACCGCGAGGCGCAGTTGCACCCAGCTCGCATTGGCAGCACTCAGGAGCGCGTTGTTGGTCACCGCCGCGGTCTGGGCGACGCCGAGATTCTCCATCGAGGTCTCGAAGATCGCGCTCGTGTATTTGCCGCCCGCGCTCTCACCGCGCCCGCCCAGCACCAGCTTGATGAAGTTGTCCTGGTCGCCCGTGCCGATCTGCAGGCCGGCCGAGGGGAAGCCGCCGTCGCTGGTGGCGTTGGGGATCCAGTTCGCCATCGTCAGGGTGACGTTGGCGGTGGCGACGCTGTCGTCAAACGTGACGCCGGCCTGGAGCGCGTCCTTGAGGGTGTTGTTGCCTTCCGTGAAGTCGCCCTCCTGCACGTTCTTCAACTGGATGACGCCGCCCGCACCGCCGGCGATGATGTTGGCGGAGGTGTAGAGGCCGCCGTCGAGGAACGGGTCGAGCCCGTTGATCATCGCGCCGGTGAGCCCGCTGCCGCCGAAGGTGCCGGGGATCGCGCCGGATTCGAAGTTGAAGACGACCGTTTCACCGCCCGAGATCACGTCGGTGCCGGCGGTGCCGTTGTCGGGGTCGAGGGCGAAGGGGTCGAGGGTGTTATTGATCCCGTCGCCGTCGAGGTCGAGGTTCTGCGGGTTGGTCGGCCCCGGCGTCAGGACCTTGATGTTGCCGTCGGCCAGCGTCGTGACCCAGACCGTGCCGGCGAACGGCTTGCCGTCGCCGACCGCGTCGATGCCCAGCGGCGCACCGCCGCCCATCGGCACGACCTGCTTGCCCGCCGCCACGATCTGGCCGGCGGCGCCCACCGTGGTGTCGACCCCGCCGGAGGCGTTGCGCGGGATGATGTGGAGATAGCCCGCGAGATCCGTGACGAGGATGGCGCCCTTGATGCTCGTGGTGCCGCCATCCGCCGTCGTCCACGTGGTCGAGGCGGTGTACTCGGCCAAGCCGTTGAGCGAGCCCTGGCCGGTATCGAGCGCCCCGTCGCTGATGCCGCCCTCGAAGAACACGCTCTCGCGCGGGTCGGCGGTGCCGGCCGGGATCACCGAGTCGAAGTCGGCGGGCAGGCCGGGATGGCCATGAGGGAGGAAGGTCGCGCCGTTGACGCCCGCCCCCGGCGTCAGGATCCAGCCGGCCTGGCCCCCCACCGCCCGCACGAGGTTCGGGTGGCCGCCGTAATAGCCTTCCCCGGTGATCTCGTGGAGCTGGTCGTAGTTGAGCCGCTTGGTGCCGCCGTCCTGATCGGGCGTGTTGAGCGGGATCTGGCTCTCGCTCGTGACGACGTTGCCGGCGGCGTCCGACGGGCGCCCGCCCCAGCCGTTATTGGCACCGTTGTCGTAGGTGAACATCTTGCCGTCGGAGGTCAGCAGCACGTCGTAGGCGTTGCGGTAGCCGGGCGAGTAGACCTGAACCGGGCTATCGGCGGTGATCTTGGCCATGTTGAACCCGTCGCGTCCGCCGAACGGGCCGCTGACGTCGGAGCCGTCGGGGTTCTCGTTGCCGGGCGTGCCGTCATTGGGCCGGTAGGGATCGTCGAGGGTCGGCAGGTCGTAGAGGTAGGGGTTGAGGCCGTTGGGGTCCTTCACCGTCATGGCATCGAGGGCCGTGAGATCGACCTTCAGTACGGCCGCCGCGTAGGCGAATTCGGGTAGCCCGGCGAAGTTGTTGGAGGGGGCGCCGGCATTGGTGTTGCCGCCCACCGCCACGTAGAGCGTCTTGCCGTCGGGCGAGAGCGCCATGCCGTTGGCGGAGTGGTTCTCCTCCGAACGGGGCAGGCCGCGCACGAGATCGACCTTCTTCCACGTATCGGTCGCGGTATCGAAGGTGAGACGGGAGATGATCGAGGAGTTGGTATCGAGATTCGTGTCCTCGCCGCCGTTGCCCGCGCCGATGCGGGGATCGCTCGACGTGACGTAGAGGACCGGGTTATCGGCGGTGCCGGTGACGAGGATGCCGGTGACCTGGCGCTCTTCGAGACCGAGGTTCAGCGTACCGTCGTCGTTGTGGTTCGGGATGTCGAGGATGAGGTCGATCGATTCCGTGGCGGTGACGACGTAGCCGTTGCCTTGCTGGGCGACCGTCAGGGCCTTGATGCTGCCGAACCGCTCGGCGACGTAGAGGCGTCCATCCGGTCCCCATTGCAGGGCCGAGGCCAGCCCCGAATACCCGGCAAGGGTCGACTGGGAAAACGTCACATCGGCCATGGTCATGCCCCCCGCATCCGGCTTGGCATCAAGCTCGGGGCCGACCGTATCCGCGCCCGATCCGGGCTTCATGCGCGCAGCGGTATTCCGCGGCGTTCTTCCGGGCTAGCGCGCCGTGAGCCGAAGGAGGGGCCGGTTCGGCGAAAGAGCACGCGCGGGAATTTGGGGGACGACGCCGTCCGACGCCGCGGCGACTCGGCGTACCGAAAGGATGAGGGGCGGGACCGACGTTCGGGTGATACCGCGGCCCCGGCCATCGCCGGTCTCGGCCCTCCGGCGGGCTCCGGCCCTGTCCGGCGCCGCCCCGGACCCGGACGTTCCGCGCTCAGATATAGTGGCGGTAGACGATGGAGTGGGCCGCCTCCTCGCCGTCGCGATCGCGATCGACGCTCGCAGTGCGGCCCTCCGCCAGACCGATCATCGAGACGAGCGCGAGCGGGATCACCTTCGGCAGGAAACGGGCGAGGTGACGTGCGGAGGATGCGAGGCCGCGCGCGGACCGAAACAGGATCGTCATGCGGAAGGTCTCCCTTCGCCGGCCGGCGCGCCACGATACCCGATCGGTGATGCCGCATTGTGTCGGAAATCGGCAGGACGCCGCGATGGAGCGGCCCGCCTGGATCCGGCGACCGCCCGTGATCAGGGCGTGGAGCGACGGCGGCCGAAAGCCCAGGTGCCGAAAGCCAGGGCTCCCACCGGAGCAACCAGGAGAGCGATCACGGACAGCATGCTCGACATGGATTGGGCCTCTCTCGCCGCAATGGGATCGGCTCCCGATCGTTCGTGATCCGCGGAGCCGTTGGGCCTGCCTAACATGAAATATCGTTCAGTCCACGGTCGAATTGATCACTATTCCGCAAGAATGCGGCCCGAGACGCCGCCCCGCGCGGCGGGGCTCATCCGGCCGGGGGTGGGCCCGTGCGTCCCGATCCGGCACAGAATGAACTGGCATTCCGCTCGCACCGGCGCCGCCGTGTCGTTCGCGGAAAGGCGTCATGTTTCCCAAACTGGTCGGGTCTCTCGCTCTCCTCGTGGCCGGATCCGTCCTCCTCCACAGTTGGGCGATGCCGCGCTGGGTGATCGCGACCCTGTGCGCCATCGGCACGGCCGCGACCGTTCTGCTCACCGCGCCCGCTCTGGAACGAACGATCGCTCCGGCCGCGACGACGCCGGACCGCGAGACGCCGAAGGGGCCCGCGCCGGTCTTCGAGGGAATCTGGGATCCGCTCGACCATCGGCAGGTTCTGAGCGGATCGTCCGGAACGGATCTCTAGAACCGTCGATCCCCGGTGTGTCGCGCTGTCGATCGACGAACCGGCATCCACCTCGTCGGAAAACGCTCCCGAACACCGTTCCGGGAGGCTGACCGCGAGACGTTTGGAAACCGATGCGCCCCCCCGGCCGGCACCGCCTTGCCGGCTCGTCCGACGGCCGCGTTTGCATCCCCCGCCGCCACGGCCGGCCGATGCATCGCCGCAACAGGCTGCCAAAAACATCGGTCAAGTAGAATGGTTGTGCGTAAGCGAATTCAAGAAATCAAGTATTTGTATTTATAACAGTTATAAAACATAGATCTTGCATGCATCATTCGCTCTTTGCCATACGCGGCGCACAGTTCGTTGTGTCCTCTTAGGTCGTTATAACCTAAGTTAAAAGCGTTTCGGAAAAGATGTTCGAAGATCGTGCCGCTTCCGCTCGGCCGGCTCCGCGTGCGGGCCGGATTTCTCGTTTGCTGGCTTCGACAATCCTGTCGGGAACGGCCCTGTGCGGCTTCGCGGGGGCGGGCAGCGCCCAGGAGGCGGGCAGCGCCATCGAGCTGTCCGAACTCAGCGTGATCGGACAGGGACGCGGCGCAACGCTCGGCGGCGCGCTCTACGGCCCCGGCGGGGCCCTGGGGGCGGTCCCGGGCTATGTCGCCAGCCGCAGCACCGTCGCGACCAAGACCGACACACCGATCCTGGAGACCGCCCAATCGATCTCCGTCGTCGGCCGCAAGCAGATCGAGGACCAGAACGCGCTCACCATCAATCAGGCGCTGCGCTACACACCGAGCGTCACCACGGAGCAGCGCGGCGGCGCCGGCTCGACCCGGCTCGAGCAGTTCTACATCCGCGGCTTCACCGCCCCGATCTTCCTCGACGGCCTGCCGCTGCCCGGCAGCCGCGACGCCTCGCCCACCATCGACCCCTACCGGTTGGAGCGGGTCGACATCATCAAGGGGCCGGCCTCGGTGCTCTACGGGCAATCGGGTCCGGGCGGCATCGTCAACCTCGTCTCCAAGGTGCCCCAGTTCGTCCGCCACGGCGAAATCTTCGTGCAGGGCGGCGGCTTCAGCGAGGTGCGCGGCGGCTTCGACGTCGGCGGCCCGGTCGGCGACGGCACGGGTGGCGTGGCCGACCAGTTCGCCTACCGGGTGGTGGGGCTGGGCTGGAAGGGCGACGGACCGGCGGTGACGACGCAGGTCGAGCGCTTCTTCATCAATCCGAGCCTGACCTGGCGGCCCGACGCCGACACGCAGTTGACCATCATCGGCAACTACCAGCGCGATCCGTTCTCCGGCTTCTACGGCGGCTTCCCGGCGGTCGGCACCGTGTTTGCCCGCAACTTCGGCAACGGCGCGTTCGGGCGCCTGCCGGTCGATTTCTACGACGGCGACCGCGGCATCGAGCGCTCAGACCGCACCCAGGCCTCGATCAGCTACCTGTTCGACCACCGCCTCAACGAGAACCTGCGCTTCCACTCCGCCGGCCGCTACCTGCGCACCGAGGGCGACTACCGCAGCGTCTACAGCGCCTTCAACGCGCAGAACGGCCCCTTCGCCAGCGGGCCTATCATCCCCCGTGCGGTGACCGGCTCCCAGGTCGGCATCGACGCCTGGACCATCGACAACAATTTCGTGGCCAATTTCGAGACCGGCCCGGTGGCGCACACGGCGCTCCTCGGCGTCGATCACCGCACCTTCCGCACCCGCACCCTGGGCGCGCCCTTCCCGGCGGCACCGGGCCTGAACGCGCTCAATCCGAACTACGACATGAACATCGCGTTCCCGGCCTTCACCACGGACGCGACCATCACCGCCGAGCAGACGGGCGTCTACTTCCAGGACCAGATCAAGTTCGACCGGCTCGTCCTGACGCTCGGCGGGCGCTACGACGTCGCCCGGCAGAGCGGCCCGACGCGCACACTCGCCACCGGCGCCCTGGCGATCCAGAACGTCCCGGCCGACGCCTTCACCGGGCGGGCCAGCCTGCTCTACCTATTCGACAACGGGATCGCGCCGTACGTCTCCTACAGCGAGGCGTTCGAGCCGATCGCCACGGGCCGCATCTTCGATCCGACCTTCGGGACGGTCGGGCGCATCCCGGACCCGGTCTCCAGCAACCAGTACGAGGCGGGCATCAAGTACCAGCCCCCCGGCACCGACATCCTGCTCACGGCCGCCGCCTTCGACATCCGCCGCTCCAACGCGACGCAGCCCGACCCGAACAACAGCGGCTTCGTGGTGCAGACCGGCGAGGTCGGCGTGCAGGGCATCGAGTTCGAGGCGCGGGCGAACATCAACGAGAACCTGACCCTGATCGGCGGCTTCTCGATCCTCGACATCAAGAACACCCGCGACATCACCAACACCACCAACGATCTCACCGGGCAGCCGGTGCCGCTGCTCGGCCGCAGCCCGGTGCTGGTGCCCGATTCCACCGCCTCACTCTTCGCCGACTATCGCTTCACCGACGGGCCGCTCCTCGGCCTCCAGGTCGGCGGCGGCGTGCGCTATCTCGGCCCGTCCTGGGGCGATCCGGCCAACACCTTCAAGGTGCCGGAGAGCGTGCTCGTGGACGCGGTGGCGAGCTACGACCTGAAATATCTCGACGCGACGCTCCAGGGCTTCCAGCTTCAGCTCAACGCTCAGAACCTGCTCGACGAACGCTACGTGACCGGGTGCTTCTCCTATTCGGGTTGCTATTACGGCCTGCCGCGCACGGTCTATGCAACCCTGCGGTACCGCTGGTAGGAGGCAGCGCATGGCGGCACAGGGCAGAACGACGGCGCTCGAGCGGGCCTCCGTGGCTGGCCGGGTCGTGCTGGCGGCGGGCGGCGGCTACGGTGTCGCGGCGCTCGCCACCGCGCTGCTGTCGCTGACCCTGCCGATGGCGCGCTCCGAGGCGGTGGCGAGCGCGACGCTCCTCAGCTTCGCCGTGATGGCGGCAATCGTCGTGCTGGTCTTCTCGACGCGCACCTTCCTGCGGGCGCTGCTCACCGTCGCCGGCACGGCTCTCGTGCTCGGCGTCCTCCTCTGGCTGGCGATGCGGGGATCCACGCCATGAAGGGAAGCTTCCGCCAGTCGATGGCGTGGCTGCACACGTGGTCCGGCCTGATCGTCGGCTGGGTGCTGTTCGCGATCTTCGTCACCGGCACCGCGAGTTACTACCGGCCGGACATCTCCCGCTGGATGCGCCCTGAACTCACGCAGGTCGAGCCGGTGGAGAACGCCGCTCTCGGCGCGGCGGCCGAGCGGGGGATCGCCTATCTCGGCCAGCACGCAGCCAAGGCGCGGACGTGGTTCATCGGCCTGCCGCAGCCGGACCGGCCGGTGCTCGACCTGTTCTGGCGCACGCGTCCCGGCGAGCCGCCGGGCCATGTCCTGCTCGATCCGCGGACGGGGACCGAATCCACCGTGCGCGAGACGCAGGGCGGCGACTTCCTCTACCGCTTCCATTTCGAGCTGCACATGCCGCCGCTCTGGGGGCGCTGGGTCGTCGGCCTCTGCGCGATGATCATGCTGGTGGCGCTGATCTCCGGCATCGTCACCCACAAGCGGATCTTTGCCGACTTCTTCACCTTCCGCCGCGACAAGGCGCCCCGGCGCAGTTGGCTCGACGCCCACAACGTCACCGGCGTGCTGGCGCTGCCGTTCCACCTGATGATCACCTATACCGGGATCGTCACGCTGGCGACCTTCTACATGCCCTGGGGCGTGACCGCCGCCTACAAGGGCAACGCCCAGACCTTCTTCACCGAGGCCGCCTGGATCACCACCCCGCGCGCGCCCGCCAAGCAGGCCGCCCCGCTGGCCCCGGTCGGGCCGATGGTGGAGCAGGCGCTCGCGTCCCGGCCGGAGCCGCTGGAGCGGCTGATGGTCGTCAATCCGGGCGACGCCAACGCCACCGTGGTCGCGGTGTTCGAGGAGCCGCACGGCCTCTCGCACGAGCACCCGCAGATCGCCTTCGACGGGGTGAGCGGCGCGATCCTGGAGGTGCGCGACGGCGGCCTCAAGCCCGCCGCCAAGACCTTCACGGTGATGACCGGCCTGCACGAGGGCCATTTCGCCGGCCCCCTGCTGCGGCTGCTGTTCTTCCTGTGCGGGATCATGGGCTGCGCCATGGTCGCGACCGGGGTCGTACTCTGGTCCCTGGCCCGCCTGCCGAAGGCCGGCGAGCACGCGTTCTTCGGCCTGCGGCTGGTCCAGGCGCTGAACGTCGGCAGCATCGCCGGCCTGCCGGCGGCGGTGGCCGTCTACTTCCTCGCCAACCGGCTCCTGCCCGTCGATCTCATCGGTCGCGAGGAATGGGAGATCCGCGCCTTCTTCGGCGCCTGGATCGTCGCGGCCCTGGTGCCGCTCGCCCGCCCGCAGCGCCGGGCATGGTGCGAGGGTCTGACCGCCGTCTCGGCGCTCTGCCTCGCGGTGATCGCCGCCGACATCCTGACGATCCCCGACCATCCCCTGCGGCTGGGAAGCGGCGAGGCGCTCTTCGCGTGGTTCGACGGCGCGATGCTGCTGCTCGCGGGCCTGTTCGCGCTGGCCGCCCGCAAGGTGCTGCGCTACGAGGCGCCCAAGCGAGATCGAGCCGCGAAACCGGCAGCGGCCGCGGCCCCCGCCCGCTTGGCCGCGCGGCGCCCGGAGCCAACCCACGCATGACGCCCCTCGTCCTCGCCGCGAATCTGGGCCTCAGCTTCGCCGCGCTCGCCGCCCTCTGCCTCAGCCTGAACCGGCACCATGCCGAGGTGTTCGACCGCAAGGCGGAGCGGACGGCGGTCTTACGCCTGCGCCTCTTCGGCTGGGGGGCGATCGCCCTCTCCTTCGTCGTTGCCGGGCTGTTCGAGGGTTGGGCCTTCGGCCCGGTGCAGTGGATCGGCGCACTGATCGGGGCGGCCGCGGCTCTGGTGCTGCTCCTGTCCTACCGGCCGCGCTTCGTCGCCCCCGCCGCGCTCGCCGCACTTGCCGCGGCAGCGCTGCCCTTGGCGTTCCTCGCCGCCTCGGCCTGATGCGTCCGCTGCCGCCGCCTCAGGCGCTCGCCCATGCGAGCCGCCTGCTTGCCGCGCACGGCTTTCGCGAGACCGCCCGCAACACGCGCGGCGACAGCCTCTACCTCGCCCGCGGCGAGGGGCCGGAGCGGCTGCGCCTGTCGAACCATGCTCGCACGCCGAAGCAGCGGCGGGTCCACCCCGAGGTGATGGCGAGCCTCGTGATCCGCGCGCCGAAGACGGAAGCGCAGGTCGCCGCCCTGGTGGAAGCCGCCCTGCGCGACTTCGCCGGCGGGCTCGCGCGGCGCGAATCCCGCCTCACAGCGCCGCGCTGACGCGGCGCATCCGGCGCCGCTCGGCGGGAATCTCGAACACGCCCGACCACAGCCCGACACGGCGGCCCCAGGCGTGCCGGTCCTGCGCCTCGTACGCCGCCGACGTGCTGCGGTCGGCGATGGCGTAGCCGTTGGCGACCATCCAGGCGGCGAGGTCGTCGCCCTCGCGCCGGCACACGGCCGTGAGGGTGCCCTCCGCGCCCGTGGCGCGCGGCTCGCAGGTCACGCTCTCCCCGCCGATCCGCGCCGCCAGGGCCTTGGCGGCGGCACGGCCGCAGGAATAGTCGCGCTCATGCCCGTCGGAACAGGTCTGGTCGAGGTCGGGCGCATCGATGCCGTAGAGCCGCAGGCGCCGGCCGCCGATCTCGATCGTGCTCCCGTCGATCACCGTGGCCGGGCCGCTCACGATCGCGGGCGTGGCCTCGCCCGCGCGGGCCGGGGCCACTTGGAATCCGGCCAGCAGGGCCAGAGCGGGAACGAGGAGCGCGGCGAGCAGGCGGCGGGCGCCCGGTTCATCCGGGGGACGATCCCCGTTGGATCTGGCCGGACTGGCGATGGTGCCGGCGAGGCAGGCGGCGTAGATCAGCAGGATGGTGGCGGTGAGCGACATCGGAACGGGTCTCGCGCAGAGAGTGGGGAGGGCGCGCCGGTCAGGGCCGCGCCGTCGATGCCGCTGTCTCGCAAACCCGATGGCGCGCGAGCCTGACGCCGCCTGTCAGCCTCGCGTCAGCCGGAGGCGGTCACACCCGACCCACGCCATGGTCCGTTCCCTGCTCCGCCCGCTCCTCGCTCTGGTCGCCCTCGCCCCGATCCTCGCCCCGATCCTCGCCCCTTGCCTCGGCGCCGTGCCGGCATGGGCCGACGACGACGGCGAGCGGGCGCGCCGCGCCCTGGAGCGGGGCGAGATCCGCCCCCTCGACGCGGTGCTCGCCGCCGCCCGCGCCGCCGTGCCGGGGGACGTGGTGGCGCTCGATCTCAAGCGCGACGACGGGCGCTGGCTCTACAAGCTGCGCATCCTCGGCACCGACGGGCGCCGCCGCGACGTGAAGATCGATGCCAGCTCCCTCAAGCTCCTGGACGTGGACGACGATGACTGAGACCGTGAGCGAGGCGGCATGCGCATCCTCGTCGTAGAGGACGAGCCGCGCATCGCGGCCGACATCCGCGAGGGCCTGGAGCGAGCCGGCTACGTCGCCGAGATCGTCGGCGACGGCGAGGCGGCGTGGTTCCGGGCGGAGACCGAGACCTACGACGCCATGGTGCTCGATCTCGGCCTGCCGCGCCTCGACGGCCTCGGCGTGCTGCGCCGCCTGCGCGGGGCCGACGTGGCGCTCCCGGTGCTGATCCTCACCGCCCGCGACGGCTGGCGCGAGCGGGTCGAGGGGATCGACGCGGGCGCCGACGACTATCTCGTCAAGCCGTTCCGGATGGAGGAGCTGGTGGCGCGGCTGCGCGCCATCCTGCGCCGCACCGCCGGCCACGCCTCGCCCGTGCTGCGGGCGGGCGCGGTCGAACTCGACACCCGCACCCGGACGGTCTCGGTGGCCGGCCGCGAGACCGACCTCACCGCCCTCGAATACCGCCTGCTGGCCTTCCTGCTGCATCGCCAGGGACAGGTGGTGGCGGCGGGCGAGCTGCTCGACCATCTCCACGGCAGCGACAGCGACCGCGAGGCCAACGCGCTCGAAGCCCTGCTGACCCGGCTGCGGCGCAAGCTCGGCCCCGGCATCATCGAGACCCGCCGCGGCCACGGCTACCTCGTACCGGCCGATCCGACGTGAACAGCGGCTCGCTGCGCCTGCGGCTCGGGCTCGCCGCCGCCGGGCTGATCGCCCTGGCGCTGGCGCTGGCGGGCGTGGGGCTGACGCTGATCTTCGACCGGGTCCTCGACGCCCGCACCGCCGATGGGCTCGACCGCACCGCCAAGCTGATCGCCGGACAGGTCGCCCTGGCACCGGACGGCGCCCTGACCCTGCCTCGCGAGCCGCCGGATTCGCGCTTCTCGGCGCCCTATGGCGGCCTCTACTGGCAGATCGACCGCGCGGGAGGCACTGCCCTGCGCTCGCGCTCGCTCTGGGACCGCAGCCTCGGCACCGTCCCCGACGCCGCGCAGGAACCGGCGGTCGGCGACCTGGCCGGGCCAGACGGCGGACGGCTGATCGCCGTGACCCGGCGCGTCTCGATTCCCGCCAACGGCACCGCCGTGGCGCTGGCCGTCACCGTCGCCGAGGACCGGCGCGATCTGGCCGAGAGCCGCGCCACTTTCCTGCGCCTGTTGGTGCCCTCGCTCGGCGCTCTGTTCGTGGCGCTGACGCTGGCCATGTCGCTGTTCGTGCGCCGGGCGCTGAGCCCCTTCCGCACGCTGCGGGCGGATCTCGCCGCGATCCATGCCGGAACGCGGGCGCGGCTGCCCGAGACCTTTCCGGAGGAGGTGCGCCCGCTGGTGGCCGATCTCAACCGCCTGCTCGACGCGCAGGAGCGCGACCTGGAGCGGGCCCGCACGGGTGCCGGCGACATGGCCCACGGCCTGAAGACCCCGCTCGCGGTGCTCGACGCGCTGGCCCGCCGCACGGAAGGCCGCGACCCCGCCCTGGCGGCGGAGATCGCCGAGCAGGCCCAGGCCATGGGCCGGCAGGTGGAGCGTACCCTCGCCCGGGCGCGGGCAAGCTCGGGAGGTTTGCGGCGCAAGGCCTGTCCGGTCGCGCCGGCGCTCGAAAAGATCGTCGGCGCCCTGAAGCGCCTCCCCGAGGGTGAGGCCCTGCGCTGGGAGATCGCGGTGGCCGACGGCCTCGCCTTCCCCGGCGACGAGGGCGACCTCACCGAGATCCTCGGCAACCTCCTCGACAACGCCCGAAAATGGGCCCACCGCCGCATCCGCGTCTCGGGGGGGGCGGAGGCCGGCGAAGGCCGTCTGGTGCTGGAGGATGACGGCCCCGGCATGAGCGAGGCGGCGATCGCCGGCATCGCCCGCGGCCGGCGCTGGGACGAGACCCGGCCGGGCACCGGCTTCGGCATCGCCATCGCTCGAGACCTCGCCGAGGGTGTCGGGGCGCGGATGGCCTTCGGTCGCTCCGAACTCGGCGGCCTGCGGGTGGAGGTGAACTGGCCGGTTGCGGCTTGAAGGGAGCGCGTCCGACCAAATCCGAGTGATCCCTTCGGGATGGCGGATTTGGACTTCGCTCAAGCGCCGCGCGGGCTGAGCGATACGGTTTCCGCTTTAATCAAGCGGAAACCGTATCAGGCCGCCTGCCCGAGCGCCCCGAGCAGGTCGGACCGGCCGTAGGGCTTCGGCAGGAAGCCCGCATCGGGGAGATCGCCCGGCCGAAGCCGGCCCGAGGTGACCACGAGGCGGATATGCGGCCAGCGCGCCCGCACCCGCGCGGCCAGCGTCAGCCCGTTCATCGAGCCCGGCATGTCGATATCGGTGAACAGCGCACCGAAGGCCTGCGCCTTCCCCTCCAGCAGTTGCAGGGCCGCATCGGCATCCGGTGCCTCGGCCACCGGCAAGCCGGCATCCTCGAGCATGTCCACGGCAACCATGCGCACGAAACTCTCATCCTCGACGACGAGGATGCGGGGCGCGGGGGACGGATGGGGCGGTTCGGAGGTGTGAGACATCGGCGGGGCGGGCAGGATCGGGTTGAGGAGAAGCGGTCTTCCCAAAAGAGCCCGCGCGGCGATTGGTTTCAGCGGAGCCGCAGAAGATTTCATGAAACATCGGCCATCATTCACGGCTCGCGGAGCGCGCCGGTATCCGGAAGCCCGCGTATTGCCACCCTCCGGCCTTTGGATTACGGGAGCCCGGAATCGGGTGATCGAGGCCCACCGTGACGCCGTCATCGACGCCCCTGGTCCTTCCCGTCGGCACCCTTGCCCGGCGCTCGTCCCCATCCTCCGAGCCCCTGCCGCAGCCTTCCGCCACGTCGATGGGCGCGGGCAGGAGAGCGGACGCAAGGCCCCCGGTATCCGCTGGGGAAGACACCGTCCTGGAGACCTGTTTTGGCGTCTGATCCTTTGACGTCCGTTCCTTCTGCGTCCGCCCCCTCGGCGCCCGGATCCGCGAGCCGGCCCACCGGCGCTCCCGCGCTGGCGAAGGTGGCCACCGGCATCGACGGGTTTGACGCCATCACTTTCGGCGGCCTGCCGAAAGGCCGGCCCTCGCTGGTCTGCGGCGCGGCCGGCTGCGGCAAGACGCTGTTCGCCACCACCTTCCTCGTCAACGGCGCGACCCGCTTCGACGAGCCCGGCGTGTTCATGAGCTTCGAGGAGCGCGCCGAGGATCTCGTCGCCAACGTCGCCTCGCTCGGCTACGACCTCGATCGCCTGGTGGACGAGGGCAAGCTCGCCATCGACCACGTCCGCGTCGAGCGCTCCGAGATCGAGGAGACCGGCGAGTACGACCTCGAAGGGCTGTTCATCCGCCTCGGCTTCGCGGTGGATTCGATCGGCGCCAAGCGCGTCGTGCTCGACACGATCGAGACGCTGTTCGCGGGCTTTTCCGACGAGACGGTGCTGCGCGCGGAGCTGCGCCGCCTGTTCGGCTGGATCAAGGACCGCGGCCTGACCGCCATCATCACCGGCGAGCGCGGCGACGGCCAGCTCACCCGCCAGGGGATGGAGGAATACGTCTCTGACTGCGTGGTGCTGCTCGACAACCGCGTCGAGGACCAGATCACGACGCGGCGCCTGCGCGTGGTCAAGTATCGCGGCTCGGCCCACGGCACCAACGAGTATCCGTTCCTGATCGATGCGGACGGCATCAGCGTCCTGCCGGTCACCTCGGCCGACCTCGACTACCGGATCGCCGAGGGCGTGATCTCCACCGGCATCCCCGGTCTCGACGCGATGCTCGAACCCGGCGGCTTCCACCGCGGCACCAGCATCCTGATCTCGGGTGAGGCCGGCACCGGCAAGACCATGATCTCGTCGAGCATGATCGACGCGGCCTGCGCGCGGGGTGAGCGCTGCATGGCCTTCGTGTTCGAGGAGAGCGGTCACCAGATCGCCCGCAACGCCCGCTCCATCGGCCTCGACCTCGCCCGCCACGTCGAATCCGGCCTGCTGCGGTTCGAGGCGGCGCGCCCGAGCCTCTACGGGCTGGAGATGCACCTGGCGCGCATGCACCGGGACATCGACCGGTTCGAGCCCAGCCTCGTGGTGATCGATCCGCTCTCGGCGCTGCGCGGCCCGCCGGCGGAGCTGCAGGCGACGATGCTGCGCATGATCGACATGCTGAAGAGCCGCGGCATCACCGCCGTCTTCACCAGCCTGCGCGAGGACGGCGAGATCGATCACGACAGCGCGATCGGCGTCTCCTCGCTGATGGATGCCTGGATCAAGCTCCTCAACGTGGAGGCCAACGGCGAGCGCTCACGCACGCTCTACGTCATCAAGGCCCGCGGCATGCGCCACTCGAACCAAGTGCGCGAGTTCGCGATGTCGGGCGAGGGCATCGCCCTGATCGACGCCTATATCGGCCCGGCAGGCGTGCTGACGGGCACCGCCCGCGTCGTGCAGGAGGCGGCGGAAGCCGCCGCCGCCCTGCGCCGCGAGCAGGAGAGCCACCGCCGGCGACGTGATGCAGAGCGGCGGCGCCAGTCCCTGGAACGCCAGATCGACGAACTCCGGGCCACCCTGGAAGCCGTGGAGGAGGAAGAGGCGGTGCTGGTGAGCGAGGACGAGATGCGCGAGGCGGTGCTGACGGGCGAGCGGCGCATTCTGGCCGCGCGACGGGGAGGCACGAAATGAGCGGGGCCGGACCGATGTGTGAGGACGGCGAGGGCGGTGCCGACGCCGCGATCGACGAGGGCCACTACCACCTGCGCCTCTACGTCGCCGGGCAAACCGCCAAGTCGCTGACGGCGATGGCCAACCTCAAGCGCTTCTGCGAGGAGCACCTCGCCGGCCACTACGACATCGAGGTCATCGACCTGATGAAGAACCCGCAGCTCGCCGCCGGCGACCAGATCCTGGCGATCCCGACCCTGGTGCGCCGCCTGCCCGCGCCGCTCAAGCGGATCATCGGCGACCTGTCCAACACCGAGAAAGTGCTGGTCGGCCTCGACATTCGTCCGAAGGCGGACGGGCTTTGAACGGCGGGGGCAGCATGGGCGGCGGGCGCACCCGGTTGCGCCTCTACGTCGCCGGCACCTCGCCGCGCTCGACCCGCAGCATCGAGAGCGTGCGCCGCCTGTGCGAGCGCCGGCTCGAGGGGGCGTGCGACCTCGAAGTGGTCGACCTCTACCAGCAACCGGCGCTCGCGGGCGCCGACGGCGTGGTCGCGGCCCCGACCCTGGTGCGGCTCTCCCCCCTCCCCGCCCGGCGCATCGCCGGCGACCTGAGCGACGAGCAGCGCGTCCTCGACGGCCTCGAGCTCGCCGCGCTCGCGCCGGCGGATCCGCGCGAGACCGTGAGCGGGGGTGCCGGTGAGCGCTGAGGCCCTGAGCGCTGAGGCCCTTGCCGAGGCGCAGGCGCGCATCCGCGAACTGGAGTCGCGGCTAGAGGAAGTCGAGGACACCCTCGCGGCGATCCGCCGGGGCGATTTCGACGCCATCGTGGTCGAGGGTCCGGCCGGCGAGCGGCTGGTCTACACCCTGGAGAATGCCGACCGGCCCTACCGCGTGCTGATCGAGCAGATCCAGGAGGGTGCCTTCACCCTCGGGCCCGACGGAACGCTGCTCTACTGCAACCGCCGGCTCGCCGAGACCCTGGGCACGCCGCAGGAGCGCCTGATCGGCCAGCCCTTCGCGCGCTTCGCCGCCGGGGGCCAGGACGCGGCGCTCACTGCCCTGATCGCCCAGGCGGCGCAGATGCCGGCCCGCGGCGAGATCGCCCTGTGCGACGAAGCGGGCATCGAGCGCCCGGCCTATCTCTCTCTGAGCCGCCTCGACGGCGACGGCGACACGCTGCTCCTGTGCGGCGTGGTCACCGACCTGACCGCCGAGCGGCTGCGCCTGCACGAACTCGCCGAGGCCAATGAGCGCCTGCGCGCCGAGGTGGCCGAGCGCGAGCGGATCGAGGACGCCCTGCGCCAGTCGCAGAAGATGGAGGCGGTGGGCCAGCTCACCGGGGGCGTCGCCCACGACTTCAACAACCTGCTCACCGTCATCAAGTCCTCGACCGACCTGCTCAAGCGCTCCGACCTCGCGGAAGAGCGCCGCCGCCGCTACGTCGACGCCATCTCCGACACAGTGGGGCGCGCCGCCAAGCTGACGGGCCAGCTCCTCGCCTTCGCCCGGCGCCAAGCCCTCAAGCCCGAGGTGTTCGATGCCGGCCGCGGCGTCGCAGCGGTAGCCGACATGGTCGGCACGCTCACCGGCGCGCGCATCCAGGTGAAGACCCTGATCGAGCCCTGTTTCGACGCGGCGGGCGAGCCCTATGCCTGCCTCGTGGAGGCCGATCCCAGCCAGTTCGATACCGCGCTCGTCAACATGGTCGTCAACGCCCGCGACGCCATGGACGGCGAGGGCACGCTCACCATCCGCGTCGGCCATGCCGGACAGATCCCGGCGCTGCGCACCCATCCAGCGGTGGCCGGCGACTTCGTCGCCGTGTCGATCTCCGACACCGGCACCGGCATCGCGCCCGCCGACCTGTCGCGGATCTTCGAACCGTTCTTCACCACAAAAGGCGTCGGCCAGGGCACCGGACTCGGCCTGTCCCAGGTGTTCGGCTTCGCCAAGCAATCGGGCGGCGACATCGCGGTGGAGAGCGTGCTGGGAGAGGGCACGACCTTCACCCTGTTCCTGCCCCGCGCCAAGCTCGCCCCGACCATGCCGGAAGCCGCCGACGAGCCCGAGCCGCTGGCGCCGGGCCACGGCACCTGCGTGCTGCTGGTCGAGGACAACCGCGAGGTCGGCGCCTTCGCCACGCAGGCGCTTGCCGAACTCGGCTACGGCACCGTCTGGGCGATGGATGCGGAGCAGGCGTTGGCCGAACTGGCCCGCACGCCGGAGCGCTTCGACGTGGTGTTCACCGATGTGGTGATGCCCGGCATGAACGGCGTCGAACTCGCCCGCACGATCCTGGGGCAGAGGCCGGGCATGCCGATCGTGCTCTCCTCCGGCTACAGCCACGTGCTAGCCGAGGACGGACGCCACGGTTTCCCGCTGCTGCACAAGCCCTATTCGGTGGAGGATCTCTCCCGCATTCTGCGCCGGGCGATCCAGCGGCGCGGCAGCCGGGCAAAGTGATTGTCCCTTTTCCCGCAGAGACTTGCATCGCGGGCAAGAAAAAAGGCTCGGATCGCTCCGAGCCTTGAAGGGAAAAGGCCATTGGGGGCTGAACTGGCCTTCGTGATCGGATAATGCGCGACGGCTCGACCGGTTCCGCAAGAAAGTTCAAAAAACTTCGGGCGAAGGGTTCGCGCTTCCGCGAGGTGCGGCGGCACGCGGCAGACCCTCGAAAAACATGGTCGGCAGGCTCCGGCGGATCGCGCCAGTCCGGAGGCCCGCGGAATGAACAGGGTGATACGCTGGCTGCTGCGGACGCTGGGTGGCGTCGCCGCGCTCTTGATCCTGAACGGAGCGATCCTGCTGGGGACGTGGATCGTCCTGCGCAACATGACCTTCACTGATCCGTTCGCCGAGCAGATTGCGGCCCATTATCGTCGCTCGATACCGGCGGAGATCGACATCACGTCGATGGTCGCCCAAGGATCGGATGCGACCCTGATCGACCTCATCATTCCGGTCAGACGGGAGGGCTGCGGCGGGGCTGCGTTTCAGCTCTCCGACGCGGCGGCCGCCCAGATCACGAAACAGGGTCTCGCGTTTCTCGGATCGGCCCGGATCGGGCGCGGCTACAAGAATAGCCCCGAGGAGTATTACGCGACCTATCAGCCCTGGCAGGAGACGCCCGTGCCGAGCACGTGGATGGGTGACGGCATTTGGGCGGCAGGGTTCGGATGTTTGAAGGACGATGCCCGTCACTTCGACGCCGACGCCGTCTACCGAGCCGTTCGTAAGCCGGGCGCCTACTTCACGACCGGGCCGGAGAAAGAGCTTCTGATCATCCCGCGCCTGCGCCTCGTGGTGCTCACCTACTTCGGATGATCGTTCGCGGAGCCGAGCAGCTCTGCCGCGGCAGGCGGTGAAGGCTCTAGCGCGGAGCCGCCGCCCGGCGCAGGCGGTCGTTGATCGCCTCGCCTAGCCCCGCCTCCGGCACCGGAACGACGGCGATAGTCGGCGCGCCGGAGGCGTCGAGCCGGCGCAGGGCCCCGAACAGCCGGGCAGCGGCCTCCGCCGGATCGCCGCGCTCGCTCAAGGATTCGGCCGCCACCGCTCGCTCCAGCCCAGCCGGGCGGAACGCGCCGAACAGCAGCACCGCCTCACCCGGTTCGATGCGGGCGGCGTCGAGCCGTACGCCGGCCCGCGGGGCGTAGTGCGAGGCGAGCAGGCCCGGCCCCACGGGCCGCGAGCCCGGATCGCCGGCCGCCTCCGGGTCAAAGCCGAGGACGGCGGCCAGAGCCTGCCGTGTCACCCCGCCGGGGCGCAGCAGCCGGGGTGCCCCGCCGAGGCAGGCGACCACGGAGGATTCGACCCCGACCGGGCATTCGCCACCATCGAGCACCGCCGCGATGCGCCCGTCGAGATCGCTCAGCACGTGCTCGGCGCTGGTGGGACTGACCCGTCCCGAGCGGTTGGCCGAGGGCGCCGCCAGCGGCCGCCCGACCCGCTCCAGCAGCGCGCGGGCGGCGGCATGGGCCGGCACGCGCAGCGCCACGGAGTCGAGCCCGGCACGCGCAAGATCGCAGACCGAGCCGCCGGGCGCCGCCGGCACCACCAGGGTCAGCGGCCCCGGCCAGAATGCTTCCGCGAGCCGAAGGGCGGCTTCGTCGAACACGCCCTCGGCCCGTGCGGCCTCGATCGTGGCGACATGGGCGATCAGCGGGTTGAAGCGCGGACGCCCCTTGGCCGCATAGATCGCGGCCACGGCCTCCGGATCGGTGGCATCGGCCCCGAGCCCGTAGACTGTCTCCGTCGGTAGGGCGACGAGGCGCCCCGCCCCGATCAGCGCGGCCGCCTGCGCGAGGCCGTCCGCGTCGGCGGCCAGGCGCAGCGTGGGGATGGTTGACGGTGGGGCGTCCATGTCGGAGTGGATGCGAGGAAGAATGGCCGGCCGTAGCCTCTCTGGCCGCAAGCCGTCAAACGGGATCGCCGCCCCCTTCAACGCGCGGCGGGAGGAGCGGTGAACCGGTCATGAGCTATCGCGCGCCCGTCGAGGAGATGGCCTTCACGCTCCGTCACGTCGCGGGGCTCGACGCCGTGCTGGCGCGCAGCGGAGCCGAGATCGGCCCGGACGACGCGCTCGCCATCCTCGAAGAGGCGGGCCGGTTCGCCGCCAACGTTATCGCCCCCTTGAACCGCGTCGGCGACCGCCACGGCACGCCGTTCTCGGACGGGACCGTCACCACCGCACCGGGCTGGGTGTCCGCCTACCGCGCCTTCGTCGAGGGCGGCTGGAACGGCGTGCTCGCCGCCCCCGACCATGGCGGCCAGGGCCTGCCGCACCTGATCGCCGCCGCCTGCACCGAGATGTGGAACGGCGCCAACCTCGCTTTCGGCCTCTGCCCGCTGCTCACCGCCGGCGGCATCGAGGCGCTGGCCGCCCACGGCTCCGACGACCTGAAGGGCCGCTATCTCGAAAAGCTCGTCTCGGGCGAGTGGACCGCGACCATGAACCTGACCGAGCCGCAGGCGGGTTCGGACCTCTCCGCTCTGCGCACGCGGGCCGAGCCCAACGGCGACGGCAGCTACCGGATCACGGGCGCCAAGATCTACATCACCTACGGCGAGCACGATCTTGCCGACAACATCGTCCACTTGGTGCTGGCCCGGCTGAAGGACGCGCCGGCCGGCACCCGCGGCATCTCGCTGTTTCTCGTGCCGAAGGTGCTGCCGGACGGGCGCCGCAACGACCTGCGATGTTCGGGCATCGAGCACAAGCTCGGCATCCACGCTTCGCCGACCTGCTCCATGGCCTTCGGTGACGCGGGCGGAGCCACCGGCTGGCTGATCGGCGAGGAGAACTGGGGGCTGGCCTGCATGTTCACGATGATGAACTCGGCCCGGCTCAATGTCGGGCTGCAGGGCGTCGGCGTGGCGGAAGCGGCCTATCAGAAGGCCCTCGACTATGCCCGCGAGCGCCGCCAGGGCCGGGCGCCGGGCGCGCCCGAGCCGGTCAGCGCCATCGTCGCGCATGCCGACATCCAGCGCATGCTTTTGACCATGAAAGCCTACACGGCGGCGGCGCGCGGCATTTGTTACCTCACCGCGCAAGCCCTCGACGCGGCGCACGGCCCCGAGGGCAAGGCGGCACATGACCGTGCCTCCCTGCTGACGCCGGTGGCCAAAGCCTTCTCCACCGACATCGCCAACGAGGTGACCTCGCTCGGCGTCCAGATCCATGGCGGCATGGGCTTCGTCGAGGAGACGGGTGCGGCCCAGCTCATGCGCGATGCCCGCATCCTCGGCATCTACGAGGGCACCAACGGTATCCAGGCGATCGATCTCGTCACCCGAAAGCTGCCGCTCGACGGCGGTGCCACGGTCGGTGCCCAGATCGCCGCGATGCGGCGGGTGGCGGAGGGCGTGCTGAAGGACGGCGCACCCGGCTTCGGCCTCACCGCGCCGCGGCTTCGCGAGGGCATCGGCAGCCTCGACCGGGCGACGAGCTTCCTGCTGAAGGCGCTCGCCTCGAACCGGCCGCAAGAGGCGCTGCCCGGCGCGACGGCGTATCTGCGCCTGTTCGGCCTCGTTCAGGGCGCGGCCTGCCTCGCGACCGCCGGGCTCGCCGCGAGCGCCGCGCTCAAAGCGGGCGAGACCGATCCGGCCCATGCCGCGCGCATCGCGCTCGCCCGCTTCTTCGCCGAGAACCTGCTGCCGGCGGCCGGCGGCCTGGAGCAGGCGATCCTGACCGGCGGCGACTTCGCCGACGATCCTGCCTTCGCGCTCGCGGGGTGAGCGCGGTTATCGCGCCGCGGCCGGCCCGTATCCGGCGAAGAAGACCCGGACGGCTTCCGCGACCCGGTGGGCGATCTCCGCCTCGCCGGGCGCCGCGCCGGCGTTGAACAGCAGGCGCGTCAGCATCCCGGCCTGGCAGAGCTGGAGGAAGTGCTTGGCGGCGAGGTCGGTGTCGTCGGCGGCGAGGCGCCCGGCCGCGACCTGCGCGTCGAGATAGGCCCTGAGCCGGCCGACGCCGCAGGCCGGGCCGGCCTCGTAGAAGGCCTGCCCGAACCGGGGAAACTTCTCGCAGGCGCCCATCACCATGCGGATGATCGAGACGTGCTCCGGCCGCGCCATCATCGCGAGATAGCTGGTGCCGAGCCGCGTCAGCACCGCGCGCACGTCCGGGTCGTCCTCGTCGAGCCGGAACAGGTTCTCGGCCAAGCCCGCCTTCGCCTCGGTGGTCAGGGCTTCGAACAGCGCCTCCTTGCTATCGAAGTAGACGTAGAGCGTGCCCTTCGAGACGTTGGCCGTCTTGGCGATCTCGCCCATGCTGGCCCCGTCGAAGCCGGACGCCATGAAGACCTGCCGCGCGCCCTCCAGAATCTGCCGGCGCTTCTCGCTCTCGCCCGAAGAGGACGCCTGAGAGGTTCCCTGCGGAGCCGCCTGCCCCCGATCCTGTGTCGCCGCGCTCGCCATCGCCTGAACCCGCTGACCCTGAATTGCCCGCATTGACCGAACCGTTCAGTCAGTGATAGCTAGCCTTCGAATGAGGGCGGCGTCAACTCGACCCGTTCAGTGACCGAACGGTTCGGTCAATACATGTCTGGGATGTCAGCCATGTCGCTTCGTGAGGATGCCGGCCGGTCCGAGGCTGCGCTCGAGACGGCCGAGGTGGAGCGGGCCGAGGCCGGCCGTTCCCCGGCCCTGCGCCCCGCCTCCATCACCGAGCCGGTGCCGCCCTCCCCCGCCAAGCCCCGGCGCCCGCTGCGGCGCGCGGTGCTGGGGCTCGTGCTCTGTGCGGCTCTCGGCGGGGGCGCCTATGCCGGCTGGGATTGGTGGACGGTCGGGCGCTTCTTCGTCAGCACCGACGACGCCTACGTCCAGGCGGACATCTCGGTGCTCGCCGCCAAGGTCTCGGGCTATCTCGCGGCGGTGCCGGTGGTGAACGGGCAGGCGGTCAAGCGCGGCGACGTGATCGCCCGGCTCGACGATGGCGATTACCGTCTCGCCCTGAAGGCGGCGCAAGACAAGCTCGCCACCCAGGAGAGCACCATCGCCCGGATCGGCCGGCAGGCCGAGGCCGCGCAGGCGCAGGTGCTGCAGAGTGCGGCGCAGATCGATGCCGCCAAGGCCGACGCGGTGCGGGCGAGCGCCGATTACGCCCGCGCCACGGGGATGCAGGCCGACTACGTCGCGAAATCCCGCCTGGATCAGGCGAAGGCCGACCGCGACCGCACCGAGGCGGCGGTGAAATCGGCCGAGGCGGCCCTCATTGCGGCACGCGCCAATGTCGAGGTGCTGCGGGCGCAGGGGCGCGAGGCGGAAAACCTCGCCGCGGAACTGCGCACGGCGGCCGACCGCGCGCAGCGCGACCTCGACTTCGCGGTGATCCGCGCGCCCTTCGACGGCGTCGTCGGCAACAAGGCAGTGGAGGCCGGCGCCTACGTCGCGCCGGGTTCGCGCATCGCCGCCCTGGTGCCGCTGCAGAGCGTGCGGGTCGATGCGAATTTCAAGGAGACGCAGCTCGGCCGGGTCCGGCCGGGGCAGGAGGTCCACATCCACGTGGACGCCTATCCCGACCGCGACATCGTCGGCACGGTGGAATCGCTCTCGCCCGCCTCCGGCTCGGTCTTCAGCCTGCTGCCGCCCGACAACGCCACCGGCAACTTCACCAAGATCGTCCAGCGCCTGCCGGTGCGCGTCCACGTGCCGGAGGCGGTCGCCCGCGAGGGCCTACTGCGGCCGGGCCTGTCCGTGGTGGTGCGGGTCGATACCCGCGCGGGCGCCGACGCGCCGGTGCAGAAGCTTGCTGCCCGGCGCTGAGACTCCAGCCGGTCAGAACCATTCGTCCCGCCCGCGACCTCATCCTGAGGTGCCGCAGCGAAGCGTAGGCCTCGAAGGATCCTCCAGATCCCACGCGATCCCTGGAAGATCCTTCGAGGCCCGCTACGCGGCCACCTCAGGATGAGGTCGCGGGTGGGACCAATCCCCGAACCGTCTTCCGAGGCGCCCCATGGCCGCCACCGCGACCCTCGCCGTAAACCCCGTCGCCGACCCGCCCATCGACCGCCGCCGCATGGTGGCGTTCCTGTGCATGGTGTTCGGGATGTTCATGGCGATCCTCGACATCCAGATCGTCTCGGCCTCGCTCAACGAGATCCAGGCCGGGCTCTCGGCCTCGGGCGATGAGATCCCCTGGGTGCAGACGAGCTATCTCATCGCCGAGGTCATCTCGATCCCGCTCTCGGGCACCCTGTCGCGGGTGCTCTCGACGCGGTGGATGTTCTCGATCTCGGCCGGCGGCTTCACGCTGATGAGCCTGATGTGCGCCACCTCCTCGTCGATCGGTGAGATGATCGTCTGGCGTGCCCTCCAAGGCTTCATCGGCGGCGGCATGATCCCGACCGTGTTCGCCGCGGCCTTCACGATCTTTCCGCCCTCCAAGCGCTCCATCGTCTCGCCGATGATCGGCCTCGTGGCGACGCTGGCGCCGACCATCGGCCCGACGATCGGCGGCTACCTCACCGACCTGTTCTCCTGGCACTGGCTGTTCCTGATCAACATCGTGCCAGGCATCTTCGTCACGATCTCGACCTTTCTCCTGGTCGATTTCGACCGGCCGAACTTCGATCTGCTGAAATCCTTCGACTGGGCCGGCCTCGCCTTCATGGCGGGCTTCCTCGGCTGCCTCGAATACGTGCTCGAAGAAGGCCCGAACCATGACTGGTTGCAGGACGAAGCGGTGTTCGTCTGCGCCATCGTCTGCGCCGTATCGGGCTTGGCCTTCTTCGCGCGCGTCTTCACCGCGCGCCAGCCGATCGTCGACCTGCGTGCCTTCTCCGACCGCAACTTCGCCGCCGGCTGCGCAGCGAGCTTCGTCCTCGGCATCGGCCTCTACGGGCTGACCTACCTCTATCCGGTCTATCTCGCCCGCGTGCGCGGCTACTCGGCGCTGCAGATCGGCGAGACGATGTTCGTCTCGGGGCTGTGCATGTTCGCCACCGCGCCGATTGCCGGAAAGCTCTCGGCGAAGCTCGACCCGCGGGCCATGATGGCGATCGGGTTTTCGGGTTTCGCCGTCGGCACCTGGATCGTCACCGGACTGACCAAGGACTGGGATTTTGACGAGCTGCTGTGGCCACAGGTGCTGCGCGGCTGCTCGCTGATGCTGTGCATGATCCCGATCAACAACATCGCGCTCGGTACCCTGCCGCCGGAGCGGATGAAGAACGCGTCCGGTCTGTTCAACCTCACACGCAATCTCGGCGGAGCGGTCGGACTCGCCCTCATCAACACGATCCTGAACGCCCGCTGGGACCTTCACCTCGTGCGTCTGCACGAGCGCTTCACCTGGGCCAACGGCGCGGCGCTGGAGCGGCTCGACGCCATGCGGCGCCAGTTCGAGGTATTCGGCGGCGACGCCAACGGCATGGCGCTGAAGGCGCTCAACAACACCGTGCGGATTCAAGGGCTGGTGATGGGCTTCGAGGACGTGTTCCTCGTCCTCACCGTGCTGTTCTTAGGCATGGCCTGCGCCACGCCGCTGATCCGCCGCCCGCGCGGGGCCGCGCCGGCGGGAGCGGGGCATTGAGGGCCCTCCTCACGCCGCCTTCGCCCCCGCGGCGCGGTCGGGGATGACGATGCGGAAGCGCGCGCCGCCCGCCGTCTCGTCGAGGCAGAGGGTGCCGCCGTTCAGGCGCACCAGTTCCGAGGCGATGGCGAGGCCCAACCCCGTGCCGCCGGCCCGGGTCGAGCCCTGGAAGGCGGCGAACAGGTTGGCCTTGGCCCGCTCGGGCACGCCGGGGCCGTTATCGGTCACGAGGACCGTGACGGAACCTGCACCGGGCGGTCCGACGCGGATGCCCTCGATCAGAACGGTGCCGTCCGCGGTCTTGGCCGCCGCATGGGCCTGGACCGCGTTGCGCACGAGGTTGGTCAGCGCCCGCAGAAGCTGCTCGGGATCGACGTCGATCTCCAGATCCGGCGCCGCGCGGGTCTCCACGCGGAGGTGGGCGGCCGGCATCAGGTCGGCGAGGTCGGTCAATTCCTCCAGAAGAGGGGCGAGCGCCACCATGCGCCGCTGCGGGTTCGGCTCCGTGGCGCGGCCGTAGGCCAGCGTCGCCTCGCAGAAGCGGATCGCCCGGTCCAGGGTCTCCACGAGGCGCGGCGCGACGCGCTGCACCAGCGGGTCGGAGACGCTTTCCAGGCGGTCGCCGAGAAGCTGGGCGGTGGTGAGCAGGTTGCGCAGCTCGTGGTTGATCTTGCTCACCGAGAGGCCGAGTTCGGCCAGCCGCCGCCGCTGGCGCAGCTCGCCGCCGAGCGCCACCTGCATCCGGGCGAGCGCGGTCTCCGCCTGCCCGATCTCGTCGGTGCGCGCCGAGCACGGGGCGATTCGATCGGTCCGCTCGGGGTCGTCGGCGAAGGCGGCGATGTCGCGGGCGAGCCGGACCACCGGCCGCACGATCGCCCGCTGAAGTACGAAGAAGACGAGCCCGGCCGCCAGCGCCGCGATGATGAGGCAGGCCACGAGCAGCCGGAGCGAGAAATCGGCCAGAGCCGCCCGCAGCGGGCCCTCGTCGAGCAGGACCTCGACCGCGTCGAACCCGTCCTGCCCCGGCCCGATCGCCCGGATCGGTGCCTCGGTAGGAAGGAACAGCGTGCGGAAGGCACCGCCGACCGAACCCGTCAGGCCGCGCTCGCGCAGATCGACCGTCTCGGCGACGGCGGTCGGCGCCGGCCCGTCGGTGAGGTAGCGCCACGTGTCGCCCACCCGCACGGCGATGGCGCGGGCGCCCACCCCCATCAGCAGGCGCCGGGCGGTCTCCTCGGGGACCTGCCCCTCGGGAGCGGCGTTCAGCACCAGGGCGGCCACCCGCGCCGCCGCGACCCGGTCGGACAGCCGCGAGAGCCGGTAGGTCGCCACCGCCGGAACGTAGATCAGGATCTCGGCCAGGACGACGAAGGCGACCGTCAGGAGGAACAGACGGCCCGACAGCCCCAGCCGCCCGAGCCAGGCGAGGGCGCGCGAACGCGACGGCGGCGGGCCGGCCGATGCCTCGATGTGCCAGGGCAGGGCGGCTTTTGCCGCCGGATCATTCTGAGCCACGTCCACCGGCTCTGATGGCCGGCCAGGAAACGGAAGGCGGGGCCGTTTCAAGCGTCACCCGTCGTTGTGTCGTCCAATCGCAATCCGAATGGTGCGCCTTTTGCCGGCCTCCCCAAGCCGCACAAGTTGTACGGCCGTCCGACGACGCGCGCTATTCGCTTGTGCGCAAGTCTTATGCGCGAAGCGTCCGCCGCTCAAGCCGTCGGCGCAGATAAACTGTCAAAAGAGCAAACCCTGCCAGAGCCGCCAGCGCCGCCACCATTCCGGGCGTCACCAGCGCGCGCAGATTGATGCCTTGCGAGCAATCCATTCCTCCCGCGGCGAGGCAGGCCGCCTTTGCCGCGTCGCGCGTGGACAACATGTCCTCGAGCCCGGCGCCGAGCCCGGCATAGATGAAGGCACCCGGCGTCAGCCCGAGCAGGGTGGCGAGCGCGAAGGTACGCAGCCGCACGCCGAAGGCCGCCGGGGCGATGTTGGTGATCCAGTAGGGAAAGATCGGCAGCAGCCGCAGGATCAGGATGTAGCCGAAGCCGTCGCGGCGGAAGCCCTCGGCGAAGCGCCCGACGCGGGGGCCGGCCTTGCGCCGGATCAGGTCGCCGGCGGCGTAGCGCCCGACCGAAAACACGATCGCCGCCCCCGTCGTCGACGAGCCGATGGCCATCAGGGCTCCGGTGACGGGGCCGAACAGCAGCCCGGCCAGCACCGTGAGCACCAGGGTGGCGGGCAGCGAGACCACGACCGAGCCGACATAGACGAGGCAGGCCAGCGCGATCGCCCGGACCCGGTCCTCGGCGATGAGCGACTGGAGCCAGACCCGCGACTCGGACAATTGATCGAGGTCGAGGATGCGGGCGCCGCCCGAGGCGAGGATGCCGACGGACAGCGCAGCGAGGACCAGAAGCGGGAGCCAGCGCAGCCAGGGCCGGCGCGCCCCCGATGTCTCGGGCCCGGCTTGCCGCTCACGCGATCCATCATCCGGCCGACCGCCCTCGCCGCCCCCTGGCGTCATCGACCTGCCTCCGCCGGACGGTGTTCGCGTGCTCGCAAACGGTTGCGCATCGTCCTTCTCCGGAAGCCGGCGACCAGCTTTCGAGGCGATGCTTTAGGCCGTTGGTTTTCCATCATCTTTTACCGAAAGCCGGTGACCACCTTTCGGGATGATGCTCTCGCCTTCAGCCCGGCTTGCGCATCCGCAGGATCTTGAAGAAGCCGCCGGGGAAGGTCGGCGCGAGACCGACGACTTCGACGCCGTTGCGCCGGGCCCAGGCCTCGATCCGAGTCGCCTTGAAGTCGGAGGACCAGCCGATCTTGGTGCAGAGCGGTGCAACGATCTCCTCGACCCGCGCCACCGGACCGTTCGACTGGCCGAAATGGTTGGCGAGCACGATGCCGCCGCCGGGGCGCACCACGCGCAGGAATTCGGAGAGCGCGGCCTCCGGGTTCGGCACCAGGGTGATGAGGAACTGCGCCACCACCGCGTCGAAGCTCGCATCGGCGTAGCCGAGGCGGCAGACATCCATGACCTGGAGACCCTTGACGTGGGTCAGCCCCTTGCGGCGGACTTTTCCGCGGGCGCGCTTGAGCATGTCCTCGGAGAGATCGACGCCGCAGACGAAGCTGTCGCGCGGATAGTAGCCGAGGGACAGGCCGGTGCCAACGCCGGCCTCCAGCACCCGCGGCCCGTGGGCGACCGCCGCCTCGACGGCGGCGCGGGCGGCGGGCTCGGTGAGCTTGTCGTAGACGACGTCGTAGACCGGTGCCCAACGGGCATAGGCCTTGCGCATCAAATCGGTGGTCGGCCCGGCCTCGGGCGCCCGCTCGCTCAGCATGTAAAAGTCACCCTTCCCTCTTTTCGGCCTCAAGCGCCGGCAGCCGCCTCCGCGGCTTTGGCTCTCGCCATTCCACTTCGCATCGCCTCTTCCCGAAAGCCGGCGACCACCTTTCGAGACGACGCGCGAGACGCCTCGGCGAGGCCGCTCCGCATGCGCTCTTCGCGCCTGACAAGCGGCACAATCGCTCGAAAAGCGATTGCAGGGTTTAGAAAAACCTGAATCCGCGCGGCGTGAAACACCACCATCAGGCCGCCTCGGCGGCGCCTGCCTGCAACGCGCCGATGCGCCGGATGGTGCCGCCGCCGAGCACCTGCGCGCGCGGGCCGTCATCGGCGTAGATCACGCAAGCCTGACCCGGCGAGACGCCGTCCTCGGGCGCGACCAGCTCGACCTCGGCACAGGCCTCGGCCGCGTTCCACGACAGGCGCGCGGGCCGCGGCTCGCGGGTCGAGCGGACGCGCACCGCCACGGGGCGCTCGGTGATGTCTTCCGGGATGCCGTCCCCGAGCCAGTTGAGGTCGGTGAGCCGAATGCGGCGGGTGGCGAGCGCCGCGCGCGGGCCGACCACGACGCGGGCGGTCTCAGGCTCCAGCCGTACCACGTAGAGCGGCTCGCCGACGGAGAGCTTGAGGCCGCGGCGCTGGCCCACGGTGTAGTGAATGATGCCCTCGTGCTCGCCGAGCCGGCGACCGTCGAGATCGACGATCTCGCCGGGCCGGGCCGCCTCGGGCCTCAGCTTGGCGATGATGTCGGCATAGCCGCCCTGCGGCACGAAGCAGATGTCCTGGCTGTCGGCCTTGTCGGCAACGGCGAGGCCGAGTTCGCGAGCGAGCGCGCGGGTCTCGTCCTTGGGCCGCTCGCCCAAGGGAAAGCGCAGGTAGGCGAGCTGCTCCGGCGTCGTGGCGTAGAGGAAGTAGCTCTGGTCGCGGCCCGGATCGAGGGCGCGGTAGAGCGCGCGCCCGCCCTCCGGCCGCGCCCGGCTCGCCACGTAATGGCCGGTCGCCAGCGCCTCGGCGCCGAGGTCGCGCGCCATCCCGAGCAGGTCGCGGAACTTGACCGAGCGGTTGCACTCGACGCAGGGAATCGGCGTCTCGCCCGAGAGGTAGCTCTCGGCGAAGCGGTCGATCACCGATTCGCGGAAGCGGTCCTCGTAGTCGAGGACGTAGTGCGGGATGCCGAGCGTGTCGGCCACCGCCCGCGCATCGTGGATGTCGCGGCCGGCGCAGCAGGCGCCCTTGCGGTGAGTCGCCGCGCCGTGATCGTAGAGCTGGAGCGTGACGCCGACGACGTCGTAGCCCTCGCGCTTCAACAGCCCGGCGACCACCGACGAATCGACGCCGCCCGACATGGCGACGACGACGCGCGTCTCGTGCGGGGGCTTCGGGAGATCCAGCGAGTTCATGGCCGGTGATGCGGGCCGGTTGCCGGCCATTGGCGGAGCCTTCGGGCATGCGCCGGCCGGCAGGGACCGGGCGCATCGTGCGGATGTCTATAGCGATCCCGATCCGGAGTTTCCAGGGATGGTGCGGATGAGAGCGGGCCGAGGGCTCGCGGCGCTCCCGCGCCGGGCCGGCAAATACTGCCGGGCGGACGGCAGATCCGGCCGGGCCGGAGGGCGGCGGCGCCTTCGCCTTCAAATTTTCCCGATCCATACCAGAGGCTTAGAGAAAACGCTCCGGTGGCGCGCCGTTTGCTGTGCCCTCCCGCGTCTTCGGCTCCGGAAGATTAAGGACGGCATCGTGGTTTCGCGCTCAGATCTGGCGGAGGTGTGGTTCAGGCAG
>JAESFL010000420.1_pt1 | contig 30874 bp, 24 predicted proteins | sample 9269401 | NCBI WGS metagenome assembly JAESFL01 (sample SAMN14506025, study PRJNA617098) | algae metagenome | isolation source: Gloeocapsa sp. UFS-A4-WI-NPMV-4B04 and co-occurring heterotrophs from desert... | place: USA: Utah | collected 2006-10-01 | reverse complement strand
TTTGCCACGCTTTTAATATTTTTTCTCGTAAGTCAATGGAATATGCTGCCAACTCTAATTAACCTTCTGTTTTCATCTCTTTACTTTATCTTCTTTGTGGCTAGCTTGATCTCAAATTGCTGTAAGTACGAAAAAACTTAATAATTGAGCAGATAAACAATTATTACCTAGTCCAACATTGGGCTTAGTAACATCACTTGTGAAAATACAAACTTTGAGCAAACAGTAATAGTTTACGTGCAACCTATAAGCAGATTAATCTAAAATTAATTGATTCAATCATGGGTTGTGCCATCTGGTATAATTGCCCCCTGCAATTTTGCAGTAGTTAGCGATGCTCCCCAGATACTAGCTCCTTGCAGATTTGCCCCACTTAAGTCTGCTTGAGTAAAGTTTGCCATTTTCAAGTTCGCTCTGCTTAGGTTAGCACCTCTAAGGTTAGCGCCAGACAAATTTGCCCCATCGAGGTTAGCTGCACTAAGGTTTGCCTCAGCCAAGTTCGCCATACTCAGCGATGCTTCTCTTAAGTTAGTTCCAACTAACTCTGCTTTACTCAAATCAGCTTCACTAAAAGATGCTTCTTACAAGTTGGCTCCACTGAGATTAATTTCCCTCAAGGAAGTACCAATCAGGTTTACCCCCTTGAAATTTCTTTCGCCTGTCGCATAGCGTTTTAAAATCTCATTTAGATTCATATATGCCTCTTACTTATTTCTAGTAGTGTGAATTAAACAAAAGATTTTAAAATTAAAAAGAGATACTAAGCAAAGTATCAGCATTCTAAAACTGTTACTCATATAACTTTAATTACATTAGACAATTAGTATTATTCGTAACAAATTATCAATGCAAATTACCCAATGTCTCCATACAGCTGTTCTCATTTCTGACTTGAAACAAGCTGAACATTTTTACAGCAATGTATTAGGATTACCCAAAGTAGACAGAATGCTTAAATTTCCTGGTGCATGGTATCAACTTGGAGAGTTTCAACTTCACCTGATAGTCACGCCTGATATTTCATCCCAACTCCAAAATGCTGAAAAATGGGGACGCAACTTGCACATCGCCTTTTCTGTCGTAGACTTAGAAGTGGCGAAAAATGAGCTAATCGCGCAGAACTACCCCATTCAAGTGAGCGCCTCCGGTAGAGCAGCACTCTTTACTCAAGATCCAGACGGCAACATTATAGAACTGAGTCAGCGTTAAAATTTTACCTTAGTGTTCTTGGTGTCTTGGCGGTTCGTAATGAAAATCATCGCCTACTCCTACAGCGATCCATTGTTGCAACAAAAACCTAACTCAGATATTTGGGGATGGGAAGTAGATCGAATTTATCAAGATTTGGGACAACGCTCCCAGCTACAGCAGCTAATGCGTGAGTGTCAAACAGAGCCTGGTAGTTATCTGTTAATTCGCCGCCTGGAAGAATTGGGGGATTCTGTACAGGAAGTTAGTGATCGCCTAACTCAATTAGAAGCATTAGGAGTCCACCTAATTGCCACCGAACAAACCTACAACTCATTTCAGCAGGAGCAGTCTACCAATTTTCGCGCAGACTTACTTCTCTTGCTGCAAGAAATCCAGCGTGAGCAGCGCAGCCGCCGCATCCGTAAGGGACACGCCCGCAATCGAATCAGCACCTTACCACCACCTGGAAAAGCGCCCTACGGCTACCGACGAGGCAAGGATAAATACGCCCTTGATCGCAGTGCTTCCCCTGTAGTCAAAGATTTTTTTGAACAGTTCCTCCTTTATGGCTCTCTCCGAGGCGCAGTTCGCTATCTAGCCCAAAAATATAGCAGGAAAATTTCTGTATCAACTGGGCGACGCTGGTTAACTAATCCTGTTTATCGTGGCGATACAGCATATCAAAATGGCGAAGTTGTCTCAAATACCCATGTGCCAATTATCTCCAGGGAAGAAGCCGCGCAGATCGATCGGCTATTGCGCCGCAACCGTCGTCTGCAACCTCGGAGTGCTAGTGCGCCGCGTTCTCTAGCTGGATTAGTTATGTGCCAAGAGTGTCAGTCGCCAATGACGGTGGCTCGTGTCACCACACGCCGCAAAGATACTGAGTATCTCTACTTACGTCCCATCAACTGTCCTCAGCGTCCGAAGTGCCGCGCCATTGCTTATCAGCAGGTGTTAGAAGAGACGATCGCTACTATTTGCCGTGAGTTACCTCTTGCTGTAGCTGGCATGAATTTTCCGGCTCTCGATACAGTAAAGAATTCTTTGACTCATGCGATCGCGCGTCAGCAAGAAATACTGACTCAATTGCCCGTTTTGATTGAAACTGGGGTTCTGGATGCAGAAACAGCGCAGCTACGAACTTACAAAGTCCATACTGAAATTTCCCAACTTCAGGCAAAATTATCAACTCTACCGCCAGTAAATTTGCGATCGGTTGCCCAAGCTGTCTCAATTGAGCAATTCTGGCTAGATTTATCTGAATCTGAGCGGCGATTTTACTTTCGGGAGTTTATTCGCTCAATTGAGCTTATCCGCCAAGATTCGGGATGGCAACTGCAACTAATTTTTATATTTTAGAAGTGATAGGAGAAATCAACCTTGCCTGATCCAATTGTTCAGGTTCAACCACCCCTAGAATTTATCCCACCAGCCCTCAATCCAGTAATTTTGAGAGCTACTCAACTGCTGTTACCTGCTTGGTTGCGCTCAAAGACAGCAATTACCCACATTCAAGCAGACAATGTAGAAGTTTTAGTAGACCTATATCAACAGTTTCAAGCGGGTAAAATTCGGTTTTTGATGGCGTTTCGTCATCCTAGTATCGACGATCCACTGTGCATGGCATATTTGCTTTCTCGCATAGTTCCCCAAGTAGCAAGACAACAGAAAATAGCGCTGCAAAAACCAATTCACTCCCACTTTATTTACGATCGCGGCATTCCCCTATGGGCTGGAAAGCGTCAAGGTTGGTTATATTCACGTTTGGGCGGTTCTCCCATCCATCGTGGTAAGGTAGACAGAATTGGTTTGCGGTCGGCTCGTAATTTGTTTGCCAATGGTGATTTGCCATTCGCAGCAGCCCCAGAGGGAGCCACTAATGGTCATAATGAAATTGTCAGCCCTCTAGAACCAGGCGTAGCTCAACTGGGATTTTGGTGTGTTGAAGATTTACTCAAGGCTGGACGCTGTGAGCAGGTTTTTATTGTCCCAATAGGAATTCAATACCGTTACGTTGAGCCTCCCTGGAAAGCTCTGGAAAAGCTTTTGACGCAATTGGAAGCAGATAGCGGGTTGGAGGAAGAGGCAAGAGGCAAGAGGCGAGAGGCGAGAGGCGAAGAGAGCCTTTATCGACGGCTTTATTGCTTGGGAGAACATTTACTGTCGTTAATGGAGGAGTTTTATACTCGGTTCTATCATCAGCCGACAGCCTCAACGAAAGTCTCTACTGTAGCAATAGACACTTTAGAATCAAAATTGCCTCGTTCTTCTCAAGAGTTTGCGACTCGACTTCAGGCTTTACTAGACAGAGCATTGCAGGTAGCAGAGCAGTATTTTGGTATTCTACCCAAGGGGAATTTGAGCGATCGCTGTCGTCGTGTAGAACAAGCAGGTTGGGATTATATTTATCGCGAAGATATCAAAGATATTGAAGCACTTTCTCCTCTAGAACGAGGACTAAGCGATCGCATTGCTGAAGAAGCAAATCTGCGAATGTGGCATATGCGGCTAGTTGAAAGTTTTGTCGCAGTTACAGGGGATTATGTTTTAGAAAATCCTACAGTAGAGCGATTTGCTGAAACAACCTTGCTCATGTGGGACATGATCGCTCGAATTAAAGGCGGCAATCCTTTTCATCGTCCGCGTCTGGGTAAGCAGTGGGTACAGATAACGGTGGGTGAACCGATATCAGTTTCAGATCGCTGGGACACTTATCAAGCTAGTCGCCGTAGTGGGAAACAAGCTGTTACCGATCTTACTCATGATCTCCAAACGGCTTTAGAGGCGATGATTCATAAATAAATTTAGGTTCCACTTCGGGTTGATGCCCTTTGATCTTCAGAAGTAGCTTGATTGTCGGAAGATGATACAGGTTTGGGGCCTGTGTTACGAACATTGACAACCTTACCAAGTAGATCGAACCAAAATGGCGCTCCCATTGAAATAGCTATAGCACTTAAAGCCCATCCCAAAACTACATTGACACCAGTAAAAACTACTAAAATCCCAGTGAAAATAGATAACCAGCCAAGCCAAAAATAATTTGATTTTAAAACTTTAGTTGGGTGTTGCAAGATCATCTCAATTATTTTGATGCCTGAAGAAATAAATAGACCAAATATGGTAATAGGGAGTAAAAAGTTAGCTCCTAGCCATATCCACCAATTTCTTTTCACTTGAGAATTATTACGATTATATTGGTATGGAAAATTCCATTGTTCTATTAAATTGTTAGCGCTCCAGCCAACAGGAAGAGTAACTTTATCTAAAGCTTTATTGGTTTCATCGTAGAGACAATTTAATGCGGGATCTACTGATGTTGCTGTTGATATGGCAGATGTTGTAGGTGTAGCTGCGTCGGTGGCGGTTAATTGTTCTGTTGCTGCGTCACTTGATGTTGATATAGTTTGACAATTTGCATATACCGCTTGTGCATTTTGAGCGATCGCGTTACGCTGTTCTTCCTGTGTTGCCAGCTTTCTTACCATATAAAAGGCATCAGCATTAATAATAAAAGCAATACAGAAGCCAATCAAAATAGCGACTCCTTTAGCATTGCGTTTATAAACACCAGTAGCCCGCTCCATCGAGCGATCAAACCATAGTTCAATTTCTTGACGTAGTTGATTAATATCTGTTTCTACAATTTCAACTCTTGATTGAGCGCGGTCAGCAAGAGCAGCAATACTCTTTTTTAAAGATTCAGGTAAATCGTTAAATTCTTGCCTAATTGTTTCAATCTCTTTTGCAATTTTTTGACAAGTTGGACTATCCTTATCTTCAATTGCTTCTAAAATTTGTTTATGAATTTCACTGCTTGCGTCAAGTGCCTTGACAACTTGAGTTAAACTCGGCTTCATTCCTCTCAGTAACACATTTCGCTCATTATGCTCATTTTGATCGTTTTTTCCAAAACGCTCCTTTAATAAATCCATATTTCTATCAAAGGTTATTCTACTTGGATCTGTCGGAGGAAAAGAAGTTTTAGATAATGAGCTATATTGATTCAGTCTCTCCTCCATTCGATTGATGGTAAGCTCTATGGTAGCTTTATTGTTTTTAAAATCTTCAATAATTTGCTCATATTCTTGTTTAACTTGATTAAACCCTTCTAAAAGCCTTCCAGTCGGAGCGCCAATGCCATTAAGTTGTTCATCGGGTAGATTAAATAAATTTTCATTCATACCCGGTAGACTTGGATTGAAATCGGTTAAAAGCGAAGTTTTTATACTATTTAGCAGCTTTTGTTTAAATGCCTCCAATTTTGCTTCGGTGAATTTGTGAGCCAAGGTTGGAATTTTTAACACTTCCAGTAGGGTAGTTGCAAATGTTTCTGAAGCAATGGAAGAGGGGCCAGTGTGCTTCTCGTCTCCAAACACGGTTTCTATCTTAGGACTAATCGAACTTTCTGTCTCAGGACTAATCAAACGTTCTTCATCGGGCTTAATTGAACGATACAATTTACCAATGTCCCAGGTTATTTCGCGAGGTAACTTTACAAACTGTCCTTTTGCCTCTTGACTAATGTTTTCGATCAAAGGACTGGAATAAAGTTTATTTGCTAGTTTTATTGCATTTTTTCTGTCTTCCTTTTTTTTACTATCACCAGCTAGCAGAATTTCTATAGATTCCTTTAAATTTTTAGCTCTCCACTGCAAAACAGTAGCTAAAAATTCTTGAATTTCAGATGCTAGTAAGCTGAGAATTAAGTAAACAAATATTAAACCAATAGCGATATCGAGAATAACAGGTAAGTTCATTGAACCCTCCAATTTTTTGAAATCTTTTTCAAAAAGGGATAGTGTTTGGGAATATTAAGTAAGTTATTGATTTTTTCAATAACTTAAAGAAAAAGTTGGAAGCAAGATTCGCTGTCGCACATAGCAACTTTTCGTAATGCTTCCTTGACGATGTACTACAGGTAGGCGATCGCGCTTTCTAAGTAATCTATACAGCAGCCCAGATGATGATTCCGGAATATGCAACATCAAATTTTTAATTGGGATTATTCAAAAAACTGCGCTCGCCGTGCTGATACCTGGATTGATACGTTATGGATTCTAGGGCTGCTACTAGCGGCAGTTATCCTATTTAGTATTAATCTTGGTGGCTTGCCCCTGCGCGATTGGGATGAAGGTACTGTGGCGCAGGTAGCCCGTGAAATTTGGCGTAGTCCCGCTCATTCCCTGCGCTGGGTTTACCCGACATTGGGCGGTGAACCTTATCTAAATAAGCCACCTTTAATTCATCTATTGATTGCTTTTGCCTACTCAATTAGTGGTGTAAATGAGTGGACATCACGCTTACCAGGGGCAATTCTAACTGCTATTTCTGTACCGTTGCTGTATTGTATCGGTCGAGAAATCTTTTCTCAGCGCCCACCAGCCATCTTCGCTAGCCTAGTTTACCTGACTTTGCTACCAGTTGTACGTCATGGGCGACTAGCGATGTTAGATGGGGCGGTAGTATGTTTCTTTCTATTTATGATCTGGTGTTTATTGCGATCGCGCCGCAACTTACGCTACTGCTTGGGTGTTGGGATTGGTTTCGGGCTAATTTGTCTAACCAAGGGCATTATCGGGATATTGTTGGGAGCGATCGCGCTTTTATTTCTAATCTGGGATACGCCGCGATTACTTTTTAGCTGGTATCTGTGGACTGGAATATTTATAGGTAGTGCGCCTGTTATTGCCTGGTACACAGCCCAATGGCTGCATTATGGTAATACTTTTACTGATACGGGCATCGTAAATCAATCTTTAAGTCGGATTTGGACATCGGTTGAAGGCCATGCAGGGCCGCCTTGGTATTACATCCTACAAATATTGAAATATGGTTGGCCTTGGCTAATATTTTTACCTCAAGGCTTGCGTAAAACCTGGGAAAATCGCAATCTTAGCTGGGCAAAACTTGTCCTAGTGTGGACTGGTATATATCTACTAGCAATTTCAATTATGGGAACTAAACTTCCCTGGTACATTTTGCCGATTTATCCAGCCATTGCTTTAGCTGTGGGAGTACAGCTAGCCCAAGTATGGCAGATGCGTCCACCATCTTATCCCCGTGCCTGGGTTGCTTTTTTGACACTAATGGCTGTGGGTGCTTGGGTTGGTAGCTTTTACTTCGGTTGGGGTGGTGCAAAGGATTGGGAATTACAGTTAATTTTACTTGCGGCGGCTGGAACAATGACATTGGCAACCGTTTTAGCAATGCGAGGCGATCGCCAATTTCTGTTAATTTTGATTTGGGGTATGTATGTTTCGCTGCTGTTATTTCTGACTTCTCGCCATTGGGTTTGGGAGTTAGCAGAAGCTTATCCAGTTAAACCAGTAGCAGCGATGATTCAGAGTAATACTCCAATCAATCAGAAAATTTACACATCTTATCCCTACGGTCGTCCTTCCTTAGATTTTTATAGCGATCGCCAAATTATCCCACTTGCTACCAGTGAACTTCAACATCACTGGCAGCAAAACCCTCAACCATATCTTTTACTTGATGAATCTACCCTTGGTAATCTAACGCTGGAATCAGTAAAATCAGTTGGTACAGCCGCAGGGTGGACGCTGATTACGAAGCAGTAGCAACGGGAGATATTACCCTAACCCCTAACCCCTAACCCCTAACCCCTAACCCCTAACTCCTAACCCCTATTTTTTAAGGAGAATTTTCTGGTGTCACTATATCTGTGACTTGCTCTAATATTCCCTGTAACGGTTGCTGTCCAGAAGAGCTGAATCTTTCGATAGTAATCACGCTAGCACCTAAAAGAATGGCACTGCCTACAGCAAGAATTACAGAAGGACGTGCTAAAGAACCAAAATCGCGCACAATTCTAGCCCAAGGTCTGCTTTGACGGCGTAGTACGTGGGTAATTACTACCTGATTACAGTTATGTGGATCGCGGACGTAATGTCCACTCCAGCTAACAACCAGCCGTTCTTGGCAATACGGACAGGTAAACAGCCCATTGCACATCTTGAATGGCTTAAGATTGCCAGATCGTTGACAAATGGGACAAGTAACAGAATGATTACCAAATGTATGAGTGTTCATTATCGTCAACCTAGTTCACTTACTCGCTCTACTGCCGAGCTATATAGAATAGTTTTTAACTAAAAGTTTTTGCATACCCTACTTTTAGTTTGCCCATTTTTAGACTAAAAAATCCAAATAGAGTTGCATTCTTAAGATAAATCAACGCATCAAAGCCGAGTCTAACTACAAACTGAAGCGCAATTTTCCTCTATTGTATTTTATCCACCCAAGGGCGGGAAGGAGTATTAAGCGCTTTGTACAGTGAAGCGTGAAGAGTGAGTAGTGAGTAGAAAAAAATAAGCTCTCCACTACTCACTGCTCACTACTTACTCTCTTGCAGTAAACAGGGGATAGAAAAAAATAAGCTCTCCACTACTCACTACTCACTGCTCACTCTCTTCCTCATTTAAGCATTCTCATAATTAAGATTTCTCAGGAACTAGCTGCTCAAGCAAAGCTCCTTAAATTATAGATATAACTGACTTGTCGGGTTGTTGGGAAATCAATCACAATGAAAAGGAAGATATAAAAATTTAAGTTTTTCTCACATTTCCCCCGCCTGTTAATGACTGTGCCTCCTGCTGAGTTATGGAAGGTGTCTGAACCGCCTGTGATTTCGACTTCTTCCCCTCGATTAACCCGTCTGCTTAACCGTTTCCAGCTATCTCCAGAAAGTGTTGTTCTACTTTTAGCCCTTCTCATTGGCGGTAGCACTGGCATAGGCGTGGTGACTTTTCATTATTTGATCGAGCTAGTTCACCACCTGATGCTAGAAGAGTTGATGGGAGTGATTTCGGCTTGGGGAGCTTGGACTTTAGCTTTGATTCCTACTTTGGGAGGTGTAATTGTTGGGTTGATGCGTGGTGCAAAGCAAGACTTTGGCCCTGGGCTTTCTGCTTTAATTGCAACGGTGAAGGGAAGCTCGGTAAGGCATTGGACCCCTCGACAATTACGACCAGTTACAAAAATGGTGGCGGCTTCGGTTTCCTTGGGTAGTGGTGCTTCTCTTGGTCCAGAGGGGCCGAGTGTAGAAATTGGGGCAAATCTTGGGCTGCTGTTGGGTCAGGTGCTGCAAATGTCCCAAGAGCGACAACGCTTGCTGTTGGGTGCTGGGGCTGCTGCTGGCTTGGCAGCTGGGTTTAATGCACCTATAGCTGGTGTTTTCTTTGCGTTAGAGGTGGTACTCGGAACTACATTTGCAACTTCAGCTGTGAGTGTAGTGCTGCTTGCGGCAGTCGTAGCAGCGTTAATTGCTCAAATTGGCTTGGGGGGACAGTCTGCGTTTACTCTACCTGTTTACGAAGTCCGCAGTCCCCTAGAATTTCCTTTGTATATGGGATTGGGTGTATTTGCAAGTCTTGTTTCTATTACTTATACTCAATCACTGCGGCTGGCTAGAGCCTGTTTTCAAGGTGAAGTTCGGGGTTTTCGCTGGCTGGGTCAAATACCGCCATCTATTCATTGTGTGATTGGCGGAGCTTGTGTAGGAGCAGTAGCAGTGCAATGGCCGCAAATTTTGGGTATCGGTTATGAAACAGTTGAGGCGATGCTGCAAGATGTGAAGTTTTCGCTTCAGCTATTAGTTGTGCTGCTGGTGATTAAGCTGGTGATGACGGCGATTAGCTTAGGTAGTGGGTTGGTAGGTGGGGTTTTTGCGCCAGCGATGTTTTTAGGGGCATCTTTGGGAGCGGCTTATGGAAAAATCGTAGCAGCGATCGCCCAAAGCATACACTTTGGTCTATTACCTTCATTAAGTGAATATATTGCTGCTCCTCCCGCTTATGCAATGGTAGGAATGGCGGCGGTTTTGGCTGCAAGTGCTAGAGCGCCGTTGACTGCAATTTTGTTACTGTTTGAACTCACACGGGATTACCGGATTGTTTTACCGTTAATGGCGGCGGTGGGTTTGAGTGTCTGGCTAGTGGAGCGAATTCAGCCAATTTCGGCTTCAGGAGCGAATTTACAACAGCTAGGTTTAAATGTCGAAAAAGACCAGCAGACAGAAATTTTATCGCAAATTTTAGTAGCAGAAGCAATGAATCAGTTGCCGTTGATGCTACCAGCAACGCTAACTATTTTACAAGCAGGTTTGACAATGACGGGCGATCGCTGTCGTAGTGCTTTGGTAATGGATGACGCGCACCGCTTGGTTGGAATTGTTACTCTTGACGATATTAACCGCACAATTTCTGTTTGGGAACAGTACGCGATCGCTAAAAGTGAAACACATTACTCTCAGTTAGACAATAATTTACCGTTATCAAAACTGATTGATATTTGTACTACTGAGATCCTCTACGCTTATACTGATGAGCCTTTATCTGAAGCTTTAGCTCGGATGAGTACCAGGGGTTTGCATCAGTTACCAGTAGTAGAGCGAGACAACCAAGAGCGTGTTTTAGGCTTACTAGAACAAGATCAGATTGCCTTAACCTGCAATGTAGCGACAACACGCAAGGCACTCTGCCATTATTTACCAATACCATCAAAAATAGAGGAATTGCCTTTATCTACTTCCAATAAATTGGTTTTATAAAGGTACAATTCAAGCATTGAAGGTGAAGAATGGAGAAATTTATTATTACTCTCCATTCCTCATCCTTCAGTGCTAAAGTCATTACCACTTAGCCGTGTCAAGATGCTGCTTCGGCTGCTGCAATTTCTTCTTCATCCATTTGCTTTAGACGAATGTGCTTACGACCTAAAGTAATTTCAAACTCATCTCCTGGCTTCAAACCCATCTGTTTTGTATAAGCCGAGCCGATCAATAAGTTTCCATTTGACTGCACACTAATCCGAAAGCTAGCACTGCGTCCTCCACGTCCATTTGCATTTGGAGTGCTGTCTAACTGAATACCCTCGGCATCAATTAAGGCATTGAGAAACTTCATCATATTGACGCGCTCAACACCATTTTTTGTCTTGGTGTAGTAGCCACAGGCTTTAGCCTTGTCATCTTTACTTAAGTTTCCTAGCTCTTTGACTTTCTTGATGAGTTCTTCACCGAGTAGCGGCTCCATCTTTTTACTTTTTGTCATCAACTTATGGGAAAAATGAATGGATTAAGTGGTTAGCTAAATTCTATCTTAGCTTACTAACGTTCTTAGTCAATATGCTATAGATTGATATCAGCTTAAAAAAATATATTACCTTAGTAGCTGTTATTATTTAAATTAATTCAACATTATTTTGCTTTAATAATCTGAGGTAAATAGCACAAGTAAATGGTGATAACTATATTAAAGTTTAGAGATGCTTGACCTACTTTAGTTGTTCAATTTAGCTAAAGCACATTGCTAAATTAACTGTTGTCTGTAAGCTTACGTTTTATGCAGCAGTGTGAAAAATATACTGAGAGCAAAACTTACCAGTAGAATAAAAAGCTATACAGGGATGTAGTTATCCCAAGAATTTAGCGATCGCATTGGCAAGATCATTCTTTGCCCAAGCAATGATTTTGGAAAGTCAAGCAATAAAAATAAAAAATGCGATCGCGTCAATCAATCTTAAACTAAAAAATCCACTTGTAATATCTGAATTCTGACTAATTGAGAGCATTGAATGTGAAGCTAACAACGAGGGGACACTATAGTGTGAAAGCATTACTTGATTTGAGTTTACAGCAAGGTGGGGGGCCGGAATCTGTAAAAGCGATCGCAACTAGGCAAGAAATTCCAGCTCCTTACCTAGAAAAACTGCTGATTGAAATGCGCCGCGCCGGATTAGTGAAATCAATTCGTGGCGTTCAAGGAGGTTATAAATTAGCGCGATCGCCTGCACAAATTTCGCTAGGACAAATCTTAGAAGCGGTAGGCGAAACAATAGAACCGCTACCCCACCATACGCCAGCGCAATCGCAAGCAGAAGATTGGGTAACTTTTAGCCTATGGCAATGTTTACACCAAAAGCTCAAAGAAGCGTTGTACAGTATTACGCTGGCAGACCTTTACTACGATGCTCGGAGTTGGCAAGCAGCGCAAGGAGAGGCAACGAGTTTTGTTGTTTAAGCTAGTGGCGAGAAAGTAGATATTTTCATGTGAGATTTTTTTCCTTGTTTTTTGCTATTTTTCCTCGTACCTCTCATTCAGTTGTTGTTTTAATCATTGCTGCCATTTTGGATTACTTAATTGGCGATCCTTGGGGTTGGCCTCATCCAGTCCAAGCAATGGGTTGGGTAATTTCTCGCTGCACTCAATTTAGTTTCAAACATTTTGATCGTCCGGTAACACAGCGTTGGATTGGGGTAGGATTGGGCATTGGACTAATAGCAGGTAGCGGTTTAGGAGGATGGTTAATCATTCGTAGTGCCAATTTGCTGCATCCGCTATTCGGAATTGGCTTAGAAAGTATCCTACTTGCTAGCTGTTTTGCTGGTAGAAGTTTAAGAGCAGCAGCTGAAGCTGTTTTGCAGCCGTTGACAACTGGTAATCTAAATCAAGCTCGTTCTAATTTAAGTCTTTACGTGGGTCGAGACACAGAAAATCTCTCAGAACCAGAAATTCTGCGTGCGGTTCTAGAGACAGTAACGGAAAATGCTACGGATGGGGTAATGGCTCCTTTGTTTTATTGCGTAGCTGGAGTATTTGTGCCAAGTGTGGGTAGTGTTCCCCTGGCTTTAGCTTATAAAGCCGCGAGTACCTTAGATTCAATGGTTGGCTATCGAGAAGCGCCGTATACTTATTTAGGATGGTTTAGTGCGCGGCTAGAAGATAAGTTAACTTGGTTGCCTTGTCGGTTAACAGTGATAACTCTAGCGCTTTTATCTGGTAAACCTCTGCACGTCTGGAGCATTTGTTGTCGGGATGCAATCAAAGATCCTAGCCCTAATTCTGGCTGGAGTGAGTGTGCTTATGCAGCCGTTCTAGGTGTTCAGTTGGGTGGTATTAATTGGTATCGTGGCGTTGCTAAACACAAACCATTACTTGGAGATCCGATTCATCCAATTACTCCAGTACAAATTCACCAAGCTTTGCAGCTAACTCGGTATTGCTTTTTGATTTGGCTGGCAATTTCGCTAGCAACGCTGATCTTGTTAAGGCTGAATCTACATTTGTTTTTAGAGCGCTAGCAATTCCTTTGAAAAGTTATGAATTAGGTAAGTATTAAACAAGAGGCGAGAGGATTCCTACTTTCTATGCTCTCACCCAGCTGCTAACCCCTAACCCCTAGCCCGTCTTATGGCTGCTAAAGTAGTTGAAATTTTATCATCTGAAGAAATCCGTCGTACATTAACTCGCCTTGCTTCGCAGGTTGTAGAGCGATCGCGTGACTTGTCATCACTGGTAATTTTAGGTATTTATACTAAAGGTGTCTCCTTAGCGCAGCTATTGGCGCGTCAGATTGAAGTGCTAGAAGGAGTATCAGTGCCAGTAGGGGCGTTGGATATTACGTTCTATCGAGATGACTTAGATCAAATTGGTGTCCGAACGCCAGCTAAAACGGAAATTCCGTTTGATTTGAGTGGCAAAACAGTTTTGCTTGTAGATGATGTAATTTATAAAGGGCGTACAATTCGAGCAGCGCTAAATGCGGTAAACGAGTATGGTAGACCATCAACAATCTGGTTAGCGGTTTTAATTGATCGTGGTCATCGTGAATTGCCGATTCATCCCGATTTTACTGGGAAACAACTGCCTACTGCGAAGGAAGAACAGGTCAAGGTTTACTTACAAGATTTAGATGGACGGGATGCGGTAGAGTTGATTGGTTCTTAAAGCGATCGCTCTTTTTGGCGATATGACAAAATTTAGATCAAATTATCTCTTAAAAGCGGATACTTGCTTGTCTGCGTCAAACTAGATAAAACCAGCATCAACACTGACTTATGCAGACGATTGAAAGAACTCATCCCCAACTCCAAGAACTGAAAACCCGTCTGACTGAAATTAACGATATCGAATCGGCTGCTTCGTTGCTGTACTGGGATCAGGCAACTTATATGCCTGCTGGTGGTGCTGCGGCGCGGGGACGACAGATGGCTACGTTAAGACAGCTTGCCCACATCAAGTTTACAGATGCTGCTATTGGGCAACTATTAGCAGATTTACGCGATTACGAGGCTAGCTTGTCCTACGATTCTGATGAAGCAAGCTTAATCCGTATTACTCGCCATGATTATGAAAAAGCGGTAAAAATTCCTGCATCATTTACAGCTAAATTTTCGCAACATTCTGCTCAATGTTATGAAGCTTGGGCGAAGGCGCGGCCAGAAAATGATTTTGCTGCTGTGCAACCTTATCTAGAAAAAACACTGGAATTAAGCCGAGAAATGGCGAATTTCTTTCCAGGCTATGAGCATATCGCTGATCCACTGATTGATGAAGCTGATCATGGCATGAAAGCAACGAGTGTGCGATCGCTATTTGCTCAATTACGCCAGCAGTTAGTTCCGATTGTGGAAGCCATAGCTTCTCAACCGATTGCTGATGCTTCAGTTTTACATCAAACTTTCCCCGAAGATCAACAATTAGCATTTAGCCTTCAAGTCATCAAACAGCTAGGCTACGACTTCCAGCGAGGTAGGCAGGATAAAACACTGCACCCATTTATGACAAAATTCTCCACTGGAGACGTGCGAATTACTACCAGGGTTAGAGAAAATGATCTCAATGAAGGGCTATTTAGCACCATCCACGAAACGGGACACGCTTTGTACGAACAAGGCATAAACCGCGAATTTGAAGCTACGCCGCTTGCTGGTGGTACGTCATCCGGTGTGCATGAAAGTCAATCTCGCCTGTGGGAAAACTTTGTCGGACGTAGCCGTAACTTTTGGCAGTTCTTCTATCCTCAAATTCAAGCGGCGTTTCCTAGTCAGTTGAGTAATCTTTCTCTAGAGACGTTCTATCGGGCGATTAATAAAGTTGAGCGATCGCTGATCCGCACTGATGCTGATGAGGTAACATACAACTTGCACGTGATGATTCGCTTTGATTTGGAGCTACAGCTACTAGAAGGCTCTCTCGCAGTACGTGACCTTCCCCAAGCCTGGAATGAACGCTACCGCAGTGATCTAGGTATTGTTCCTCCCAGCGATAGTAACGGTGTATTACAAGATGTGCATTGGTACGGTGGCATGATTGGGGGAATGTTCCAAGGTTACACACTGGGTAACTTGATGAGCGCTCAATTTTTTGATGCCGCGCTTCAGGCTAATTCGGCGATTCCTACTCAAATGACACAAGGTAATTTCAACACGCTACATGATTGGCTGAAACAAAATATTTATCAGCACGGGCGTAAATATCCACCTGCTGAATTGGTTGAGCGTGTCACAGGTGCTACTTTGAGTATTGACCCCTTCATCAGTCACATTAAGCGAAAATACGGAGAACTTTACGCATTGTAATCTAGAACTCGGTTGTGCTAAACACAAGCATAAAGCCTTGGGTACAGAGGCATAACTTTCTCTTTTGTGCCATCGTAGATCCACTGAATTAAATTAGAATTGAGGCGCACGTAAAAATAAAGTTCTCAGTGAAATTTTACTTGGATACCGAGTAACGATAGCGCTAAATTTCTTGTAAAGGTAAGGGCAATTTATTGATTGTTCTTAAAAGAGTGAGTAGTGGAGAGTGAGTAGTGAGTAGTGCAATCACCATAAATAAATCTAGGGAATTGAAACAAGGATACTTTGTCAGCTTAAATACGGAAGATTTCCTCCCGCAATGCTGCCATGTCTGTTGGGCTGCCTTAAATCCAGACACTTCCTTCTCCACAACGCGCATTCGCTCTTTTTGAGACTATTATCTTCAGGGCAGTTTTTACTACTCACTACTCACTACTCACTGCCCCTTCGGGGCTTGGTTATAAACTTATTAGACGCTGTGTAACAGGAGAGTTTTAGATACTAGAATTAGGGCGGAGTAAATTTGCTTTGAAGTTAGCTTGACAATCACAAGACAAAAAGAAACTCGTTTGCTTGCTTCTTAGACTCCATAATACAGTAATACATTTAGTAGTTTTTTATACGCAAACTAGGAATAGAGAAAAAGGCTTGGAACTAGAAAAAAGTAATCGTGTTAGACAAAGATTTACCGGAATTTTAAATTGATTTCTACCTTTGCTGCTATTCTCCAGAGGGAGGAGAAAATCAGTAATATTTTGTAACTTAAGTATTGATAAAAATTAGGAATCTACCGTAAGGAGTTGCCGTGTCCGACTTGATCCAAGCCGTTCTTAATAGTGAAGAGAAAAGCGATCTGCGCTCATTTATCAGTGAATTACGCCATCAAGAAAAGCGGTATTTACTACGTAATGATATCCTTGGTGCTTATGCTGATTATTGCACCAAAAATCAGAAGCCAGAAGGATTTTACCAATCGTCAAATTTAGGTAAACTGATTTACTATACCCAAGAAATTATTCAAGAGGACGGAAACCTCTATTTAATTATTCGTCCTAAAATTGCTAGTCAAGAAGTTTATCGGGTAACTGAAGACTTAAATGTAGAGTCACTGACAACAGAGGAACTGTTGAACGTGCGCGATCGCTTTGTCAATCGCTCACACCCCAACGAAGGCGAAATGCTAGAAATAGATTTCGAGCCATTTTACGACTATACCCCGACAATTCGTGACCCCAAAAATATTGGTAAAGGCGTAGAGTATCTCAACCGTTATCTATCTAGCAAACTATTTCAAGACCCCAAACAATGGCTGGAAAGCTTGTTTGATTTCTTGCGTCTCCACCAATATGATGGTAGCCAGTTACTGATTAACACCCGAATTCAATCGCAGCAGCAACTCTCAGAGCAAATTAAGAAAGCTCTAACATTTGTAAGCGATCTTGATAGTAACGAATCATACGAAAAATTCCGGTTTGTGATTCAATTAATGGGTTTTGAACCGGGTTGGGGTAATACTGCTGGTAGGGTGCGAGAAACATTAGAAATTCTAGATGAACTGATAGATTCGCCAGATCACCAGACTCTAGAGGCCTTTGTTTCTCGGATTCCGATGGTCTTTAAGATCGTCTTGGTATCTCCTCACGGGTGGTTTGGACAAGAGGGAGTTTTAGGGCGACCCGATACTGGCGGTCAAGTGGTGTATGTTCTTGATCAAGCAAAAAGCCTAGAACAACAGCTGCAAGAAGACACTACTCTAGCTGGCTTAGATGTAATGGGTGTCAAGCCAAAGGTAATTATTCTTAGCCGCTTGATTCCTAATAGTGATGGCACTCTTTGTAATCAACGTTTAGAGAAAGTTCATGGCACTGAAAATGCTTGGATTTTGCGAGTGCCTTTAAGGGAATTTAATCCCAAAATGACTCAGAACTGGATTTCGCGGTTTGAGTTTTGGCCTTATCTAGAAACCTACGCTATTGATGCCCAAAAAGAACTTTTAGCAGAATTTCGAGGCAAGCCTGACTTGATCGTCGGTAACTATTCTGATGGGAATTTAGTGGCATTTCTACTGGCGCGGCGGCTGAATGTGACTCAGTGCAATATTGCCCACGCCTTAGAAAAGTCGAAATATCTGTTTAGTAATTTATACTGGCAAGATTTGGAGGAGAAATATCATTTTTCGTTGCAGTTCACCGCCGATTTGATTGCGATGAATGCGGCTAATTTTGTGATTAGTAGCACCTACCAGGAAATTGTTGGCACACCAGACAGTGTGGGGCAGTATGAGTCTTACAAGTGCTTCACAATGCCGGAACTGTACCATGTGGTAAGTGGAATTGAGCTATTTAGTCCTAAGTTCAACGTTGTACCGCCAGGAGTGAATGAAAGTTACTATTTCCCCTACTCGCAGACACAAGACAGGATAGAAAGCGATCGCATTCCAGTAGAAGAAATGCTATTCACGCGAGAAGATCCTGCTCATATTTTTGGGAAACTTGACGATCCTAGCAAGCGCCCTATTTTCTCAATGGCGCGTCTCGACAGAATTAAAAACCTCACTGGTTTGGCGGAGTGCTTTGGTAGAAGTGAAGCTTTGCAGGAAAATTGCAATTTAATTTTGGTTGCAGGTAAATTGCGTGTTGAGGAATCAGGCGACAACGAAGAACGCGACGAAATCATTAAACTTTACCAAATCATTGACCAATACAATTTACATGGTAAGTTTCGCTGGCTAGGTGTGCGCTTATCCAAAACTGAATCTGGTGAAATCTATCGCGTAATTGCCGATCATAAAGGAATCTTTGTGCAGCCAGCTTTGTTTGAAGCTTTTGGTTTAACAGTTTTAGAAGCAATGATTTCTGGTTTGCCAACTTTTGCTACACAATTTGGTGGTCCGTTAGAGATTATTCAGGATCGAGTAAATGGCTTTTACATTAACCCAACGCATTTGGAAGAGACAGCAGAAAAGATTTTAGAATTTGCCTCTAAATGTGAGCAAAATCCCAACTATTGGTATGAAATTTCGACACGAGGTATTGACCGAGTTTATAGCACTTATACCTGGAAAATTCACACTACAAGGTTACTATCGTTAGCGCGGATTTATGGTTTTTGGAACTTTAGCTCAAAGGAAAATCGCGAGGATTTGTTGCGCTATATCGAGACTTTGTTTCATTTGCTTTATAAGCCTAGAGCGCAAAAACTGTTAGAACAACATCGCGATCGCTAATCGTTAGATTGAAGAAGTTAGATAAATAAAACCCGCCTAATGTGGCGGGTTTTAAAATGGCGCTAAAGTTATATAAACCTCATTACCTCTACTTTACACGGGTTAGCGGAATAAGATTAGGTTAATTTGGTTTACCCATGAGATACCAATTATGACCCTAATTTATTCAAAGCCATTGCTTGAAATACATAAAAAATTGCGCTTCACAATGTATTTTTTTAGCAAGTGATATATGTAGAGTAGCTCCGAACTGTGGGAAATGAGTGCAATGCGATCGCACACTATATACTATCTAGAAAATTGACCTACTCTATAAGTTCGCCAATGTTAAAGTCTATCCTGATCCAACCTTTGAGTCTGCGTAGATTGTCGAGGATGAGTATCGGAATTTGCCAGTGATGCACCATCAAAAAAGGCAGTGGATCATTAATCTCAAAAATTGCATCTTTGCCGCGCAAAATATTTTTGAACCAAGTTTGCAGTTGCTTTAACGATCTAATTTCATTCAGCCGCCAAAGTTCGTGATACAGCCAATAGGTAGGCTTACTATCAGGGAGAGGTTGCATTGGTTCCGCTAGAGGCTCTTTACCCAGATAAGCATCTGCTACCCCTGGATGGTTGTAAAACATCGTAATTGCGGAGTGAGTGCGCGGATTACACTCAATAGCGTAGGCTGTTCCGTCACTAGCTTGAATGAAGTCAAAGGAAAGTTGTCCAGTATGTCCTAATTCTTTAGCAAAATGAGTTGCCCAGTGTTTAATTTCAGGATTATCGACATTTTCGTAGTTAACTTGAAAAGCGGATGACTCACAGCAGCAGTACATTCTTGTCTCCCCATCTCGCACGGTACTGTGAGTGCAGTATTCTTTTCCAGAGATGAATTCCTGCATAATCCAAGGCTTATCTTCTGAGATCGGCAGACTCTTGACAAATGCTGCTGTTTCTGCTGGTGTATCGCAAGGTAGCTTGGTGAGATTCAAGCGGCGCACTTGATCGTAGGGAATGCTTTTAAGAATGTACTTATTCTTTTCGTTAGAAAAGTCAAAGTTTAAAACTTGTTCGGGGTGAGTAATTTTGAATGATTTGGGGACAGACAAGCCGAAAGAACGTGATGTTTCAGCAAAGGCAAACTTGTCATCGAGCATTCTTGTTACATCAGCATCGAAGTGGAAACTTTCACAGCAGCCGGATAATACTTGTTTGTCGTTGGAGTCAAAGTAGATAACGGCGAAAATGGCTACTGGAATAAAAAGGTCGATGTTTTCTTGTTTGGCGATCGCCCGCATGGCTTTAATGTAGCCGTCTTTATCTTTCTGCGGATCAGGGACGGTGTAAAAGCCAGCAACAGCGTTAGAAAAGCGATTACCACTTAACCAGTATTTATCGGTATCAACTATGATCGCCCGATGTCCAGCAGCGTGAAATGATCGTGCTAGCTGAAGGGTTTTTGTCATCCTAGCGCCAACGATCATAATATTTTTGGAATTCTCACTTAAAACCACTTGCTGCTGAAATGGTCTAGTGAAAAAACTCCATAGCAGCGAGGCGAAGACAATCATGCAGTTAATGGGAAATGCGATCGCCAGTAATGCTAGCGTCCCTAAATTTCGGAATATTGCAAAAATACGCGCCTTGATAAGTTGTGATTCACCCATTAGCTCGAAAAAATTTGAATTGAAAATAAAAAAATATTACAAGGGTTATGGCAGCGGATCTGGTAGCAGTAGGTGAGGCTACTGCTTTAATCCAACTGCCTGAGTACCCCACTCTTGGTATCGCTACACTCGCCTGATGATTGTCAAGCCGTCTCGAATTGGCAGTAGCACTTGCTCAACACGAGGATCGTCAGCAACAACAGAGTTGAATTGCGCGATCGCTTCTCCATTTGCGGTGCGCTCGTCTGGAGAAAGGTAAACCTGCCCCTGAAGCAAGGTATTATCTACACAAATAAACCCTTGGGGGGAAAGCAAGTTGGAGTCTAACAGCGTTTGGTAATACTGCACGTACTCCTTCTTATCGGCATCAATAAACACGAAGTCGAAAGACTCACCTTTATCTACCAGCTTGTCGAGAGTTGCTAATGCAGAACCCAATTCCACATGGATTTTGTTGCCGTGCGGGGAATTCTGGAACAAATTTTGGGCAAAGTTGGCAACATACTCATCAACCTCGCAAGCAACTAAACGCCCATCAGCAGGCAAAGCTTCTGCCATTGCCAGTGCCGAGTACCCAGTAAACATTCCAATGTCCAAGATGTTTTTGGCACGAGCCATATACACAAACATCTTGAGTACCTGCCCTTCCAGGTGTCCCGACAACATCTCTTGCTCTAACTCGCGCACCGTAGAGCCTTCGGCAAACCGCTTGTCCCACGATTGGGAACGGGTTTGTTGGGTGATCTCTGCAAGATCTGGAGATTCTTGGGTAGTACACGCTTCTAGGTAAGGATCTAAACCTGCTGCTAGACGCGATGCTTTTTGCAAGTGGGCGGTTACAGGAGCAGGCACATTGTGTTCTTGCGCCATCTGCACCGCAGTTTCAAGATGCTCAACTAAGATACCTAGTGGCGTGACGGGGCGAGGAGTTGCCACATCAAGAGCGCTAGACATTAGCTGTAGTCTCCGCCAATTGCTGATAGCTACCTACATACGCATCTATCCCAGCACCTGCGCGTGGGTATTCAGCACAAATGCGCTTGTGTTCAGTTAAAGCAGCCTCTAGTTCTTCCCGCGTCAAGTCGTTGACGAAGAAGCATTCGCCGATTGGTTTTGGCATTGCTGCCCGTTGTAACCCGTCTCGCGTTTGTGTGATTGATTGAGTGGAATACCACAAATGCTCAATGTCTAGCAGAGGATGATCTAGGGATAAACCGATTCGGCTCATCAGTCCTAGAATGCGATCGCGATCCTCAACTGTGATGTAACCTCGTTGTTGGGCGATCGTTGCTGACAATGCCATATCAATATTTACTGCGTGACCGTGCAGCAGGGGTACAGATGGTGCTAGTTCTAGAGTAGGACTCCAAGTATGACCATAGGCAATTACGCGGTCTAGATCCAACTCATGCAGATTAGGAGTCTCCAATTCCAGCATTGTCTGAATCGCTTTGTAATTCACCTGCTGGGCGATTTCCTTCAGTTCGGGAGTGCCACCGATATGACCAAAGTGAGTAGCAAGTAATTCGTCTCCGTGTTCATACAACAACTCAAACACTTCAGCATTGGAGACAACGGCAATTTTCACAAGTTCTGCCATGCCGTTACGGACTTCAGGCGTAGGTAGTGTCTGCAAAAACGAGAAGTCAAGAATCACTTTTTTTGGCGCGTGATAAGCACCTAAGCGGTTTTTGAGCTTTCCGTGATTGACTCCCACCTTAATTGCTACGCCAGCATCAACTAAACTAATCAGTGTTGTGGGAATACGGATAAAGTTTGTGCTGCGACGGTAAGTGGCGCAAGCAAAACCAGCAACATCTGTTAGTAATCCGCCACCGACAATCAAGACAGGCTCTTTGCGAACTAAACCGAAATCAGCGAAAGCATCTATGATCGCTTGCAGTGTATCTAGAGACTTTGTTGGCTCTGTAATGACGATCGGAAATAGGGTAAGGTTAATGTTGTAGTGCTGGAAGTATGCTTCGATCTGGCTTCCATACAGCCGATGCACATTATGGTCAACAACAGCAAGACAGCGCCCAAAACTTCTGTAGCTATCTGCTAGCTCGGTGTTATTGATATCGAAGGCTTTATTAACGAAAATGAGACTAAACTCGATTTTCTCATAACCTTCTACATGAAACGCAGTTTCGGTTGCTGCAAATTTGGCTTGGACGTTACTCATGTTCTTGTATCCTTAATTTAACAGTTATTCAGGCATCAACGCGACTTATCTCGCGCTTACTAGGTTAAAACCAAAGCTAGGCGAACCATCGCGTTGCCTGAAACCGTGAGCTAATGAAGACTAGGAGCCTTCTACCTTTTTCGCTCAAAAATGAAGGTATAATCCCGAAAATCACCTTACTTTAAACCCTCAAATCCAAGAACACTAAACTCTCCGTAGCGTAATAATCCCCAAGGTAGGTCTAACAGTACCAAAAGGTAGAGATTAAAATCTTTATGAAGATTTATTAAATTTATTAAATTATAGAGATGGCTCGAGCGGAGCGCAACTTATATAACAAACTAGATGTAGCTAGTAGAGTAGCAATTCCAGAAAGGCGATCGCGTATTAGCCTAGAAAGAAATTTCTAGGTAATAGATGGTACTTACGAAGGGGTAGTTATTATTTAGACACTATAGTTGAGTCTTGTAAGCCAGTATGAAAAACTTGCAGGTTAGTGATAAATTCCTTTAACAATTGGCATAATTACACTGCTGGATGAAAGTAGAAGGCTAATCCTAGAACTGTGTAGGTTGCCAAAAGTAGTGTTCCCTCTAGCCAATTAGAACGTCCGTCGAGGCTGATAAGATTAGCAACTGTGACAGCGACAGCAACAGCTACAACCTCGAAAGGATTGAAGTCTAAATCCATTGGTTGACCGATCGCTAGTCCTACTAAAACTAACAGTGGAGCCATAAACAAAGCAACCAGTAGACTAGATCCCATAGCTACTGAAACAGATAAATCCATATTGTTTTTAAGTGCTACACTCACCGCAGTTACATATTCTGCTGCACCGCCAACTAGAGGCAAAAGAATAACACCTGTAAAAAGTGGAGTCAAGCCTAGTCCCTTTGTTGCTTCCTCTACGACACCAACAAAAATTTCAGATTCAAAAGCAACTCCAACAGTAGAAGCTAATAATACACCTACCCACAGCCACAAATTAGGCTTATGAGCAGTTGATTCAACAATAGCTAATGGTGTTTCTCCTTCTAAATCTACTAAGCCGACATCGTAAAGGTAGCTGTGAGTTTTCAGCGAAAATACTAATGTCAAAGCATAGACTACGATTAAAACTACTCCTACGGTGACTGACAGATTCCGAATCGCTGTTTCCTCAACCCCAGTTGAAGTGTAAATAACCATTGTGGGCAAAATCAGCGCGGTTACTGCTAAGGTCATCGAAGAACCATTTACCCGCGCTACAACGGGTTTAAAATCCTGTTCTTTATAGCGCAGTCCACCCAACAGCATTGATAGTCCCATCACTAAAAGTAAGTTACTGATAATTGTTCCAGTGATACTTGCTTTCACAATGTCAACTAATCCGGCTTTGAGCGCAACTAAGGCAATAATTAGCTCAGTCGCATTGCCAAACACTGCATTTAACAAAGCACCAATTGAAGAACCAGTCACGATCGCAACTTCTTCAGTAGCAGTGCTTAACCAGACAGCTAAGGGTACTATTGCTAAAGCAGATGTGATAAAAACTGTCAGCGTACCCCACTCGAAATGTTCAGCCGCAATTGAAATCGGGATAAAGACTAACAAGCCTAAAGAAATAATTTTTTTGATCGACATAACAAGTTCTAGCTTTGGTTACAAGTGTAAAGAGTGAAACGTGAGTAGAAAAGAGTGGAAAGTGATGAGTGAAACGTGAGTAGAAAAGAGTGATAAGTGATCAGTGAAACGTGAGTAGAAAAGAGTAGGAAGTAAATACTCAAGAGTAAAGAGTAAGTAGAAAAAACTCACTACTCACTCCCCACTCCCCACTACTCACTACTCACTACTCACTTCCCATCGTATTTGTAACAGAATATTTCGTTTTGACCGCAATCGCACAAGTTTAATGCGAAACCAGCAATTGTCACTTACTTACACCTTGGCATTGCAGTTAAAGTAGATTAGATTGCACTTAAATTAGTTTTCCCACATATCCCTTTATGTCAACGAGTTGTTGGGCAGAGCTATAAAGTAATATCAATTGCCTGCAACACTAAGAGCTATATCTGTTGAGTTTGGTTAAAAATATCTAGTCATCCACGAGTTAACAACAATCTGCTTCTATAGAGCGGTGAATGGATACCATCTATAACTCTAAATTAATCATTTTGGATAATATTGCATGACTTCTGCTGCTGTTCCACCTGCTGCTAGCTTAGATTTGACACCGTACCGAGACGCTAACACGACAACACTTGATTCGCTGCGGACGGCTACAGGTGTTTATGTTACTGTTCACGGTCATTTTTACCAACCTCCCCGCGAAAATCCTTACCTAGATGCGATTGAGCGTCAGCCGAGTGCCTCACCGTATCATGACTGGAATGAGCGGATTCACCACGAATGCTATCGCCCGAATGCTTTTGCCAGAGTGTTGAATGATCGCGGTGAAGTTGTGGGAATCGTTAATAATTATGAGTATTTCAGCTTTAATATTGGGGCAACGCTGATGTCGTGGCTAGAACGCTATGATGTCGAAGTTTATCAGCGAATTTTAGAGGCAGATCGTAAGAGTTGCGATCGCTTAAATGGACACGGTAATGCGATCGCTCAAGTCTATAATCACATCATCATGCCCCTGGCGAATGAGCGCGATAAATATACTCAAATTCGCTGGGGGAAAGAAGATTTCCGTTCTCGCTTTGGGCGCGATCCCGAAGGAATGTGGCTAGCTGAAACTGCTGTAGACTATGCAACCTTAGAAGCATTGATTTTAGAGGGCATTTGCTTCATTGTGCTTGCACCTTCTCAAGCGCTGCGTTGCCGTACACTCCCTAAAGACGATCAGCCAATCAGTGAATGGTATGAAGTTGGTGGTAGTCAAATTGATCCCACCCGTCCTTATCGCTGTTTTCTACCTGGCGGTAATCCTAACCACGATTACATTGATATCTTTTTCTACGATGGGCCGATCTCGCGGGATATGGGCTTTAGTGATGTTCTCTATAATTCCAATCATTTAGCGGGAAGAATTGGGCAAGCAGTACGTGGAGATCATAGACAGTCTCAGTTAATTTCGGTGGCGACTGACGGAGAAACTTTTGGGCATCATAAAGGTGGGACTGAAAAAACATTAGCTTACAGCTTTTTACGTGAGTTTCCGCAGCGTGGCTGGACAGTAACAAACTTTGCTCACTATCTCAGTATCAATCCTCCTAGTTGGGAAGTGGAACTAAAACCCGTTACCGCTTGGAGTTGCGCTCATGGTGTAGATCGGTGGCAAGATGACTGCGGTTGTGGTGGCGAAGGCGGTTGGCATCAGAAATGGCGGCGGCCATTGCGTCAAGCGCTTGATTGGCTGCGGGATCAGTTAATTAAGGTGTATGAAGAAAGTGGGCGGCAGTTTTTCCGTGATTCTTGGGCGGCGCGGGATGAGTATATTCAAGTAATGCGCGATCGCTCCGTTACCAATATTAATCGTTTCCTAGCCCGCCATCAAAACCACAAACTAACCTCAGCAGAACAAGTAGATGCTTTGCGTCTATTGGAAATGCAGCGTCACGCTCTGCTAATGTACACGAGTTGCGGCTGGTTTTTTGAAGAGTTATCACGCCCCGAAGGAACACAGATTCTCCGCTATGCTGCCCGCGCCTTAGAATTAGCTGGAGATGTTGCAGGTGTGCAGTTAGAAAAAGGCTTTGTTAAACGCCTTGCTCTTGCTCCTAGTAATGTTGACTTATTCAAGCACGGTTCAGAAATATATCGGCAATTGGTAGCGACAGCCCAAATTAACTTCAAGCAAGTAGCAGCACAGTACGCTATTACTTCATTATTTAGGGGGAGCCAGTCCCGTGCGGAGGTTCCCTCCGTTGAGGGAACTGGCGTTCAGGGATCAGGGATCAGGGATCAGGGAAATGCAGATACGTTTCCCACTCGCCACTCACCACTTGTCACTCCTCACTCTTCACAGCGCGTCTATTGCTACAGTGTCCAGCAATTAGATTACCAAATGCAACGCATGGGATCGCTCACTTTAGCTGTTGGGCAAGTGCGGATGGTTTCAGGAATTACTTGGGAAAGTGAACATCTTGTTTTTGCCGTTCTGCATTTGGGTGGTTGGGATTTCCACTGCTGCATTCAACCTTTTTCGGGGCGACGTGCTTATAGCCAAATGAAAGAAAAGGTGTTTGAGGCTTTGCAACAAGCTAGTGCTGCTTATACGATTCGGGCAATGACGCAGATGTTTGGGAATCAGTCGTTCAGTTTGCAGAATTTGTTTGCTGAAGAACGGCATCGGATTATGAAGCTACTGAGTCAGGAAACTTTGACGCGGCTAGATCAGCTTTATACGCAGGTGTATCGAGATAATTACGGCGTGTTGATGGCGTTCCACCGAGATGATCTCAGTGTGCCACAAGAGTTGCAAGTGGCGGCTGAAATTGCTTTGGGGAATCGCTGTCTAAGTCTAGTGCGATCGCTTGAGCAAGAAATTGATCAGCCGGAATTGAGTCTGCATCATCTAGCAGAACTAGAAGCGATCGCTACTGAAGCTCAACATCTACATTGTCAATTGAATATACCCCAAGGTACGCAGACATTAGAGCAGTTGCTAACGCGATCGCTTTGGCAGTTATTACACGACAGCAACCCTGCCACAATTGAGGTAGACATCCAACGCTTAGAGCGATTAATTGATGTTGGACATGAGCTAAATCTCGGTTTGTGCCTCGACAGAGTTCAGGAACTATATATCAGTTGCCTGCATCAAATTGGGACTTGGTGTCTACAAGTGCAATCTCAGAGTAGTGTTGAAAATCGTAGTACGGCTGATACTAACCAAAGCTTATCACCAAATTTCTTTGAATCAAATCAGCTGCGCCAGTTGCTCAACTTAGGTCAAAAATTAAATGTTGACGTTAGTGCTTTGTTGAGTCAGTTGGTGTAAGTTAGCTGCGGGGTAGGTGTCCCACTTGCCCCATTTTTAGATTTAGAGTATTAATCCAATTAATTAGACCAACTTTTTCTCATTCATTTTGGAAAATCAAATCTAGTCGTTGTTGGGCTATTTTAAGTGCCTCTGTTGGCGAATTTTTACCTAGCAACACTGATTCCAATGCACGGCCTAAACTTTCAGAAACTCGACTATAGCCAGGAAAAATAGGACGCGATCGCCCATACTTTGCTTGTTCTAAAAATACCTCTACAGCAGGTTGTTTCACTGCAAATGCTTGATATTTGTCACTTTGTCGCGCCTTTAAATTTACTGGTAAATAGCCTGTACCAATTGCCCACTGAGTCTGAAATTCCTCACTTAATACAAATTCGGCAAACTTCAGCGCTGCTTTTTCCCGTTGGGATGTAGTTTTCATCACAAATAGATTTTCGCCGCCGATAGCCGTTGCCTGTTTCACAGCAGCCGGAATTGGAAAAACACCAAAATCTACACCAGTAGCCTTGAGTTGTCCCAGCGTCCAAGGGCCAGTTAATTGCATTGCTACTTTACCCGCAAGGAAGCTATCAATTTCAAAACCGCGTTCTGGTAAAGATAAAACAGCTGAACCATCGTCGATTAAATTACGCCAAAATTGTAAAGCGGCGATCGCGCCTTGATTTTCTAAAGCAACTGCCTTTGCTTCCTGCTTGGCATCACTCACTAATTCCCCGCCGCCACTCCACATAAATGGCAACCACAGGAAAACGGCAAATTCTCCTTTTCCCAAAGGCAATAATATTCCATGTTGATCTAAGCGGCGATCGCCATTTAAATCAACGGTCAATTTACGCGCTACTTGGCGTAATTCGTCCCAACTTTGGGGTAACTGAGTAATTCCAGCTGCTTGAAACAAACTAGGACGATAAAAAATTCCGACATTATTCGTCCCAAAAGGAACAGACCAAGTATGACCTTGGTACTGCATTGATTCAAACAACACCGGATCAATTTCGTCCCGTATTGGTGATATTGGTAGCCAATCATCTAAAGAGCGAATTGCATCCAATTCTACCAATTGACCAGTAATTGTAGCGTTAAACCATAATAAATCTGGCGGCGCATTTCCTACCACCGCAGCCAAAATCTTAGGTAACTGTTGTTCCGCTTGTCCTACATATAGTGATTCTACTTGGATGTCTGGATGTTCTCGATTAAATCGGTCTACTAGCGCCTGAAGCACGTCCCGATTAGGCGGCGGATTTACACCCTGCCATAACGTTATTCTAGTAACACCAGCAGTTGCTTCAGGACTTCCATGTAAAACTTGACATCCTCCTAAAGCGAGTAACCCTACCATCAATAAAATTAGTAATTTGAATCTCTTTATTAACAACTTAGCCAAATTATCCCCAAATTATTGTAATTTAAATAACAATTTTTTATGTTAATTGATTAGTTATTTTATTAACTAAAAAAATAATATCTAATTTTTACTATGCAAATTTTAGGAGTTATGCGAAATAATTTTTTATCATTTGTTGCCCTTTTTGTTTTAGGAATAATCATTTTTACAGGATGTGACTTAGGTAGAGAAATATCTAATAACAATACTGTTACACTGACGCTTAGTGGTTGGGGCGATCCAATTGAAAAACAACTGCTACAACAGGTACTTAATAATTTTGAGGCAAAACATCCCAAAATCAAAGTCAAATATGAAGTAATTGCAGATCAGTACATGGATGTCTTGAAGACACGACTCATTGGTGAAACAGCAGCCGACGTATTTTATTTAGATGCCTTGGAAGCCCCCGCACTAATCAAACCAGGCGCACTAGAACCACTTGATAAGTACATAGCACCTGAATTTGACATTGCAGATTTTGAACCAACGCTGCTTAATGCTTTTCAGCAGGGCGGTAAAACTTACGGCTTACCCAAAGATTTTTCTACACTAGCACTGTTTTATAACAAAAAAGCTTTGGCAGCAATGGGTTTATCTCAACCTCCTACAACTTGGGAAGAACTACGCGAATACTCCAAAAAACTAACTATTGATAATAATAAAGATGGCAAAATTGAGCAATATGGTTTTGGTGTCGCCCCAGAACTTGCCCGCCAATATTTCATGCTTAAAGCCTTTGGCGGGGAGTTAATTAACTCAGATGAAAAAGCTACATTTGCTTCTCAAGAAAGTTTAAAAGGGTTGCAATTAATTATCGATCAATATCGTAAAGACAAATCATCTGCCCAACCAACGGACGTTGGAACAACATCAGGTAGTGAAATATTTGGTCAAAATAAAGCTGCAATGGTAATTGAAGGCGCTTGGCTAATTCCTTACCTCAAACAAACATTTCCAAATATTGAATATGCAACATCTGAAGTACCTACAGTTGCAGATAAAAAAGGAACGATGGCTTATACAGTTGCTTATGTAATGAATAAGCAATCGAAGCATAAACAAGAAGCATGGCAGTTAATTTCTTACCTGACAGGCAAAGAGGGAATGAAAGCTTGGACAAGTACAGGAATTGCTTTACCAACTCGTAAATCTGTTACCGTAGAACTCGGTTACGATCGCAATTCCATTTATTCATCATTTATTGCTGGAGCGGATTATGCAACTATTTGGCAAGCAGGGGAAAATCTGCCAATTATTCTAAATAATTTTAATAACCAGTTCATCAGTGCCATGCTAGGCGAACAATCTTTACAAGATGCTATGACAAAAGCACAAGAAACTGCAAATAAAGAAATTGAATTAGCCCAGTAGGATATTATTAATAACTAGAAGTTTAATTTATGTATCTTATAATCTCTCTGCTATTTCTAGATAACTTTGGATACACACTTTTCCTTGCTTGAAAGACGAGCTAGCTGAACTATAGAATGCCTTTCTATCTTAATATTTGATTACACTACTCAGCATTAACTTGAGTTAGGTTAGAATGACTCAAAATTTTAACAACTAATTGCCGTTGTTTTGGAGTAAGTCTTTTTAAACTATCACCCCAAAGCTTTACTAGCTTTTCTTGGTTAGTTTGATCGTTATATTCACTAGAAAGGCTAATTAAATAATTCATTTTTAACCTGCTATTATTTCTTACCCCGCACATTCACTGCAAACTCTTCGATTTGTCGTGGTTAGAAAAGACAGTTAGCAATTTGAGAGGACTTTAGAGCAGGGATAATTCACTTAAAAAATAAAAAACAATAGAACAATGATGAGGTAAACCAGTTGAGGGCAAGAGATGAGAGCGAGTTTGATCCAATCACTGGAAAATGTTAAAGATTTCCGCGCAGTTCA
>JAESFL010000419.1_pt1 | contig 30954 bp, 30 predicted proteins | sample 9269401 | NCBI WGS metagenome assembly JAESFL01 (sample SAMN14506025, study PRJNA617098) | algae metagenome | isolation source: Gloeocapsa sp. UFS-A4-WI-NPMV-4B04 and co-occurring heterotrophs from desert... | place: USA: Utah | collected 2006-10-01 | reverse complement strand
TGGAGATGAAGGTGAGGTTCTTGGCCCCCGAATCGCGGATCGCCAGGATGAGGGTCTCGGGAATGCCGCACAGGCCGAAGCCTCCGGCCATGATCGTCATTCCATCCTTCACGAGCCCCGCGAGGGCCGCGCGGGCGTCCGCGTATACTTTGTCCACTGTTCAACCTTTCCGTTCAGTAGAGGGCCGTACACTCGCTCCTTCGACTTCGTCTCCGAGCACGTCCTTAACCCATCGAAACGCCGCGTTGGCAGCCGGAACGCCAGCATAGATTGCTGTTTGCAGCAGCAGGCTTTGTAGCTCGTCCACAGTGATCCCATTTCTCAGCGCCGGACGCACGTGGAGTTTGAATTCCTCCTCCCGATGTAGGGCGACCATCATCGCAAGCGTGACGAGCGAGCGTGTCGTCCAGGGCAGGCGCGGATCGCCCCAGACCTCCCCCCAGGCCGTGCGGGTGATGAAGTCCTGCCAGGGCTGCGCGAAGGACCCGGCTATGGCGAGCGAACGCTCCACATGCTCTTCGCCCAGAACGCTCTTGCGGTTGAGCAGGCCTGTCTCAAACGGCACCGGGCCTGGAGCGCTGTCCGGTACGACACCCCGGTGCCGGTCAAGGAAAGCCAGGAGATGAGCCCCGACGCTTTCGGCACGCTCGATTGCCAGGAGATGCGCCGCACGGGGCAGGACGAGGAGTTCGGCATCTGTGATAATGGAGCACATCTCCTCGGCCATGGCTGGGGGAGTGGCGGGGTCGTCCCGGCCCGCGATCACGAGCGTGGGTGCCCGGATGTCTCCAATCAACGATCTCAGATCCATGCGGCCGATTGCACTGCAGCAGACGGCATAGCCAGCCGGGTCGATCCCGACGAAGCGCTCCCGGACAGGCCCCACGCCCCCAGGAGCACGCGACGGGTACTCGGCAGTAAACCAGCGCCCCATGGTAGCATCGACGATCGCACCCGTGCCCTGAGCCCGCACGAGAGCTGCGCGCTCGTCCCAGGAGGCTTGGCTCGGTAGGTAGGCTGCGGTCGCCATAAGGCTGAGGCTGGTGACCCGCTCGGGGTGCCGGCTCGCCAGGGACTGAGCTGTCATGCCGCCAAGCGACAGGCCAACGATGTGGGCGCGCTCCTCCCCAAGAGCATCGAGGAGGCTAATGAGATCTGTCGCGAGATCCGCAATCTCAATCGGCTGATCGACTGTTGGGGAGCGGCCATGGCCGCGGGTGTCGTAGCGAAGCACCCGATAGCGGCCCCGCAGAGCCGGCACAACCTCATCCCACATCTCCAGCGTCGTGCCGAGCGAGTTCGAGAACGCTACCACCGGCGCTCCCGTGGGCCCGGTCAACTCGTAGTAGAGCGCAATCCCGTTGACGTGAGTTACAGGCACAGGGTCACTCCTCCCGGTGTGTGGGTACAGCTCACCGTCTAAAGTCGTCCTTGAACGTTTCGAGCGGCCGCGACGGCGCGGTCGGTCCAGAGCGCCGACGCAGAGATCGCAGGCTCGAGGTCGAAAGCGGCATCGAGGGGCTCGTCTGTCTCATCGCGAAGCACCTCCGCCAGCGAGCGGCCTGTGGACCTCACCTCACCTGCGGCGTGCTCCACGAGGCGATGCGCCGCCTCGCGCCCAATGCTCGGCGCGAGCAGCCCCGCTGCGGCATCTGCGAAGAGCAACCCGCGAGTGGCATCGAGGTTTGCCCGCATGCGCACAGGGTCGACCTCGAGCCCCTCGGCGAGTGCTCGCGCTTCCCGCAAAGCGCCTGATGCAAAGCCGAATAGCGCCGGGAGCGCGTGCCACTCTGCATGCCAAAGTCCCACGGGACGCTCGTGCGCCGCCGCCATAGCGTCGAGGAGGGTCGTCACCGGTCCCTTGGCGGCCGCATGCGCTGCGAGAATGACAGTCGAAGAAACCGGGTTGCGCTTGTGCGGCATAGCCGACGAGCCCCCGCGGCCATGCACGTAGGGCTCGGCCAGTTCCGCCACTTCGGTCGACATCAAATGCGCCACATCCGTAGCCATCTTGGCGAGCGCTCCTATGAGGGTTGCGAGCCATGTCCCTACTTCGACCATGCGGCCGCGAGTCGTGTGCCAGGCGATCGGCGCCACGCCGAGACCAAGACAGCCCGCAAAGGCCTCTAGGATCTCGGGCCCGCGGGATCCAAAAACTGCGAGCGTCCCAACCGGACCGCTCAGGGATGCCACGAGCACGCGCTGGCGCAAGTTCGGGAGCTGGCTGGCCGCATCGGCCATTCCGGAAAGCCACACTGCCGCCTTGAACCCGAAGGTCACGGGAGCCGCGTGCTGACCATACGTCCTACCGACACACGGGGCCCCGCGATACGCTTCGGCGACACGTGCGAGGTCGTTGAGGATCGCGATGAGATCGGCGCGTACGAGATCGAATGCCTCGCGCATCTGCAGCATGAGGGCAGTATCAGCCACATCCTGGGTAGTGGCGCCACGATGGAACGAGCGTTCGAGTTCCGCGGGAAGGCGCGCCTGCACGGCCTTTACGAAGGGGATCACCGGCACTCCGGCAAGGGCTGTTCCCCGACCGAGCACCGCGAGGTCGAGATCAACAGGCGAAATGCCCTCGATCGCGCGAGCAAGATCAATATGACCTTGCGCCTGTGCTAGCGCCGCTTGCATCCGCAGCATGCCGGCCACCCTCGCCTGGTCGGAGAATACTGCCTCCATAGCAGGGGTGGCAAAAAGCGGTCCCGTGATCGCTGAATCAAGCGCCGAGAAGGTCATGGTACAGGCCGCTCAATTGCAGTATTGGTGGGCACAGTATAAGGCAGAACGAGTGGAAGGCGGGTAGCGAGGAAACGCCTGAGCCTTCGGATATTCGCATGCTGTTCAAGCTTACTGCTTACCCACGACTCGTACGACCTCACGGGTCCGTGATACCTCATATTTGCTCCTGCTTCCGCACAAGCTTGTATACGCCGATCGAAACCGCAGACCGGGTTGGCAAAAGGCTGTCCAGGGTGCCCACGAAAACGCTACGGTTCAGCCAAGCATGAGGCCCCTCAGGAGCAAGAAACTGGACGTGCGAAAAGGCATATCGGACAGCCCCGGGTGGAGCGTCGATCAGAACCTTGTTGTTCACCGTGATGATGGCGCCATCATCGGCCTGCAGCTCGTAAAGAGCATTCAACTGCCGGATACCATCTTTCCGGATCAGCTGACGATCAGCTCCTCCCGGCAAAACTTGCCCACGTATTTCCGGACCCTCGAATGTGCCCCCGAGGATTGGAACAATGCGACGCTCACCTAGAGGAGACTCGCCCAGGGAGAGCATCGCCCCAATGTCGACAATCGCCTCATAGACAAAATCCGTCCGAGGCAAAGAAAGAGGAACCCTCTCTGTCATGGACATAGCCTTGCGCTGTCTGGTGAGATCAAAGAGTAGCCCGACCAGCGATCGATCTCCTCATTTGTGAAGTAGGGACAGGGCAAAGAGGGTGGCCCTGCGGGCCTCATCCGAATCACCAGCCGCATCGAGCACCACGTTTCATCTGTTAACAGGGGCGCAGCCCAAGGAACTGGCGCGCCTCCACTGGTGTCGCGACGTAGCGCCCCTGCTCGGTCACGGCTTTAGCCGCGAGCCGAACAAGCTCGGCGTTGCTGGCGGCCAGCCGGTCCTTCGAAATCCGGATGTTGTCCTCAAGCCCGGTGCGCACCGCGTCTGCCCCTCGCCTCAGAGCCCAACCCATGACCTCCGCCTGGTGCCGCCCAATGCCCGCTGCCGTCCAGGTGGCCTTCGGGACGACACGCCTGAGTTCGCCAAGCAGGAGATCGAGCAGAGGCTCCTCAGCAGGCATGGCGTTCTGGACCCCCATGACGAACTGCACGTGTGGTCGCTCGTCTAATAGCTCCTGCTCGATAAGGCGCTTGGCCCCATGCAGATGCGAGAGGTCGAAGATCTCGATCTCAGGGCGGATGCCGAAGTCTCGCATCTTCGTGGCGAGATCCACCACCAGCGTAGCGTGGTTCTCGTACACAATTGTTGGGAAGTTCACCGAACCCGTGGACAACGAGGCCATGTCGGGTTTGAGGAACAGCGACGAGCCGCGCGCGCTCGGGTCGCGGCCGCGGCCTCCGGTAGAGAACTGCACGATCATGCCGGCACAGTGCTTCACGATACCCTCCTGCACCGCCGCAAAGCGCTCCGGGTCTGACGAGGGGGTCTCGTCGTCGTTGCGCACGTGGATGTGCACCAGGGACGCACCAGCCTCGTAGGCCTCGTGCGTCGACTCGATCTGCTCCGCTATCGTGATCGGAACCGCCGGGTTGTCCTTCTTGCGCGGAACGGAGCCTGTGATCGCAACGGCAATGACGACTGGGTTCATGGCAAGCTCCTCCGGGTGCTCAGATGTCGAAGAAGACGGTTTCACGATCGCCTTGCAGATAGATGTCGAACACGTATACGACCTCGCCTCCCCGCTCCTCCCGACGCCCGATAAGCGTCTCACGCCGGGCAGGCTGCTCGATGATGTTGAGCACCGGGTCGGCTGCATTCAGATCCGCTTCGTCGGAGAAGTACATGCGCGTGGAAAGTCCGATGTTGATCCCGCGGGCAGCGAGCCAGAAGCTCACATGCGGGGCCATGGACTTGTGCCCGTGCCGGCCAACCACCACGCCGGGCTTGATGGTCTCGAAAGCGTAGAGTCCCGTCTGGAATTCAGTACCAGTACGGCCCCAGCCCCGGAACGAAGGATCGATCTCCTTGCCTTCTTGCTGGTCGGCCGGATGGTTGTATCGACCTGTGGCGTTCGCCTGCCAGATCTCAACGAGGATATCGCGAGCGGGCGCGCCCATACCATCGAAGACTCGACCCTCGATGCGGATGCGCTCACCCGCGGTCTCGGGCGTGACGAGCACGTTGGAGAAGTTGCTTTTGAAGATATCGAACCCGGCCTGCTGCGGGATCAGACCGATGTGGACGTAGGGGCCAGCCGTCTGCGACGGGGTCTCCTTCAGGTAGGGCAAGGACATTGTCACAGGCTAGTTCCCCTGAAGCTTGTTTTCAAACAGCGTCGACCGCCGGCCGCGCAGGACCATGTCGAAGCGGTAGGCTAGGCAGTCGAGGGGCACGGCTGCGTTGAGGTCAAGCGGGGCAATGAGGCGCTCGATTGCTTCCTTGTCGGAGATCGTGTGCGCGATCACGTCATAGCGGATGAGTGGATCGCCCTCGAAGTACATCTGGGTGATGAGGCGTTGCGCGAACCCGCTGCCGAAGACCGACAGGTGGATGTGGGCCGGGCGCCAGGAATTCACAAAATTGCGGAACGGATAGGCACCGGGCTTGACGGTGCGGAAGAAGTAGTAGCCCTGATCGTCCGTGAGGGTGCGCCCGCAGCCGCCGAAGTTCGGGTCGATCGGAGCAACATAGCGGTCATTCACGTGCCGATAGCGCCCGCCGGCATTGGCCTGCCAGATCTCGACGAGCGTGCCTGGCACCCCGCGACCGTTCTCATCACGCACATGGCCGTGGACGATGATGCGCTCGCCAATGGGTTCGCCGTCTTTCGCGTAGTTGAGGATCAGGTCGTGATCGAGGGCGCCGATCTCCTCCGGCCGGAAGGTCGGGCCGGTAACCTCAGAGAGGGAGTTTTGGAGCGACCAGAGGGGGATCCGAGGCGAGCGCAGGATGCTCGTCTTGTAGTTGGGCGTGAGAGCCGGTGGATGCTGGCTGCGGTCGCGCTGGTAAAGCTCGTAGGGCGTATTCATGCTGGTGCTCCCTTCGATCATGTTGCGACTGGCTCGCTTGCCAGAAGAGCCTCAAGGGCAAGGTCATAAGAGAGCGGCCCGAAGCCGGCGATCACACCTCGGGCGACAGGCGCAATGAACGAGTGGTGGCGAAAGCCCTCGCGAGCATGGACGTTCGAGAGGTGAACCTCGATCGTCACCGCCTTTGCAGCACTGATAGCGTCGCGCAGAGCCACGGACGTATGGGTGTAGGCGCCAGCCTTAAGGATCACACCCGCGCCAGCAAGGCCCGCTTCCTGGACAAAACTCACAAGTTCGCCTTCGTGGTTCGACTGGCGGAAGGTTCGACTGGCGGAAGGTCAGCTCCGCACGCCCGTCCACCCGCTCCCGTAGGCGCTGCTCGATGTCACGGAGGGTGAGAGAGCCATAGATGCCTGGCTCGCGCGTGCCGAGCAGGTTCAGGTTTGGTCCATTCAGCACGTGGATCTCGCGCATGACAGCGTCTGCCTCCCAGCTCAGGTTCTCGGCATCGTACGCGAAGGCGCGAGGCGGGTCTGCGCTGCGAGGCGGATGGGTGCGTTGCCAGCGCCGTAGCCGCGGTAAGCACGGCGTTCAACGATTTCGAAGAAGAACCCGCCCTCCAGCAGAGTCTTCGAGTAGACCTGGTAGAACTCGCCCTCGCTATCACGGTCATAGAGAATGTTGTGGTGCTTGAGTCGGTCGATCGCGTCATCATCTAGGTCGACACGAGCCTCTAAGTCGTCGTAGTAGTTCTCAGGGATAGGCAGGAGCGCTACTCCATTCTGCTCCAGGCGCGCGACAGTAGCGAAGATGTCGCTCGTGGCAAGTGCGATGTGCTGCACGCCGCCGCCGAAGGTCTCGGACAAGAACCGCGAAGAGAGTGTTTGGTGGCTCTGGGAAGCGTTGAGGACCATGCGCAGCGCTCCCCCATTTGCCTCAATTGCTTGGCTCTGAACGACACCGCCGGGGTCAACCACGGTTTGGACTGGTGCCTGATTGACCATGAGAAGCGAATTGTAGAACAGGAGCCAAGTGAGCATCTCTTCATAGCGCATTGTCTGCGAAAGGTGGTCTATCGTTGCTAGACCAGCGTCCGCAGCCTGCGAGCCTTCGGTTTCCACTGGCTCGAAATCCACATCCCAGAGCCGATCAAGCCCACTCTTTCCATCAACAAAGTAAAGCAGGCTGCCAGCAACGCCGCGTACTGCAGGGATGTCGAGCTCACCTGGGCCGACGGCCTGGCGGAATGGCTGGTCGAGCAGAGACACCGCTCGCTCCACTGTTGCCGCAGCATCGTCGACCTTGACAGCAACAGCACAGACGGACGACCCGTGGGTCACGTTGAAGGAATGCGCGAAGCCTTCCTTCTCGGTGTTGACGACGATGTTGATGTCGCCCTGCTTCCAGTGATCGACCGCTTTTGAGCGATGCCTTGCAGCTCTCGTGAAACCGAGACCCTGAAGCGCAGCTTCAAACTCCGAGGCAGCGCTGGCGTCCACGGCGAATTCGACGAACTCAACGCCCTTGCAGGCTGCACGAGGCGGTAGCTTCGGCAAGTTCGGCTGAGGTGTATCAATTCGCTGTCGGAGCTCATCGAGGATGAAGAGAAGGGAGCGGCGCCCGTCAACCGCCACGCTCTTCGCGGAGCCGGCTCGGAAGCGGTCGCTGAAGATCTCGAGCGAGAGCAGACCGTCGAACCCGGTGGCACCCAGGGCATCCATGAAGGAGTCGATCGGCAGCTCACCCTGACCTGGAAAGCAGCGATAATGACGGCTCCAAGACAGAACGTCCAAAGTCAGTCGAGGCGCGTCCGCCATCTGGACAAGGAAGATTTTATCCCTAGGAACTACGTGAATGGAGCCGAGGTCCGTGCCGCGTGCGAGCACGTGGAAGGAATCCAGAACAAAGCCGACCGCATGGTGATCAGCGCGGCGCACCACCTCCCAGGCATCACGGTAGTCATTGATGTGCCGTCCCCACGCGAGCGCCTCGAAGGCAACACGCAAGCCGCGCTGACCTGCGCGCTCACCCAACTCGCGGAAGTCGGCTGCGGCGCGATCGATCCCTCCTAAGCTTTCGGGCGACACGTTGGAGCACACCATGAGGAAGTCGCAGCCAAGCTCCTGCATGGTGTCGAACTTGCGTTCAGCGCGGGCAAAGACACGAGCCCGCTGAGGCTCCGGCATGCCTTCGAAATCCCGGAAGGGCTGGTAGACCGCAATGGTAAGCCCGAGATCACTGGCCATCCGTCGAACCTCGGCTGGCGAGCCGTTGAACGACAGGAGATCATTCTCGAAGATCTCCACCGCCGTGAAGCCAGCTGCCGCGATGGCCTCCAATTTCTCATTCAAGGTGCCGCTCAGGCAAACTGTGGCGATGGCGGTTCTCACCTCTAAGTCCCCCTACCTACGAGCTCGGTCACTACTCGGCCGCATCCCGGCGACGGCTCACCGCAAGATCACGCAGCCAAGCACACGCAGCCTCCAAGCCAGCGCGAGATGCGGCCGCGTACGGCGTGGCTCGCAGATAGCCGTGGATCAGCCCGGTACCCCGATCAAGCACGACGGGAACTCCGGCTGCCATGAGGCGCTCTGCATAGGCAACCCCGTCGTCGCGCAGGGGGTCATGCTCGGCGACTGCTATGAAAGCAGGCGGTAAACCCGTGTGGTCATCGGCCCGGATAGGGGACACGAGCGGTCCCATTCGGGTGGCGCGGTCGGGGCAGTAATCCTCGAGAGTCGCCCCCATGTTGGACGTCTTGATGATTGGTCCCTCAGCGTTCTCCCTGAAGGACGGGCGGCTCATATCATAATCAACCGCGGGGTAGAATAGAACCTGGCCTCTGACACCGTTTGAAGTGCCGCGGAAGACTAGTGTGAGCGCAGCCGCGAGGTTCGCGCCGGCACTGTCGCCGCCGACGCAAATATGGTCCTCACGGATCCCCAGATCGGCAGCGTTCTCGAATACCCACTTCACCACCGCCTCGCAATCATGGAGGGCAGCGGGGAACGGGTGCTCTGGTGCCAGTGAATAGTCCACACTAATGACCGTGTAGTGTGCGCTGTGAGCGATGCCGGTCGTGATGGCATCGTGAGTTTCTGGGCTACCCTGCATCCAACCCCCACCGTGCATGTAAACAAGGCAGGGCGCAGGACTCGTAGCTTCGTGTCGGAAGATCAGCACGCGTACTGACCGACCGTCATAGCTGGCCCATCGCTCCTCGCTGGTGACGCCGTCAGGAAGCGGCTGGCGCGCCTCGTCCGAGAGCTTCTCGAGCATAGCACGACGGTCGGGCGCGGTTGCGTTCGGTGGCAGCACGGACCAGGCCTTGTCCCACATTTCAAGGAAGGGCTTCAGTTCGGGATCGATCATGGAATTGGTCCCTTTGCGCGGAGATAAATGGCCAACCAGCGACCCAATCGGCCGCGGCAATTGCTGCTGAACAGTTGAATCGGCAGCAACTCTGCACTGCCAATCCAACCTTCGAATGAGCTCACTACTTCCCACGAGCCTTAGCGAGTGAGTCCATCAAGTCCTTCACCGCCGCCGGATCAGCAGCTGCGGAGTGCTTCTCGACGACCGGACGAGACATCTCGCGGAAGCGAGCAAGCTCCTCCTTAGTAACCTCGTTGACCTGCATCACCTTCTTGAGCTGCTCAGTGATAGTTTTATCTTCCTCAATGACCTCCTTGCGCCACTTGACCTGCGCCTCGGTGGCGGCGTCTCGGATGACCTTCCGCTCGTCGTTGTTGAGTTTGTCCCAGGTTGGTTTGCTAAGGACCAGCGAGGACACAAAGTACACGTGCTGGGTCAGCGAAAGGTGCTTCTGCACTTCGTTCAGCTTTGAGGAGATGATCGTCGCTGTTGGGTTCTCCTGGCCGTCCACGGCACCCTGTTCAAGGGCGGAGAACAGTTCCGGGAAGGGCATCGGCACAGCATTGGCCCCGAGCCGATTCCACAAGTCGATGTAGATTGGGTTCTGGAGAACGCGAACCTTGAGGCCCTTGACGTCATCCACTTTGGTGACCGGACGCTTGTTGTTGGTCAGGTGACGGAAGCCCGCACCCCAGTAGGCGAGACCGACAAGGTTCTTCTCTTCCAGCAGCTTGTTAAGCCGCTGCCCGAAGGGACCGTCGACAACTGTCATGGCCTCGGCATCGCTGTCGAAGAGGTAGGGCAGGTCGAAAAGCCCGAACTCTTTTACGGTACCGACAAGCGTGCTGGTGGCCAGCACTGTCGCATCGATCGTGCCACCACGAAGGGCCGAGATGGTCTGGAGGTCGCCACCAAGGCTGCCACCGGGGAACACGTCTACCTTCAGCTTGCCTTCACTTTTCTGACTTACAAGATCTGCAAAATTTTGTGTAGCTCGTCCTTGCGCGGTATTCAGGTTGGTCTGGAGACCAAGCCGGAGCTTGCGCTCGCGGACCTGAGCATCAGCGAAGCTAGGCACCAGGGCTGTGGCAGCCAGCAGGCTTACGGCGAGAAACGACTTCAACTTACCCATTGGGCTCTCCCTTTCTCTCAAGTGGCCCCTCCACGCGGGGGGCTTTGTTGGACCGGGTGCAATGCAGCCGGCCTGGGTTACCGGCCTGCGTCAGCGGCCGGTGAAGAAGGTAACCGGAACGGTCACGATCGATGGAAACAGGACCAGCAGGAACAGCACCACAAGCTCCGCAGCGATGAAGGGCCACACGCCTCTGGTGACGTCGTCCATGCTGATCTTGCCAACGCCGGCGACTACGTTGAGCACAGTCCCGACGGGCGGCGTGATCAGGCCGATGGCATTGTTCATAATGAACAGCACCCCAAAGTATACTGGGTCAATACCAGCCTCCTTGATAATCGGCATCAGAATAGGTGTGAGGATCAGAATAGCTGGGCCAAGATCGAGTGCAGTGCCGATGATCACGACAAGAATCATGATGGCGAACATCAAAAGCGTCTGGTTACCCATGAATGGCCGCATCATTTCCACGACCGAGCTCGCCACGTCCGAGACAGTGATAAGCCATGCTGACACCAGTGCGGCAGCAACGAGGAACATAACAACACTGGTCGTCATCGCGGCCCTGACGAAGATCCCGTAGAGCTCCGAAATCTTCAGCTCGCGGTAGATGAACATGGCCACGACCAGTGCATACACAGCCGCGACGACTGCGGCCTCCGTCGGGGTGAAAATGCCGAACTTGAGGCCGAATAGGATGATAGCGGGCATGCCGAGGGCCCACGCACCGTCGAGGACTAGGCGGCCTACTTCGCGAGCAGACTTTCGTGGAAGCGGCTCGATATTCTCGCTCCGAGCAACCCACCACCAGGCAGCGCAAAGCGAGAGGGCGAGGAGGATGCCGGGCACGATTCCAGCCATGAATAGCTTAGTGATCGATACATTGGCGAGCACGCCGAACAGCACAAAGGGGATGCTCGGTGGGATGATTGGTGCAATAATACCCGCAGCGGCAATGAGCCCGCCCGATCGCGCACGGTCGTGCCCCGCCTTGACCATCATAGGGATCAGGAAGGCGGACAAGGCAGCAGCGTCCGCGACCGCAGATCCAGAGAGCGCCGCCAGGATGGTGGCAGCGAGGATGGCAACATAGCCTAGCCCACCGCGCAGGTGCCCCAGCATACCAACTGCAACGTCGACGATGCGGCGTGAAAGGCCGCCGGTGTTCATAATCTCGCCCGCAAGAATGAAGAACGGCACAGCTAGGAGCGGGAAACTATCGACACCGTTGATGACGTTCTGAGCGATGATTTGAGGATCCATCATGCCGAGATGAAGCATCAGCGCGACGCCGCAGATGAGGAGCGCAAAAGCGATCGGCATACCAATCGCCATCGAGCCAAGGAGGGCTCCTGTGAAGATCGCTACAGTCATGGCGGAGCCCTCAAGCCTTGTTTGAGTTGAAAGACGGGGTGCGCGCGCCAGCCACAAGTTCCTGCTCGATGTGAGCAACCTCCGCCAAGTCCTCGTTCTCTGCAACAGTGATCAACTCCTCGTCGGTCATCTTGTTGGTAACAGCCCGGTAGAGTTCATGCAGGAGGATGATCAGTGCAGACACCCCAAAGACGACACCGACTCCATAGAACCACCCGGTCGACAGCTCGGTGACCGGAGCTGGAACATCCAGGTTGAGCAGGGTTTGCTGCCAGCTTCCAATAAGGAGCAGGACAGTAGCGAGGATCATCAAGACATGGCTAAGGATGAGAAGCGCCTTACGACCAGTTCGCGAGAACATGCGGACTACAAAGTCGACACCGAGGTGCTGATGCTCTCTCAGCGCAGCCGTCGCGCCGAGAAAGGTGATCCAGACCAGGCACCAGCGCGAAAGCTCCTCGGACACCGTAATGCCCGAGTTGAAAGCGTACCGGAGCACCACATTACCGAACACCATGACGACCATGGCGGCGAGGAGGAAGGCGAGGAGAGCCTTCAAGGCACGGAAGTAGAAGTTGACAATGGCTGTCACGCGGGCGTCCTCCCTGCTGCATCGAAGTGAGCAAACATCCGGTCGACGTCCGGCTCTTGGCCGGTGAACAATCGGTACGCCCCAATGGCCTGGAAAACCGCCATCCCCGCTCCCGATAACGTGCGGCAGCCGAGCGTCCGCGCTGCGCGCAGCAACTCGGTCTCGAGGGGGAAATAGACAATGTCAGCGACCCAGAGGTCTGGGCGCAGAAGCTCCATTTGCAACGGCATGCCTGGATACTTCGCCATGCCGAGTGGCGTGGCGTTGACGATACCATCTGCCGCTGTAACAGCGGCTACTACATCTTCAGCTGGCTCAGCCCGCCCAGTGCCAAAGCGCGCCGACAGGTTGTCGGCCAGGTTTCCGGCGCGATCATGATCTGTGTCTACAATCGTTAGTCTATCTACGTTAACATTCAGGAGCGCGTGGGCGACTGCCGCTCCTGCTCCACCGGCTCCGAACTGCACCACGTGCCTGCGGCGAACATCTGGTAGCTCTCGTTTGAAGCTTTCAGCAAAACCCCACCAATCGGTGTTGTAGCCGACGCTCCGATCATTTTGGAATACGACTGTGTTCACTGCCCCAAGAGCGCGTACATCGACCGTGATTTCATCCAGGAGCGGGATCACTAACTGCTTGCAGGGATGAGTGATGTTGAGCCCGGCGAAGCCGAAGCGCTGGGCTGCCGTGAGAAGCTCCGATAAAGCGCCGGCCTCAAGGCCGAGGGCTTCCAGATCGATCAGCTTATAGACGTAGCGCAATCCCTGCTCGGCTCCCTCGCGCTCGTGCATGGCGGGGGTGCGCGAGGCTTGGATACCAGAGCCAATGAGGCCGGTGAGAATGGCAGGGCTTAACTCTGCAACTGGCCTGCGTTGCGCGTTAAAATGTTCTTCAGCGGCGGCACGACGGTACGGGACAGACATATTGCGCCTCTCCGGGGCCCTCATAGCTGAGGAGCGAGCGTTTCCTAACTGGTAGGACGGAGCCGTTCTTCACCAAGAAGCAACAGAGCGATCCGGGTCTTGTGCGGGTTAAGGCCCACATCTCGTCTGGCGGGGTCTACTTGCCCTTAGGCCAGTGACGGCGTAATGTACGAACTGGTTAGTAATGTCAAGGGGTGTTCGTTAGCTGCTGTGGGGGAGGTGGCAGGCAAATTAAGCCTAGCCGTAACGCCAATATGATCTAACTGTCTCCCAAACGTGGCGGGGCTTTCACAGATCCTAGGCATGTGGTTCCTAAGCGTGATTAGCGAAGGCAGTAACCTGATGCATGATGTTCGCCCCCAAGTGCCCCAGAAAATGCGCGCTGGCGTGAGGCGCGTGAACGACCCTGAAGCCACGCGATCAAACATCATTGCAATTGCGACCGAGGAGTTCGCGGAGAAAGGCTTCAGCGGGGCGCGCGTCGACGAGATCGCAGCGCGGACAAACACCAGCAAGCGGATGATCTACTATTACTTCCAGGACAAGGAGGGGCTCTTCGTTGCGGTCCTGGAGCAAGCCTATCAGCGCATTCGCGCCATCGAGGCGTCACTTGACCTTGCACATCTCGATCCGGAAAGCGCCATAAAGGCACTCGTCGCCTTTACGTTTGAATACCAGACTGAGAATGAGGAGTTCATCCGGCTTGTCATGGTAGAAAACATCCATCGCGGAGTTCACCTGGCACGGTCGACAGTGATCCACGACCTCAATGTTTCCGTGATTGACACCCTCCGCGATATATACAAGCGAGGCCGTAAAGCTGGTGTGTTCCGGAGTGGCGTTGACGAGATCGACCTTCACATGTCGATCAGCGCCCTGTGCTTTTTCAACGTCGCCAACCGCTGCACCTTCTCGCAAATCTTCAAGCGGGACATGCAATCGCCGGAGGCGCTCGCCCACCGGCGAGAAGTCGTAGTCGATACAATTCTACGCTACCTGAAGAAATGAACGCCAAATGCGCTGCCATTCTGGCCATCAATCGCGCCGGGCGGAGCAATCGAAATAAGTAAAAATCCAGTGCGTTCAAAACAAGCATCCGGGCAGTACGGCAAACGTTATCTCCATTCATAATGGCTCATGGCAAAGAGGCTAATAATGCGACATCTCAGGAAATTAAAACTTGTTGGGCTTGGCGGGTCGATATGTCTGGCATTTTTCAGCAGTGGTGTTGTAGCTCAACCGCTCGCCTGCGATGATGCTATTAAGACAGCCTTCCGCCCTGACGCTCAGACAACGGTCGTTGCCGTCCGCCAAGTGAGGAAAGGTGACGAACTGTTGGCACCCGATTCACCTCGGCCAGTGACCGCAGCCGCTGATCTCTGTCTTGTAAAGCTGCTGGTTGGCCCCGGCTTTACTGCCGAGAAGGACAAGACGGCGCGGTCATACTCAGAAGGTATTGGGATCGAGGTTTGGCTCCCGACCCATGCAAATTGGAATGAACGCATCCGCGACTATGGCGGCGGTGGATGGGTAGGCGGCGGACACCGCCTTACCGACAAGATCGGCAGCAAGGTCCCGGCCATCATCAACGCCAACGTTGGGTATGCATCGAGCACATCCGATGCAGGTCAACCCTGGTATCAGGATGGGTCATTCACGTTCTTATCTGACGGCAAGGTCAACGAAGAAGCATTCCGCGACTTTTCAGAACGTTCGATCGTGGAGCAGGCCGTCAAGACACGGGCCTTGGTAAACCAGTATTATGGCAGGGCGCCTCGCTACACCTACTTTGATGGCCATTCACAGGGTGGTCGACAGGGCATGAAAATCGCCCAGGAACACCCGGAGTTGTACGACGGGTACTTGATCGCACAGCCTGCCCTCAATATCCCTAAGTTCGGGACCGTCGGGCTGTATCCTCAGATCGTGATGAAAACGGACCTCGGCTATACGGCGATCAACAAAACCGAGGCAGCCGCATTTGCCACGAAGGTTGAGGCCGTCAACAAACGCGCCGTCGCGGCTTGCGACAAGACTGGGCTCGGCTTCCTGCTCGATCCGTTCCAATGTGGCTACGACCCGGCGCGCGATGCAGGCGCACTCTGTACTGGCGAAGCCGGCTCTGGAGTGACCGGGACGAACACTGATTCTGCTACGTGCATGAGCATCAAGGAGGCGAATGCCCTTAACAAGATCTGGTACGGCCCGACTAGTGACGGAAGCTTCGATGCAGCGCAGAGTACGGACAGCCGCAGCGGCAAGTCATTAGGGTCTCGCCAGTTGTGGTGGACCTTCACCCGCGGCTCAGCGATTGCCGGCCAGATTAGGGGGGCCGGTGGCACAGAGCAAGTCGCATTAGCATTGCAGGACGTCCGCTACGCTGCAGATGCAAACGCGCTTGCGCCTCCTGCAATCCCGGTCATGAACGGCTCAACAAGCGTGCGAAACAAGTGGTTGGAACTGGACTATTCCGGACTAAACGATGCGATGGCCAAGAACGTCACTTTGCAGCCTACGCTATTTAGCAATCTTGCAACGGACAAAGTGGATCTTGGCAAGCTGCGCGACCTCGGTCGAAAGGTGATTGTGCACCATGGGCTCGCCGAAGATTCCATCCCACCTGCGGGCAGCATTAACTATCATGAACGCGTGGTCGCCGCGATGGGCGGGCACGCCGAGGTCCAGAAGTTCGTTCGGATGTACCTTATCCCTGGTGCGGCCCACAGCTCCCAGGGGCGCGCCTATACCGTGGGCGGTCAGAACGACTCTGTGCCGCTGCCTAAGCTCCCGGGCAACGCTAACCAAACACCGTCCCGCGAACAGGACCAGTTCTTCACGGCGTTGGTTGACTGGGTCGAGAAGGGCGAGGCTCCGAACGAGATCGTCCTGACATCGCGCGACAACCGTGTGAGTTATCCGGTCTGTGTCTATCCGCAGCGGACAACATGGAATGGGACTGGTCCTGCAGCCCAGGCTGCGAGTTATGCCTGTCACTGACGCATAGTCGAAGACATTGCTCGCTCAGACCCGCAACTTCGCAACTGCCCGCTTGAGCGGGCAGTTGCGAGAGTGATGACACATTACACCCGTTGCCGGGCCAGGACGCTTAGTTTGGCGAAGCGTAGTCTGCAGTTTAGAGGAGGATTGTATTCGCTAGACTAACGCATTGATCATGAATTCTGACCTGCATGAGTAGAGTTTCCGAGCAAGAAGTGCAGGGCCGGCGCACGTATTCCGGAACATCTACATTTGAGAAGGTATCGATCGGCGTCCAAGTGGGACTCACCCTGTTTTGAAGGTAAGTGACTGTAAGCACTGAGACTTTCTGTTCCAACCGCTAAATCGATCGGCGCCGAATTGGAACCCACCTCGCGTGGGATTTTAATCTTAAGCTCAAACCCTTAGCTAGGAAAGATGCTTGGGGGCCTCTTGGACGCCGGTCCACACCTTTAGGTACTTAGAACCAGCTTCGATGATGCCGGCTGCAGGCAAGGACGAACCCCTTTGATGGTACCGGACTTACAAACTCACCCCTTTAGCCCGAGATCGGCGCATCGAGGCAGTACCTACCCAAAGTATCAGCTCTTGGCCTTTATCCGCCTGAACACCAGCTGAGCGGTCAGAACAGAGATTCCCGCAGCAGGCCGTAGAGCCCCGGGCTTCGTGGTGTGTGCCGCAGCACAGCTGCGCTTTCTGTGAGGTCGTACCGGTCAGACCAACAGCACAGCTCCTGGGCATCCATGAAGCAAGCCTCTACGTGGACCTCTCAAGAGCATAGCCCCTCCTTCGGGACGGCCGCTCTAGGATTTCTTGGATCTCTGGCTCTGATGGTCATCAACATGGTCGCGGCAGGCTCGCTCGCTGCCTGAACCCTACTCCAGCTAGCTGTCGTAACCTGCCCGCGACATTCCTGACCAGGAACGACCCCGTGGCACTCCGGTTGTTCGCAGGCTCACGCAACACAGCTGTAACATCTTAGGCGTACTCGCCTCCTGGGACTTCAGTGGATAAACCGATGCGCCTCCTTCCTGCTCTTCTTGTCCTCGCGTCAGCAGCCCTGACAAGCTCTAGCGTGGTCGCTGCGCCTGAGAGCACCAAGACGGCCCCGATGTCGTTCAAGGAGTGCCTTACGATCATCGCCGAGGTCACGCAGGAGACAGGTGCCACGCCGGCGACCTTGGCCAACACGGGTGACCTGCGTGCCGTGCGGATCAACGCGGATGATGGCTTCGTCACCATCGCGTGCAACCGAGCCGAGGGTACGATGACCATCAGCAAGTCGACCCACTCGGCTGCAATACCGACCGTCACGGCCGCTCGCTAGCGAGGCTTCCTCCAGCCGGTATTCCAATCAGGGTCGAGCCTCATGCAGGAAGCGCAGGAGCAAACGGCTCACCTCCTGCGGCTCCTCCTGCTGCACCCAGTGGCCCGCTCCTTCGATGAGGTGGCAGCCAAGCATGTTCGTGCAGGCACTTGTCCGCATCTCTTCGAGAGCACCCGGCTTCTGGTAATTGCCCCAGTCCTGCGCACCCGAGATGAAGCAGACGGGCACGTCGATCGTGCGACCTGCGTATAGTTTCAGGTCGGAGGCATACCGCTCATCGGTGGCGCAGCGATACCAGTTCAGGCCGCCCTGAAAGCCCGTGCGCTCGTACTCCCGGCTGTAGACCTGCAACTCCGCCTCGGGCAACCACCGACAGGCAGCGACATGGCCTGGTGAGGGCATCTCCGCAGCCACAGTCCCGGCCATGCCTGATGTTAAACTCTCAACCGCATGTGTGACCGCAACGTGCTTTCAAAGAGTGTTGGACCATTGTTCTTCTCCCGAGATGCCGTGACGGTCGCCCGTGATCTCATTGGGGCGACGCTGCTCGTTGATCAGGTCGGTGGCGTCATTGTCGAGGCAGAGGCCTATACGGCAGATGATCCCGCATCCCACAGCTTCGCCGGTCCAACTCCCCGGAATGTATCCATGTTTGGCCCACCGGGGCGAGCCTGCGTCTACCGCTCCTACGGCATCCACTGGTGCCTCAACGTCGTGTGCGGGGCGAAGGAAGGAGGCAGTGCGGTTCTCATCCGTGCACTTCAGCCGACGTGTGGTCTCGAGATCATGCGCAGGCGGCGAAGGCTTGAGAACGTTCGCCTCCTCTGCAGCGGGCCCGGCCGACTGTGCCAGGCCCTCGGCGTCTCAGGCGAGCTGGACGGCTTGCGATTGGACGAGCCCCCATTCACGCTTCACGAGCGGGTCGAGCCGGTGGACCTCCAAGTCGGAGCACGGATCGGGATCTCGCGAGCGAAGGAACTGCCATGCCGGTTTGGTATTGCAGGATCACCTTTTCTCAGCAGAAAGATGTAGTGTTCCTCCGCCGAGGCGATGTAGTCCGCCGTTGCCCTCTAGACTTTTCCCTTACGTCGAGCTGGTCGACTGCTGAGGCATCAGCTCGCTCCAAGCCAGTTTCCGGCCCTTTACAGCAGCCACGGCCATATGCTGCAAACTGGCCTGGCCTGCCGAACGTGGTGTTGTGGACGCCTGCGCGACTCAGCCGCCTCAGCGTCTTCCAGAAGATGGCAAATTGAATAAAAGAGGATGTGCGTCCGTCGTCCAGACTGACTGATGTGCGCGAACCTGTACGCTCTCTCTCAAAGGCCCTCCGATGCTCCTAGCTGCCGACACCTCTCTTGCCATTGCCCCTGACCAGGCTGCCGACGGCATGCGTGCCACGTTGAACATGAACGGTGATTGGGACTTCCGGATGGAAGGCAGCGACGCTTGGCGCCTCGCGCAGGTTCCCGCCCCCTGGCAAGCGCTCTTCGGCGATCTTCGGCATGAGAGTGGCACGGCCATCTACCGTAGGCGCATCGTGATCCCGCAAAATTGGCGCGGGCAGGAGGTTGCCCTCGTTTTCGGTGCCGTGAACCACCACGCGGAGGTCAGCCTCGATGGGCGGCTGATCGGCGCGCACGAGGGCGGTTACCTGCCGTTCGAGTTCGTCCTCGGGACCGAAGTCGGAGGCGAGCACGATGTGCAGGTCCGCGTGACACTGCCCACGAGCGAGGCCGATCGCTACCCCGACGCCCCTTTTCCCGAGGTCCCGCACGGCAAGCAGAGCTGGTACGGGCCCATCGGCGGCATCTGGCAATCGGTACGGCTCGAAGCACGCCACCAACAGCATGTCCGCCGCGGCACCATTGCCACCGATCTCGAAAGCGGCGAAGTGCGTGCACGCATCGCCTTGGCAGGCGGGCCGACCGGGAGTCTCGTGGCCACAATCCGTGGCCCTGACGGCACCGTCGCGGCCGAGGGCCGGGTCACGCTCCAGGGGGAGGACGAGGCGCAAGTCACGCTGCGTGTGGATCCCCCGGAAGCCTGGTCACCCGACGCGCCGAACCTCTACCACCTCGACTTGGAGTTGACCGGCCCTGATGGTCCCCTCGACCGCTGGAGCGACACCTTTGGGTTCCGCACTATCGAGGCTCGGGACGGGCGTATTCTCCTGAACGGAAAGCCGCTCTACCTGCGTGGAGCGTTAGACCAAGACTACTACCCCGACACCATCGCGACCCCGCCGTCGCTTGAATTCCTGGAAGACCAAGTCCTCAAGGCGAAGCGCCTCGGGCTCAACTGCCTGCGTGTTCACATCAAGGTGCCGGATCCGCGCTACTACGAGGTCGCCGATCGGCTCGGCATGCTAATCTGGACCGAACTCCCCAACTTCGCGTTTCTCTCCCCGCAGGCGGGGCAGCGCGCAAAGGAGACGCTGGAGGGGATTCTAGCGCGGGACTCTAATCACCCTTCGATCGTCGCCTGGACAATCATCAACGAGGATTGGGGTACGGAGCTGCCCGAGGACGAGGACCACCGGCGCTGGCTCGTCGAGATGTACCACTGGCTCAAAGGGCTCGATCCGACCCGCCTCGTTGTCGACAACTCGCCCTGTCAGCCGAACTTTCATCTGAAGTCCGACATCAATGACTACCACTACTACCGCGCTCTGCCCGAACGCCGGATCGAATGGGACAAGCTCACCGAAGAATTCGCGGCCGCCGCCTCCTGGACCTATAGCCCCCACGGCGACGCGCAGCAGGCCGGCCACGAGCCACTCGTGGTCTCGGAGTTCGGCGTGTGGGGCCTGCCCCATCCTGACCGGCTCGCGAACGAGGACGGTTCGGAGCCCTGGTGGATGGAGACGGGCCAGAGCTGGGGCGATGGCACCGCTTATCCGCACGGGATGAGAGAGCGCTTTACAGTTCTGCGTATGGACCGCACCTTCGGGAGCTTCGACCGCTTCGTGGCCGCCACCCAGTGGCACCAGTTCCACACCCTGAAGTACCAGATCGAGTCCATGCGCAGCTATGCTTCGATCGTGGGCTACGTGCTGACCGAGTTCACGGACGTGCATTGGGAGGCGAACGGCCTCATGGACATGCGTCGCAACCTGCGCGTCTTCCATGAGCGCTTCGCCGAGATCAACGCGGATGTCGTGTTTGTCCCGAAGGTGGAACGCTGGGCCTATTGGTGCGGCGAGACGATCGAGGTCGCGCCTCTCATCGCCGCAGGCGGCAAAGCGCTCCCGGATGGCGCGACGCTGCACTGGAGCCTGGAGGGGCATGCGCCCGGGGGGCACCTGGCCGTCGCGCCGGCGGAGCCGCTTTCCGTCACGGCTCTCGATGCTATCCGCGTCACGGTGCCAGAACTGAATACCCCAGCCCGCCTGCGGGTCACCTTCTCGGTGAAAGATGGATCAGGACTCGAACTCTCCCGGAATAGCCTCGACGTCTCGGCGTATCCGCGGAGGGCTGCCGATGCGTCTCTGCGCGTCTGGTCCGCTCATCCGGAGCTCCTCAACTTCTTTAACGACCTCGGCTACGCCGCGGCCTCCGGGGCGGATACCGCCGATGTGGTCGTGGTACGCTCCGTCGACGCCGGGGACGTGGAGGCGATCCGCCGGGGCGGCCGCTACCTCCTGCTCGCGGGCGACAATCCGGATCAGAAATTCATCCGCCGGGACGAGCCGCCGCTGCAGCCGCCTTACTGGCACGATCCCGCCGACCCCATTCCGGAGGGCGGCAGCCCGACCCGGGCGCGCCGACGTGCCTCAGGTACTGGCCTATCCGACATGGACCGGCGTTTCCCAACGGTTGGGGTGCACGAGCGTAATGGCACCATGTGGCGCGGCGACTGGATCACGAGCTTCAATTGGCTGCGCCGGCACGGCGCCTTCGCGCATTTTCCGGGCGAACCGATCCTGGATCTCGCCTTCGAACGCGTGATCCCGCACCATGTCTTGACCGGTTTTCGCCCCTGGGAGTTCGAGTCCCGCGTCTACGCCGGCGTGTTCGTCGGCTGGGCTCACAAGCCCGCCGCTATCGTCGCGGAGCGGCCTTTCGGCCGCGGAAAGCTTGTGATGAGCACCTTTCGGCTGCGGGAGGATGCGCCCGGCTTCGACCCCGTGGCGAGTTACCTCACGCAAGCCCTCCTGCGTACGACGCTGGCCTGATCGAGCCGCTTCGTCAGCCGAGCCGACGAGACAAGATCGCCCCGGTTCGTCCGGGGCGAATTTGTTCTGCGCTACGCCCTTTAACTAGGCAGCCGTGCCTGACAACACCTTCCTATCCTTGGCCAGCGAAGACCAGGTGAAGCCGTCCTTCGTCCATGGCTCTAGGAACCGAATCCAAAACCCGCCCAGCACCGACCGGGCCTGGAAGGCGATTTGCCGCCCGTTTGAGGCGAGGTAGAGATCCGCCAGCGGCACGCGGTTCGGAGTCTCGTCCGCACGATTACGGCTATGGCGAAGGCCGGGACCATCTCTGTGACCCGTACGAACCAGGCGCCTTCGACTGGGTGATCACGAACCCGCCGTTTTGCTTGGCGGAGCCGTTCATCCACCAGTCGCTGAGTGTTGCCCACAGGGGCGTGGCGATCCTGGCCCGCACGACCTTCGTTGAGGATGTGGGACGCCACGAGCGCCTGTTCCGGGACACGCCGCCGACGCTTGTGGTCCCGTTCAGCGAGCGCGTCCCGATGGTGAAGGGCCGCCTCGATCGCAGGGCAACAACAGCGACGAGCTACGCCTGGTATGTCTGGGACAAGAGCTGCCGCACTGGTCAGTCCCAGAACAGGTCGGTGCCGCCATGCCGAAAGGATCTGGAGCGCCAGGATGACTACCCCGCCGACCTAGTGACCATGACGCGTGAGGCAGAGGAAGGAGGACCAGCGCCCAACCCTGACCGCTCCGGCAGGAAGCCTGAACAGCTGCTTTTGTTCTGACGCACTGATCAGGGAGCAGCGGTTAGGTTGCTTGTACCCGCCCGAAACCCTGGTCTCCGAAAAATTCGAGGCAATAATCCGCTTCGGAGAGGCCAATGGGCGGATCAAGGACTTCTACGATATCTGGGTCACGATCCGCACCTTCTCCTTCGACCTGCCGAGCATGGTCGACGCGGTCAGCGGCACGCTCCGGCGCCGAGAGTCTGCAATCGCAACCGAGATGCCCGTGGGCCTGACCAAGGCGTATTCAGCGATCGCCGAGGATCGCGGGCTTTCGTCCAACGCCGCTGGTGCTGATCCTGTCTGCGCTCAGGATCCTAACCTACGATATGCCAACGGTGCCTGAAATCGCCAAGTGGATGGCCTCCTTCATCCGTGACCAGGTAGTTGCTTGTGGCCGAGATCCCGAGGTTGTCCGATGTTAGGATACCAGGATGGATATTTATCATCGTATGCGTCCTGATCGGATCAAGGGACCCCGGCAACCCGAACGGGCGAAGCAACGAGTGCATGCCCTGGCCGTGAAAATCCCAAAGCCGCCGGCCAACGATGCCGACTCCGGCGCTTTCGTATGTGCGCCTGATCAGTGTGACGAGATCGTCGGCGACCATGCCCGGTCGAGTCGCGCGCATGGCGCAGTCGATAGCCTGCGAGACGAGATCGAACTTGGCCGACCATTCTTGCGGCGGCGGCTTGAACGAGAAGCAGCCGCCGAGCTCGATCAGGTACCCGCTGGGCGTCAGGAACTCCATGAAGACCTTATAGATGTCGTCACGCTCGACAACGCGAGCCGTGGCTGGTCGCGTGCCGCTCTTCCTGTCATGGTTGAGGTGGATCACACCCTCCATGCAGCCGTTGCGGATGGCCGTGCCGAAGGCCTCCGCGACGATCTCCCTCTCGGTCCGGCCGGGCCGTAGGGCGTCTCGGAACGCGTCAAAGACGAGCGCCACGGCGGCATGCGACGCCGCGACTTCCTCCCGGTCCCGGGCGGAAAGTATGCACCATAGGTCCTCAACTAAATCAGTGGCATCAATCATCTCATGCGGTGACAGCTTCCCTTGGAGTGCGATGGCGTCGGCATGGGGCATGATTGTACCAAGCCCGACGATGCCGATCCGCCCCGTCCCGGTCACGACTTCCGAAACCGCCTTAGCAGTGCCCGCAACTTTATCCGGGACTGCGCGCGTATCAGGGATCGCGCTCAGCTCCTTCGCCCACTCGGCTTGCGCGCCCAAGCCCATGACGAGGACCGGATCGTGCCGCCTCGGCACGAGGAGATAGGCAGTACCGCCAAACATCCGCCAATCGGCATAGTAGCGAATATATCCCTTTTGCTGGAACTCGGTGTTGCCGGCAATCACAACGCACTCGAGGCCCTGCTCGTCCATGGCTCTGCGCAACCGCCCAATGCGGGTACCAACTTCGCCTGAGTACGCCATCATGCGGCCTTCGCGGTTGATGTGAGGGATAGCGGAGCGAGCGCATGGCCGCCCAGTGTAAAATGAAACAATGGGAACTTCTTCGTTGTGTCAAATGGAGAGGTCTGACAGCCACAGGAATGTTTCTTGAGGCGCACTCGCCGAGGAGGATCATCTGGCGCCGAACATTCGGGGCGCAGCACTGCTCAGCGGATCGCCCATTTCCGGAGTGAAACGGATATCTGGGCCAGACTTCGATATGATGAGATGCGGCTGGTGTTATCAGGACACGCCCACTTTCGTGCGGCATGACCGGGAACACCAGTTATCGGGCGCGTCAAGGATGGAGCGCAGGCGGGTTATCGGCCGCGCCTGCTGTCGGTCCTATAGCGGACATACCGTTAGCTTCTGCGATGTACCAGGACAGGACCTCCGAGGCTCTGCACAAGGGGTCCGCGTTGCACCCATCTCAGCCGTTCTGCGTGCTTCATACCGCTCCCAATACCGGACATGCGTTCGGCCTACCGTTCAGCGCGATCCGACGGGGCCCGGATGCCAATACTATGCAGGAGACAGGGCGCGTTTAAACCATATCAGCCAGCTACTCTCCTGCCGAAACGGCTGGTCAGAGTTGTATTGCAGCTCTCACGCCACAGCCAACCGGACCGTCGGCAATGAAGGCAGAAGCAGCTGTCTGTATGCTCTGCTTCCGACCCGAAGTCGCCCCTTCGTTCCCGACGGCCAGGAAAGTTGAAGCAGGTGGCACAGGCCCTCACCAGGGCGCCCGACGCAGCGGAAGGGGGTCGACTGTCCAGGCCATGCGGTCGCACAGTCGCTGCAGGAGCTCCATCTTGACGGGGGCGTGCTGCGCGCTGGTCCACAGATTGGTGGTCTCGGTGGGATCCGCTTCGAGGTCGTACAGCTCGCCCAGCGCCTCGCCGTGGAAGGCCACGAGTTTGTGCCGGTCGGTGCGCACCATGGTGGCGTGCGGGGTTGGGTCCCGGTGCCAGGGCATCGCGTTGTAGTACTCGCAATAGACGTCCGTCCTAGGACCGCGCGGATCGGGCTGCGCCTCACGGCCCGTGAGGAGCGACCAGAAGGAGCGGCCCTGCATGCCCGGATAAGGCCTGACCCTAGCAGCCTCCAGGAAAGTCGCGGCGACATCGGTCAATTCCGTCAACTCCACGACGCGCTTCCCGTTTGGCGCCGCCACGTTCGGCCCGGCGACGATCAGCGGGACGTGGATGGCGGGCTCGTAGAAATAGGGGCCTTTGAGATAGATGCCGTGATCGCCCAGCATCTCACCGTGGTCCGACATGAAGACCACGAGGGTATTATCGATCTGGCTGGTACGCTCCAGAGCGTCGATCATGCGGCCGACCTGATCGTCGATCAGGTTGCACATGGCCCAATAGGACGCGATCACGAGCCGGTGGTCGTCTTCGCTCATTTGAGCGTAAGGGTAGCCGGCCTTGCCGCCATAGGCTTTGCGGTGATCAATCGACTGGTAGACCGGCTTACCGTCGAGCTCTCCAGGCACGTAGGCTGGGAGCGGAATCTCGCTCAAGAGGTCGAGGTAGGGTTCTAGGCATTCCAGCGGCGGATCAAACGGGTGGTGCGGATCGTAGAAGTTGACCGAGAACAGCCAGGGGTGCCGCCCGCCCTCGTTCGCTTCGATGAAGGTCACAGCCTTGCGGGCGCACCAAGTGGTGTGGTGGTGCTCGGTCCGCGGCCCCACCTCCACATGGGCCGAGCCCCGGAACGGCTGAGGATCGTAGGCCACGCCCTGTTCCAGAAGCCATAAATTGTAATCGTTCGTCGGCCAATTGTGGCTCGTCTTCTCCTCGGAATAGGCGATTGCAGGATGGTGTGACCAGTGAAACTGGGCATAACCGTCCTCGATGCGCCGTTCCATGCCGAGCGTCACGCTCGGATGGCAGGCGGAGAGATGCAGCTTGCCGGACAGGCCGCAGATATAGCCCGCATCGGCCAAGAGCTTGGTGACGAGGACCTCGTCCTCGGGAATATCCTGCCCGTTCTGGCGCGCTCGCGTCGTGCGCGGGTAGCGCCCGGTCAGAATGCTGGCGCGGCTCGGCGTGCAGACCGGGCTCTGGCAGAAGGCGCGTTCGAACAGGACGCCGCGGGCAGCGAGCCGGTCGAGGTGTGGGGTTCGCACGAACGGATTGCCATAGCAGCCGAGCGTGTCCCAGCGTTGCTGATCGGTGCAGATCCAGAGGATGTTGGGCTTGTCCATAGAGTTCTCCGGCAAGGCTCGCGACGGAGGGGCGCGGGCAGGCTGCGGGTGGGGTTCAAGACTTCACCGCACCGGCAAAGCCCTCGACGAGGTAGCGCTGAGCGAAGAAGAACAGGGCGATGACGGGCAGAAGCGAGAGGGTGGCGGCGGCCGCCATCCCAGGCCAGTCGGTCTCGTTGGTACCCACGAAGGCGAGCATGCCGACGGCGAGCGTGCGCAGCTCCGGCGCCCCGAACGTGAAGACCAGCGGGATGAGAAAGCTGTTCCAGGCGAACAGAAAAGTCAGCACCGCCACCGTCGCGGTGACGGGCCCGGCGAGGGGCAGCATGACCCGGAAGAAGACCGTGAAGAAGCCAGCGCCGTCGATCACGGCGGCCTCCTCGAGTTCCTTCGGGATGCGCCGGAAATAGCCGGCATAGAGCAGGATCCCGGCTGCCTGGCCGCTGCCCGCGAGCGCCAGGACAATGCCCCAGCGGCTGCCGAGGAGACCGAGGTGCTGCGTCAGGTCAACGATTGGGATGATCGTCATGCCGGCGGGAACGAGGAAGGTCGCGCCGAGGACCGCGATGACGAGCTTGCGGCCGAGGAAATCGAAGCGACCGAGCACATAGCCGGACAGGGCGCAGTGGAGCACCACGAGAAGCACGGTGCCGATCGTGACCAGCACCGTATTGACCATGTACTGGCCGAAGCCGGCCGTCGACCAGGCCCGGCGGTAGTTCTCCCAGCGGGCTGCGTCGGGGACGAGGTTGAGGCCCTTGCTGAAGATCTCCAGTGGCTCCTTGAGGGAGGCTGAGACGAGCCAGAGGAAGGGATAGACCCAGAAGGCGCACAGCAGCGTCAGGGCGAGCACGCTCGGGAGCATGCCCGGTCGCCAGGTGTCGCGCTCGATCGCGCCCATCACCAATCCTCCTCATGGCGGGAGCTTTGCGAGACGGTATCCATCACTGGTCTTCCACGGAGCGCTTGAACCGGGCCCGCACCCCGACCTGCAGGACGACGAGGAGCAGGACGCAGGCGCCAAAAAAGAGGGCGGAGGCGGAGGCATAGCCGAGCCGCGGTATGTTGGCCGCGAAGGCCTGGCGATAGACGAAGATGTCGATGACCTCGGTGGCGTAGAACGGTCCGCCGCCCGTGAGCGTCAGGAGGAGGTCGAACACGTTCGTGGCCTCGACCGCGGTGATCAGGGTAATGATGAGGAGGAAGGGTACGAGGAGCGGCAGCGTCACGTAGCGGAACTGCGCCACCCGGCCCGCACCGTCGATGCGTGCGGCCTCGTAGAGGTCTTTCGGGATCGTCTGGAGCGCCGCGAGCCAGTAGATCATTGTGACGCCGAGCCATTTCCAGACCCAGATCGCAACGGCGCTGTAAAGCGCGAGGCTGGCCTGGCCCAGGAAGTTGACCGGGCGCTCTAGAAGACCCGAATCCACCAGCGCCACGTTGATGGGTCCGCCCGTGGGATCGAGCACGAAGCGCATGACAACGCCGACGATGGCGCCGGTCGTCACCACCGGCAGGAAGAGCGCGGTCCGGAAAACCCGCGCGAAAGGCAGGCGCGGATTGTTGAGGATAACCGCGAGCACAAGGGCAATGCCGACCCGCAGGGGCACCGCAAAGGCGAGGAAGATCAGGGTGTTCGCGAAGGCGTTCCAGAATTGCGGGTCTTCGAGGAGCTCGGCGTAGTTCGCGAGCCCGATGAACTCGCCCTCGACGTCGAAGCCGTTCCAGTCGAGGAGCGAGTAGCGAATCGTCGCGAGGACCGGCCAGATCGTGTAGGCGGAGTAGAGCAGGAGCGTCGGAAGCAGGAAGACGTAGATCCAGCGGTCGTACCAGAGACGGCCGCCAAGGCTCGTCTCCTGGGCCGCCGCATCGGACCGTCCGTGAAGACTCACCGAATGCGCTGCGACCGCTCCGCTCTCTCCCGACATCGGGCGCGAGCCTTATGCCTTGTAGCGGTCGGTCGTGTAGTCCTGACCGGGCTGCCAATTCGGAAAAACCCAGTCGTCGAGACTCACCTGGACGCCCTTGTCCCTCACAACCTTTAGGGCACGATCACGCTCGGCTGTGAGTTTATCGGAATATTGCTGCAGGGTCCCTTGCACGTTGGAGATCGCCCCGCCCATGACGCCCTGGACGACCTCGCCCAGGCCAGGGGTGACCGGCTTCATCTCGGCATAGACTTGCGCGACGTTCGGGTTCTTGATCAGGGGCTCCGGTGAGAGCCGGACCACCTTCTTGAAGCCCTCGATCACGGTCTTGTAGGTCGGGTGCACGTTGGCGCGGTCGACGGCGGTGAGATCAAGCGGCGGCTGATCCATGCGCTCGGCGAGGCCGACATAGTAGGCGTCGCTCGTGAACATCTGCAAGATCTTGGACGCGGTCTCCGGATCCTCGCACTGGCTCGAGATCCAGAACTCGCCTGAGGGCGGGGCGTGGTAGGTGAAGGCCGGCCGGTCGGGCGAGGGCACCGGGATCGAGCCGGCTCCGAGGGCGTCGAGCACCTGCGCAAAGCTGCCCTTCACGACGCCGCTGTTCCAGGGTCCGTCGAAGAACATGCCGGCTTCGCCCGCCGCCCAGCGGGCGCGGCCCTGCCGAGCATCGAGGGACGAGGAAGCGGGGTTCAGGCTGCCGTCCTTCTGGAAGGAAAGCAGGAACTCGATCGCGCGCACATAAGGCTCCGTGCTGAAGGCGTAGGCGCCGGTCTGCCAGTCGAAGCGCCCAGCGGCGCCTGCGACCTGCGCGAGGTCTTGGACGTGGTTCGCCATCCGGTTCGTGAATTGCAGCGGCAGGATGAGGCCGTAGGTCCGGCCCTTGGTCATGGCCTTGGCGGCTTTCTGAACCTCCTCCCAGGTCCGTGGGCCGATGGCCGGGTCGAAGCCGGCCTGCTCCATGGTGGGCTTCGTCCACCACAGGCTCGTCTCGTGCTGGCGGAAGCTGAAGATCGGAAAGCTGTGGGGCTTGCCGTTGAAGACGGTGACGCCCTCCAAGAGAGCCTCCTTAAGGAACGGCGTGTCAGTCTTGAAGCTCCCGCTCAAAGGCGCAAACCAGCCGGCTCTGGCGAGCTGGTTCACGACGCTGAGATCGGAGGAGATGACGGAATGGATGTCCGGAGCCCGCTTGCTGCGGAAGGCGAGCTGCAGGGCCTGCATCATATCGGCCGGGTTCATCTGCGTGTAGGCGACCTTCACGCCCGCATTCTGCGCCGCGAATTCGTCCCAGAGCTTCTGATGCAGGGGTACGAGCGGCGCGAACTGATCCCACCAGTCGATAGTCTTCTGCGCCTGTGCGAAGGCGCCGCCGAGCGGCCATCCGGCCCCAAGAGCTCCGATCGCGAGGGCACCGCCCAGAAGGCTGCGACGAGTCGGACAGTCGTCGGAAAGTGTGACTTGCGACAGGGTGTCGTTGGCGTGGGTCATAAGGTCCTCCGGATCGCGGTCCTTGGCCTTTTGAGGCCCGGCCGTTTGTGGTCGTTACCGGCATCATAGGCCCCGCCGAACGAGCCCGACAAGGCAGGAAGAGCGACAGCGGAGGGTTCGCCCTTTTATTCAGGCTCGCGCCGGCAGAGACCTACGCGGCCAGCGACCAAGGCGTGCTCTGCAGGATCACGTCCGCGGCCCGTGCGGCGATTGCGATGGAGGGTGCGTTGGTGTTGCCGCTGGCGATGGTCGGCGTCAGCGAGCAGTCGATGACCCGCAGCCCCTCGCCGCCGCGAACGCGCGGGTGCCGGTCGAGCACCGCCAAGGGATCGTAGTCGCGCCTAATCCGGCAGGTGCCGACGGGATGATAGTTGGTCTTGACGGTGCGCCGGCAATGGGCGGCGAGATCCGCATCGCTTGTGACTTCGGGTCTGGGAAAGATCTCGCCGTCAACCATGTCCGAGAGGGGCCGCGTCACGAGGACTGCTCGCGCGAAGCGCGGGCCCACGATGAAGAGGTGCAGGTCGTCTGGATCGAAGAAGCGGCAATCCACGAGGGGCGGCGCCAGAGCTGGATGGTCTCGTCGCCGCGCCCGTCCGGATCGATGAAGGCGCAAGATTCGATGCTGGTGGTGGTGATGCGGGCGGAGCGGAAGAGCAGGTAGGCGAGCCCGTTGCGGAGCATGCGCCAGCCGCAGTCCTCGCCGAAGTGGCCGCAGGCCCCGTTCGTCGCGGCGACAACCGGGACCTCGTGGTGGTCCTGCAGGTTCTCGCCGACACCGGGAAGGTCCGTGCGGACCGCAATCCCGTGCCGGTCGAGCTGTTCCGCGGAGCCGATTCCCGACAGCATCAGGATCTTCGGGGTCTCGTAGGCCCGGCGGCCATCAGGACCTCGCAGTCCGGGTGCGCGGTCTCGGTCCGCCCGTCTGTGACGTACTCGGCGCCGACCACGCGGGCGCCCTCGAACAGGAGCCGCGTGACCGTCGCGCTCGTCACGATCGTGAGGCGCAGATCCTTGCCGAGGGGGCGGATGAACGCATCGATCGCGCTGCAGCGCCTGTAGCGGCGGCGGTCGATGGTGTGCTGCATGAAGCCCACGCCGCATTGTGAGGCGCCGTTGAAATTCGGATTGAACGGATTGCCCAGCGCCTTCACGTAGGCCCGGCTCGCCCCGCAGTAAAAGCCAAGATGCGAGACCTGCAGGGGCCCGGCGGTGCCGTGATAGGCATCGCCGAAGGTATCGTTGGTCTCTTGCGCCTTGAAATAGGGACTAGCGAGTTCTGCCGATCCGCTTACGGAATCAACTTTCCGATGTTCGCCAAGATCACTGTCACCGGACCCGACAAGCGCGCTCTCTACCAGGCCTTGATCGAGGCGGCGCCGAAGGCAGCGTTCAAACCGGCTAGCATGCTCCTGAAGCGCCTGATCCACGCAGCGACAGGGCAAGGTGAGATCCTCTGGAACTTTGAGAAGTTC